>Ga0209223_10000906_pt1 | contig 33698 bp, 34 predicted proteins | sample COG_06_FD_184750 | JGI IMG/M metagenome (GOLD analysis project Ga0209223, IMG submission 184750) | Pelagic Microbial community sample from North Sea - COGITO 998_met_06 (SPAdes) (version 2) | ecosystem: Environmental > Aquatic > Marine > Neritic zone/Coastal water | place: Helgoland, sampling...
TCAACAACATTGATAAGATCGAGGCAGTCACAGAAATCTTCGACCAGATCGGAATCAAAGAACTCACCGAGAAGAAAATGAATACTTACTTTGAGCAAGGTTTTAAGTCTTTAGACAACCTCTCCATTCCGGCTGAAGCAAAACAACCACTAGTCAATCTTGTCGATTTTTTAATAAACAGAGATCAATAAATGGAAACCACCTATCTAATCATGATTGTCATTGGATTGGTGACCTATGGCGCCTGGAAACGACCGGAGTTGCATAAAAAATTGATGCTTAATCCGTACCAGACAATTCGAACGAAGCAATATTATCGCTTACTTACTTCTGGTTTTGTACACAACAATTCCATGCACCTGTTCTTAAACCTGTTGACCCTTTACTTTTTTGGGCTGGCGATTGAACAAATATTTAACGCCTATTTTTCTGAAACCGGCCAAGTATTGTATGTATTCTTATTTCTGAGCGCAATTATTGTCGCCAACATTCCCACAACACTTAAATACAGAAACAACCCGAATTATAATTCCTTAGGTGCCTCGGGTGGTGTTGCCGCTTTGGTCTTGGCATTCATTCTTTTTGACCCATTAAGAAACCTGTGCCTGTATTTTGCGATTTGCTTACCGGGATACATATTAGGAGCACTCTTTATTGCCTACTCAATTTTTATGAGCAAACGTAACTCAGATAACATTAACCATGATGCTCACCTATATGGAGCACTCTATGGCCTTCTCTTTACCTTGATAATTCGACCTTCAACGCTTTCAACATTTATTGAAGCAATATTTTAGCATTACCATAGAATCTCTTCTTATTTTTGCCGCATGAAATTTAGTCGCCGTTACATCTTCTCTTTATTAATTACTGCTTTATCCATGACAATCAGTTTTGGGCAAGGACAATCTGAAACATTTTTAGGAACAGATTTTATTGCAGCCAACTTTGAGGGTGGACATGATAGCTATGTGAGATTTTTTGAATCTAAATTGACGTACCCACAGAAGTCTTTCAAAAACAAAATTGAAGGTTTAAACTTATTCTATTATGACATCAACCCAGCCAAGAAATCGATAGACGTTACTTTTTTAACATTGTTAGACAAAGACATTGAGAAGAACATCAACGCTACCATACAAGCAAGCAGAGATTATTGGAAAATGACAAGTGGAGGGCCATTCCGTATTTATCAGTCCGTTGTTTATTCAAAAACACCCTATTATCCCCAAACATTTGTGGGTGACTTACCTGAACTGCCTGCAGATCTTCCGATAAAATTTAATGAATTGATTGTAAAAGTTAGGGGTAATCAAGCTGAGACTACGATTACAGAGGCCCAAAAAAATGAGTACGTCAAATTACTGAACCTATTTGAACAGCGACTAAAAAAGAAAACTTACCGAGCAGCTTATGATGCTTTGTGCGAAGTAATTCGATACAATCCACTAAATAAGGAATTACTGATTGAAAGAATCAAAATGGAACAAGGCTTAGGCTTCAATAAATACCAGGTTTATGATTCAAAATTACTTTCAGACTTTGTAGACAAAGGCAACTATGTCACACAAAAAACATTTAAACCAACCTATGACAATGCCATGGACTCTATTTATAGTGATGGTAAAATTGGATTCCAAAGCTATGTAGATAATAACATTGAATACCCAGAACTTTCCATTCAGAATAAAACTCAAGGTGCCGTAATTGTTGCCATTTCAGGCTCTATTCAAGACGGTGTTACTTTTGAATTCCTAACCAAATTGGATAATGAGATCGAGTCTATGTTGATAGCACTTTTGGAAGAGAGAAAGGACAGCTGGAAAACATTTAAGGAGTCATATACATTCTATCAGCCAATTCTATTCAGCCTTAATGAATCTTATCCTGATCAATTCAAAGGGCAAGTAAATGGTTTCAATCTTGAACTTGACCAACCATTTTTAGAACCTGCCTTTATTACTGCTGCTCAAGATCCACCCAACAATACTGAAGACCAACACCTAAAGGCCTACAATAAGTCCAAAGGAAAAGTTGATGCTAACGTAAAGAAGGGGAAATCGAAAAAAGCAGGCAAAGATTTGAATCTTATGCTGCGCTACAACCCATTCGACATTGCGCTGCTTGAATTAAGAATTGCCATTGAAGCAGAATTGGGTAAACCCATATTCACAATGAATGACCTTAGATTGGTTAATGCTTTGAAAACCGTCAAGTAAACAGCAGACTTCTTCTTTTATAATTACCCCCAAAGTGTAAAGCATAAAAAAAAGCCTGTCTATCGACAGGCTTTCAATTCTATATTTTGTTAAAGCTTACGCTTCTGCAGTTTCAAAAGGAACAACAGATACAAATGATCTATTTTGCCTTCCTTTTTTGAACTCAACAACGCCATCAGTCAAAGCGAATAAAGTATGATCTTTACCCATTCCAACATTTTTATTTGGATGATGCTTTGTACCTCTTTGTCTCACAATGATGTTTCCAGCAATTGCTGCCTGCCCACCAAATATCTTGATACCTAATCGTTTCGATTCCGATTCTCTACCGTTATTCGAACTACCTGCTCCTTTCTTATGTGCCATGGTATTTTCTTATTTAATATTTTCGATTAACACTTTAGTGAAGTCCTGTCTGTGACCATTTTTCACTTTGTATCCTTTTCTTCTCTTCTTCTTGAAGACAATAACTTTGTCTCCTCGAACGTGTCCGATAATTTTACCGGAAACTTTGGCTCCTTTAATTTTTGGAGTACCTACTTTGACTTTGCCATTGTTGTCTAACAACATCACATTGTCGAATTCTACGGAAGCGCCTTCTTCGCCCTCCAATAATGGAGCATATACGAATTGGTCTTGTGTTACTTTGAACTGCTTTCCTGCTATATCTACTATTGCGTACATCTAAATGTATTTTTTCAAAACGGACTGCAAAGATAGCAGAATGATTTTTAAAATCAAACCCTATTTTCAATAGAAAAACAAGCAATGACTTAACAAAAAAAAAACTTTTTTTTTTACACTCGAATCCATTTAAAACGGCTAGAAGCTTTAGTCGTAAGGGGTGATCATATCTATCTAATAATAAGATAATTAAAATACATTTTTAAAGAGTCATTCTAATTAAATTACTCGGCAAGTCACCATTGTTTTTCCGCTCAGATTTTGTAATATTTGTTCAAGGTTACGACCCGCAAAACAACCTATCTTCTGGATTTGATCCTAACTCCCAAGAGTTTCAGGAACTTAGCCAGAGACTCTGAAAAAAGTATAGGAAGTAGTCCAAAGGTTATGCCAATGGATTTTGTTTTTAGATTTTGAAATATAGATCTAACGTAATTGTTTTTTTCAACCCCGAATAACAACATAAATATGAGTGAGCTAGCTACGAATGTAGAAGAGCCATTATTGAAGGAAAATAAAGATCGATTTGTGCTATTTCCGATAGCACATGATGACATCTGGAATTACTACAAGAAGGCCGAGGCAAGTTTTTGGACTGCAGAAGAGATTGATCTTCACCAAGACCTTACTGATTGGGAAAACAAACTAACAGAAGATGAGAAATATTTCATCAAACATGTGCTTGCTTTCTTTGCTGCTTCTGATGGCATTGTAAACGAAAATTTGGCAGAGAACTTTATCAATGAAGTTCAATATACTGAAGCCAAGTTCTTTTACGGTTTTCAGATCATGATGGAGAATATCCATTCTGAAACCTACTCCCTATTAATAGACAGTTATATAAAAGATCCAAAAGAAGCAAATCAACTTTTTAATGCCATCGAAACATTCGATGCAATTAAGAAAAAAGCTGATTGGGCTTTGAAGTGGATTGAATCACCAAATTTTGGAGAAAGACTTATTGCATTTGCTGCTGTTGAAGGAATCTTCTTCTCGGGTAGTTTTTGTTCCATCTTCTGGTTAAAGAAAAGAGGCCTCATGCCTGGACTTACTTTTTCTAACGAGTTGATCTCTAGAGACGAAGGACTACACTGTGATTTTGCAGTTCACCTTCACAATGAGCACCTCATCAATCAGGTTCCAAAGGAACGTATTAAAGAAATTATTATCGATGCATTAGACATCGAAAGAGAATTTATTTTAGAATCTCTGCCTGCCCGACTAATTGGAATGAACTCCGACTTAATGGCGCAGTACTTAGAGTTTGTAACTGACCGACTTCTTATGGAGCTTAACTGTGAGAAGGTTTACAATTCAAGCAATCCATTCGACTTTATGGAAATGATTTCCCTTCAAGGAAAAACTAACTTTTTTGAAAAGAGAGTTGGTGAATACCAAAAAGCTGGCGTCATGAAAGAAGGTGAGGACGATGATGCTCACAAGTTCAATATGGATGCAGATTTCTAAACCAAAAACTGAAACACCCTTAACCCCCAAATAATAATGTTAGTAGTTAAAAGAGATGGCCGACGAGAGTCAGTCAAGTTCGACAAAATCACTGCCCGAGTTGAAAAACTGTCCTATGGACTAGACCCGAGTTTTGTTGAACCCATTGATGTTGCCAAAAAGGTAATCGAAGGATTGTATGATGGTGTAAGCACCCATGACCTAGATAACTTGGCAGCTGAGATTGCAGCTACACTGACCGTGCAACACCCAGATTATGCAAGGTTAGCTGCTAGAATAGCAATTTCAAATATGCATAAGACAACCAGTAAGTCTTTTTCAAACACTATGAAAAGGCTTTATACTTATGTAGATCCGAAGACTGGCGCAAACGCACCGTTAGTATCAAAAGAAATTTATGGCATTATTAAAAAGAATGCCGCAATGCTCGACTCTACTATCATATATGATAGAGACTTTAGCTATGACTACTTTGGTTACAAAACACTCGAACGTTCCTACTTGATGAAAATCGAAGGGAAGATCGTAGAAAGGCCTCAGCACATGTTAATGAGGGTTGCCGTTGGTATTCATGGTGAAGACATGGAAAGCGTAGTAGAGACTTACTCTTTGCTTTCTGAGAAATGGTTTACACATGCAACACCTACATTATTTAATGCCGGAACTCCAAAACCACAGCTTTCTTCTTGTTTCCTTTTAACGATGAAAGATGACAGTATTGATGGAATTTATGACACATTAAAACAATGTGCTAAAATCTCGCAGTCTGCTGGAGGAATTGGTTTGAGTATTCATAACATTAGAGCAAAGGGTTCATATATCAAAGGGACAGGGGGTGTTTCGAATGGTATTGTACCAATGCTAAGAAATTTCGATATGACTGCGCGTTATGTTGATCAAGGTGGTGGGAAAAGAAAGGGGTCTTTTGCTATCTACATGGAACCTTGGCATGCTGACATTTTTGACTTCCTTGATTTAAAGAAAAATCACGGTAAGGAAGAAATGAGAGCTAGAGATTTATTCTATGCACTTTGGATTTCTGATCTTTTCATGCAGCGAGTTGAAAACAACGAAGATTGGACTTTATTCTGCCCTCATGAATGCCCAGGATTGTCTGACTGCTATGGTGAAGATTTCGAGAAGTTGTACACCAAGTACGAAAAAGAAGGCAAAGGCAAGAAGGTAGTAAAAGCTCAAGACTTATGGTTCGAAGTTTTAGAATCTCAAATTGAGACTGGAACACCTTATATGCTATATAAGGATGCAGCCAATAAAAAATCAAACCAGAAGAATTTAGGTACTATTAAGTCTTCGAACTTATGTACTGAAATTATAGAATACACTGCTCCTGACGAAGTAGCTGTATGCAACTTGGCGTCTATTGCTCTTCCTAAATACGTTAAGGAAGATGGTACCTATGATTTCCAAAAACTATATGATGTAACTTATGTAGCTACTAAAAACTTGAACAGGGTAATTGATGTCAATTACTATCCTGTAGAGGAAGCTAAGCATTCCAACATGAGACACCGGCCAATTGGTTTAGGTGTTCAAGGATTGGCAGATGCATTTATCTTAATGGGCTTGCCGTTCGAATCTGACGCAGCAGCCCAATTGAATAAAGATATTTTTGAAACCATCTACTTTGCGGGAATGACTGCTTCAAAAGATGAAGCAATGATAGACGGACCTTACCAAACAATCAAAGGTTCACCTGTTTCAAAAGGTATTTTCCAGTTCGACATGTGGGGAGTCACTCCATCGTCAGGACTTTGGGATTGGGATTCATTGAAAAAAGAAGTGAAAAAGCATGGCGTTAGAAACTCATTACTTGTAGCTCCAATGCCAACGGCTTCTACCTCACAGATACTAGGAAACAATGAGTGTTTTGAGCCTTATACTTCTAATATCTATACAAGAAGAACATTATCAGGCGAGTTCATTATTGTGAACAAGCACTTGATGAGAGATTTGATCAAACTTGGTTTATGGAATGATACCATGAAAAACAAGTTGATTGCAGCTAAGGGATCTGTACAAGAAATTCCAGAAATTCCAGATGATATTAAAGAACTCTACAAAACTGTTTGGGAAATTTCTCAAAAGAAGATCATTGATATGTCAGCAGATAGAGGAGCTTATATTTGTCAGTCTCAGAGTTTAAATATTCATATTCAAGATCCAAACTTTGGTAAAATGACTTCAATGCATTTTTATGCTTGGAAAAAAGGATTGAAGACTGGTATGTATTACTTGAGATCAAGAGCAGCTACTTCAGCAATCCAGTTTACTGTGGATAAGAACAAATTGGAAGAGCCAAAAACAACGGCAGCAGAATTGCAAAAAGCAGCAGATATGGCTTGTTCAATCGACAACCCGGATGATTGTGAGGCATGTGGTAGTTAAAAATAAGTGTTTAATCCAAATACAGAAAAGCCTTTTCGGAAACGAGAAGGCTTTTTTATTGTACAATTAATCTACCACTTGAAACTACCCCATTTTCTGAAATCAGTCTGTATATATAGAGACCAACTCCAATATCATTTAGTACGAAGGAATCTGCATTGCTTTCAAGCTCATAACGCATCACTTCCCTTCCTGTTAAGTCAGTCAATGAAAAGTGAATTGCTGCAGGCTCACTGATTAGAAAATTTAGATCCTCACCAGGGGAAATTGGATTTGGAAACACACTATTTATACCAGGCAAGATTACCGGTATGTCGAGATGATCGGTTGTAATTTCCGAACCATCTATTAATCTGATTCTTGCTCTATAAGTATAATAACCGCTTCGCAAATGATCATCTATGGCGTTTAGAATTACTTCTTTATTAACTCCAATCTCATCTATAATCTCGAATTGACCATTCACTTCTTTTTCAAAAATTACCTTATCAACATTATAAAGTGTTGACAAATTAAGACTCAATAAAACCGACTCAGCATTCACAGCAGCATTAAAATAGTTATAATAACATTTAACTCCTGATTCACTAACCTTTCTTCCAAACGACCTAACTCCTTCTATTCCACCTACCACTGGTGCAAGGGATACAAAGTCTGACAAAATTTGATTCTTAGAAATAATAGCAAAAGTATCGGCTGTAGTTGAGAACAGGTTCAATAATCCATTAGTCTCCAAAGTATACAGGTTATATTCATCAATGCCTTTCTCATCTCCCCATTGAATTAATACATCTCCATCGCATGCAAAACCAAAACCAACCTCCAACCGGGGGACAAAATCAGATATTCATCCAAGAGGGCTGGGGATCCAACATCAGCGTGCACATCGACAATAAGAAGAAATTTTTAACTCCCTCACCATTTCGATGTGTTTGATGTTGGTGTCTTTTCTTTGGTCACACAAAGAAAAGTAAGGCCATCAAAACAACTATGGATTTTTTTAAATAGAGATTCTTTCAGTCACTACTCTCCTTCAGGATGACGAATCACTAATTACTCGACTCCTTCCTTAATTGCTGCAACGACTTCAGGATTCAAGAGTGTTGATGTATCACCCAATTGATCGCCTTCTCCAGCCGCTACTTTTCTCAGAATCCTCCTCATAATTTTTCCTGAACGAGTTTTTGGCAACCCTGGCACAATTTGAATCTTATCTGGCTTTGCAATTGGCCCAATAAACTTATTCACTGTTTGACGTATCTCAGCTTTTTTGTCTTTCTCAGACATTCCTCCCAAGTCGCAAATAACATAAGCATAAATCCCCTGCCCTTTGATATCATGTGGGTAGCCAACCACCGCAGACTCGACTACGCCTGGGTTTTCATTAATGGCATTCTCCACCTCAGCGGTTCCCATTCGATGACCTGAAACATTCATCACATCATCTACCCTACCAAGGATTCTGTAATCTCCATCGCCATCTCTCTTCACCCCATCACCAGTAAAATACATCCCAGGATAAGTTGAGAAATAAGTTTGTTTGCATCGCTCATGATCACCATAAGTGGTCCTGACCATAGAAGGCCATGGATATTTAATACACAGGTTACCTTCAACATTATTCCCTTCAAGCTCATTGCCATCATGATCGACAATCATCAATTGTACGCCAGGCATTGGCAGCGTAGCAAATGACGGTTTAGAAAGTGTCACTCCAGCCAAAGAGGTGATTAAGATTCCTCCTGTTTCTGTTTGCCACCAAGTATCAACAATTGGAGATTTCCTTTTACCAATATTGTCATTGTACCAGTGCCAAGCTTCTTCATTAATTGGTTCACCTACAGATCCTAATACTTTCAAAGAATCTAATTTATAAGGCGTCACAAACTCAGTCCCGCAGGCTTGCAATGCCCTAATAGCAGTAGGAGCAGTATAAAAATGAGTTACTTGATGTTTGTCACAAACTTGCCAGAATCTACCCGCATCTGGAAATGTGGGTACCCCTTCAAACATTAATGAAGTAGCACCTGATAATAACGGTCCATAAACAATGTATGAATGCCCAGTAATCCAACCGATATCAGCTGTACACCAATAAATATCATCTTTCTCGTATTGAAAGACATTTTCAAACGAATAAGAAGTATAAACCATGTAACCTCCACAAGTATGCACTACGCCTTTTGGTTTCCCTGTAGACCCTGATGTATAAAGAATAAAGAGTAAATCCTCTGCATCCATTACCTCGGCAGTATTCTCAATTGGCATGTCTTCAAGGGCATCATGCCACCAAATATCTGTGCCTTCATTTATTTCAACATCAATACCTGTTCTTTTCAAAACAATTACTGTTTCGATAGTCGAGGTTTTAGCTATGGCTTCATCCACCACTGCTTTAACCGCAATTGATTTTGATCCTCTAAAATTACCATCAGCAGTCAATACCATTTTTGCTTGGCAATCATCGATTCTATCAGCCAAAGCTGTAGAGGAAAATCCTGCAAACACAACGGAATGCACCGCACCAATTCTAGCGCAAGCCAACATGGCTATTGCAGCTTCTGGTACCATTGGCATATAAATAATGACCCTATCACCTTTCTTAATGCCCTGTGCCTTCATTGCATTTGAAAACTGACACACCTTTGCATGAAGTTGGCTATAGGTAAGAGTTACATGTGCTTCATTCGAATCATTAGGCTCCCAGACGATCGCCGCTTTATCACCTATGGTCGACAGGTGCCGGTCTAAAATGTTTTCAGTGATATTTAGCTTTGCATTGATAAACCATTCTACTTTCGGCCCCTCAAAATTCCAGTCTACAACTTTATCCCATTTCTGATGCCATTCAAATGAGTCCGCTATTTCTCCCCAAAATCCTTCAGGATCCTGAACACTTTTTTTGTATGCGGCTTTATAGCCATCAAGACTAAGGATTCTATTGCTCATGCTAATTAATTATGCCTAGTTGTTATTACTCGGTACGCGGATATCTTCCACTATGTCTTGCACTTTTTGGGGTGGCGGAGGTGTAAACCTGCACACCGTAAAAGCGACAATGAAATTAATAATCATTCCAACGGTTCCAAAGCCTTCCGGTGAAATACCAAACCACCAATCTGCTGAGGTGGTTGGCCCACCAATCCAGCCTAATTTATAACGCATCATGTAAAATAATGTGATTCCTAACCCAACCACCATTCCTGCAATTGCACCTTCTTTATTCATTCGCTTATAAAAGATCCCTAAGAAAATCGCTGGAAAAAAAGATGCTGCCGCTAGGCCAAATGCCAGTGCAACTACGGCCGCCACGAAATCTGGTGGATTGATTCCAAAATACCCTGCTACAAGCACCGCCAAGGCCGCTGCTCCTCTTGCAATCCAGAGCTCTCCTTTATCACTTAGGTTAGGTAAATACTGCTTCTTTACTAAATCGTGTGAAATCGAGCTTGAGATTACCAACAACAAGCCTGCGGCGGTAGATAATGCTGCCGCTAGACCTCCAGCTGCCACAAGTGCAATTACCCAATTTGGTAAATTCGCTATCTCGGGATTTGCCAACACCATAATATCATTATCAATGAACAGCTCATTCTCACTACTTTCATCAATGGTGTTTGCCAACATGCGCTCCCCATTAACTCCTTTTTCAGTAATATAGAGAGGCCCTTTCTCCACAAACAGTTTTCCAGGTCTGTACTGGACTTCGCCATCTCCATTCTTATCCTGCCATGCCATTAATCCTGCCTCTTCCCAAGAGCCAAACCATTTTGGCAGTGCTTTGTAGGGCTTGTCGTTGACAGTTTCCATGAGGTTTGTTCTGGCAAAAGCTGCAACTGCTGGAGCCGTGGTATAAAGGATAGCGATAAAAATCAATGCATAACCTGCAGACAATCTTGCATCACGGACTTTCTTAACTGTAAAAAACCGAACGATTACATGAGGCAAGCCAGCGGTACCTACCATTAAGGCTGCTGTTATAAAGAATATATCTATTGTCGATTTAGAGCCATCTGTAAATGCTGTAAAACCAAGCTCTGTCATCAAACCATCTAACTTGTCTAACAGCGAAATATCGGTCCCAACGATGTTACTACCAAAGCCAATTTGTGGTATTGCCACTCCTGTCAATTGGATTGAAATGAAAATGGCGGGTACCATAAAGGCAAAAATCAAGACACAGTATTGCGCTACTTGGGTATAAGTGATGCCTTTCATCCCTCCTAAAACAGCATAGAAGAACACTATTCCCATTCCAATATAAACACCATTGTTAATGTCTGTCTCTAGAAATCGAGAGAATACTACGCCTACACCGCGCATTTGCCCTGCTACATACGTAAATGAGACAAAGAGTGCGCATATTACGGCCACTGTCCTTGCGGTATTAGAATAGTACCTGTCACCTATAAAGTCAGGCACAGTGAACTTTCCAAATTTCCTAAGATAAGGTGCAAGTAATAAGGCCAACAATACATAACCTCCTGTCCAGCCCATCAGATAAACTGAGCCATCGTAACCGGAAAAAGCGATTAGGCCAGCCATGGATAAAAAGGAGGCTGCCGACATCCAGTCTGCTGCAGTAGCCATGCCATTAGCCAGCGGGCTGATACCTCCTCCCGCTACATAAAATTCTTTTGTTGAACCTGCTCTTGACCAGATCGCAATTCCTATATATAGGGCAAAAGTGACCCCAACTAAAAGATATGTCCAAGTTTGTACATCCATGGTTCCTAGCTTAGTGTTCGTCCACGTTAAACTCTTTGTCCAGTTTGTTCATCAAGCGAACATAAACAAAGATGAGAATGACAAAAGTGTAAATAGCGCCTTGTTGCGCAAACCAGAATCCCAGTTTAAAACCACCCAGTTTAATGGTATTGAGTTGATCGACTAAGAGAATTCCGAATCCATAAGAGACCAGAAACCAAACCGACATCAGTTTGATGACATAAGAGATGTTGCGCTTCCAATAGGCTTTGCGCTGTGCTTCGTTGATCATAGTTTAAGGTTGAGCCATTCAAATTAACATGAATAGTTATGCATACAAAATCCAAACAATACATTTGGCAAAGATTGGCTATTTTAGATTTATGGAAAAAGTCTATGAATTCGATGCGGAGATTCAGAACGGAGGTGAAAAATGGCCCGAAGCTGCCTGTGTTCTATTTCCATATGATGTCAAAGAAGCATTCGGTACGAAAGGTCAAGTCAAGATCAACGCGACCTTTGACGGAATCCCATATCAAGGGTCTTTGGCCAATATGGGATTTGGCCATATAGTAATTCTGCGCAAAGACATCAAAGCACAAGTTGGTAAAACCCATGGTGACACTGTTAGGGTCACCATTCAAAAAGATACCGCAGAACGAATTGTTGAAGTGCCGACAGAATTAAAGGCTACCCTAGAATTGAACCCTGACGCTGAAACATTTTACAATTCACTTTCTTATACAAACAGAAAGGAATATGCGAATTGGTTTGCCTCTGCAAAAAAACAGGAGACCAAAGATAGAAGGCTTAACAAAACGATTGAGATGCTATTGAATGGAGTGAAACACCCTTAATTTCTTTGGAAAAAAGGGTTCATTCTAAATACGTGTAATACTAAACAACCTTATAAATAATTACATAAGAGCAGATTATGCAAAAAATTGCAAAAAATGCTTTAAGAATGGCCTTTACAACTGACCCATGAATTCTACCAGTTTTAAGTGACCACGAATCTACAATACTATTGATACGATTATTGCCCAATCCCATCATAAGTAAAGAAGCAAAAATTATAATGAAATAGTCTTGTGTCATTGTTCCATACATTTTGTAAAATCATATGCCGCAATTGCAATTCCAACCCAACCTAAAGCTTTCACTGCTGCTTTCCCAAGAACTCTTATCAATCCTTTCTTTCCGTAATGTTCTATTGCTTCAGAAAATCCAAATTCAAATATATATCCAATAGTAGCAATTCCCAATGCTTCTGCAGCACAAGAGGTCCAATTTTGCCTAGCACATGCTGATGTAAAAAACAAATTAAATATATTAAAACTCAATATTATTATATTTTAAATAATAATTTAATTATAAATACTAATATAATTATTTATAATAAAAAAAATGAACTTGATAAGAGCAAACGAGAATGGTTACTAAAAAACCATCTGAGCACCTACAGCAGCTCCTGCCCCAATAAGAGAAACAAAGAGTTTCTGCCAATCCATTTTGTGGTGTGGATTAGACTCTATAAAAATTGTCGTAGAAATCTGCAAGAAACTACCTGTAACCACGGCGAAAAATATAACCAAATAGTTTTCGGGTAAAATGTTTTGGTGCGTCAAGTATTCGGATGTAAACAATCCTAGAGGGGAACTCAAGGCGAAAATCAATAATAAACCAAACGCCTTCGATTTGTTCTTGAACTGTAAAACCAATAAAGCCATTAAAGCAATGGCCGCAGGGATCTTATGCATAACGATACCCAAAAGTACTTTTGGCGAACTTCCATGTGCATAAACAGAGTCAGGTAAATGATTTGAATGCAATGAGTCAGTCATAATAGATCCTTCCAAAAAGGAATGAATCCCAAGGGCGATTAATATGTATAAGACTGATTGATTATGACCTTCATGATGATGAATATGCCCATGTTCAACGCCATTGGTATAGTTCTCTAGTACTTTTTGGATGAAAAAGCCAATCAGAATGTAAAGGCCAAGGTTAAATGGATTTGTCCCACTTAAGAATAAATCCGGGATCAGGTGAATCACCGTCATTGAAAACAAGTAGGAACCGGCAAAGACTAAAAACAGTTTTAAATTCTTTTCACTAAAGGAAGATAGTTTCAGCACTATTAAGCCAGGCACGACAACGGCAGCAAATAATATGGTAACGTTAATCCACAATTCTTTTTATTCGGTTAATGCAACAATAGTGCAAATATGCTAAGATTAATCTTAATTGGCTGCAAAGCTTTAAAAGAATTAATCGATCGAATTTAAAGCATTCACTGTCTTGCCTTCAAGTCCAGGTGAAATATAAGTAAGCAGGCTTCCCTCATCGTCACCATAAATAAAATAAGCCTCCAATTGAGGGTCATTTAGAATGAGTGTCTTAGCCTCTTCCAGCCCCAAAACCATACAAGCTGTAGCATAAGCATCTGCAAGCATACTATTTGGAGCAAGCACAGTTGCACTCAATAATGTCTGCATTTTCGGAAATCCCGTTCGAGGATCAATGGTATGTGCCACTTTCCTACCATTCACCATCCTAAATTGTCTGTAGTTTCCTGAGGTTGCCATACCCTGATTATCTAAAAGTACGGCATCAAAAACCCCACCCATACGGTTCTCATCAGGCACTTCAATACCAATGGCCCAAAGTTTTTCACCTGCATTCTTTCCTTTTGTTCGAACCTCACCACCGATCTCAACCATATAATGGTCAATTCCCTTTGATGAAAGGAAGTTACCAACGACATCAATTGCTTGACCTTTGGCGATCGCAGAAAAATTTAATTTTATTCCTGGTATCAATTGCTTAGCTCCCTCTTGACTAAAAGAAATTTTGTCTAATCCTACATACTGAAGTAGTGAGTCTATTTGACTGCTATCAGGTGCAATGAATCCTTCCTTGCCAAAGCCCCAAGCATCTATTACCTGCCCTATAGTGGGATCAAAAGCACCTTCAGATTTATCATAAACCAATTGACTTGATTCCATAACTTCCAAAAAATAAGGAGAAGTAAATTTCACAGTTCCTTCATTATTAAACTGGGAAATTTCAGAATCCGGCACATAAGTCGAAAGTGACTGATTAAAATCTATTAATATCGAATCAATTTCAGTTTTGAAATTCCTTGTGCCATTATCCAAATAGGTAATATGATATGCTATAGTACCCATTGTTGTACCACTTAACTTTACTTGTTGAAGGGCATTTGATTGTCTGTATTGCCAAACCAAATAAACAACGAGGATCAGTACTACCGGGTAAATTCGAGATTTGTAATTGGGTTTCATCTCAATAATTATTTTTGCAAAGATAGGATTTCAATCGCTAGTTATTCATGAACATTTGAAGTAACTTTTAAAGAATACAATCAGAATATTTATCTTTTCTATCTTAGTGAAAATTTAATTGAATGCGAGAAGATTACCTCAATAGCGATGATGAAAATTTAAGCTCCCCTGAAAAAGAAATTGAGCGTGCATTACGTCCTTTAAGCTTTGAAGACTTTACAGGACAAGCTAAGATTATAGAAAACATCAAAATTTTTGTGAGTGCTGCCAAAAAAAGAGCAGAACCATTAGACCATGTCCTTTTGCATGGCCCTCCTGGATTAGGCAAAACCACCTTATCGCATATAATTTCCAATGAGCTTCAAGCAGACATTAAAGTAAGTTCTGGTCCTGTCCTCGACAAGCCGAGCGACTTGGCAGGTTTACTTACCAACCTTGAAGAAGGTGATGTGCTATTTATTGATGAAATCCACCGATTAAACCCTATCGTCGAGGAGTACCTCTATTCAGCCATGGAGGATTACAAAATTGACATCATGCTTGATTCAGGTGCCAATGCACGTACAGTACAAATTAGCCTCAGTCCTTTTACTCTTATTGGTGCTACAACCAGGTCTGGCTTACTAACCTCACCCCTAAGGGCCAGGTTTGGCATTAATGCCAGGCTGGAATACTACGATTCTAAATTATTAACCCTCATCGTTCAAAGGTCTGCTGAAATTTTAGAAACGCCTATTGATGATGATGCCGCTTACGAAATAGCACGAAGGAGTCGAGGGACGCCAAGGATTAGCAACAACCTACTCAGAAGAACGAGAGACTTTGCGCAAATAAAAGGTAAGGGAATCATAACTAAGGACATAAGTGAAATGGCACTAAGCGCTTTGGATGTTGACTCACATGGACTTGATGATATGGATAACCGTATTCTCTCCACTATAATTGAAAAATTTAATGGAGGCCCCGTAGGCATTTCAACTATCGCGACTGCTGTAAGTGAAGAAGCAGAAACTATTGAGGAAGTTTATGAGCCATTTTTAATTCAAGAGGGTTACATTAAACGAACATCAAGAGGAAGAGAAGCCACCGAGTTAGCTTATAAGCATTTGAATTTAAAAGCACCAGGAAAATCTGGGACTCTTTTTGAATAAACAGCTTCATTCTTGAGAGGGATAATATGAATACTAGCGTTAGCAAAAATACAGCCCTCGTCAAATCGGTTGCCAAAGACTTGGGTTTTGACTACTGCGGTATTTCTAAAGCAGAATTCTTAAAAGAAGATGCACCTAGATTAGAAAAGTGGCTCAAACAAAATATGCATGGTGAAATGTCATACATGGAGAACCACTTTGACAAACGTCTAGACCCCACGAAGCTCGTTCCTGGTGCCAAGTCCGTTATCTCCTTGATGTATAACTATTCGCCAGAAACTACTTTCTCAGAACAATCTGATGAGAATTTCAAGATTGCAAAGTATGCCTATGGTAAGGATTATCATTTTGTCATTAAGGACAAATTAAAATCATTTGTGCACTTACTCCAGGAGGATATTGGAGAAATAGATGGACGGGTATTTGTTGATTCTGCACCGGTAATGGAACGAAGCTGGGCTGCAAAAAGCGGCTTGGGGTGGGTCGGCAAACACAGCCTCCTTATCAATAAAGAACAAGGAAGTTTCTTCTTTTTGGCTGAGCTGATTCTTGATTTAGAATTAGAAGCAGATGGTCCAGTAAAAGACTATTGCGGGACATGTACTAAGTGCATCGATGCTTGCCCTACAGACGCCATTACGCCTTATAATGTCGATGGCTCCAAATGCATCTCCTATTTAACAATTGAATTGAAAGACAATATCCCGTCTGAATTTAAAGGCAAAATGGAGAATTGGATATTCGGTTGTGACATTTGCCAGGATGTTTGTCCTTGGAACCGTTTTTCAAAACCACATGCAGAACCAGAGTTTATGCCTAACGATGGCCTTGCGGCAATGAAGAAGGATAACTGGGAAGACTTAACAAAAGAGGTATTTCTTGAAATTTTTAGAGGTTCGCCAGTCAAAAGGACTAAATACGAAGGATTAATGCGAAATATTGAAATGGCCAAAAACAAATAAGCCCCTTACGGGGCTTAGGTTTATCTTCTTTCAGCGAGCAAGAATTGCTCTTGAAGTACATTGCTATAGATGTCTCCGAACTTATCGTAACACCATTTTTTCAAATCGCCTAAATCGTCATTCACTAGGGACTTAATTGCTTTCTTTAATTCCTTCTCAAAAAGTTTTCTGTCAAAGGAAACCTTCGACAAGATTGTTTTGAAATATTCCAACATGTTAAGAACGGTTAAGTTATGAATCTATTTACTACCTGTCACGTTATTAATCAACGTGTCCATATAAATAAGGTTACTAGAGTCATAAATACAATTATATTTGTGACTACCTGACTTATATACGTTCTGAATTTAAGAAATTTTAATGAAAAAATCTAGTCTAAAATTCTTTTTTATAACGCTGCTTTGCCTGGTATGTTGTGTGGCCCATACACAAGATATTTCTGTTGAACTTGGTCCTGACAAGGTACCAGTTAACAGCACTTTTATAATCAAAGTGAGCATCAAAAATGGCAAGCTTAAGAATTACACGGACTTCCCGACTATAGAAGGCTTTGCTAAAAGAGGCACTTCTTCTTCAAGTAATACAAACATTGTAAATGGTCAAATTAGTTCTTCTCAAAGTATAATTCAGCGTTACATGCCTCTTGAAGAGGGCAGGTTCAAATTGAACCCATTTACGATGGAAGTAAATGGAAAAACAATTAGTTCTGAAGGAAAGTCGATTGAGGTTACAGAGGCTGAAGAAAGAAGAAGAACAAATACCAGGCGCAGAAGTCCATTTGATGATGTATTTGGTACGCCAAAAGCAGCACCTGAATTCGTTGATGTAAAAGAAGACGCATTTCTCGCCTTAACAACTGATAAGTCTGAGGTGTTTTTAGGGGAAGGATTCACCATGACATTTGCCTTTTATGTTGCAGATGCTAATAGAGCACCACTACAGTTTAATGATGCGGGCAAACAACTGTCAACGATTCTTAAAGACTTAAGGCCTCAGAATTGTTGGGAAGAAAACTTTAATATCGAAAATATTTATGGTGAAAGGGTTACAATTGGCGGCGCTAACTATACGCGATACAAGATTTATCAAGCCGCCTATTTCCCTCTTAACTTAGAACCTGTCAACTTCAAATCTGTGCCTTTTGAAATGATCAAATATAAGGTTGCCAAGTCACCATCGTTTTTTGGAAGGGACAGAAAAGAAGACTTCAAAACTTTCTATACCAAGCAAAAAACTGTTAAAGTAAAAGCCCTTCCCCCGCATCCATTAAAAGACCAGGTAGCTGTTGGCAAATTCAGTTTAGATGAAAACATAGATAAATCTACCGTGGAAACAGGCTCAAGTTTCGAATACGAGTTCAATATTTTTGGTGAGGGAAATATTGCTGGTATCAATAACCCTGTAGTTCCCGAAAACAAAAACATTGATTTTTATCCCCCAAATACCTCACAGGATGTCAATAGAGGAAATGGCACTGTGAGTGGTTCAAAAAAATACAGCTATTTTGGAATCCCAAACGAACCAGGAGACTACGAAATGAAAGATTATTTCAGTTGGGTATATTTTGATCCTGAATTAGCAAAATATGATACCTTGACCTCCCAAGTGGTAATTAATGTGAGTGGTGAGAGTAAGAAAAACATCTCGATTTCATCTACCGATTTGGGTTCTTTTTATGACGGCATAGACCTAGAATCGAATAAACTACAGTCATTACGTTCTGGCCTTGCCATGCAAATTTTCGCCAACATACTAATCATCGCGATGCTAGGCGGTGCGGTATTTATGTACTTCAAAAAATAATGGGGAGTTCTTTCGGAAACTTATTCAAGATCCACACATTTGGTGAATCACATGGGCCTGCTCTAGGCGTAATTATTGATGGCTGTCCTGCCGGACTTAAAATTGACACCGATTTTATTCAATCTGAACTTGACAGGCGAAAACCGGGGCAATCGAAGATTACAACACAACGGAAAGAAGCAGATGAATTTGAAATTCTTTCGGGTGTATTTGAAGGAAAATCGACTGGTACTCCAATCAGTATTCTTATTAGGAATGAAGACCAGAAGAGTAAGGACTACAAACACATAGCGGATAAATTTAGGCCCTCGCACGCTGATTATACTTTTCAAGAAAAATATGGCCATAGAGACTACCGCGGTGGTGGTAGAAGTTCGGCCAGAGAAACAGTTGCTAGAGTGGCATCGGGAGCCATTGCAAAATTATTATTGGCAGAACATGGCATCTCTTTTAATGCTTATGTTTCTCAAGTTGGTGCATTGGCACTGAAGAAATCGCATTCCGAACTAGATCTTTCAAAAACAGAAGACAACATCATTCGGTGCCCAGATCCTGAAGTTGCTGAACAGATGATCAAATTGATTGATGAGACACGCAAAAACCAAGACACGATTGGCGGCATAGTGACTGGCGTTATTAAAGGCGTTCCAGCCGGGCTTGGAGAGCCTGTTTTTGACAAGTTGCATGCAGAAATAGGCAAAGCCATGTTGAGCATCAATGCTGTCAAAGGTTTTGAGTTTGGCTCTGGTTTTGAAGGCGTCAAAATGAACGGCTCTTCTCACAACGATTTATTTTTTGAGGAAGATGGTGATGTAAAAACTAAAACCAATTTCTCGGGAGGAATTCAAGGTGGTATTTCAAATGGTCAAAAAATATACTTTAATGTTGCTTTCAAACCTGTAGCGACAATTATGAAAGACCAAGAAAGTGTCAATGAAGCTGGAGAAGAAGTGACTGTTTCAGGAAAAGGACGCCATGATCCATGCGTGGTTCCAAGGGCTGTGCCCATTGTTGAAGCAATGTCTGCTTTGGTTATTGCTGATTATTTGTTAATTAGCAAGACTAACAGAATTTAGAGCAACCCTCAATAAATCTTTATGAAGAACTTACCATTACACGTCAAGATCATGATTGGACTTGTGGCTGGAGTAATCTGGGCATTTCTTTCAAGTTCATTAGGATGGAACAGTTTCACAATTAACTGGATTGATCCTTTTGGTCAGATATTCATTAGAATGCTAAAGTACATTGCTGTGCCTCTGGTTTTGTTCTCCATTATCAGTGGAATATCAGGTCTAAAAGACCTTTCAAAATTGGGTAGAATGGGTGGTAAGACATTAGGATTCTACTTATTTACGACTATCGCTGCTGTAGGAATCGGATTACTACTTGTAAATATTGTCAAACCAGGCAATATGATCGATGAAGACCAACGAATTAAAAACAGACTTCAATATGAGCAGTGGGTTTCAGAAACTGATGGAGTTGAAATTCTTGATGGAAAAAACTATACCAATGACCCAGCTTACTCGGGTATTGAAGTAGTTGGAATGACCGAGGAGCAATTGGCTATTGCAGCAGAAAAACAAGCTACTGCGGAAGAAACTAAGAATGCAGGGCCCTTAAAGTTCTTAGTGGACATGGTACCACAAAACATTATACTCTCTTTGTCTAATGACAAATTGATGCTGCAAGTCATTTTCTTTGCCATTTTCTGTGGTATAACAATGGCCATGCTTCCTGATGAAAAAGTTGCAGGACTATCCGCATTTGTCGATGGTGCCAACGCGGTATTCTTGAAAATGGTGGACTTAGTGATGAAAGCTGCACCATTCTTCGTGTTTGCTTTGTTAGCTGGAGTTATAGCAAAAATGGCTGATACACCCGCCCAAGTATTAGAAATATTTAAAGGACTGGCATCTTATTCTGTCACCTTAGTAATTGGACTTGCCTTCCTTGTCGCAGTCTTTTATCCTATGATAATGAGAATATTTGTACCGAAAATTGGGTACCGAAAATTCTTCAAAAATATTAGCCCTGCACAATTTCTTGCCTTCTCAACTAGCTCTAGTGCTGCTACATTACCTGTGACAATGGAATGTGTTGAGGATAACATGGGTGTTTCTAAAAATGTATCTAGTTTCGTATTGCCTATTGGTGCTACTGTAAACATGGATGGAACGAGTCTTTATCAAGCAGTTGCCGTAATTTTCATGGCGCAAATGCATATGGTTGATCTTTCAGTAATGCAACAGTTAACTATCGTGTTGACAGCAACTCTTGCTTCCATAGGATCAGCAGCAGTACCAAGCGCAGGATTGATCATGATGATTGTGGTTTTACAATCTGTGGGACTTAATCCAGCTTGGATTGCAATAATTTTTCCCGTTGATAGAATCCTAGACATGTGTCGTACTGTTGTGAATGTAACAGGTGATGCTACTGTATCTACGATCGTTGCAAAATCAGAAGGAGAATTAAGAGAGGATTAAGAAACTTTTCTTCTACCTTTGGGGTTAAGAAGGCCAATACAATAACTATATGAGAGCTGTAAACATATACATGGAAGCCAATCCGAACCCGAACTCGATGAAGTTTGTGGTCAATTTCATGTTATTACAAGATGGAGTGAGTTTTGATTATCCTAATTTGGAATCGGCGAAGGATTCACCCTTAGCGCAAAACTTATTCAACCTTCCCGGTGTTGAGCGTGTTTTTTACATGAGTAATTTTGTTACTGTAACGAAGGCTGAGAATGTTGAATGGATCGAAATTCAGGATGAAGTAAAGAAGGTCATAAAGCCTTATTTAGAAAATGAGCAGCCATTAATTCTTACAGAATTAGACAAAGACCCATTATTTGATGAGAACGACTCTGAAATTGTTAAACAGATCAAAGGGATTTTGGATGAGTACATTCGTCCTGCTGTTGAACAAGATGGTGGTGCTATCGCCTTTGCCTCTTTTCAAGAAGGAGTGGTTAAAGTTAATCTTCAAGGTTCTTGTAGTGGGTGTCCTTCATCGACTGTCACATTAAAGGCTGGTATAGAAAATTTATTGAAGCGAATGCTGCCAGATGATGTTACCGAAGTGGTAGCTGAGGGAGTTTAATCCTTACGAAATTTAAAGCCTCTTTTAGAGGCTTTTTTTATGCCTTAACATTTTCAAAAGACCCTTCTTAATTTACATTGTAAAAGGTTAAATTTGATTTACTGATATACCCCTTATGAACAATAATATAAAAAAAATTGCTGTTTTAACTTCTGGAGGTGATGCCCCAGGCATGAATGCTGCAATCCGAGCAGTTGTCAGAACAGGCATCTTCTATCATATTGAAGTTGTTGGTGTTCATCTTGGATATGATGGTCTCATCGATAATGAAATGGAGCTGCTGAATGTAAGATCGGTAGCAAACATATTGAGTCGTGGAGGTACTTTTCTTAAATCGGCTAGAAGCGAAAGGTTTAGGACACCAGAAGGCCGGAGTCGAGCCTTTGAAAACATTAAAAATGCCAATATTGATGCATTGGTTGTTATTGGCGGTGATGGTTCATTTACAGGTGCTGACATTTTTAGTCAAGAACATGACCTACCAGTAATTGGGATTCCAGGAACTATTGACAATGATTTAGCAGGTTCAGATTACACCATTGGTTTTGATACAGCATGCAATACTGCCGTAGAAGCAATTGATAAAATAAGAGATACCGCTTCGTCTCATGAACGTGTATTTTTCATTGAAGTAATGGGACGTGATGCAGGGTTCATTGCTGTAAACGCGGCCATTAGTGGTGGTGCCGGAGCGGTGATGGTACCGGAGCACGATTGGACAATTGATAGTCTTATTGAAAAACTTCAAAGTGGAGCAGCCAAAAAGAAAGCATCAAACTTGGTGATTGTATCTGAAGGGAATAGTCTAGGAAACGCTTATAAAATTGCCAAATTGGTCCGTAAAAAAATCGATCACTTTGACATTAGAGTGACTGTATTAGGCCATTTACAACGTGGCGGTTCGCCTTCGAATTCAGATCGTGTACTAGCCAGTCGATTAGGTGTAGCAGCTGTTGAAGCCTTAATGAAAGGCAAATCAAAGGTGATGGTTGGCATCATCAATAAAGCATTAGTATTGACTCCGATTAATGAAGCAGTCAAATTAGAAAAGCCATTGATTGACGAAGAATTTAGGATTGCCAAAATCCTTTCTATATAAAAAAAGGGGCCGAGGCCCCTTTTAAATTTATTTCAGTAATTCTTAGTTTCTGTTGACACAGTTAAGGTTATCAAAAGCTATTGCTAATCTCGCAACAATGCTATCCTCTCCTTTTCTTAACCAAACCCTAGGGTCGTAGTTTTTCTTATTTGGAGAATCATCACCCGTTGGATTGCCAATTTGACCTTGTAAATAATCCTTTTTATCCTTGTAGTAAGCATGTATGCCTTCCCAAAATGCCCATTGAATATCAGTATCAATATTCATTTTAATTGCACCATAAGATACCGCTTCCTTGATTTGATTTTGAGGAGACCCTGATCCGCCATGGAATACAAAAAATACCGGTTTTTCTTCAGTGTTATGTTTTGCCTGGATATAATCCTGTGAGTTCTTCAATATCTCAGGACGTAACTCAACATTACCTGGCTTATAAACACCATGAACATTACCGAATGCAGCAGCAATTGAAAATAGATCTCCCACTTCTGACAATGCCTCATAAGCTGCAGCAACTTCTTCAGGTTGTGTATAGAGCTTACTTGAATCTACATCAGTATTGTCAACACCATCTTCTTCACCACCAGTGATGCCTAATTCAATTTCAATTCCCATTTCAAGTGCATGCATTCTTTTATAATAGGCAACACAAGTATTGATATTGTCTTCCAATGTCTCCTCAGATAGATCAAGCATGTGCGTACTGTACAATGGCTGACCATGTTTAGCATAATATGCTTCACCAGCATCTAGTAAGCCATCTATCCACGGTAAAATTTTCATTGCAGCATGGTCAGTATGCAGAATAACTGGAACACCATAATGCTCCGCCATTTGATGCACATGAAGTGCTCCTGAAATAGCTCCCTGAACTGATGTTTTATAACCGTCATTGTTCAAGCTTTTACCCGCATAGAATTGAGCGCCACTTACCGAAAATTGAATAATTACAGGAGAATCGGCTTTTGCTGCTGCTTCCAGCACCGCATTTACCGTTTGAGTACCTGTAACATTCACTGCTGGTAATGCATAATTATTTGCTTTCGCATCCAAATAAACTTCGCGAATTTCATTACCGTAAAGTACTCCACTTCTAAATTTTGACATCTTTATGTTGATTAGATTTTAATTCCCTAATTGTTGCGCAAAGAAACGAAAATTTTAAGAGTTATTTAAACACAATGCTAACTCAAATAAAACCTGTATTAGCAATCAATATCTTTTTCTAAATTGGGGCAACTACAAACAACTATTATGCAAAAATCTATAGGCACACTTTTAATTTTATCAGTCCTTATTTTTTCAGGCTGTAATCCTCCAAAAGACGACCAAGCAACTGTCTTTCAAAAAATTCATGATGAGGTAACCGCTAACTCTAAGGCATATGAAACATTAGGTGATGCTTCTGCCAAAATTGGGCACCGTCTTACGGGTTCTCCTCAAGGAGCACAAGCGGAAGAGTATACTTACAACCTTTTAAAAGGATATGGTATGGATGTGAGGTACCATCCATTTGAGGTAGAATCATGGTCTAGAGGAGACATCAATGTACAGATTGGTGCGAAAGGTAAATTGGAGAATGTACCTGCAGTGACCTTAGCTCACTCACCGGTTAAAGCCAGTATTTCTGGAGAAATCGTTGACTTTGGAAATGGACTTGAAGCCGATTATGCAGCAAAACCCAATGCAGTCAAAGGAAAAATAGCACTCGTTTATATCGGCATATTACCAGGAAGCCCAGAAGGAACATCCAACCTTCACCGTTCAGAAAAGACGGCTTTGGCCATTCAGAATGGTGCGAAAGGCATCATTATAATAAACCAAGTAGACGGCGGAGTACTCCTAACAGGAACTGCTTCGGTTACTGGTAGTTTGATTACAATCCCAGCCGTTTGTATTGGCAAAGAAAATGGAATGGCTTTAAAGGACGTTCTAAAAACCTCAAAACAATATGGGTCAGTTGATATGACTAACCAATCTGGATTGATCAATGCAAGAAATGTAATTGCTACCATCAAAGGCAGTGAATTTCCAGATGAAAAAATTATAGTAGGTGGTCACTTAGATTCTTGGGATTTAGCGACTGGCGCCATTGATAATGGAATTGGTTCTTTTGCAGTACTCGATATGGCAAGAACGTTTAACGCGCTAAACCTTAAACCAAGACGAACTGTACAATTTGTAATGTTTATGGGCGAAGAGGAAGGATTACTTGGTTCTAGAAAACTGGTTGATGAAGCTATTGAGAATGGGACGATTGACCAGATCAAATATGTGATGAACCAAGACATGTCTGGAAATCCGCGAGGGTTTAACGCAGGTGGAAGACCAGCAGCTGAAGCTTTTTTCAAAAATGTTGGCGAGCAAATCCAGGCCATTGACCCAGACTTCGAAAATGCAGTAAGCAACGGTGCTGGCCTACACAGTGATCACCAACCATTTATGCTACAAGGAATTCCTTATACATCGGCTAATTCTAACCTAGACCGTGCCATTTATGGCTGCTATCATTCTGATTGTGATGCATTTAATCTAGTCAATAAAAAACACATGGAAACCAATGTTAGTAGGAGTTCAATGATGCTTTATGCCTTAGCAGATGCTGCAACTTTACCTGCAAAAAAGTTGAATGATGCAGAAACTAAGACATTCTTAGAAGGTCATGACCTCAAACTCAAACTACAAATTGGCGGCGATTGGAGATGGGAAGATTAATCTCGTTCTATGAAACAATTAATAGCATTCTGTTTTCTTTTGATGATCACCGCTTGTGGTAATCAAAAGAAAACAGAATTTGATCAACTAATTTCTGAAAATAACCGCTTTGACATTGCCATTGTTAATGGCAATGTTATTGATGGTTCTGGTGCCGAGGCTTTCAAAGCAGATTTACTCATTCGCGATGAGGTAATTACTTTTGTTGGTAAAATAGATTTAGAAAAAATAGTCGTCAGTAAAACCATAAACGCTGAAGGAAAGACAGTAAGTCCCGGATTCATAGATGTACATGCACATGGAAATCCACTTTCAGATGTATCATTTGAAAGCTTCCTGGCTACTGGTGTCACCACGATGGTACTCGGTCAAGATGGAGGTCATCCTTCACTCAAAGAACAAGAGTATGATATCTTGCCTTGGATGGAGCAATTAGAACAATCCGATTTGGAACTGAACGTAGCCATGTTTGTTGGGCATGGTTCATTGAGGAGGCAAGCGCACATTCCTAACGAAGTAAAGCCTACAGCAGCTCAATTAGCTGCAATGGAGGCCGCATTAGAAGCAGCACTAGAGGCAGGCTGTTTCGGAATAAGCACTGGACTTGAATATGTGCCAGGCATGTATGCTGATGAGCTAGAGCTACAAGCTTTGGCTAAGATTGTTGGCGCCAATGACGCAGTAATGATGAGTCACATGCGCAACGAAGATGACGAGGCCATCGAAGCTTCTATAGACGAGCTGTTGGCACTTGGAGCACTTTGTCAAGTTCACGCTTCTCACTTAAAAGTTGTCTATGGAAAGGGTGCTGCAAGAGGACAGGGAATATTACAAAAACTAGCAGATTCAAAAAAGCAGGGAATACAAGTCTCTGCTGATGTCTACCCTTATATGGCGAGTTATACTGGAATAGGGATTCTTTTTCCAAGTTGGTGTAAGACCAACCAACAATTTGAAAGGGCTAAACTAGACAGGCTCGATGAATTAAAGGCATATCTTTTTAACCGAGTTATCAAAAGGAATGGCCCTGAAGCCACACTTTTTGGTTCAGGTAAATATGCCGGAAAAACATTGGGGACTGTGGCAGCAGAAGAGAATAAAACTTATGTAGACATCTTGATGGAGATAGGACCTCAAGGTGCTTCCGGTGCTTATTTTATTATGGATCAAACCTTACAAGACGAATTCATCACCGACCCAAAAACCATGATTGCTTCGGATGGGTCACCAACGATGTTACACCCCAGAGGTCATGGAACACAAGCGCGGATAATAGAAAAATATGTTGAAGGGACTGAACAGCTTGAATTGAGTATGGCCATTTATAAAATGACGGGGCTGCCTGCAAAAACGATTAACCTCAAGGAAAGGGGCTTTTTGGCAAAAAACTATATCGCTGATATTCTAATTTTTAATCCTTCAGAGGTCAAAGAAAAAGCAACCTATGAAAACCCATATCAATTCTCAGAGGGTTTTGATCAGGTGATTCTAAATGGAAAATTAGTGAGAGAAAATGGCAAACTATTAAGTGCTAACAATGGCAAACTATTAAGATCGAAATAGTGGAAATCGACATTCTTGACATACTATTATTATTTGGAGTAGGACTTATTGCAGGCGGCCTAAATACCCTAGCAGGAGGAGGCTCCTTACTTTCCCTTCCAGTTTTAATATTTTTAGGGCTCCCTCCAAATGTGGCCAATGCCACAAACAGGGTTGCTATTTTTTGTCAAAACATCTTTGCAGTTCGAGGCTTTAAAAGCAAAGGGGTCTCTGCATACCCCTACAGCCTTTGGTTGGGTATTTCAGCGTTCTTTGGAGCCATATTGGGAGCAACAATAGCCGTTGATATCAAAGGAGAAACTTTCAATAAGCTTTTAGCAATAGTCATAGTCCTCGTAATCGGATACATGGCTTTGGGTAAAAAAGCACATGTTGAAGGCCAAGAAAAAACGGATAGGAAATCAACTATTATTGGAATCATCACTTTTTTCTTCATCGGGATTTATGGCGGTTTCATTCAAGCTGGCGTTGGTTATTTGATCATTGCCTCACTCAGTTTTATCAATCATTTCCCATTGGTAAAAACAAACAGCGCCAAAGTATTTGTTGTGCTTATATATACCATTTCCTCATTGGGCATCTTCATTTACAATGACCTAATCAATTGGGAAATAGGAATCGCATTGGCAGTTGGAAATGCAACAGGTGGATGGCTAGCCAGTAGGTGGAGCACCAAAATTGATGAAAAATACGTGCGCTATCTAGTAATGGTAACAGCCACGGTATTTGCCGTAAAACTATTCTTCTTTTGATTTTTTGATGTAATAAGCTTCGGCCTCTTCTAGCTTAGACAAATCATCTAGGTCTTTATATCTTTTTGATTTTGCCTTTTCTTTTTTCAAATCTTCAATAGAGATAATATTAAATAGAACGTCATTTAGAATCCTAGATTCTGATCTTTCAAATGCCTCATCAAAACTAGTTTCTTGACTTATGTTGATTCTTGACAACAGTTCAACAACCATATCGCCTTCTGAAAAACTAACAATTTTATCTTTTCCAATTTGATCAATTGCTTCTTCAGAAAAATCGAAGCCAAGATTTGAAACAGCCTCTTTCAATTTAATAAGGTTAGCACCTTCTTTAGAAATCCAAAGATCAAGATCACCGGTACTTCTATTATATCCATAGAAATTCACAGCAAACCCTCCTATCACTAAATAGCGGACTTTTTTTTCATTAAAAAGATTAACAACTTTTAGATAAAAATCATCCATTGGTCTTTTTTAAAACAAATCCCTTAGGCTTCTTCTTGCTTGGATTTAGCCTATTCATAATTTTAATTTGATTCAAAAGCCAGGTCATACGTTCTTCTGGAGTACGATCAAACCCCTGCTGAAGTATTGTTTCTTCGGCTTCCTCATTGTTTTCAATAATTCTTACTGGTTTGAGCACATCTAAAGCTATCAAAAATGAAGCCTATTTAAAACAGTTATGTATTTTTAAACTAAAGATCAACATCAATTCAATGGATCATTTCAAAAAAACTATCTACTCAAAAGTCCAGCCAACTGAAGAAGAATGGGATACCTTCCTTCAGTATTGGAAGCCGTTTCATTTTGATAAAAATCAAATTGTTACTGATTTTGGTGTTGTTGAGAAATACTTCTACTTCGTAGATGAAGGTGTAATTCGAGGCTATTTCCTCAAAGATGGGCAAGAGCACAATATGGGATTCTCATACAGCGGCGATTTTAGCGGAGTTTACGATTCCTTTTTACATCAAAAACCTGCCACATATTCCATGGAATCATTAACTAAAGTAAAGGGCTTAAGAATCAGCCATCAAAACTTAATGATGCTTTTTGATAACCACAAAGTTTTTGAGCGTTGGGGCAGGCTATTCAATGCAATGATCCTAACTGGACTGGGTGTATTTATTCAATCAATCATTGCTGACACCGCGGAAGAACGCTTCAAGCAATTAATGAAAAGGAGCCCGCATGTTTTACAATTGATTCCTCAAAAACACCTTGCCTCCTACTTGGGCATGTCTCCCGAAACATTCAGTAGAATGAGAAAAAAATGGATGGATTGATTACTTGATCTATATCAAGTTTTAAAATATTATTCAATCTTAACTTTGTTCAAAACAAAAGGTCATGAACTCAAAACTATTTATTACTCAAATTTCTGATGGATTCGAACAATCCATTGACGATGTCATCAATACTATGGATGGCGTGAATCATCAACTGACTAATCTACCAGAAGGTGACAAAAAATGGTCTATGCTACAATGCATTAAGCACATGTCTATTGCCACAAACGTCTATGTCAAAAACCTTTCTGAGCTTCTAGCCAATGAAAAGCAAATAGAAGCTACCGAAGGATACAATGGGGGTTGGATGGGGAGGTACCTTGAAAAAAGCAATGCACCAAAAGAGAATGGTGTACTTAAAAACAAGCTCAAGACTTTCAAATGGATGGATCCTGAGAATCAAATGGATAGGAATGAAGTTATAGATGAGTTTATAGTAACACACCAAAAAATTATTGCGTTGATTAAACAGTCTGAAGTTGTCAACCTTGATCGAACAAAAATTCAAACGGCAATCCCTATCCTCAAATTACGCTTAGGAGATGCATATAAATTTCTATTAGCACACACCAGAAGACATGTTGTCCAACTTCAAAGAATAAAGGCTACGGTCTCCAACGGGCTAGCCGATTAATATTTCTAAATTAGTTAGAGTATTTTGAAACATTACTCCGGATTACATCCATATTGAAGTCGCATACGTTAGAAATATATAGCACGACTAGTTTTCCAGGTCAGTATATAATAATCTGGGTAAAGGGGAAGAATGCGTGGAACACTAAGTACTCATAATTAGAATATATGTCAGACCAAGAAGAATTAAAACCACAAGAGCACCAAAACGATCAAGCGTCAGAGGGTGATGATTATCCTCCATCGGGTAAAGGACTGGGAATTGGTGCCGGAATTGCAATTGGCGCAGGAATAGGCATCGCTTTAGGTAACCTGGCCATAGGCATTGGTGTTGGCATAGCAATGGGAGCTGGATTCTCGCTTATCAATAGAAGTCGAAATAAAAAATAGCTTCGATTTTCATCGAAGCTATAAGTTGCTTTTCACATATTCTCAATTATCATTCATCTCTCAATCTAACCGACGGGTTAGTGACTGCCGCTTTAAAAGTCTGCATCCCAATAGTCGCGAAGGCTATTAATCCTGCAATCAAAGCAGATGCAGCAAATGGTAACCAATTTAAATCAATTCTATAGGCATAACTACTGAGCCAGTCACCCATAAAATACCAGGCTACAGGGAATGCCAAAACCATAGAAACTATTACTAGCACGATAAATTCTTTAGATAGAATACCTACTATTTGATTGACAGAAGCTCCTAAAACTTTACGAATACTGATTTCTTTCCCCCTTTGAGCAACTGTAAATGATGCGAGACCAAATAAGCCCAGGCAGGCTAGGAAAATTGCGAGGCCAGAGAATATAGTAAACAGTTGGCTTCTTTGTGTTTCTGAATTATACAAAATCTCAAATCTATCATTCAAGAAATTATACCTGATAGGCGTTCCTGGACTAAATTTAGCATACATATCTTCTATTTCATCAACAGCAGACCTGATGTTATTCCCTTCAATTTTGATAGACAAACTGCGCATACCATTCGGGCGATTCACCAAAATAATAGGTACGATTTCACTCTGTAATGATTCGAAATGAAAATCTTTGGCAACACCGATTACTTTTCCTCTCACACCATCATAAGACATTGGTTTACCAATTGCTTCTTCAGCACTAGTCCAGCCAATAACTTCGACTGATTTTTCATTTAAAATAAAGGAAGCAGAGTCTCGACTATAATCCTTGGTGAAATTCCTACCGCCTCCAACAAGCTCCATTTGATAGGTTGGGATAAAGTCCGGATCCACACTTAGTACTTTAATTGTGACTGGCGTTGGCGCCATTTCTCCATTAACTTCGGCTTGGGCACCTTGCGAATCTAATAGCTGACCTGATGGCACACGGCTTGACCCTCCTACTGCTTTTACTCCGGAAATACTCAATAACTCATTTTTGAAAGTTTCATATTGAGCACCAACCTGAGCACTGACTCCTAAAACCATCATTTGGTCTTTGTCATATCCCAAACTCTTATTCTGCATATAATTCAGCTGTTGAAAAACGACCATTGTTGAAACAATCAGTATTACTGAAATAGTGAATTGCACTACAACCAATACTTTTCTTAAACCTCCACTTTTAGCTCCACTTGTCAGCTTGCCTTTTAAAACACGTAAAGGAGCGAAAGAAGAAAGGTAAAAAGCTGGATAGCTTCCTGCTAAAACTCCAATTGCTAGAGCAAAAGCTAAAATAATGGCAACTATATTCCAGTTTTCTACTAAGCCAAACGAAAGCACCAACCCTGTAAACTGCCTGAAGAAAGGAAGAATCAAAAAGGCAGCGGCGATAGCAATGACTACCGCAAATAGTACTAGTACAATAGACTCTACTAAGAATTGATTTATCAAATTCCCTTTTGTACCTCCAAAAACTTTACGCATTCCAACTTCCTTTGCCCTACTAGCCGACCTAGCGGTTGCCAAATTCATATAATTGATACAAGCAATTGCCAAGATCAATGCGGCAATTGACATGAATATATAGATGTAGGTGATGTCACTGTTTAACCCTTGTTCATCTGAGAGGTTGGAATACAAATGGACATCAGTGAATTTTTGGGTTTGAAGTTCGGTCCAACTGGGCCCATTCTCTCCTAAATGTTTGACTATGAATTGCTCTAAATTTCTTTCAATCTCTGGAATTCTTCCGTCCTCTTTAAGGGTAAAAATGGTCTTGAAATTATTACTTCCCCAATTGCCCATCATATTCGCTTTTCCACCGTAGAAAGCTTCTACAACTGAAAAATCACCCATCATTTCTAATTGAACAGATGAGTTATCCGGCATGTCTTTATAAACAGCCTTTACCATCAGATCTGCTTGAGCACTGTATTTTATTGTTTTACCAATAGGGTCTTCATTGCCGAAATATTTTAAGGCCATCGATTCTGAAATCACTACTGACCCCGGTTCACTTAAGGCTTTTTTTAAGTCACCTTCAATGGCTTCAAATGTTAGTATTTCAACAACTTCAGGATCTGCAAAGCCAAAATTCGGTTCTTGAAAAAGCTTGTCTTCGTATTCTATGGTTCCTGAAAAAGTAACATACCTTCCTATTTTATCAATCTCATTTGGAAACTCCTCCCTTAAGAATGGGCTAAAAGGTGGTGCCAAGCTTGATAAATGAAGGGAAGTGGAGCCGTCAGGGCTTTTAAATACTCTGGTAAACCTGTAAATATTGTCAGCGTCTTTATGGAATTTGTCATAGCCCATTTCTTCATTGATATACAATCCAATGAGAATACAACAAGCCAGTCCGACAGATAAGCCAAGAATGTTTATGGCCGAAAATACTTTGTGCTTTTTGAGGTTTCTGAAAGCGACCTTTATATAGTTTCTAAACATGACAGTTTAATGATTTTAAGTTTGAGTCAATTGATTTTAATTCGTGTAAATATTAGTACTGACAATAATTCAATTTATTAGTAGACAATTATCATTTTGCAATGGTTGCATTTAAAGGGTCTAATGTCACATTTAAAGTTCGACTCTTTATTAATTGCGGATTTTTCACCAACTTCCAGTATGAAGCGCATAGGCCTCCTAATTTGGCTACTTTTTTTTCTGTTTACCAGCATACTCTTTCCAAAAAAAAGGAAAGGTAAAAGCAGATTTAACAGTCGTTTCATTCAATATTAGATATGGCACTCCAGGCGATGGAATAAATGTTTGGAAAAACAGGAAATCACTAATTTTTAATGTCTTTAAAAAATATAAAGGTGGAATTATAGCTACTCAGGAAGCTTTATTGAGACAGATCGATGAGTTAAAGGATGAAATTCCAAAGATGGGAGTCGTTTATAGAACACGTCATGAAGATGATGAAAGTGGAGAGTCCATGGCCATTTTTTATGATAAAAAAACTTGGAACGCCTTAGATGAAGAAACTTTTTGGTTTTCTGATACACCTGAAGTACCGGGCTCAAGATCATGGGGGAATAGTCTCCCAAGGATAACGACCGTTGCTATTTTTGAAAGTAAAATCAATGAAAAGAAAATTCGAATTGTAAATACTCACCTTGACCACAGGTCGGAAAATTCAAGAGAAAAAAGCATTGAGCTAATCTTAAGCAAGATTAAAAATTATGACCCATCGATCCCTACGATAATTGTTGGTGATTTAAATGCAGCACCTGATGACCCTATTATAAAAAAACTAGAGGCTGCCCAATTTTAAGACTCGTACACTGGCCCTACTTTAGAAGGATGTACTTATCATAAATGGGACGGAGGAAGACATTGCGAACGGATAGATTATATTTTTTATCCTAAGAACAGTGGGTTCGAATTAATAGACTCTGGAGTTGATCGATACAAAAACAAGGAAGATAT
>Ga0209223_10000907_pt1 | contig 33684 bp, 29 predicted proteins | sample COG_06_FD_184750 | JGI IMG/M metagenome (GOLD analysis project Ga0209223, IMG submission 184750) | Pelagic Microbial community sample from North Sea - COGITO 998_met_06 (SPAdes) (version 2) | ecosystem: Environmental > Aquatic > Marine > Neritic zone/Coastal water | place: Helgoland, sampling...
TCATTGAGCAAAGTGTTGAGAATACTACTTCAATATACCCAAACCCTAGCAAGGGTTTATTTAGCATAGAGGTAGACCAAAAAAATATCGGTTCACCCTATCAGATTTTAGACAATCTGGGACGTTTGATTGACAAGGGAGTCATAAGAGAGCTATCTCAAGACTTTGACCTTTCTGACAAACCTAAAGGGGTTTACAGAATACAAGTCTCGAATGATAAAGCCATTAAGACATTGAATGTGGTGATTCAATAAGTTTAACGAACAGCAATAAGAAGCCCTGCTAAATGCGGGGCTTTTTTGTTTAGAAGAGCCTCTCTAACGAAACTTCAGCAAGTAATGGGACATAGTTCTCTCCAAGTATCGTTGACTTATCTCAGAGGGTTAGAGGTTAAGCAATTAGATGCTGTTGATATGCCTATATTGTAAGTATGAAAAAACTCTTTTTACTATTCTCACTATTGCTTTTGAGTGTTCATTTAACTTCTTGTAATCAAGGGGACAGGGAAGAGGCTATTCCATTTTATTTAGCGAAAAACGGAATCACTATAAAAGCAAAGGATTCTGTTCTTGTTGGTACTCAGGCTATGCTCAACGGGATAACTTATACTTTGGTTAATGATAGCTTAATACGAGAGATTAAAGGTCAGGGGTGGAATGATAATTCTTTCATCAATGACTCCTGTCAAATAGTTACAACATTAGTGACGAATATGTCGGAATTGTTCTCAGATTTAACCGGATTCAATCACGATATTGGAAGTTGGGATGTAAGCAATGTGACTAGTATGAGCTATATGTTTGAAGGTGCAAGTTCATTTAATCAGGATATTGGCAGTTGGGATGTGAGCAATGTGACTAATATGCGTTGGATGTTCAATAGCACCTCATTCAATCAAGATATTGGCAGTTGGGATGTGAGTAAAGTAGATGATATGGGACAGATGTTTAGTACAAGCCCATTCAATCAGGATATTGGAGATTGGGACGTAAGTAATGTGACAAAAATGGGTCATATGTTTAGTGACGCTAGTTCATTCAATCAGGATATTGGCAGTTGGGATGTGAGTAATGTGTATAGGATGAATGGAATGTTCTTTGATGCAAAATCATTCAATAAAGACATTAGTAATTGGGATGTCAGCAACGAGACTGATATGCGATACATATTCAATGGCGCAAGCTTATTTAATCAAGATATCAGTATTTGGGCTCAAGCCAATAATCGAGAGAATAGTATAATTTATGATTCTTTATCATATCAAATAGTAACCACTCCTTGGAGTGATATCGGTGAATGTGCTGAGTGTATGGGTTCGCAAATAAAATATTCAAAGGATGGCAAATCGTTTCAATTTGTCGGGGACATTAATGATGAATTTGAATTTGTCGGATTAGTTCAGAATTTTATAATCCTTAGTTATGGAGGTATGAGTTCAGCAGAATCGAGTGACCCTTTCTGGGTTTTTGATTTAGAAAATCAAAAATATGTTTTTCAAAGTGATTATTATGGCGGGCTTAGAATAGTTAATTCTAAAATAGAGTATGTCCAAGTAGTTTATAATCCATATGAATCTTATGACTCAACATTCATTAAAACGGTTTCTAAATGGTCGCCCAAATGTTCAGATAAAATAGAAAAATTACGAATCGAATATCCTGGAAGTATTGGGTATACAGAAAAAATTATTTTTGACGTCTCTACTCTAAAGTCAGAAAGGACAGGTGTTTATGAATGCCAATATTTTCAATAATGACTTAATAATCCCTTCTTTTAAGGCCTAGAATTCTCTGATTGGAAAAAGAGCAAAGTCTGTTGCTTCCTTAAATATAAATTAAACCTAATCTATGTAATTTGAGAATATGAAATTACTATCTACAATTGCATTAGTGCTAATATCTATTTCTGCATTCAGCCAAGACAATGATTCAACTAGGTTTATCAAATACGAAAATTCCTCTTTTTTTCTAAACGGAGAGACAATTGAGATGAGGGATATGAAAAGACTTACAAGAAATTATCAAGCTGGAAAAAATAATTTAGCTAATGGTATTGCATCTTTAAATACTGTGAAATATCCTGTAACAAGAATCCCACTTTTTTTAGGTGGTGCTTCTGCGATATTGGTGGGCCCCATAATAGCGGTTCTAGGTAGTTATGACCCATCTGGTTCTGTATCTGCTTCAAGCCAATCTTTTGCAATTGCTACGGCTGGTTATTGTATTGTTGTTGGGGGAGCTATAATATTTAGGTCTTTTTCAAGTAATAAAATATTTATGAAAAGTGCCGACAAGCAACTTCAAAAGGTAGCAGATAAATTAAATGAGGCTATTAATCAGCAAGGAATTGAGAAACTTCAGAAGGTGATAGGGACATAGTTCTCTCCAAGTATCCTTGACTTATTTAAGAGGCTTAGAGGTTAAACAGTTGGATGCTGAGGATATGCCTATGATTTAGATATTTGGTCTTTCAGGAATATAAACAACATCAATTTCAATTTCATTTCCATATTTTACTATAATTGAACACAATACAGGAACACTTTTCCCATTGTGAATAGCAGGTTTCATTAAAGGCATTTTTCTGAGTACTCTTAAAATTTCTGCTTGAATGGTTAGCTCTGAATTTCTGACTTTCATACCAGTCAGATTTCCGTTTTCGTTGATTATAAAAAACGCTTCTACTTGCTTTGGTTCTGAAAGATTTAAATCTTTGGATATATTCAGATTGAACTCCCGCTTAATAAATGTCGATACTTTATTATTAAAACATTTCTTTATTTCTTCTTCAGAGAGTTCCTCACAACCATAATAGACGGGCGCCATTTCTACATCTTTTAATATCATTCTATTATCAGGATTATAATTTACTAATCCGTCATTGTGTGATATAATACTGCATAGACTTAATATTGCCTGCTCCTCATCTTCAGTAATATTTCCTCGTGCCATCACCTGTTGTTGAATGGCATTGATTTTCATTATCAGTTCGCTTTCTGTGTTTTTCTGCCCAAAAGAAACAAGTGGAATAATTAGTAATAGTAGAAGTAGATTTTTCATATTCTAAATGTAAAACTATCTTAATTAAAAGAAGAAGATATACCAGAGTTATAGATTTACTTATTTTTAATATTAACAGTTAATGCAGTATGAGAAAAAGAAAGTATATATTTTTTATAATCATAATTCTTTTTATTATCTACTTGTGGGCAGAATTAGGAGTGGGTATTTTTTTTCAAGAAAGTTGGGGAGGTGATTAGAGGTTAAGCAGTTGGATATTGATGATATGCCTATGTTTTAGTTTTTAGGGTAATTTGATAGATGAAAGCATTATATTGATTACAAATAAACTTTATGCCTTAATCTAATGAAAAGAATTCTGCTTCTATTTTTCTGTAGCTTGATAGCTTGTTCTATTGATACGCAACCGATTGATGGCTTGCTAGAATCAGAACGTAACGAAACTGTAATTTCAGACTTGAAGCCACACAATACCAAGGGAAAAGATTCGTTACGAGAACATTCAAATCTAATGAGTAAAGATAAATTGGTAAGTAATTTTATCCTTTCTAACACTAGTAAATATGAAATTGTAAAATCTTCTTTTGATAATGAAGGTGTAACATTTAAAGTTATATCGGCTGATACGTCAATTTTAAATCTCTTTAAAGATAATATTTCAAACGAATTCAATTCAATTTTTGATACGTTAGGTAAGCACAAGAAATATGGGGGTACATTGAAAATTAGTCAAGGCGAAGAAGCTATTGGTACTATGATTTATCTTGACCCACTAATCCCCAAAAATTTAGAAGACTATGTTAATGGTTTTGAATGGATTAAAATTGACAAGGATTATTATAACAAGTCACTACAATATGACCTATGGGGAATCTGGTCGGGGGAGATGTTTAGTTATAGAATAGACTTTTCAGAATCAGAGATATCTTTTCTTAAAAATAACCCTGTAGACAGTATTGGTCTAAGTCCTAACTATAAGCACGATTATTATGCTCTTCAGGCCTCTTGGTTTGATTTTGAGCTTGATGAATGGATAGAAGAATCTTATGACACTTTATACTACTTCAAAAATTACCCAAATAAAAAAATACCTATTCGCAGTAACTGGAAAAGAAAGGGTTGGTATTTTGACTTAGAAGTATACGGGGAAACTCACTTGAAAAACATTCATAATCAGTTTTATGCCAATTTTCTTTTTAAATACGAAAACATTAATATTAAAAATATAAACTTAGATTCTGCTTACGAATATTATCTCAAGGCTTACACAGAATCTGAAGATTTTCACGAATTGGTAGTAGGTCAGTTTGGTGAAAAAGTAGTTTTTAGCATTGATGAGGTTAAAGATTTAGACGTAATATTAGGAACAGATTATTATTCGTCCTGGTATAAATGGAATACCCGTCCCAAGAAACGTTCCAAATATTCTACCAGCGATTGTAGCTCTGAAGTAAGGCGAAGGCTTGAAGGTGCGGGCTGGGAACTAGTAGGTGGTATAGAAAATTACTCAAATGGATTGTACACAGCTGTGGGTGCTAAACCATTGCAAACTGGTGTAAAGGTTATTTATTATCAAATGGATAGCAATTGTAATCCGGTAAGTGTAAAGATTGACTAGTAATGACCTCTGATTTAAAAAAACAGCCTCTCTAACGAAACTTCAGCAAGTAATGGGACATAGTTCTCTCCAAGTATCGTTGACTTATCTAAGAGGCTTAGAGACTAGGCCGTTGGAGATAGGTGATATGCCTATATTTATATAATGAAATCATTTCTTAATCTAAGTAAGAGAGAATTAGTCTTACTATCTCTAACCCTTCTCGCATTGCTCTCTTCCATTTTTGCTCAAGGATTGGTTCCAGCATTATGGTTTCTTTTTGGTAGTAGTGTAATGTCAGGTATTTTTTCTGCTATAATTGGACTGTTTTTTTGGTCCAGTTTTGAAAAAGTCGTTCGTAAGGTGTTTTTTGTAGCGCTTTTAATATCTCAACTGAGTCCTGTTGCATTAATCCTTCAAAATTCATGAATGACAATGAACTTTATATTGGCTATGCAGGGTGGTTCCTGATTATTATTTCAATTTCATTTCTCTTTGATTTTTTTGTGAGACAAAAAGTGACGGGATTTAAACTTATTCTTCTAACAGTTTTACCCACTTGGCTTCTTTATTCCGTTGCGATGATTTTTTTTGGTATTATTAAAATGCCATTTCTTTTTTTTGACACATTCATAAATGCCTTGATAGAGGCTCTGCCTCATGTTATATTGATTGGATTACCCACTTTAGTGTATAAGTTTTATATGCTGAAACGAAGTAGAGAAATAAAATAATTCATGAAAATCAATTTCCTTTTCTTTTTATTATCAGTATTTCTGCAACTATCATGCTCTCATACACCTATTGAGACTGAGGTCGATATAATTCTTGAAGATCAAAATTGTTATCGCGATATTGCTTTTGGAGATATTAATATTTGTCTTGCTGAGATAACTGACATGACTGAATGTTATTCCTCTAATATTGATGTAAAAACCATGTTAGACAATATTACACTTGAGTCCAGTTCTACATTTGCAGCATACATTACAGATTCTCAATTGGAAAACTCAAATGGAATAAAAGCAATAGGTTTAGGTGAGCATGTCAGAGTCTATGTCTATAATCCGATGAAAAACCAATCATATACTCAATCTGATCTGAAAAACATAGGTTCATCAATTGATAACAATTATTTAAAGGAAAATTGGGATAGACTCAAAACAAAAATTAACACATCCGACGTTACATATAATAAAGCCATTTTAATAGATTCATATTCTTCCAATGCCAACACGATTACTAAAGTTTTATTCACTGCTTTTTCGCAAAAAGCATCAGAAGATTATTATTTGGTAAACACACTAAATCTCGTGAGAATAAAGAATAGAATTATATTCTTAGGCTATTTCAATCGCTATGACGGTCAAAACTCCGTTGAGCGGGCAAAAAAGAAAAATGACGATATCATTGTGAGCCTGCTAGCAAAAAATAAATCACTTTAGACATTTTCATTCTGCCAGCGCTTAAACGCTGGCTATAGTCTTTTAAGCCGTGAGAGTATTAGGTCATGCTTAATTAATCAATGATAACTAATGTCATTGTTTTAAATTGCATCATATATGAGCAAGATCACTAGACAGCAACTCCAGTCCTACTTATGGGAGAGTGCTAATATCCTAAGAGGCAAGATTGACAGTGGTGATTTTAAGCACTATATACTGGGTATTCTCTTCTTTAAGAGACTCAGCGATGTGTTTGATGAGGAACATGATAGATTAAAAGATCGAGTAGGAGAAGACCTGGCATTAGATAAAGAAATGTATGCTGATGTGTTTTTCATACCTCCAGGATGTCATTGGAATGATATTCTATCTACATCTGTAAATATTGGAGCCAAGATCAATGAAGTATTTGCCAGCGTCACGACGGCTAATGCTCCAAGGCTCAATGGCATTCTAGACAAAATAGACTTCAACGATAAGGATAAACTCACAGATGCAGCGATGAGTGACCTGGTCAATCATTTCAATGTCCATAAGTTGGGTAACGAGCAGATCACTGGCGATATGCTCGGTGATGCCTATGAATATTTGATTGCTCAGTTTGCCGATGATGCGGGTAAGAAAGGAGGGGAGTTTTATACTCCCCATCAGATAGTTGAATTGCTAGTCGAGATACTAAAGCCTCAAGAAGGACAAAGTATTTATGATCCTGCATGTGGGTCTGGTGGAATTCTGGTTACTGCAGCGCAATACATCAAGGCCAAGGGGCAGGATGACAGAAAGGTCTTTCTGTATGGACAGGAGTCCGTTTATGCCACATATATCATTGCAAAGATGAATATGATACTTCACGGCTACAATGATGCAAAGGTGGAGAGAGGAGACACATTTATGGAGCCTAAGCATTTAAGTAATGGTAGCCTGATGAAGTTTGACAATGTAATGGCCAATCCACCATGGAATTTAGATGACTGGATGCATAGTATTCAAACCGTCGGGGGGAAGAAGAAAAAGACAGAGATCGAAGATCCCTTTGATCGATTGGTATTTGGAAGACCTCCAGCAAGCACTGCAGACTGGGCCTGGATGCAACACATGTATGCTAGTTTAAACCCAAAGGGACGCATAGCCGTGGTCATGGACAATGGGGTTTTGTTTAGAGGCAGTTCTGAGGCTAAGTGCAGAAAAGCATTTTTGGAGTTAGATGTTGTTGATGCAGTCATTGGGTTGCCAGGAAACTTATTTACCAATACTCCGAGCCCAGGATGTATTCTGGTGATTGACAAAGACAAGCCAGCAAGCCGTAAAGGGAAAGTTTTATTTGTGGATGCCAGTAAAGATTATTTGGAAGGAAAGGCTCAGAATCATTTAAGAGATGAGGACATCGCAAAGACACTTGGTTCTTACAATGATTATAAAACGATAGAGGGATACTGTTCAGTATCTGATCTTGAAGAGATCAAAGAGAACGATTACAATCTTAATATCTCTCGTTACGTAGATACTACAGAGCCTGAGGTTCCCGTGATTATTGAAGAGGTTATGGATGAACTGAAGAGTTTAGAGTCTCAAAGGGAAGAGACCAATAGTAAGTTGAATGATTACCTAAAGGAATTAGGCTACTAATGGAGGTGACTCAGGATGCATATAAAGACACAAAGGTTGGAAGGATTCCGAAGGATTGGGAGGTTGTTAATCTTGACTATGTTCTTGAAGAATTTCAAAATGGATATGCATTTTCTTCGAAAGGATATTTAGATCGTGGGACACCCATAGTTTCAATGGCATACATAGGGCTCAAAGGTCAATTTAATTTTGATTATCAAAAAGCAAAATATTGGAATTCAGAAGAAAAAAATAAGTTAGCGAACTATGTCTTAAGAAAAGGTGATTTGCTTATTGCAATGACAGACGTCACTCCAGCAAAGAATCTTATTGGCCGGATGATAATAATAGATATTGATGATGAGTTCTTTCTAAATCAACGAGTTGGTCTCTTAAGATGTAATTCAAAAATTGATCCCAAGTTTTTGATGTATTTCGGAAACGGAAGATACTGGAGACATTATTCCATGAGTTATTCAACCCTTGGAGTTCAAACTAATCTTGGAACAAAAGAAATTAAAAAAGGAAAGATTCCCCTGCCTTCCAAGCCAGAACAACAAAAAATAGCAGAGATTCTTTCCACGGTGGATGAGCAGATAGCGACTACAGGCAAGATCATTGAAAAGAGCAAGGAACTAAAAAAGGGTTTGATGCAGAAACTCTTTTCTCAAGGCATAGGTCACACCGAGTTTAAAGACACCAAGATTGGAAGGATCCCGAAGGATTGGAAGGTGATATTTTTAAAGGATTGCTGCGAAATCAATAAAGATTCTTTGCCAAGTTCTACAAAAGGAGATTATTCATTTTACTATTTAGATTTATCATTAGTTAAAAAAGGTGTGATAGACTTTCCTATGACTAAAGTAGAATTTAAGAATGCTCCTTCGAGAGCCAAGCGAAAAATTAATAAAGGAGATGTTCTTATGTCCACGGTTAGGCCTAATTTACTAGGAAACGCTTATGTGACTTTTGATTCGGAAGAGTATATTGTATCAACAGGTTTTGCAGTTCTGTCTTGTTTAAAAGATATAAGTAGTGAGTTTTTATACCACTATTTATACTGTAGAATGATGCAATATCAAATTGAGACTGCCCTAATTGGATCGAGTTACCCAGCGATCAATAGTAAAGATATTAGTATACTTAAAGTTCCATTACCACCTATCGCAGAACAACAAAAAATAGCAGCCATACTTTCAGAAACAGATGCTAAGATTAGAAAGGAGCAAACCCAGAAATTACAGTTAGAGGCCCTTAAGAAAGGGCTTATGCAGCAACTACTAACAGGTAAAAAACGAGTAGTGGTATGATATCCTCTGAATCACGTAGTGTAGAGATTCCTCTGATAAATACGCTCAAGAGATTGGGATGGACATACCTGTCAACATCAGAGGTTACAACACTTCGCGACGGCTCTTTAGATGAGGTTTTGTTAAAACCTCTTGTCATTGAGTCATTATTGAGACTTAATGGTCACAGAGGCCTTAGGCCAGAGCATTGTGAATCTCTTTATAATAAGATTAGACGTGTTGATGATAATGAAGAATTCCATTCCTGGTTAAAAGGAGAAAAAACTTTCAAGCCCAATCAGAAGAGTAAAGCGATATCGATTGACCTTATCAATCGCCTTAACCCTGAGGACAACCACTTTGCTGCAACCAATCAATACGTTTGTGAGATAACAAACCCTGAGGATTCACAAAAGCATATCCGACCTGATATTGTATTATTCGTAAATGGATTCCCAATATCTGTTCTCGAATGTAAGTTTTTGGGTACGCCTGGGTCTACTTATGCAGAGGGCATAAAACAACTCAGTAGGTACCATAGAACAACTCCTAAGTTGTTCGTGTCAAATGCTTTTAACATATCTACAGACGGTCATAAGATCAAGTACGGGGCTACGAATTCTCCGGATAAATTCTTCATGGAATGGAAGAACAATTCAGGTCTTTCTGATGAAGATTTTGAGAACAGTGATTTCAAGGCCTATGCTGAAGAAAACAAGAGATCATTCAATCCATTTATTGATGAGCAGGTGTTTGGTCTTCTTAATAGGGTCAATTTCATTGACCTGATTACAAACTTTATTGTTTTTGAAACCAGAGATAATCTTACGATCAAGAAGATTGCGAGGTACCAGCAGTTTAGAGCCGTCAACAAAATTGTTCAAAGAGTGCTGAAAGGAGAGATGAAGACTGGGCTTATCTGGCACACTCAGGGAAGTGGGAAGTCACTCACTATGCTCTTTACGGCTTGGAAACTCAGAACGCTCGCTGAATTAAATAATCCTACCATTCTTATTGTCGTAGATCGAATAGATCTGGATACTCAGATATCAGAAACATTTGGGGCAGTTAAACTGCCTAATACTACAAGAGCCTCTTCAGTGCAGGGTCTAAGGAAGAAACTTCAAGAAGACAGGAGGGAAGTCATTATCAGCACCATCTTTAAGTTCGATGAACTTGCAGATGTATTAGTAGAGAGGGAGAACGTTATAATTCTTATTGATGAGGCTCACCGTACACAAGAGGGAACCAATGCCGCTGAGATGCATCGATCATTACCCAATGCTTTCTTCTTTGGTTTTACAGGAACACCTATTGATAAATCCGATAAGAATACTCACAGGAATTTTGGCTTGATGCCCAATGGTAAGGTTGAGCGCTATATGGATCTTTACAGTATTAAGGCAGCCATTGAGGATGAGGCTACTGTTCCTGTTCATTATCAATTAAGATCTAGAACATGGCATATTGATTCGCTAGATCAATTGGATGATTCAGTTGAACATGAGCATGAAGATCTCAGTCCTGAAGGATTGGATGTTCTAAAAGAAAAGGTCTCAAGTCCTGGAAAGACTTTTATGCTTAATCCAGAACGTTTAAGCGATATATCTAAAGATATCGTAGAGCACTATACTGAGTACATTGAACCCAATGGATTTAAGGCTCAGATTGTTGCGTACAGCCGAGAGGCTTGTGTTGTTATTAAGAACCATATTGATAAACTTAAGGGTGAAGACTACAGTGATGTAGTGTTCAGCGGGGGTCAGAATGACGATCCATCGATGATTAAGTATCATAAGTCCAAGCAGCAAATCAAGGACTGTGTGAACCTATTTAAGAATAAAGACAGTAAACTAAAGTTTATCATCGTTCAAAATATGCTCTTGACAGGTTTTGATGCTCCGGTGGAGCAGGTTATGTATTTAGATCGGCCTTTGAAGAACCATAGCCTTCTGCAGGCTATTGCTAGAACCAACAGACCGTATCCCAATAAGCAGTGCGGAATTATAATTGATTACTGTGGTGTTCTTAAGAACCTCAGTGAGGCTTTGAATTTTGACGAGAGTGACATAAGTGATTGCTTAATTGATTTTGATGAATTAAAGATTAAACTCCCAGAGTTCCTAGAGGACTTTAATGAGACGTTTAGGGAGTCAGAGAATCAATCTCCATTTGCCATTGCTGACTATTTGCAGAAGAATAACAAGTTGAGTGAGTTTAAAGAGGCCTATCGTGGTCTTCAGATATCCTATGAGACACTCGCACCTGATCCATTCATCTTAGATTACAACAGACAGTATTCAGAGGCAACAAAACTTAAGTTGATAGTTGACTCTGTACTGAGTCAAGAAAAACCAGATGTAAGTGAATACTTGGCCTCGACAAGAAAAATGATACAAGAGAAAATCACATTGGGTGATATACGTAAGAATGCCCCCGTGTTTGTTGTCGATAATAACTATCTACGGCTCTTAAACGAAACAGCATTATCTGATAGCGAAAAGGAGTTAACACTTGAAAACAGGCTAAGAACAGTTCTTCGTATTAAGTCTAATGATCTTCCTGTATACAAGAGTCTTGCTGAAAGACTAGAGAAAATAATTGCAACAAGATCTGACCAGATTGATGATTCATATAGTCTTCTCAGTGGTTTAATGAATGAACTAAACGAAGCACAAGATCTAGAGAATTCATCTGACCTGTCGATGGGAGAGAGAGCCGTCGGTCAGTTGCTGCGAGAGAATATTGACAATGAAGAACTCATTTCTGTAATTACTAAAGAACTGAATGATTTAATTCTAAGAGAAACTAGAGACTTCAAAAACTGGCAACAAAAGGAGACCGTAGTTGCTGTTCTGAGGCGTGATATAATAATTAAACTCTCAGATTTGTCAAAGGCCCATGAAGGGATTAGCATTAAGAAAGAAGAATTCTCAGAATTCTCAGACCAATTGATGAACTACATTCTGCAGCACTATTGATGGAAGAGCAAGTTCTAGACATCGAGGGTATAAATATTACTTTTTTTCGCAGTCAGAAAGCGAAAAGCCTGAATATTACGATTAAGCCTTTTACTGGAGTAAGGGTATCAGTTCCCAGGTTTGTAAGTTTTAAAAAGGCAAAAGAGGTTGCACAGCAGAGGATAGGGTGGATAAAGTTAAACCTGTCTAGGATGCAGAAGTCTGAGGATCTATTTACTGTCTTTGATTACGATACCCAATTCAAAACTCGATCGCATCATCTTCAGATGAAAGAATCGAGTGATAATGACCTTCATAGTTCAGTTCGAAACAATACAATAGCCGTCGACATACCTAAAGGCATGAAGGTGCATGATAAAAGTGTGCAACTAGAGGTTAGACGCGCGATTGAGCGCGCTTGGCTCAAAGAGGGAAAAGGCTACCTCCCAGAAAGAGTTAAATACCTTGCAGACAAACATAATTTTGAGTTTAGTAAGGTTACCGTAAGGAATTCTAAGACCAGGTGGGGTAGTTGTTCGGTTGATAATAATATCAACCTTAGTCTGCACTTGATGAGACTACCAGATCATCTTGTGGATTATGTCATTCTTCATGAGTTGACACATACAAAGGTGAAGAATCACAGTAAGGATTTCTGGCAGTTGCTAGATCAAGTTTCAGGCAAAGCCAAGAAACTGGATCAAGAGGTCAAACAGAACGGAATTCAGATATATTAGGAAGCCGTCGCAGAGAAAAAATTACTTAATAGAGTAATAAATTAGGGTATTTTCTCGTTGTAACTATATGAAATACTTAATGTTAGCCGTCGCTTTTGTCTCATGCATCTGCGTTTCGGCCCAAGACAATTTTAAAGACGAAACTACAGTTAATGGGGTTTTCTATAAGGCTACATTAAACACGTCTAATCATGTCACATATATCCAACAGGATAACTTTGACTTTCCTTTAGCAGCAGACAGTTTCTACGTTGATGAAATGAGCGTTAAGCAATGGGATTCATATTCCGATGAAATCATCAAGGAAGAAGGTGCTAAATGGAATAATGGCATGTACCATACTAAAAATGGATGTCAAGTATTTATTCAGGATACGGATACAGAAGAATTATTGGTCGTAAGATTATTTGGCTCAGTGGATATGTAATTCATAATTAAGAGAGTTATTACTGACAGCGCTTAACGCTGTCAAATTTTGTTAAGTAGCCGTCGGCGGAAATACTTCACTTTAAAGGTTGAATAGCAACTCCCCAAGAGTTGCCTTGTCGGGAGTAATACAATCAGATAGAAATAGATACAATTAATGGGTTCAGTCTTCGACGGCTCTAAAAGAATTATTTAGCCGTCAAAATATTGGAGAGCGAAGCGGAAAAGTGTTTAAATTAAATTATCCAATACCTTTAGTAGGGTAGACAATTCTATGTCTAACTTATAAGAGTGTAGCGGGCTAGCGACCGCTGCGAACGTAAGCAACGCGGCTTTGCTTGCTTGCGCTGCACGCCGCACGCAACGCAGAACAACGTTCGCTTTGCAACTTGTTGCTACGCGAAATTACAGTATATGAACTTAATAATCAAGTGTTTTGGGGTTTATTTTTCAACAATTTAGTAAACGATTTTACTTTTTGTAAAGCACTGACTGTTAAGATAATATACATTTATTTAATATGTAATATTATACCCAAATCGATGTTCTTAACAATGGGGGGTGTTCCAAACATTATAGATTTCGTCATTTTTGCCTTTTTTAGCGCGTATTGGAGAATAATTGGTGCCCAAATTGTACCTTAATACTGTTTAGCATTGCATGAAATAAATCTCTTATAAATAACCTATGATTATAAAAATAAAAGCAACCGCATTAATCATTCTTATTTCTTTTGGAACGTTTGCTCAGAGCGCAAAAGAAAAAAGAAATGAGGCTATTGGAGATGCTGCATTTTTCGCAGGTGGAGTGGTTTTAAGCCTACTAAAAATTCATCAATTGCATGAAATTTTAGAACAAGAGGCTACTCAGTATTATTTGTCTCAACCTAACGTTGATTCCCATTTTAGATTAAAATACATGGGCGCTACAGGGCAAAAATTTTCGGATATAAGTAATACAACAATATTTCCATTTATATATGAATCCAAATTAGGTAAGAAATTGCTTTTTATGTATGCTTCAAAAGGCTGGGTAACGGATCGAGGAGTAGACTTGACGCGTATAGATTTTCAAGAGTTTTCAGTTGATCAATGGAATCGACTAATGTTTACATATTTTCAATGTGCGTCAATGGAAAAATTAGATAATATGAACGAGATACCTGTATATCGAAAACTTCCTAAAAAGAGATATTCTAAGGATAGTCTTCATATCAAATTGGCAAAGGGTTCGACGTATGAATTAATGGGATATTATCCGATATCAAAGTTTAGTATTATTCCTTTTGGGGATTCCGAATTCGCATCAAGTTTAGCGGCTAATAATATCCATCTAATTGGTTATAAAGCATTTTTTGTGATGGAAAGGATAAAAAATGATGAATATTTAACTAAGAGATATGATGACAAGACCATGGTTGTCTATAATGAAAGATCATTGGGTCTATTTAATTATCGATTAAAACGATTGACTCAATTATCACGACTTATAATGTCTGATATTCATTCAACATTGAATGATCAATATGAATTCACAATACCTCTCACTGATTACGATCAGTTCTAAATTCTTCAGGGATTATATAGTATTCTCTGACGGCTTGCCCAAAAGGAAAACTGGTTATTGGATAAACCCCCAGTATTAATAATAAGAGAATAGTCTAAGGTTTTGCCGTTTTCACCTAATATTTGATAACAATTGGTGTCCAAATTGGTGCCCAATTGGTGTCCAAATTGTACCTTAATGCTGTTTAACAAGGAAATCAAAAAGTAGTGTTACTCAGGTAAATTATTGATTATCCAAGCCCATCAAAGGGCGCTGGATGTTCAGTATTACTGCGAATCAGGAGAACAAAAAAGCCCCTCAGAATCAACTGAAGGGCCTGTAGCGAGAGGGAGAATTGAACTCCCGACCTCAGGGTTATGAATCCTGCGCTCTAACCTTCTGAGCTACCTCGCCATTTCAAGGGGCAAAAATAGAGTGGAAACCCGTTAGTGCCAACCTTTATTTTATAATGTTGAAAGATGTGTGTAATCTTTTTACATTTAGTTTTTGCCATACGAATTATGCTATTATATTGCAGTATTAATTATTACTAAAAAGCTCGTCATTAAAAACTATGTCAGACCGCGTTAAAATATCACTTGAATTTCCAATTCGCAGCTCAGCTGCGATGATCTACAGCTTTTTAAGTACTCCTAGTGGTCTTTCTGAATGGTTCTGTGATGATGTTAATTCTCGTGGTGACACTTTTACTTTTTTCTGGAATGATTCTGAAGAGATTGCTCACTTAGTAAAAAAGAAGCAAAATCAATTCATCCAGTTCAAATGGGATCATGACGATAGCAAGGAGAAATTCAGCTTTGAGTTTAGAATTCAGTTTGATGAGTTAACTGGTGCAGGTCTTCTTGTTGTCACCGATTTTGCTGAAGAAGAAGAGGAGGATGAAATGAAGCTTTTATGGGAAAGCCAAATTAAAACCTTACTCCGGACTATTGGGTCGTGAACAAGAAGTTCACTTACTATTTTTTAATTTTTTGGTCTTTCTTATCTCTAATTTATGGTATAAACGGGAGCCAAAATTTTCATTTGTCGCTTCAATCTTTAAGATCTGAAATTCTTGATTTTTTCTTTTTATATGCAACCAGGATTGGAGAGGAATATGTATTAATTCCTGCAATATTATTAATGGCGATATTTTTTCCCTGGAAACAAGGTAAATCCCATAAAATAAGAGTTCTCTATTCTCTTTTAATAGGATTATCTCTTGGGGGTTTTTTACCTCAAATAGGAAAGTTCTTCTTGTCCGATGCATTGCGTCCAATGTCTGTTTTTGAGAATCTAGAACCTATTGAAGGTTTAGTTGTAAGCTATAGAAAGAGTTTTCCTTCAGGACATACAAGTATTACAGTTGCATGGGTTTCGCTATGGTCTAGCTTGGTGTTTCCCAAATTGCGAGTCCCCTTATTTATGGCTTTACTTGCTTTAATCGTTGCTATTTCAAGAATATATTTGAATATGCATTGGCTACATGACGTAATCGTTGGTGGTTTTTTAGGTTTTTTAAGTGCATATATTGGCTTGTGGGCAGGGGGCTTTAATAAAACATTGTAATTTTACTAAAGAAATTTAATAATTATGAAACTTCTTGAAAATAAAGTTGCTCTAATAACTGGAGCCTCGAAAGGAATTGGGCGATCCATCGCTCAAAGATTTATCGAAGAGGGTGCGAAAGTTGCCTTCACATTTTTGTCAAGTGTTGAAAGAGGTAAATCTTTAGAAACTGAGCTTTCTTCATTGGGTGGAGAGGCAAAGGGTTTTCAGTCTGACGCTTCAAGCTCTAAAGATGCAGAGAAACTTATTAATGACGTTATTTCGCATTTCGGGCAAATTGATATTATTGTTAATAATGCTGGAATCACAAAGGATACTTTAATGCTGCGTATGAGTGAAGAAGATTTTGACTCAGTAATAAATACTAATTTGAAATCAGTTTTTAATACAACTAAGCATGCTCAAAGATCAATGCTAAAGCAACGAAGTGGTAGTATCATAAATATATCTTCGATTGTCGGTTTAAAGGGAAATGCTGGACAGGCGAACTATGCCGCTTCTAAGGCTGGTATAATAGGCTTTACGAAGTCTGTCGCTCTTGAGCTTGGCTCTAGGGGCATTAGATGTAACGCCGTCGCTCCGGGATTTATAGAAACTGAAATGACATCTGTTCTGGATGAAAAGACCGTTCAGAGTTGGAGAGATGCGATTCCATTGAAAAGAGGAGGGAAGCCTGAAGATGTCGCAAATGCATGCGTCTATTTAGGTAGTGACTTATCATCGTATGTTTCTGGACAGGTACTCCAGGTAGACGGAGGTTTATTGACATAATTTTTTATTTGGGTTGGAATAAGATTTTAACGATATCTCCATGGATTAAATCTCTGGCACTTTTAATCTTATTTTAGGCCAGCTGTTTATTATTGATCCTTCTTGACATGATTATGATAAACGATCAAGAGTGTATGTTATGATTATCAATGAGAAGATTTCAGCGAATAGAGATAAATTCAATAAATAGATGAAAACCCAAAAAGAAATTATAAATAAACTCGGCATTTCCGCATTAAATGAAATGCAGGTCTTAGCTGATGTTGCTATTTCAAATAATGAGAATGTAATCTTATTGTCTCCAACAGGAACTGGAAAAACATTGGCTTTTTTATTGCCCATAATTAATCAGATGGATTTTGAAAATAATGGAGTCCAATTGATCATTGTTGTTCCATCAAGAGAGTTAGCAATTCAAATCGAGCAGGTAATTCGTGAAATGGGTACGGGATTAAAGTGTAATTCTGTTTATGGTGGACAATCATTTAACCAGGATAGAATTAACTTAAAACACGTTCCAGCTATAATTGTAGGTACTCCAGGTAGATTGGCAGATCATTTAAATAGAAATACTTTCTCTCTTGATTTTGTGAAAACAATGGTTTTAGATGAGTTTGATAAATCGTTAGAAATTGGTTTTGAAGATGAGCTTAAAATCATTTGTAGTTCCTTATATCATGTAAAAAAGAGGATACTTACATCTGCTACGAATCAGGTTGAAATACCAAGATTCGTGAATTTAGAATCCCCTAAGATTGTCAATAATTTGAAAAAAGGGGATGGAGTCTTGAAAATCAAGTCAATTTTATCCGCGGATAAAGACAAATTAGAATCGTTATCTGATGCTTTATTGAAACTCAATGGTAAATCCGGAATACTCTTTTGCAATTACAAAGACAGCATAAATAGGGTAAGTGATTTTTTGTCTCATAAAGGAATTAGTCATGGTTGCTTTTATGGGGGGTTGGAGCAAAACGACAGGGAGTTAGCATTAATAAAGTTCAGGAATGGCTCGCATAATCTCATAGTAGCAACAGACTTGGCAGCGCGCGGTTTAGACATTGATAAAATCGATTTTATAATGCATTATCACCTCCCTCTGCGTGAGCATGAATTTATCCACCGTAACGGAAGGACAGCGAGAATGCATAATAATGGAACGGTATTTATATTACATCACTCCGATGAGAAATTACCAGATTTTATCCCGGATATGGAGACTGCAGAATTGCTAAGGGTTGAAGAATCTAAAGCTTCAGAGTGGAGCACTGTTATGATTTCTGGGGGTAGGCGAGATAAGATATCTAAGGGTGACGTAGTCGGATTCTGTATTAAACAGGGGGGCTTAAATTCTGAAGATTTAGGATTAATAGAATTGCAACAAAACAACTCATTTGTTGCCGTAAAAACTAAAATGGTAAGTCAACTAATTGAAAAAATTGATAGAACCAAACTAAAAACAAAAAAGATATTAGCTACAGAGGTTTAATTCTCAATTATCTAAATAAATAGATTTGCTATTCTCGCGCAACATTCGTTAATGTATTGGAAATAATATCAACTAAATAGTCATCAATTTCTATCGGCTTTATGTTTCTAGCAACGATTTTACCTTCTGGTCCTATTAAAATATTTTGCGGAATTGCTCGGATGGAATAAATGTCTGCTGCGGAGTTTCCCCAACCTTTCAAATCTGACATTTGAGGCCAATTTAATTGATCATCTTCGATGGCTTGAATCCACCTACTTCTGTCTTGGTCAAATGCGACACCAATTATTTCAAGACTACTACTCCATTTTTTATGCATCTTCACTAAGGATGGGTTCTGCGCTCGGCACGGTCCGCACCAGGAAGCCCAGAAGTCAACAAGTATGTAATCTGAAACTATGGATTTTATGGAAATGGGATTACCGCTTGTGTCTTGTTGATTTAAATCCGTGAATGGCTGTCCTACAGCTACTCTATGAAGGGCTTCAGAGCGCTTCTTGAGAAGGTTAACGTCTTGAGAGGAGTAATCTTTAACGTTAACCAATACAGAGTCAATAAACCCAATTTCTTCCATCGATAGATATCTATTGGTTATGTATGCGCCTAGGACATCATGGTTTAGTGCAAATTCTTTTGTTTCTTTTTGTAAAAGAGCGTATTTTTTATTCATCATGGAACTCAGGGAGTCAATAGTTGCAGTGTCACCTGCTGAGGAAGCTATGCTATAAGTTTCATTCAGACCATTTGTGAATTCTCTAAAATCACTTTGTTTTTTCATGAATAAGTTTAGATCATCTTGGCTTTTGGTTCCTTCTAGTTTTCCATCAAAAGGTAATATCGAAGCATCGCCAGATAAAGTCAATTTACCAAAATGACCGAATCCAGCAATTGCTTGAGGTAATCCTGCGATACTTAGGTAAAATGAAGTGGGACCATCTGGAGAAAATGAAAGCTTACCCTTTCCATCTTCTAACATTATGGAATCCGCTACAATCCATTGAGAAGAATCTCTGACGTTAATTTTTGCAATTCCTTCACCATCAGCAGGATTAAAATTGGTAAGATCAATTTGAATCTTCAAAGAGTTTGACTCGCACGATATAATAGCAACAATTATTGTGGCTGATAGTAAGTATTTAATCATTTTCATCTGGCTAAGATATTATCTTTACTCCATGTTAAAGAAAATACTAATACCAATTGCCATTTCATTTGCTTTCCCTAATTTTTTAATAGGGCAAGGAATGTGGCTCCCAATGGATCTTGTAAATCAAGAGGTTAATATGATTTCGAAAGGGATGAAAATGTCTGCTTCAGATATTTATACAGCAAATAGAGGAAGTCTCAAAGATGCAATCGTTCATTTTGGTGGTTTTTGTACGGGGGAAATAATATCATCAAAAGGTTTGGTCCTAACCAATCATCATTGTGGCTATAGTGCAATACAGAAACACTCCTCTATTGAAAATGATTACCTAAAGAATGGATTTTGGGCAGAATCAATGGGAGATGAAAAACCAAATGAAGGGTTATATGTAGATTTTATAATTAGTATTGAAGATGTCTCAGACAGGATTTTTCCTCTTATTCTGAATGGTTTAACTGAAAAGCAAGCTGTCGATTCTTTGCTAAAATCAAATCCTACTTCTGGTGAGTCTATTCGGGTAGCAATTAAGTCTATTTATTATGGTAACCAATTTATTCAAATTATATCTCAAAGATTTTCAGATGTAAGATTAGTTGGTGCACCGCCAAGTGCTGTAGGTAAGTTTGGTGCGGATACTGATAATTGGGTATGGCCAAGGCATACAGGGGATTTTTCTATGTTCAGAGTATATACTGCACCTGACGGAAGTCCATCCGATTATTCACCAGAGAATATTCCATTAGTTTCTAATAATCCACTAACAATTAGTCTTGCCGGAGTAAAAGAGGGGGATTTCTCAATGATCTATGGCTTTCCAGGTAGGACAACTAGTTATTTGCCTGTTAGCGAGGTCGTTCAACAAGTTGATGTGATGTTGCCAATAAAGGTTCAACTGAGAGAGATTGTTTTAAATACTTGGGATAGCGCTATGCGGGTTAATCCCATGGTTAAGATTCAATATGCATCAAAGTATGCATCGGTTTCAAATGGATGGAAAAAATGGATCGGTCAGATGGAGGGAATGACTGCATCTCATGGTATTGATACTTTGAGAATGAGGCAAAAAAAAGTTATTAAATACCATTCTGCCAATCATGAAAACGCATTTCGGGCGGTTGATCTTGTTGATGAATTTGATAAGCAGATATCATCATTAGAAAATAGTAGAAAAAGTATAATATATTTTCAGGAAATTTTAAGAAATTGGGAACTTCTCACTTGGAGTCGATTGGCAAATGATCTTGTGAGATTGTCAGACAAGGGCAATAATATTGACAAGGCAATTAGAGCTTTGCAATCTTTTGAAAAGAATTATGACTTAGAATTGGATCGCAGAGCTTCTAAAAACCTTGTGAATGAATGGATAAATGCTGGAAAAGAAGATACTTTACTTAATGTTCCAATTCAATATCTAAAAGAAACTGATGCTTTTGTGCGAGGTTTATTTAGCCCTCATCTCTATAACAGTCTTCCGTTAAATTCAAATAAATATTCCGATACAATTGTCGTGGAGTTGTGTAGAAATCATCTTGCCTTTAATCTCTGGACAGATTTAATCACTAAATATCGTTCTGTGTTTTTAGAAAGCAGGAATAAAGAAAGACTTTTTGAGTCTGGCATGAAAGAATGGATGAATCTTCATATGTCTGCCGCTAGAGCTTCAGGGAGAATTCTTTCTGCTGATGCGAATTCAACAATGAGGGTTTCTTTTGGTGAAGTTGGAGGTTTTTCACCAAAAGATGGAGCAACCTATAATCATAGAACAACAACAGATGGTATTTTAAAAAAATATATTCCAGGAGATTATGAGTTTGATTTACCCCAAGGATTTAGATCAAAATTAGAATCTCGAGATTTCGGAGAATATGCTGATTTTGATGGAAAGCTTCCTGTTTGTATTCTATCTGCTAATCATACCTCTGGTGGAAATTCTGGTAGTCCAGCTCTGAACTCCAAAGGTGAGCTGATAGGATTGAATTTTGATAGAGTTTGGGAGGGCACAATGAGTGATTTTTATTTCACACCAGAGAGATGCAGAAATATAATGGTCGATGTAAGATACATTATGTGGGTGGTAGATAAATATGCTGGAGCAAGTCGCTTAATCAAAGAGATGAAGTTTGCCAATTAATTTAAATAATTTGGATCATAGGGTGCTACTTTTGCATATTAAAAACAATTTCAATATCCAACAAACACATGAGTGTACTCGTAGATAAAAATTCCAAAGTCATAGTTCAAGGTTTTACAGGAAAAGAAGGCACATTTCACGCAGAACAGATGATTTCTTTTGGTACTAATGTTGTCGGCGGAGTAACTCCGGGTAAAGGTGGTCAGAGCCATCTGAGTAGGCCTGTATTTGACACTGTAAAAGAAGCAGTGAGTTCAACAGGAGCAAATGTTTCTATTTTATTTGTTCCACCTGCGTTTGCAGCGGACTCAATAATGGAAGCTGCTGACTCCGGTATTGAAGTTATTGTTTGTATAACTGAAGGTATACCTGTTTCTGATATGATTAAGGCAAAACCCTACGTTGAAAGTAGAGGGTCCACATTAATTGGACCTAATTGCCCGGGCATAATAACTGCAGGAGAAGCAAAAGTTGGTATCATGCCTGGTTTTGTTTTTGAGAAAGGAAAAATAGGTATAGTCTCTAAGTCAGGAACTCTTACATATGAGGCTGCAGATCAGGTTGTAAAATCTGGAATGGGTATATCAACTGCTATTGGTATCGGTGGAGATCCTATAATAGGAACTACTACAAAAGATGCTGTAGCTCTGCTAATGAATGATGACGAAACTGATGGAATTGTTATGATTGGAGAAATTGGTGGACAGCTTGAAGCAGAAGCAGGTGAGTGGATTAAAAATAATGGCACAAAGCCAGTTGTAGGCTTTATAGCAGGAGAAACGGCGCCAGCAGGAAGGACGATGGGGCATGCTGGAGCAATTGTTGGCGGAGCAGAGGATACTGCTCAGGCTAAAAAGTTAATCCTCAGAGAGTGTGGCGTAAACGTAGTTGACTCTCCTGCGGACATTGGATCAAAAATGGCAGAGATAATGTCAAAATTAGTGTGAGCTTAAATTCAATTTGGTATAATGGTAGCCAATTAAATGAGGATCAAGCAATCTCGTTTAATCGAAGATCTCACCTATATGGAGATGGATTGTTTGAGACTTTAAGAATTTATAAAGGGAGAATATGCTTCTGGGAAAGTCATTATTTTCGATTGATGTCTTCGATGCGAATATTGCGTATGGATATCCCCTTAGACTGGTCACCAGATAAATTAGCATCTGAAATTTTACTGTTTAAACCCAAACATGAACTTGACTATCGGGTTCGGCTTAGTGTATGGAGAACTGGAGGGCTTGGTTATACACCAGTTACAAACTCTATTGATTGGTGCCTAAATGTCTCTAGTCTTGATGATATACGTTACCCAAGTCCTGTTAAGCTCCAAAAGCTTGCTTTATTTCAGGAGCACAAGAAATCAAGAGGTTTGTTGTCGAATTTAAAAATGAGTCAAAGTGCTCTATATATATTGACAGCAAAGTTTGCTCAAGAGCAAAATGTTGATGATGCTATATTACTGTCTCATGATAATTATGTTTTGGAGACAAGTAGAGGGAATGTGTTTCTGATTAATGGCGAGTCTATAGTAACTCCATCACTCGAAGACGGTGCCCTAAGAGGTGTTATGCGAGAGCAGGTTTTAAAACTATCTAAAAGTCTAGGGTTAATTGTCAAAGAAGAAAAAATCAGTCCATTTGATCTTTTAAAAGCGGATGAAATATGGATTACTAACGCGTTATATGGAGTCATGGCGGTTTCTGAATATCGAAAGTCTAATTATGTTTCAGTTTTAGCCAATAACATGCAAAATGAAATAAACAAAAAGTGTTTAGAATTTTAGTTCAACTCTATTTTATCAGGGCTATTATCCCATATTCTGAATGATTCTGGAGTGTATGCTTTTAAACTGTTGTAAAGGTCCGAATCAAAACCGATACCTACAGAGGCGGATTCTTTAATCACAGCCCATGATTCTTCATGGATCTCTTCTTGGATTTGACTTAAAGACCATCCTGAATAGCCAATAAAAAATGTAATTTCTGTTGAATCTATCTGTTTTGTTAACACCCGATTCTTCATGATCTCAAAATCACCACACCAATATATATCATTTATTATGTGTTCTGAATTTGGAATCAGATTAGCACAGGTATGAAGAAAGAATAAGGCATCGCGCTCAACTGGACCTCCAATTAAAATGGGAAACTCTGGCCAGTCATCTCCTAAGGCATCTTTAAGCGTAAAGGGAGATGATTTATTTAAAGCAAATCCTGTGACGCTTTCATCTTGATTATCCGCAATTATAATTACGGTTTTATTAAAATCATCATCAGAAATTAGAGGATGTGCTAATAAAATATCGCCTCTTTTGATTTCATAGATTGAAGACAAACTCATATCGTCTAAATTAGCACATTCAATGAGTTTACAAGACGATAGAAAGGAATATTTAAATGGAGAGCTAGGTGATGAGTCTCTCTCAGCGAATCCAAGAGAAATGTTTTTAGCTTGGCTTGAGGAGTACAGGCTTTTAGGCAATTCGGATTCAACTGCTTTTGCTCTTAGTACAGTAAGTAAAGATGGAACTCCAGATTCACGTATTGTTCTACTAAAAGAAATTCGTGATGAGGGATTTGTGTTTTACACAAACTATAATTCAAAAAAAGGTCGCGATATTTCCACTAACCCCAATGTACATGCTTTGTTTTTTTGGCCAGAAATAGAGCGTCAAATCCGTATAAAAGGAAAAGTGAAAAAAATATCAAGAATTGAAAGTGAAAAATATTTTTCATCGCGGCCTAAATTATCTCAGTTGGGAGCATTTTCATCTAATCAGTCCGAAAAAATAAAGTCTCGAATTGATTTAGAATTAAAATTCAATTCCTTCAAATCTGAGTCAAGTAACGATTACGATTGCCCCGATGATTGGGGTGGTTATTATTTATCATTTGAAAAAATTGAATTCTGGCAGGGAAGAAGAAACAGAATGCATGATAGATTAGTTTTTGAGATAAAATCGAATTCGGAATGGAATTCATTCCGAGTTCAACCATAAATATTATGAGAAAAGAAGTTGGGTTTGTTGTTATTGGTTGTGGTAGAATTGGTAAGCGCCATATTGAAATGATCAAGGCAACAGAAGGAGCTAAGCTTTTAGCTACCTGTGATGTAAAAAGTATTAAAGAATTAGGTATTTCTGAGGACTGTGATCATTATTTGGATACTGAATTTCTTTTTAAAGACGTTGAGGGCATTGAAGTTGCGGCCATTGCAACTCCAAATGGACTGCATGCTGAGCACGCTCTTGTATCCATTAAATATGGAGCTCACCCAATAATAGAGAAGCCAATGTCTTTGAGGAGTCTTGATGCTGAAAATGTTTTACATGAGGCGCTACAAAAAGGTCGATTTGTTTTTGGAGTTATGCAAAATCGATATTCGCCTCCTTCTAAATGGTTAAAAGAGATTATTTCCTCTGATAAACTCGGAAACATTTATATGGTTCATGTTGATTGTTTTTGGAATCGAGATGACAGATATTATCGGTCCGGAGACTGGCACGGTTCAAAAAAGCTTGATGGCGGGACATTATTCACACAGTTTTCTCATTTTATCGATATTCTTTACTGGGTTTTTGGAGACATACACCCAACACATGTAGATATCCATAATTTTAATCACAAAGAATCCATTGATTTTGAGGACTCAGGTATGGTTCATTTTGATCTTGCCAAAGGAGGGAAAGGGTCCTTAAATTACTCTACGAGTGTTTGGGATAGTAATTTAGAAAGCTCACTTACGGTGATTGGGGAAAATGGTTCAATAAAAATTGCTGGTCAGTACATGAATGAAGTTGTACACTGTAATATTAAGAATTATACCATGCCAACATTGGAAGCTAGTAACCCGCCTAATAATTATGGTGCTTATAAAGGTTCTGCAGCCAATCATATATACGTATATGAAAATGTTATGTCCGTTCTAGCTGGAAGTTCTCCTATTACGACAAATGCATTAGAGGGTCTAAAAGTTGTTGATATTATCGAGAGGATTTATAAATTATCTGAAAACTAGAATGGGTAATTAGTATTGGCCCATAAAAGTTACAAGCATAAAAAAGTCGCTTTTTTCAAAGCGACTTTTTGTTTAGGTGATGTTTAGCTAATTATAGCTTGCCGCTTAACTCAGCACCAGCTTTAAATTTAGCTACGTTTTTTGCAGCGATCTGGATAGTTTTTCCAGTTTGAGGATTACGTCCTTCGCGTGCATTTCTTCGAGAAACGCTAAATGTTCCGAATCCTACTAGGGAAACTTTGTCTCCTCCAGCTAAAGCCTTACCGACAGAATTAGTAAAAGAGTCTAGAGCAGCTTTTGCTTGAGATTTAGAGATACCAGCATCTGAAGCTAGTGCATCGATTAGTTGTGCCTTGTTCATTGTTAAATGATTTAAGATTAATTGTTTTGGTCATTAACAAATATACACGAATACCTAACGTACGCAAGGGTCTACGCTATTTTCTTACCATTAATTTCAAAAACGCCCCTTTCTCGGAATCCTTTAACAAACTCAAAAGTGTCCATTTGACGCTTGCCTGGCCATTGCACTGAGCCTATTTTCAAGGCAGTGTTTCTTTGAGTGATAATGATTTCTTTGTCTGAAATTATTAGTTTAATATTAATAGTATAATCTAATGATTTATAGTTATTTATAATTTTAGAATTAAAGAATTTAATTCTTCCACTATTGCCATTTATCATGGGGATGCTTGCCCCGGGAAAGTTGTCGCAGGCACGAATTCTATTATGGATTTCATTTAAACTATTTAGTAATTCAAGATGACCAAATTGAGTAAATATTTTTGGTGCTTTTTTGTCAACACCATCCATTTTTTGCTCAATTCGGGTAGTTTTTTCACTAGAAATTGCAAAAATTGTATCTAATGCAAGCGATGCTCCGGCAATTTTAAGCTTATCATATAGTGACGAAATACCTTCATTAGTACCTATTTTAACTTTTAGTTGCAATATCATATCCCCGGAGTCGATGACGTCATTAATAAAAAAAGAAGTCACACCAGTTAGTGTTTCTCCGTTTGCTATGGCCCATTGAATTGGTGCTGCTCCTCGATAAGCGGGCAGGAGAGAGGCGTGAATATTAAAAGTTCCTAGTTTGGGAATTGACCATACATTCTTTGGTAGCTTTCTAAATGCAACAACTACGAATATTTCAGCATTCCATTCTTTTAAAACTTTAATAAAATCATCGCTTTCAAGATCGCTAGGTTGAGATAGGGATATTTCACGTTCTACTGCAAAAGCAGCGACTTCTGATTGTTTTGTTTTTAGCCCACGTCCTGATTGACGATCAGGTCCACTGACAACACCTTTAATATTGACCTTAGGGTCATCGTATAGCCGAGATAGACTTTCTTTTGCAAAATCTGGAGTTCCAAAAAAGACAATTGATGTTTTCATAGTAGATAATATTCTCCTTTATCTGAACTTAACCACAAATTACGTTCAACACCAGAAATAAGTGCTTTATCAATTATATCATTCGGCATGCCTAAGGATCTTGATATATCTTGAACGCTTAAAGCCTTTTCGCCAATTAGAATAAAAATACTTTTTTGAATATTTCTCTCAGATGATGGATCCCCATGAGTACATGTGGAGCAATTATTACATCTAAAATCATCGATTTCTTCCCCAAAATATAATAGAATATCAGAGAAAATACAGTTTTGAGATGATACTAAATTTAAAAAAGATTTAATTTTATTTCTTTTCGATGAGTTTTGATCTTCAATCTTTGACATTGGAATTGATAAATGCCCTTCAGACTCTCTTGGATGAAGCCATTCTAAAACCATTTTTGAATCCATTTCAATCCAATCTAAAATGCCTGACTCTGAAAGTGTGTTGAGTCCTTTTACAGTTTCTGCAAGCGATGTATTGGACCAATGAGAAAGAGATTTTAATGAAAATTGAGCCCATTTATTATTCGATTCGGGCATATTTCGAGATAAAGAATAGGCTATATTACCATAAGACTTGATGTTTCCCAGCTTCTCTACTAATATAGACCCTGAGAAATTTAGCTTCACTTCTGGCTTTGACCTATAGTTATCATGAAGAAAAAATACTCCCTCTCTAACCAGAGTCTTGATGGCACTATCAACTTTTTTCTGACTTTGTTTTAGTTTTTGCGATATTTCTAATAAGTTAATCGATTGCCTTTCGTTATGGCCATCACCAACAGCTATTTGACCTATGCTGGCTATTTTATGATATACCTCGCGCAAGTCTGACCAAGAGATTTCATTTTCACTTGATCTTTTTTCATAAGCTTTTATATTCTTTGACTCGATAAGAAGATAAGAAGATGCTTTCTCTCCATCTCGCCCTGCTCTGCCAATTTCTTGATAGTAAGACTCTATACTATTCGGTATTTCAACATGAAATACTTGCCTAACGTCGGGTTCATCAACTCCCATACCAAAGGCTGTTGTGGCAATCATACATCCAGAATTTCCTGCAGACCATTCGGAATAATTTTGTGATCGTATGTCTGCCTGAAGTCCTCCGTGATAGGGGAGAGATGAAATTCCAATATCTTTTAGCTTATTCACCCACAACGTAGTTTGGCTTCTTGTTCTGCAGTATATAATTTGTTTACCTCTGCCTGGCTCGATAAGTTTTTTTAAAACTTTTTCTTTTGATCCAACTCTAAAAATATTGGCTGAGATATTTGAACGATAAAAGCTTGATTTGAAAATATTCGCATTTTCAAGAGATAAAATTGTTTTAATATCTGATAGCGTATCGGGAGTGGCAGAAGCAGTTAAAGCAATCATCGGAATTTCTGGCAATACCTTTTTAAAAATACCAAGTTTTGCGTAACTAGGTCTAAAGTCGTGCCCCCATTGACTGGCGCAATGCGCCTCATCAATCGCTACAATGCTGATAGGTAGATATTTTAACCTTCTTAAAAACTTTTGACTGATGGCTCTTTCTGGTGAAATATAAATAAAGTGATACTCCCCATTAATAGCATTATCTAGGATACTATCCCATGATTTTTGATCATGATCTCCAGCAAGAGAAATAGCTGAAAGACCAATTTTGTTCAAATCATTTACTTGATCTGTTATTAGCGATATAAGTGGAGAAATTACTATCGTGAGACCATTTAGGCAAAGTCCTGGGATTTGATAACACAATGACTTGCCGCCTCCGGTTGGTAATAATGCTATTGTGTCATTTTTTTCCAGGAGGCTATTAATTATAATCTCTTGATTTGGGAGAAAATCATCATAGCCCCAAACTTCTTTTAGAATAATTCGAGCATTACTTGACTCCACCTATTTCTCGAATAATAAAATTAACCCTTTCTTGAATCGTGCATTTTGGCACCTCTATTAAATGATAGCCATATCTATCATATGTTTCCCGAACAGATTTATCCACCAATTCGCAGGTACTAAAAGGCTCCCATCTCCCATCATCCTGCTTATATATCTCTTCCCATGGTGGGAAAATGAACACTTTATTATATTTATACGGTGCTGGATTCATGGTAGTTTCTGCTTCTTTGTTTCCTGCATCTATATATGCAAGCACATCAATTATTGATCTGTCATAAAACACTGGTCCACTCATTAATTTCGCTTCTATGTGCTGTTGAGTTCTAAGCTCCCAAATAGCTTTTGAAAAAGTTATCAAATTACGCCATGGGTCTTCTCCGCCGGATCCGTAACCCGTTTTATCCCAATACTCTCTTGAGACTTCTTTCATGACAGGATAACCAAATTTCTCAAGAGCATTTACAGTCGAACTTTTACCAGTTCCCGGAGCTCCAGTTAGAACTATTCGACTCAAGTCGGTCATATCTTTGTTTAATTGGGAACTTATCATGAAGAAATCAAATTTTAAAAAACTCTTAGACGAAAATTACAACTGGCCATGTCTTTATATGTTCAAGTTTATTTGCCCAGCTAAAAACGAAAATATTGCTCATTTAGAGAGTTTATTTAATTCTGATTCATCTGAGGTTATTTTAAGGCAGTCTACTAAAGGTAATTTTGTAAGTGTTACAGCTAAGGAAATAATGTTGTCTCCTGAAAAAGTAATGGAACGATACAAAGAAGTTGAAGAAATCCCAGGTTTACTTTCCTTGTAGATCTTCAGTTTTTGATTCCTTATGCTTGACAATTTTTAAAATCAGTTTCTTTGAGTCTTTTTTAGCATCAAATTTAATTGCGTCTCCAGCACTAGCTTTTCCAGCCACAATCTCTTCGGCAAGAGGATCTTCAATAAATTTTTGAATCGATCGAGCTAGAGGCCTAGCTCCATATTTAGGATCATAGCCTTTAGTCCCAATGAAAGCAATAGCTTTTTCGCTAATTTTTACCTCAAATCCCATTGTTAGCATTCTATCAACTAAAGTTTTTGATTCAATTTTTACAATCGTGTCAATATTTTCTTTTGAAAGAGTGTTGAATATGACTACATCATCAATTCTATTTAAAAACTCCGGAGCAAATGCTTTATTCAATGCACTTTCTAAGACTCCTTTTGATAGCTCATCTTTTTTATCTTCTGAAAGCTTTGTTCCGAAACCTACTCCTGTACCAAAGTCCTTCAATCTTCGAGATCCTATGTTGGATGTCATGATAATAAGTGTGTTCCTAAAATCTACTTTCCTACCTAGGCTATCAGTCATGTGTCCGTCATCGAGAGCTTGAAGTAATAAGTTGAAGACATCAGGGTGAGCCTTTTCTACTTCATCTAGTAAAATTACAGAATATGGTTTTCGTCTAACTTTCTCTGTTAGTTGTCCACCTTCCTCATAACCAACATATCCCGGAGGAGCTCCAACAAGTCTAGAAATTGCAAATTTTTCCATGTATTCGCTCATGTCCATTCTGATTAATGAGTCTTCAGAATCAAAGAGCTGAATAGCGATTTCTTTGGCAAGTTGAGTTTTCCCGACTCCTGTAGGACCTAAAAAGATAAAAGAACCTATTGGCTTGTTCGGATCCTTTAATCCAGCTCTATTTCTTTGGACAGCTCGAACTACTTTTTTGACAGCTTCATCTTGACCAATAATTTTGGTCTTGATATCAATTTCCATTGTCCCAAGCTTGTCTAGTTCTTGTTTAGCGATTTTTTGAACCGGTATCCCAGTCATCATTGCCACAACTTCAGAAATATGATCTTCTGTTACAGGTTGACGGTTTTCACTTAAAGACTCTTCCCAAGCCATCTGGGCCTCTTTAAGGTTGTTTTCTGTGGTTTTTTCATCATCTCGAAGTTGAGCAGCTTCTTCATAACGTTGTTTTTTAACAACTTCCATTTTTTTCTGCCTGATTTCTTCAAGTTCGCTTTCAAGTTTAATAACTTCTTTCGGTACAGATATTCCAGTTATGTGAACTCTGCTTCCGGCTTCATCCAACGCATCGATAGCTTTATCGGGTAAGTGGCGATCTGAAACATATCGAATTGTGAGATTAACACATGCCTCGAGCGCCTCTTGAGTGTAAGTTACGTTATGATGACTTTCGTAATGAGATTTGAGGTTTTCTAAAATCTCTAAAGTTTCCTCTGGTGATGGTGGGTCAACGATGACCTTTTGAAATCTTCGTTCTAGAGCACCGTCCTTTTCTATGTATTGACGATACTCATCAAGTGTAGTTGCCCCGATACATTGAATTTCACCACGCGCAAGAGCTGGTTTAAACATATTGCTTGCATCGAGTGACCCTGTGGCTCCACCAGCACCAACAATTGTGTGTAATTCATCAATAAAAAGAATGATCTCATCATTTTTTTCAAGTTCATTCATAAGAGCTTTCATTCGCTCTTCGAACTGACCACGGTATTTAGTACCTGCCACCATGGATGCCAAATCCAAGGTTACAACGCGTTTCTCGAAAAGTACTCTACTCACCTTCTTATTTACAATTCTCAGCGCTAATCCTTCAGCTATAGCAGATTTTCCAACACCCGGTTCACCTATAAGTAATGGATTGTTTTTTTTTCTTCGCGATAATACTTGACTTACTCGCTCTATTTCCTGCTCTCTTCCCACTACAGGATCTAACTTTCCTTCAGACGCAAGTTTGGTTAGGTCTCTGCCAAAATTATCTAGTACTGGACTTTTAGATTTAGAATTTGAAGAAGGTCGATTTGATGTTTGCTTTTTTGATTTCGAATCATTTTCAGCATCCTCTAAGTCATCATCAAATCCCGATTTTGGGATGACTGAGGTGTCTGTCGTGTCTTGATCCAAATATCTTTCTTGGTATTCAGATTTGACCCCCTCATAATCTACTCCTAGGTTTCTGAAAACTCCAGTGACAGGGTCATTGTCATTCCTTAAAACACAAAGAAGCAGATGCGCGGTACGAATTATCGGGCTCGAGTATAACTTTGCCTCCAGAAAAGTTGTTTTTAATGCCTTTTCAGCTTGTCGGGTAAGAGGAATATTTTTTTTCGGATTGATATCCTTATCCCCAATTTCATTTAAGTCTTCAATTTTTTGTCTCAATATAACTAAGTCAATCCCTAGAGTTTGCATGATTTCTATAGCTGAGCCATCACCTTCTCTGATAATACCTAATATCAAATGTTCGGAGCCAATGCTATCATGACATAATCTAAGCGCTTCTTCTTTACTGTATCCAATCACGTCTTTAACGCGCGGTGAAAAATTCTCATCCATACCTGCAAAGTAACCAATACAATGCCAATTAGGTTAAGGTTGTTTAAAAGAACATTTATAAACAGTAAAATGTGTATAAAAAGATCTTTTAATCGCCCGATGGCAGTGTGTTTCAAGTGATTGATTACTTACATTTGAGATATTCAAATTAATATGACAAAATGGCGGACGGAGAACGTATTATCCCAATAAATATAGAGGACGAGATGAAGAGCTCGTATATCGATTATTCAATGTCAGTAATCGTATCAAGAGCACTTCCTGATGTGCGAGACGGATTAAAGCCTGTCCATCGTAGAGTTCTCTTTGGTATGCATGACATGGGTAATGTGTCTACGAGAGCTTATAAAAAGTCTGCGCGTATTGTTGGAGATGTCCTGGGTAAGCTGCATCCTCACGGCGATAGTTCCGTCTATGACACTATGGTTCGAATGGCTCAAGATTGGTCTTTGAGATATACTTTGATTGACGGTCAAGGTAATTTTGGTTCAATTGATGGGGATTCCCCCGCAGCAATGAGATATACCGAGGTTCGCATGAAGAAGATTGCGGAAGAAATGGTCAGAGACATTGACAAAGAAACTGTCGATTATCAATTGAATTTTGACGATACTATTCAAGAACCAACTGTTTTGCCAACTAGAATACCTAACCTTTTGGTCAATGGAGCTTCAGGTATTGCTGTTGGTATGGCGACAAACATGCCTCCTCACAATCTCACGGAATCAGTTAATGCAACGATTGCCTACATTGAAGACAACGATATTGACATTGATGGTCTAATGACTTACATTAAGGCGCCAGACTTCCCTACAGGTGGAGTTATTTATGGCTATGATGGTGTGCGAGATGCTTTTCATACTGGAAGGGGTAGGGTAGTTATGCGAGCTAAAGCTGCAATTGAAGAAGTTAATGGAAGAGACTGTGTGATAGTCAATGAGATTCCTTACCAAGTCAATAAGTCGGAAATGATCAGAAAAACTGCTGAACTGGTAAATGATAAAAAATTAGAGGGTATAGCTGATATTCGCGATGAATCTGATAGGAATGGAATGAGGATCGTTTATGTTCTGAAAAGAGATGCTGTTCCAAATGTTGTTTTAAACAAACTATTCAAATACACTCAACTTCAATCAAGTTTTAGTGTAAATAATATTGCATTAGTGAATGGTAGACCGGAGATGCTCAATCTCAAGGATATGATTCATCATTTTGTAAATCACAGACATGATGTTGTAGTTCGTAGAACAAAGTATGACCTAAGTCAGGCAGAGAAGAGGG
>Ga0209223_10000909_pt1 | contig 33597 bp, 32 predicted proteins | sample COG_06_FD_184750 | JGI IMG/M metagenome (GOLD analysis project Ga0209223, IMG submission 184750) | Pelagic Microbial community sample from North Sea - COGITO 998_met_06 (SPAdes) (version 2) | ecosystem: Environmental > Aquatic > Marine > Neritic zone/Coastal water | place: Helgoland, sampling...
ATTTGGGACCCATCCGGTCTAAGTATTTCTCCATGAAAAATTATTTCTTTATCTTTTATTATTGCAAGACCACCTATTGGTGTTCTACAAGATCCATCTAATTCCGCAAGGAAAGACCTCTCCACTAGTAACTGCAACTCAGTCTTTTTATGATGAATAGGTTCTAAAAAATTTCGAATTGACTCATTATCAGACTTTTGTTCGATACCTATTGCACCTTGGGCCACCGCAGGTAGCATTTCGTCAATAGGAATTGGGTTAATTAAATTATTTAGTCCCAACCTCGCTAAACCAGCACATGCCAAAAAAGTAGCTTCAGCGACTCCCTCTTCAAGTTTTCTAAGTCGAGTCTGAACGTTTCCTCTAAACTCTACAACTTTTAAATCAGGTCGCTGAGACAACAATTGAGCCCGGCGCCTTAATGATGACGTTCCAACCGTACATCCCTTTGGCAATTCATCGATAGTCCTATATTTTAGTGAAACAAAAGAATCTCTTACGTCTTCTCTAGGAAGAACGGTAGATATTGTGAGCCCACTTGGTAAAGACGTTGGCATATCTTTCATCGAGTGCACAGCTATATCAATAGAGCCACTTAAAAGTGAATCTTCGATTTCAACTGTGAAAAGTCCTTTTCCACCAATCTCTGAAAGGGGCCTATCCTGAACCATATCTCCTGTTGTTTGAATTGTCTTAATCAAAAAAGCATCTTCGGAAAGTCCGTGAGCACTCATAAGGCGGCTTCGGGTTTCTTCTGCTTGTGCCACAGCTAAAGGCGATCCCCTAGTACCAATGACAATAGGACTAGCATAATAATCTCTTACTTTGTATTGTGCGTTCATAACAACGGTGTTAACTCCCTTAAACTAATCATGCAATATATTAAGCAAAAAAATGATGGAATCTTTAAAAGTTTTAGGTTTGGAAAGTAGTTGTGACGACACTGCCGCCGCATTAGTTAATGTTGATTATCGTAATAACATTTTTTTAAGTGGCCAGGTGATTTCGTCAATAGTATTTAATCAAAACCTTTTACACGCCCAATATGGAGGTGTCGTACCAGAGTTAGCTGCCAGAGCCCATACTGAAAAACTTGATATTTGCGTCGAATCTGCTTTAGAAAAGTCAAAAACTACCTTAAATAATATTGACATTATTTGTGTTACATCTGGCCCTGGCCTAATTGGTGGTTTATTGTCAGGTGTCGTGTTTGCAAAAGCTTTAGCACTAGGCTTAAAAAAACCATTGATTGGAGTAAACCATTTAGCGGGCCATGCTCTTACACCTAGGCTGAGTAACTCAACTAAATTTCCCTATTTGACTTTACTCGTTTCAGGCGGTCATTGCCAATTCTTAATAGTTAAGAGTGCAAAAGCATTTATTCGTATAGGAGGGACAATAGACGACGCGCCAGGCGAAGCCTTTGATAAAACGGCAAAACTCTTAGGTTTAGAATATCCTGGTGGGCCCGAAGTAGAAAAAAGGGCCCAAAAAGGTGATCCTTATGCATATAACTTACCGAAACCATTAATACAGCAAAAAAATTGTGATATGTCGTTTTCTGGACTCAAAACAGCTCTTAGGCGTGAAGTGGATCTAATAAAGAATGTTTCAACTACTATTTCAGAAACCCAAGTGAACGATTTATGTGCAAGTTTTCAAAAAGCAGTAGGAGATATTTTTATAAACAAAAGTAAAAAAGCTATGAAAATTTTTAGCGCGTTATATCCTAATTTACCCAAAAAAATTGCCATAGTTGGGGGTGTTGCATCAAATAAATCAATTGGCTTGGCCTTATCTAAAATAACCAAAGAATTTAATTTCAGTTTAATATTACCAGATAAGCATCTTTGCACAGACAATGCCGCAATGATTGCTTCAGCTGGAGCCGAACTTTACATGGGGAAGAATTATTCAAAAGATTCACTAATACCACGACCAAGATGGCCACTTGACGTGAATGCAAAACCTATGATTGGCTCTGGGAAAAAAGGCAGAAAAGCATGAAAATATCAGTACTAGGAGGCGGTGCATTTGGATCTGCTATGGCTATAGTACTAGCAAAAAACTCGAACAGTGTAACACTGTGGTGTAGATCCTCAAAGCATGCAAAAGATTTACAAGTAAGTGGTGAAAATAAAAAATACTTAAATGGTATTAGTTTTTCCAAGGAAATTAAAATAACAAATGATATTTCAATCGCTTGCAATAATACAAATGCGATCCTTATTTGTATTCCAGCCCAACAAATTTACTCTTTTTTAAAGCAGTACAAATCGGCTTTTTATGATGCCCCATTAATCTTGTGTTCCAAGGGAATAGATGAAACCACGTTGTTGCTTCAATCACAAATAATTGAGCGGTTTTTACCAAAAAGTAAAATAGCGGTTTTATCAGGTCCAAGTTTTGCTACAGAGCTTGCTATAGGCTTGCCTACAGCATTAACACTTTCGTGCAAAACAAAACAAACAAGAGATTTTCTACAAAAATTAATTTCGACACCTACCCTTCGAGTATACTCGAGTGAAGATATAATTGGAGTGCAAATAGGTGGTGCGTTGAAGAATGTTATCGCTATCGGTTGTGGCATGGTTAAAGGAGCACGCCTTGGTGAAAGCGCTCAAACAGCTTTAATGACCCGAGGGTTTTCTGAGATAATACAATTAGGAACAGCGATGGGCAGTAACCCTAGAACTTTTTACGGACTATCTGGATTAGGTGATTTAGCATTAACATGTAATTCAGATCAATCGCGAAACTTTCTTGCAGGTTTAAGTTTTGAACCAAACATTGAAAATAATATAAATAAAACAGTCGAAGGCGTTAAAACTGCTAGTGCTGCCAATAAACTTTCGGTTAAATTAGGTTTAGAAATGCCTATTATAAGAACAGTTGACCAAATTCTAAAAAGAGAAATAACATTAAGATCGTCAATAACAGATCTTCTCTCTAGACCCCTAAAAAATGAGTTTAGTTAAAAGCCAAAAATAAATGGTAATAAATTAATACCTATAATGCTCTGCTTTAAACGGGCCATCTTTACTCACTCCTATGTAATCTGCTTGGTCTTTAGCCAATTTTGTAAGCTTCACACCGATGCGGTCAAGATGAAGTCGCGCTACTTTTTCATCAAGATGTTTAGGTAATATATAGACTTCATTTTTATACTGGTCACCGTTAGTCCACAACTCTATCTGAGCCAAAACTTGATTTGTAAAAGATGCAGACATTACAAAGGACGGGTGACCAGTAGCATTTCCAAGGTTTAATAGTCGCCCCTCCGACAATAATATCAATCTACTACCAGATGGCATTTCGATCATATCCACCTGTTCTTTAATATTAGTCCATTTATGATTTTTCAAATTAGCAACTTGAATTTCATTATCAAAGTGACCGATATTACCAACAATCGCCATATCTTTCATTTCACGCATATGCTCAATTCTTATTACATCTCTATTTCCAGTAGTCGTAATAAAAATATCAGCATCAGATACAACATCTTCTAAAATAACAACCTCAAACCCATCCATAGCTGCCTGTAGTGCACATATAGGGTCAACCTCTGTCACCTTTACACGTGCACCAGCACCGCTAAGTGAAGCAGCAGAACCTTTACCAACATCACCATATCCTAAAACTACTGCAACTTTACCTGCCATCATTGCATCTGTAGCACGTCGAATTCCATCAACTAACGACTCTTTACACCCATATTTATTATCAAATTTGGATTTTGTGACAGAATCATTAACATTAATTGCAGGGAATGGCAGTTGGGACTGTTTTACTAATTCGTATAGCCGATGAACTCCTGTTGTAGTTTCTTCTGATACGCCTTGAATTGCCGCACGCGTTTTAGAAAACCAGCCAGGTGTTTGTAATATTCGCTTTTTAATCTGGGCAAACACAGCTTCTTCTTCTTCCGAAGTTGGAATCTCAATTAAATTTGTTTCACCCGCCTCTACACGTGCACCCAACAAGACGTAGAGCGTAGCGTCACCACCATCATCAAGAATCATATTGGCACCCTGCGGAAACATAAAGGATCGATCTAAATAATCCCAATGTTCAACGAGTGACTGACCCTTTATAGCGAATACAGGAGTACCACCTTGGGCAATCGCGGACGCCGCATGGTCCTGAGTTGAAAAAATATTACAAGACGCCCATCGTACATCTGCACCCAATTCCACTAATGTTTCAATCAAAACTGCAGTCTGTATTGTCATGTGGAGCGAACCTACAATTCGCGAACCTTTCAATGGCTTGATTTCACCATACTCTTTTCGCAACGCCATTAATCCTGGCATCTCTGTCTCAGCAATCTCTATTTCTTTTCGTCCATACTCAGCTAGTTTTATATCTTTGATTATATAGTTTTCTGACATAAAAGGTTATACTCCATAAATACAAAACAATTTAACGAGATCTCTAACACCATAAAAAAACTTAGACAATGGAAATAAAGACTATTAAAAGAAAATATTAATTGAACAAATGATAAAAAAAACGATGGCAAAAAGAGCGTGGCAAAGAATGTTATCAGGTCGAAGGTTAGACCTTTTAGATCCAACTCCGCTTGATATTGAAATTGAGGATATTGCACATGGACTCTCATTTTTAACCCGTTGGAACGGTCAAACAAGCGGCATTAATGGTTTTTCTGTAGCAGAGCACTCACTATTGGTAGAGCATATATTCAGTATTACTAACCCTAATACTCAACCAAAATGGAAAATGGCAGCACTTTTACACGATGCCGCAGAATATGTTATTGGTGATTTAATTTCGCCAGTAAAAAATAGTGTTGGTCCAGAATATGAAATTTTAGAGGATCGGCTAATGGTTGCAATCAACCTCCGATTTGGAATCTCAGGTATGTTGCCAAAAATCGTCAAAAAAAAAATAAAGGTTGCTGATAAATGTTCCGCATGGCTTGAAGCAATACAAATTTCTGGCTTTTCAAGAACAGAAGCGAATAAAATTTTTGGAGTACCTAAACTAGAAAACTTAGAAAAGATAAATATCACCCCGAAGTCTCCAGTAATAGCTAAATCTCTTTTTTTAAGAAAACATTCAGAACTTGCAAATTTAATGTAACTTGCAAATTTTTAACTTTGCATCACATGTAAAAAGATAATATTTTTAAAATAACACACATTCTTTCAAAACTTCCATGGAGCATTAAATGACACAGCACGAAACATCAGTCAGTATTAAAGATGGCTCAGACGAAACGTTCATGACAGATGTTATAGAAGCGTCAAAACAAATACCAGTTGTAGTTGACTTTTGGGCACCATGGTGCGGGCCATGCAAAACACTTGGCCCCGCTCTGGAAGTTGCAATAAATGAGAATCCAAAGAAAATTAGGTTAATTAAAATTGACATTGACAAAAATCCAAGTATGGCAGGGCAATTGCGAGTTCAATCGATCCCTGCTGTATTTGCATTTTCAAAAGGACAGCCAGTTGATGGCTTTATGGGTGCTCAAACACCTTCTCAAGTTAAAGACTTTGTAAAAAAAATCATAGATGAGCATGGACCTGAAGACGATGGTTTAACAACTGCTATTGAGAGTGCAAACGAAATGTTACAAGCCAAAGATTATTTAGGAGCCACAGAAGTTTTTAAAGCAATTATTGAAGAAGATAAAAATCTTCCTGATGCATACACAGGCCTTATAAAAAGTCTACTGGGTGAGAAAAATATTAATGCTGCAAAATCAGCCTCAAACGAAATACCCCCAAACTTAAAGAATGATACATTAATTAAAGCAGCAATTGCCCAGATTAATGTTACCGAACAAACATTATCAGTAGGTAACCTAGAAGATCTTAGAGAAAAGTTTCGTAAATCGCCAAATGACATTAATCTTGAATTTGATTTGGCTTTAGCTTTAATCTCAGAGGAACAAAATACCGAAGCAATTAGCACTTTGCTTCACATAATTGCGGCTGAGTCTGACTGGAGTGATGGAAAAGCAAAAACACAACTTATAGATTTTCTGGACGCCTTGGGTCCAACCAACGAAACTGGCAGAGCAGGAAGAAGAAAGCTTTCCTCCTTGATGTTCTCTTAGAATCAAAAAATAAGAATAGTTATGAAATACTCTTTAAAAGACTTACCTAATGAAATACCTCTCTTTCCGCTCCCTGGAGCTTTACTTTTGCCAAAATCAAAACTTCCTTTAAATTTATTTGAACCAAAATATTTAGCTATGCTGAACGATGTCTTAAAAACAGAAGATAGACTTATTGGAATGATTCAACCTATGACAACTCCACAAGGTACTACGAGTTCTAGAAAATTACACCAGATAGGCTGTGCAGGAAGAGTAGTATCTTTTAATGAAAACAAAGATGGTCGTTACTTGATCACCCTAGAAGGCGTCAGCAGATATCGGTTTAAAGAATTGACTAATGGTTTTTTTCCATATTCTAAAGGTGTTGTTTTATGGGATAGTTTTAATGAAGATTTGGAGAAGACTAAACCTGATAAAAATTTCAATAGGACTAGTTTTTTGAAAATTCTCTCCAGATATTTTAATGCAGCACAGCTTTCATCAGACTGGAGTTCCCTAAAGGAGGCTGATGAAGAGTTGCTCATAAACTCATTATCAATGTTATGCCCTTTTGATCCAGAAGAAAAACAAGCATTGTTAGAGGCACCTAGCCTTGAGTATCGACGAGAAACTCTGATAACTTTGATGGAGTTTAATTTGCAAGGTGGCGTAGATGAAGAAACATTACAATAATCCCTTTCTTAAGCCAGTCGCATGAATAGTAGTTCACAAAATACAAATAGTAAGTTTTTTTCAACCTTAGTTTGCCCTATCACCAAAACAAACTTAAAATTTAACTCTGGTACACAAGAACTGATTTCAGAGGCTGCTTCATTAGCTTTTCCTTTAAAGAACGGCATACCAATCCTATTAATCGATGAAGCAAGAAAGGTTGATTGAATTAATTTTTTTTAATGATTGAAATGACGCGTATGAGTGAAAACCATCGCGATATTTGCTTCATTTGCAGCATCAATTATCTCAGAATCTCTTATTGAACCTCCAGGCTGTATAACTGCTGTGATACCAGCGTTTGCCAATTCAATTATACCATCGGCAAAAGGAAAAAAAGCATCTGATGCTGCAACTGCCCCAAAAGCTGCACTATTCTTTTGCCCAAGATTTTTAGCCATCGTCTTGGCTTTAAATGTTGCAATTCGAGTGCTGTCAACTCGGCTCATCTGACCAGCACCAATCCCTACAGTACTCGTGTTTTTTGAAAAAACTATAGCATTAGACTTAATATATTTGGCCACTTTCCATCCAAAAAACATATCACAATACTCCTGTTCAGAAGGTTTCCTTTTAGAGACTTCCGTGACATCCGCAAAAGTAACACGTTTAATATCTTGGTCTTGCAAAAGAAATCCACCAGATATCTGCTTAGATTTAAGTTCGTTTGTTTGGGACAAGTGCCTCTTATTTATTGTAATTAAACGTAAATCCTTCTTTTTTGAGAATTCTAAAATTGCATCTTCATCAGCACTTGGTGCAATTACTATTTCAACAAATAAATTAGTGATTTCCTGTGCGGTTTTATAATCAATATTAACATTAAACGCTATAACCCCACCGAATGCCGCTGACTGGTCGCACTTTAACGCTGCTAAAAAGGCCGATAAAGGGTCATTTCTTAGCGCCACCCCACAAGTATTTGCGTGTTTTATTATTACAGCCAAAGCTCCAGGTTCATTCTCAAACTCTCTAAGAATTTCAATTGCTGAATTAAAATCATTAATATTATTGTAAGATAAATCTTTTCCTTGGTGAATTAGTGATGACATTAAAGTATCATTTTTTTGATTAGTTTGATAATAACAAGCGAACTGATGTGGGTTCTCTCCATACCGCAAGTTTTTCTTTAGTCGACCAGCAGTTATAAAGCGGCGCGGCATTTTAGTTTTTGATTGACTTAACATCCAATTACTAATGTTACCGTCGTATTCAGAAGTTCTTGCAAAAGCTATTTCAGCCATTTCTCTTCTGAAAGATAGCCGCGTAGAGCCAAGATTTTCTGTTAATTCATTAAGCAGCTTTGAATAATCTTCCGTGTCAACTAGCACTGACACGAAAGCATGGTTTTTTGCGCCAGCTCTAATCATGGCTGGGCCACCAACGTCAATATTTTCTATTATATCAGAAAAATTAGCTCCACTTTGAATCACCTTCTCAAAAGGGTATAAATCCACAACTAATAAATCAATCTCAGGAATTTCATGAAGTTGCATAGACAATAAATGTTTGCTGTTATCTCTAATCGCTAATAAACCACCATGGATTTTGGGGTGTAATGTTTTTACCCTCCCATCCATTAGTTCTGGGAAGTCTGTTATTTCAGAAACATCCCTCACTGTTAACCCTCTTTCTTTTAAATACTGTGAAGTTCCTCCCGTCGAGACAAGCTCGATATCACAATCTACTAAAGCTTTTGCAAAATTATAAATTCCAGCTTTATCTGAGACAGATAGCAACGCACGCTTTACTTTTACTAGACTTTTATCCATGGAAGTTCCTCCTAGAATTCTATTTACTGCAAAATTGCGGCATCCCGCGTATTACGACTCACAATTTCTCGCCTTCGCAATGACCATTTTATTTCAGTCTTATTAAGCAAAGTAGAGGATTTTATTACAATCCTTTTAGTATTTTCAGGGTACGCTTTTAAAGAGTTTATAAAAGTTGAATCTTCAATTGTTACTTGTCCCAAATCAATTTCAAAAATCCAATGTTCCCCATTTTTTAATCTTAATATAATTGTTTGTAATTTTGGGTGGTCCCATACCTCAACATCTGGATGAAGCTGAAAGTAAGCATAAAAACTATCGACTTTTTTGAAATTGTTTCTTCTAAGCTGGCTTACTTCAAATATATCAGTCCCAGTAAAAACTTTTCCAGTATTTAACATAAATAATTTTCTATAATGAAGGTAACCATATTCATGTTCATAAGAATCTTGACATAAATCTAACCATGTTGCTTCAAATGTTTTAAATCGATCAACAATAATGTTATTTGGCCCATTAAAAATTATTTCTCTAGGCCATCGCTTTTTCTTTGATATAAATTTGAATTGTGATTGTGAAATATCTTCAAGCGTGCATGTATTATGAGCTTGCGTGGATCTACAAAATTGCTTGAAGGCATTTCCAAACCTACCGCCGGGGCCACAATTAACAAAAATTGGTCTTTGGCCAGAAGTCAATTCAAATGATAAACATGACGCATGCGAATTATCGCCCATCACTCCATATAATGGTCCTGCGCAATCTACGATTAATGTTAACCGGCCTGCTGTTATTCGTTCAAATCCTAGTAGTTTTGTTATATCAGATTTACTTTTTACACTCGTCGCGATCAAACACCTATCGATGAGGTCTAAACTTCCAGTGTCTCCCCCATGACTTCTGGTTAATAGCCCATTTCCCAGTCTAAGGCCTCTTAAGATTGGGGCTATAGCTTCTTTTCGGCTTGTTAAAGTATAAAAAGTTTGATGTGTTAATTCAAATGATGCTTTTGGTACCTTCAGAATTTCATTAATCATTATAAAACATTCTAGTAATTCCTCTGGGTTTCTGCTCAAAACCTGACCTTCAAAATCAATATGACGAATGACTACCTTGCAAAATTGGTTTAACGCTTTTTGCTTCGTTCGATCAGAGAAATTATAAGCCTGGGCAATCATAAAAATTGCATAAAGAACATTCAGTTTTTTTAGGCCTGGCTCAAGACTATGTGAAATTATACTTAAAAAAACATATTGACGTCTCAAATTTCTAAAACAGTCCAGAGTGATTTTAGTATTATGGGTGTTCAAAAACTGTAAATTACGCAAAAAATTGACTGATCGCAAAGCTGCAATTTCTGGATCCCAGCCTATTTTTTTTTCGATATTGTTATAAAAATTCCACTTAGCAATCCATTTCAGAGCTATCCTTCTAGCCTTTGAATTACCATAGGCAGACAAATCGTTAAGCCAACAAAAACCATGTAAATAGCGCTCTACTTCCCACGAAGGAGATTCAATCAACCACGGATTGTCAACATCAATCTCAAAGGCTACTCCCGAAAAAACAAGCGAGCCATCCACTAAATTTTTTCCAAAGAGAGGGTTTCCGCAAGCCATAAGTTCAACAATATGTTTTGTAGGTTCACAGCTTCTGATAACTGGTAAAAATAAAAGTACAAGGTTTTGTAAAAATTGATTGCGTAAGTTACTAATTCTAAACTTTACTAAGAGTACCCAATTAAAAATCACATTAATAATTCCTGTTAAAACGTTCACTTTTCTTTCACTAACATTGCGATGTAAAACCCATCCATCCCACCAAGTGTTTCCCAAAAATTAGGCTGTAACCTAAGGCCACCAAATTTATCGATCCAATCAGATTGAATTCCAAATTCTTCTGGTTTAATCTGTAATTGCTTCCAACTTAACTCATCTTTAAGAATTTGATTTATTATATCTTCGCCCTCTTCTGGCATTAGTGAACAAGTGCAATAGATCAACCTTCCGCCAGTTTTTACAAATTGCATTGATTTTTTTAAAATAATTTTTTGCTGTTTCACTAACCCACTTATTCGTTTTAGCGGTTCCAAAAATTGTAAATCACAATTTCTTCTAATCGTCCCCGTTGAAGAACACGGCGCATCAACAAGAACGGCATCATAAAGCTCTTCCATTTTCGAATTACAAATATCTTCAGTTTTAATATGGGCCATCAATCCTGTTCGTAAGAGGTTCTCACTCAGTAATTTTGATCGCCTTTTTGACACCTCAATAGCAGTCACAACTGCACCGTTCGCAACAAGTTGCATAGTTTTACCACCTGGAGCGGCACAAACATCAAGTATTTGCAAACCATTTATATCACCTAACAACCTTACAGGAATAGATGCAGAAAAGTCCTGGACCCACCAATCGCCCATATCATAACCTGCTAGTTTGCTGACTTGCCTCTGATGCAATAGCCGCAATGAACCAGAGGGTAGTATTTTTGCATCAAGTAAATTTGCATAATTTTTTGTTAATCTCTCATCGCGGAGCGTTAAATCTAATGGCGGTCTACTTGCTTGGGCTAAACCAAATTTTTTTATAATATCTGTTCTGTATGCTTTTTTGAGTAAAACTTCAAAATCATTACTCAGTGATGGGTTATCTAAGACCTTCCCATCTTTTACCGCTTTTGATATTTTTCTACACACTGCGTTTATAAGACCGGAAAATCTAAACAGTTTCTTATCGAATTTTGCTAATCTCACAGCACTATCTACCGCTGCATGATAAGCTATTTTATCTATCAAAATCTCTGCAGAACAAATTCGTAAAATATTCATTACTCGAATATTAGTTTTTTGGGTTAAATAGTCGTTAATCATATTATCAAGCGTCGACATATTCCGTAAAATATTTTCTAATAACGAAAGTGAACGTGCTTTATGTTCTGGAACCATTCCTTTAAATGGAAAGTTGTCACTTTCCTTGATATCCGAAATCATTTTTTTTTCTACCAAAATTTTCCCAAGCATTTCTAGTACTACCCATCTACATGCTAAACCATGGTTTTGATAATGATCCGGAATTATATTCAAAATTTATTTCCTTTTTGTTTTTACTGGTAGCTTAGCATCTACCTTTAAGTTTTCACTTGAAACATTTTATATATTTTAATAACAAATAATGTTGTATGCTATTTAACATTTAATTATTCAAACTAATTATAAAAGAATCAATAGATTTGCTAGATTGTAAAAATAAAGATCTCAATTTATGAAAAATAAAAATATGCCAACCCGCTCTAACGCCGCACAACGGGCTTTACAAGAAGCTAAACTTAGAAATAATAAAAAAAACATTGATGATTTGCCGCTTGAATTAGGTGGAAGAGATGGCCCTGAACCGACAAGATTTGGGGATTGGGAAAAAAAAGGTATCACAAGTGATTTCTAAAATAAATACCTTGCTATATTAATAAAAACTTTCTAAAAGTTTTCCTATAATCGAAATAGATTGTAAATTTATAAATGTGTAAAGGCCGGAAGGCCTTTTTTTAATTATAGTAGATAAATATGGAACACTTGATAGCTAGAACAGTCATCGATCGACAGATTAGGGATTTAATTACACCTCCAGTCGAAGAGCTAGGCTTTGAGATCGTTAGAGTACGGTATGTTGACGGCAAAAAGCCAACATTACAAATAATGTTGGATAAAGGAAATAATGGTATTGAAATAGCAGAGTGTGCAAAGCTTTCAACAACGATATCTACATTAATAGATGTGAGTGATCCAATTAAAAATGAATATAACTTAGAAGTTTCCTCACCGGGAATTAACCGTCCGTTAACTCGGAGAAAAGACTTTGGTACGTGGGAAGGTTACGATGTAAAAATAAAAACTAATGAATTAATAGAGCAGCGGAAAAACTTCAAAGGCGTATTAAGAGGTATAAGCAAGAATGAAATTCTACTAGAAGTGATAGAAGGAATAATAGGTCTAAATTTTGATTGGATTGATGAGGCTAGTCTGTCAATCTCAATAGAGAAAATACTTAAAGAATCTAAGTTAGAAAAAACACATTCTTTAAATGAGAACGAGTTTGATAGAATAGTAATAGATTAAATGATTAAAGTTAGGAAACTGCAATGAGTGTGACAACAGCTAATCGACTTGAACTTCTACAAATCGCAGAAGCAGTAGCGAGAGAAAAATTGATCGAACCTGAGTTAGTTATCGCTGCAATGGAAGATAGCTTAGCGAAAGCTGCACGCTCAAGATATGGTGCTGAATATGATATTAGAGCAACCATAGATAAAAAATCAGGTGAACTAACAATGGACCGTTGTAGAACCATTGTTGAAGAAGTAGAAAATAGTTTCACAGAAATAACATTAGCGGAAGCAATTAAAATTAAACCTGATGCTTTAATGGATGAAATAATTAAAGACGCGCTTCCTCCTTTAGACTTTGGTAGAATAGCTGCCCAATCTGCGAAACAAGTTATAATGCAGAGAGTAAGAGATGCTGAAAGAGCCCGTCAATATGAAGAATTTAAAGATAGAATAGGTCAAATCATAAATGGGCTCGTAAAGAGAATAGAGTATGGAAACGTCATAGTTGATGTTGGGAGAGGAGAAGCCGTCTTAAGAAGAGATCAATTAATAAACAGAGAAACTTTTCGATCTGGTGATAGAGTAAGAACATATATAAAAGATGTTCGAGAAGAGGTTAGAGGCCCACAAATTTTCCTTTCACGAACGCAACCAGAATTTTTAGCTGAGCTTTTTAAAATGGAAGTACCAGAAATATATGATGGAATAATAGAGATAAAAGCTGTTGCTCGTGATCCAGGAAGCCGTGCCAAAATCGGTGTTCTCTCGTACGATAGCTCTATTGACCCAGTTGGTGCTTGTGTGGGTATGAGAGGTAGTAGAGTTCAAGCAGTAGTAAATGAACTACAAGGAGAAAAAATAGATATAATACCTTGGAACGATGATGCACCAACTTTTCTCGTTAATGCGCTTCAACCAGCAGAAGTTTCAAAAGTTGTTTTGGACGAGGAAGCAAACAGAATTGAAGTAGTAGTGCCAGATGAACAATTATCCTTGGCCATTGGTCGTAGGGGCCAAAATGTCAGATTAGCAAGCCAGCTAACTGGATTTGATATTGATATTATGACGGAAGCGGTTGAGTCAGAGCGCCGCCAAATAGAGTTTTCAGAACGTACTAAACTGTTTGTTGAAACATTAAACATTGATGAGATGGTTGCTCAGCTATTGGTTTCAGAAGGTTTTGCAACATTAGAGGAGGTTGCTTTTGTTCAAAAAGATGAAATAAGCAATATTGATGGGTTTGATGATAACACTGCCGAAGAACTACAAGCTCGTGCTCGAGAATGTTTAGATGAGCTTAACTTAACCTCCCTTACAAAAGCGAAAGAATTGGGGGTTGAAGAGGAGCTTATTAAATTTCCAGGCCTAACTCCCCCGATGTTAGAACTTTTAGCAAAAGACGGTATTAAAACCCTAAATGAATTTGCTACATGTGCAGACTGGGAGCTTGCAGGTGGTTACACAACAGTTGAAGGAAAGCGTGTAAAAGATGATGGCCTATTGGAAACATTGGATGTTTCATTAGAAGAAGCCCGAAAATTAGTTATGAGTGCTAGGTTATCAATTGGTTTAATTACACAGTCAGAATATGACAGTGAAATGGAAGAAAACAATTTGGAAAACGAAAATGATCTGATTAATATCTAATTATATTCAGTTATTCGAAGATAAAGGAGCGGTTAAAAAATAAATGCAGAGTTACAGGAGTAAAACCAAACAAATACCAATGCGTAAATGCCTAGTTACTGGAACCACTATTGAAAAAAAAGACCTGATTAGATTTGTAATAGATCCTGAGGATAACTTGATTGCAGATATCAACCAAAACCTTCCCGGTAAAGGTTATTGGGTGAAAGCTGATAGAGATACAATATCAAGAGCAATAAATAAGAAGATCCTATGTAAAGCTATTAGAAAAAAAGTGACTGTTGAAAAAAATGTATTGGACAAAATAGAGATACAAATAACGAAACAAATTATAAATCAAATATCACTATGCCGGAAGGCTGGTGCCGCGATTTTTGGTTTTGACAAAATAAAAGCGTCTATAAAAAATAATAATATAGGGTTGATCATACAAGCGTCAGATGGTTCAGATCGAGAAAAAAAGCGCCTCCGTAATCAATCCATACCAAAGATAATTGATGGTTGTTTAACTGGATCAGAACTTGGTAAGGTTTTTGGCAGAGAAACGGTTATTCATTGTGCTATTTTACGAAGTGACTTTGTTGAAAACATTTATTTTCACTCTAATCGCTTGAATAATTTAAAAAACCCTGTACCACAATATAATAACATTTAAAATTCTCATATTATTGTTTAAAATGTTATCGAACATAAGGTAGAAATAAGAATGAGTGACACACCAATCAACGATGGTAAAAATACGGTTCTAAGCTTGAAGGGAAAATCAAGTACCGTCAGGCAAAGTTTCTCTCACGGCAGAAGCAAGTCAGTAGTCGTAGAAACAAAACGAAAACGGCTTATAGTTCCACAAAGTATAGAGAAAATCACTCAAAAAGTTGAAAAAAACTTACCTTTATCAATTAATCTTGATACTAAAGAAGTCACAAATGAAAAAAACAGTCTCTCTGAAGTCGAAGTCTCGCGGCGAATTAAAGCATTGGAAACAGCCAAAGCACAAGAAACATCGCGAATAGAGCAAGAAAAAGTATCCACTGCCGCACGGGACGAAGAGCTCAAAATTTTACGCCAGAAAAAAGACGAAGAAGACAATAAAAAAGTTATCCAAAAACAAGTGGAACCTATAATAAATAAAAGTGTAGATCAGAATCTAGCTGGACCACTTCCAAGTGAAATTCCGCTTGTAGATGCACCCGTAACCAAACCACGCGTTAATAAGCAAGAAGATATAGTAAAAAAGCATGTTGAAGAAGATAACCGACAGACCAAAGTAATAAAAAACCCTGAAGATAGACGAAGGTCTGGTAAACTTACAATTACCCAAGCTCTGGGTGACGGTAATAATCGCCATCGTTCGATTGCGTCTATGAAGCGGCGCCAAGAAAAAGAAAAAAGGCGGCTTCAAGGAAATCAATCAGAGCGTGAAAAAGTAATAAGAGATGTGCAAATACCAGATTTAATAACTGTTCAAGAACTTGCTAACAGAATGGCAGAAAGATCAGCTGCTGTAGTTAAGACACTAATGACAAATGGAATAATGGCTACCCAAAATCAACCAATTGATGCTGATACTGCTATATTAATAGCAGAAGAATTTGGACACAGGGTAGTACGAGTTTCAGCATCAGATGTAGAAGACGAGTTGATTAAATTTGATGAATTTAACGATGATATTTTAAAACCTAGGCCACCAGTCATTACAATAATGGGTCATGTTGATCATGGAAAAACATCATTGCTCGATGCTATTCGAAAAACTACTATTGTAGCTACTGAAGCAGGAGGAATTACTCAGCACATAGGAGCATATCAAGTTAACACAGAAAATGGAACACAGTTAACTTTTCTTGATACACCAGGCCATGCTGCTTTTACATCAATGCGTGCTCGTGGAGCAAATGTGACAGATATTGTTATACTGGTAGTAGCTGCTGATGACGGGGTTAAACCCCAAACGATTGAGGCAATAAATCATGCTAAGGCTGCAAAAGTACCGCTAATTATTGCAATTAACAAATCAGATGCACCGGGTGCAGATCCCAATCGCGTCAGAACTGAGCTTCTTCAACATGAAATTGTAGTTGAAGCAATGTCAGGGGACGTTCTTGATGTAGAAGTATCGGCCCTTAAAAATACAGGTATCGATGTTTTACTAGATAACATCGCACTTCAATCAGAATTACTAGAATTATCAGCGAATGCAGATCGCCCTGCGGAAGGTGCCGTAATTGAGGCAAAGCTAGATGTAGGAAGAGGTCCTGTAGCTACCGTACTCGTACAAAAAGGTACCTTAAAGAAAGGTGATATTTTTGTGGTAGGTGAGCAGTGGGGAAAGGTTCGTGCTTTAATTGACGATATTGGTAATAGGATAGGTGTTGCAGGGCCCTCTGTTCCTGTTGAAGTGTTAGGTCTTAATGGTACGCCTGAAGCAGGAGATATCTTAAATGTAGTTTCCGACGAAGCAAAAGCTCGTGAAATTGCAAATTACCGACACCAATTAGCAAAAGATAAAAAATCCACTCTTGGTGCGGGTAGTTCGTTAGATCAGTTGATTGCTAAGGCCAAAGAAGATAAAAATACTTCCAAATTGCCAATTATAATAAAAACTGATGTGCAAGGTTCAGCAGAAGCTATAGTCCAGGCGATGGAAAAGCTCGGTAATGAAGAAGTTCAAGTTCAAGTCTTACATTCAGCTGTAGGAGCCATTACTGAAAGCGATGTAACATTAGCCGAAGCATCACACTCACCTATTATTGGATTTAATGTTAGAGCTAATGCTCAAGCACGAGATGTAGCCAATCAAAAAGGAATTGAAATTCGGTACTATTCTATAATTTATGATCTAGTTAATGATGTCAAAGTAGCTGCATCTGGATTACTTGCCCCTGAAATTAAAGAAACATTTATTGGGTACGCAAAAATTAAAGAAGTATTTAAAATCACGGGCGTTGGTAAAATAGCAGGGTGTATTGTAACAGAGGGAACAGCACGACGTGCAGCTGGTGTCCGATTACTTAGAGACAATATTGTAATACATGAAGGAAAATTAAAGACATTGAAGCGATTTAAAGACGAAGTAAAAGATGTACAATCTGGTCAAGAGTGTGGCATGGCTTTTGAAGCCTATGACGATATAAAAGAAAATGACGTAATAGAAATATTCACCTCTGAAGAAATTAAAAGAAGTTTAGCTTAAATATATGTTCATGAGATGAGATATAACAAAGATAATCATGAGGAAACTCTTCATGGAACCACAATCATAGCAGTGAGAAAAAACAACAAAGTCTGCGTAGCAGGAGATGGCCAGGTAAGTCTTGGCCAAACAATTATGAAAGGCTCAGCTAGAAAGGTACGGCGACTATCACCAGGTGGAGAAGAGGTCGTTGTAGGCTTTGCTGGATCTACTGCAGATGCCTTAACTTTACTCGAAAGACTTGAAACAAAACTAGAATCCAATCCTGGCCAATTAACCAGGGCAGCCATTGAATTAGCCAAAGATTGGCGGACAGATAAATATTTGAGAAATCTTGAAGCTATGTTGATTGTAACTGATGGAGACCAGTTATTAATTGTTACTGGGGCAGGAGATGTCTTAGAACCTGAAAATAACATAGCCGCCGTTGGTTCTGGTGGAAACTTCGCTTTAGCGGCTGCAAGAGCCCTCTATGATAGCGTTGATGATCCCACAATAATAGCCGAAAAATCACTCACAATTGCAGCTGAAATCTGTGTCTATACCAATGGAAATATGATTACCGAAACAATTGAAAAATAGATGAGAAAACAGTTATGACAGATCTTACTCCTAAAGAAATAGTACGCGAACTAGATCGTTTTATTGTTGGTCAGAACGCAGCAAAACGGGCCGTTGCTGTTGCCTTAAGAAACAGATGGAGAAGAAGCAACCTGGATGATAACATTCGTGAAGAAGTTTATCCAAAGAATATTTTAATGATAGGTCCAACAGGCGTTGGAAAAACTGAAATAGCACGAAGACTAGCAAAGCTATCCAATGCTCCCTTTTTGAAAGTAGAAGCTACAAAATTCACTGAAGTGGGTTATGTAGGAAGGGATGTAGATCAAATTGTAAGAGATCTACTCGACATTTCGATTGTACTAGTGAGAAAAGAAATGCGTGAAAGCGTGTATTTACAAGCAGTTAAAGAAGCAGAAATGAGGGTAATTAAGGCAATATCAGGGGCTGATGCACGCGAACAAACGATAGAAATGTTTCGCAAAAAACTTAAAAATGGTGAATTAGATGAAACCATAATAGAACTTGAAATGGCAGATCATTCAAATTTGATCCCAAGTTTTGAAATTCCAGGACAACCTGGTGCAAATTTAGGAATGCTAAACCTTAGTGAACTGTTCGGAAAAAGTTTAGGGCCTAAGCTAAAAAAACGAAAAATAAAAGTAATGGAAAGCTATGAAAGTCTAATTGAAGAAGAATCTGACAAACTTCTTGATGAAGAAATGGTTATAAAAACAGCACTATTAAGAGTCCAAGAAAATGGAATCGTATTTATTGATGAAATTGATAAAGTTTGTAATAAAAATGATGGAAATAGCGGTGGTGTAAGTCGTGAAGGAGTTCAAAGAGATTTACTACCATTGATAGAGGGAACAACAGTATCTACAAAACATGGATCAATAAAAACTGATCATATTTTGTTCATAGCCTCTGGAGCTTTTCATATTTCAAAGCCATCGGATTTGCTCCCAGAACTTCAAGGGAGGCTTCCTATCAGAGTAGAGCTATCAGCATTAACAAAAATAGACTTCGAAAAAATATTAACCGATACTGAAAACTCACTTACCAAACAATATTGTGCATTAATGAATACTGAAAAAGTTACGGTCTTATTCGAACCAAGTGGTATAGAGGCTCTTGCAAACATTGCAGAGGAAGTTAACCAATCAGTTGAGAACATAGGTGCGCGTCGTCTTTACACAATATTGGAAAGAGTTTTTGAACAGTTAAGCTATACCGCACCTGACAGAACTGGTGAAACTGTAGTAATTGATTCAATATTCGTTGAAAAAAATCTTGGCGAATTGGCTAAATCAGTTGATTTAAGCCGTTATGTCTTATAATTTTTTTTTCGCAAGTAAACGTAAAAAGCACCACTTCCACCATGTGAAAAATGTGCACTAGTAAAATTTAGAATAAGAGAACTGATGTTATTGTCCTCCAACCAAGTTGGAAGCGCTTGGCGTAACACGCCACTGCGTTCATTAGAAACATAAGTAGTATCGTTTTTTGTGTACTTTCCCTTGCCGGTAATAATTAAGACAAGCCTTTGGTTATCATTGTAGGCCGATCTAATGAAGGTAAGTACATCAAATTTTGCATCTTCATATCTTAAACCATGAAGATCTAAAGTTTTAGAAGGCCTTAATCGACCTTTTTTTAATCTAGAATAAACCTTTTTATCAATCAGTAATTTATCATCATAAAAATTATCTTGGCTGCCAATTTTTTTATTAAGAGTTTTATTAAGAAAATTTTGTTTACTCTCTAAATCAAATCTATTTTCCAAAATTACTTTTTTGGACTCTTGAGTTATCTTTCTCTTTTGAATTATCTTAGACACATTCTGAGAATAGTTTTCCCATATTTTTTCATCCTCTGAAGTTAGGTTTTTTGGTTTGTTTTTCATAATTGCGGACCAAAGCGAAGCTACGTGCCTAAGAACCAGTAGCTATCAACTTCCAACTTGGATCATCAGTTCCTATTTTTCGACCAAATGTCCAAACATCTGTGTGAGGTTTTATTTTAGAAGTGCTTCCTTCAACTATTATTCCTTTACTATCTCTTACAACAGAGGTGAGTTCGCATTTAAAAAATACAGTGATTTCTGCATTGGCACTCTCATCTTCAAATATAACATCTCGGATCCGAATCTCTCTCAAACCTATAAAGTTAGCATCAACTTTATAACCTTTATTTACTCTATCAGTTACAGTAGCTTCAAATTCTTCATAAACATCATTAGCTAGATGAGATTGTAATGTAGATAAATCACCATTTTCGTAAGCCATCAAAATAATTTCATAGGCATTTTTTGCCCCCGAAACAAATTTTTGAACAGAAAACGATGCTTCCAATTCCTTGATTCTTAGAAGATGTGTCCCAGGCTCGCTATCTAAATCGACATAATCCGAAATATCATCATCACTTGTAAAGTTCTCATTACTTTTTGCTTCTAAACCAGTGTCGTTATTACTATCCGAAGTTTTTATTTTTATCTCTAAAGGTTTCTCAAATCCTGTTCTGACCCCAAGTACAATTGATAAACGCCAAAATAGGAAAGCTGCCACAGCCGCCAAAATTAATACTTGTACCATTATAATCCTCATTTAAGATATAAAGAATAGAAGATTTGTCAGCATTCCAATACCGATATACATTATACATAAGACTTTATTTCAAATTGTCCAATAGGAAACTTTAATCAAAATGGTTTAATATTATGAAATGGTTTTTCTTACTTTTAGTTGTACCAATAATTGAAATAATAGTATTTTTTAAAGTAAATGAATTCGTGGGAACTCTGAATACAATTTTTATTATTATTTCTACCGCTGTTATTGGAACACTTTTAGTACAAAACCAAGGCAAGAAAATCATCTTTAGCTTAAAATACGAAAACACAAACCCAATCCATCTATTAGGTAGTGGCTTTCTTATATTTATATCTGGAATTTTATTATTAACACCTGGTTTTATCACAGATATTGTAGGGTTCTTTTTGTTATATCCAAGATTTAGGCAGAAAATAATTCGTTATTTATCAAAAAAATTTAAGCCGTACTAAACTAAAAATTTAAACAAGGAAATAATATTGAAAAACAAAATTAAGCTTATATCACACTACATAAAAGATCTTTCTTTCGAGAACTACGCTGCTCAAACTGGTAATTTTTCAAAAGAAGAGCCAAAAATTTCAATTGACATTAAAATGAAAAGAAAAGCGTTAACTAACAATATTCTTGAAGTTACGATAATCTTACTTCTCGAAGCTAATTTAAAAACAAACAAAATTTTTTTAATAGAGTTGTCATATGCTGGTACATTTATGGTTCAAAATTTACCAAACCCAAATCAAAACAAGCGAGTAGCCTTTGTTGACTGCCCAAATATAATATTCCCTTTTATTCGACAGACCGTATTAAATATTACACAAAGTAGCGGCTTCCCACCGTTAACACTTGATTATTTAGATTTTGCAGACCTATTTGATTCGAACACAACAAATCAACTATAAATTGACCAATTCTTTAACCCATTAATTGTCTCTATTAATTCTTTATGAGAAGTCATTTCTTTCATTGTAAGCCTGTTAGGAAGCTCGATTTCTCTATTGAAACTGCCGCTACCAGATATAGTCCTACTATTTTCAATGGTTATTTCGGAACTTCTCTTTTCATATAACTCCAAGTTCGGTTGGCGACCGCCAATAAGCTCTAAATAAACCTCTGCTAAAATGTAGCTATCGAGTAAGGCTCCATGTAACTCCCTGTTAGAATTATCAATTGAGAATCTACGACACAACGCATCTAAAGATGCGGGTGATCCTGGGAATTTTTCTCGTGCCAAAACTAAACTATCAATCACCTGCAAAGTAGGAATACCTTCTTTTCCAATAATAAATAATTCATTATTTAAGAAACTAAGGTCAAAAGGAGCGTTATGAATTATGATTTGATCACTTTTAATAAAATTAAGGAATTCGTCTGCTATGTCAGAAAATAAAGGCTTATTTTTTAAAAAATCATAACTCAAGCCATGAACCTTAAACGCCGAATCTGGCATTGACCTTTGAGGATTTAAATATTTATGAAAATAGTTACCTGTAGGAATGTGGTTAATGAGCTCCACTACTCCTATTTCTACAATTTTATCGCCAGTTTCGGGAGAAAATCCTGTAGTTTCAGTGTCTAATACTAACTCTCTATGTGTAATCATTAATTATGCTTTCTAGGACAGAGTGGACTGTTGTGACCATAACATCATAATCACAATTAGTATTTATAACAAAATCAGCTTTTTTAACTTTTTTTGTATTACTAATTTGACGGGATAAAATAAAGGAGAGTTTTTCTGCTGTCATTCCTCTACGTGATAAAACTCTCTTTTTTTGTACTAATACTGGTGCGGTTACAACGATTACACAGTCTAACCATTCTTCACAATTAGTTTCAAACAACAAAGGTATATCAAATATTACTAATTTTTTGTTTAAATGCTCTAGTAAAAAACTTTTTTGGTTTTCATTGACAACTGGATGTATTTCATCCTCAATTTTCTTTATTAGGTCTGGGAATTTAAGTAGTTTTTGGGATAGTATAACACGATCGACACATAAACCTACCGCCGCTTCTGGAATAATTTTCTTGATAATACTGTATCCCAACTTACCCCTATTATATAACTGATGAACGACTTCGTCTGAATTCCAGACTGGGTAATCGTGCTTCGATATTTCAAGTGCTACTGTCGTTTTCCCCATTCCAATGGAACCTGTAACTCCTACCTTTACTGGTTGCTTAATCATTTTTATTCAACATATAAGACCTTAATTCGTTATTAATTTCAGGCTTTAAATTGAACCAGTTACTAAATCCAAGTTCGGCCTGAAATAATAACATTCCTAACCCATCAACGGTTTGACATCCTGACTGTTTAGCCATACGCAAAAACTCTGTTTCCAAAGGGTTGTAAACTAAATCTGTAACTAATGCATTAGTTGAAACAGTTTCAAAATTAGGTTGGAATTGAGGTTGATTCACCATGCCGAGCGAAGTTGTATTAACAATTGTTTTTGCACCATCTAACGCTTCACCATATGAATACCAGTCAAAAACTTCTACTTTATTTCCAAAGTGATCTGCTATTAACGTAGCTTTTATTTTAGTACGATTTAATATTTTTACCCTTGGTACACCCTCAGCCAAAAGCGCATAAACGATTGCTTTTGCCGCTCCACCGGCTCCGAAAACAACAGCATCCCCAGCCTTTGGATTCCAGTTTTTAAAGTGATGGTAGATGTTTTTTAGAAATCCGTAGCCATCTGTATTATCAGCTGTCACTTTTCCACTTGTACTGAAATACAATGTATTGGCAGCTCCGATTATTGACGCACGATCTGTTATTGTATCAGCAAGCGTCAGCACTGAACTCTTATGGGGCATCGTTACGTTTATACCACGAAAACCAAGTGTTACTAATGAATCAATGGTGGGTTTCAATTTATTAGAATGTACCGCTATTGGAATGTAATATCCGTTAATACCATATTTATTTAACCAGTAATTATGTAGTTTTGGCGATTTACTATGCGAAATAGGGTTTCCAATTACACCAGCTAGTAGCGGGTTATTATAAGTCGTAATAGTCATAATATTTAGTAGTCCCAGTTTTAAAAATTTATAATTTTAATTGTTTTTAGTTGGTAATGCTTTAATAAATTAGAAAATATTCAAGTTGTTTTTATTTAGTAAGGTGACAAGAAATTTTGATAAACCACCTGATATTTAAGCTACATAACATGTCTTAACCTAAATTAATTCGTTCGATCAAATATCTTTAATATTAATCTAATTTTATTTGAGAAGTCATATACTTTTATTTAAAACGATATTTTATAGTTTAATTCGATATTAGTTTTTGTTACTTTATCCCCATTAACTAAGTTAATTCTACTTTCAGTTCTAACTTAAAAAGGTTATCCAATTCTATAAATGTTTTATTACTTTTGTATATAAAAAGTGTTTAAAAGTTTTTTTATGTATAAAATTAATATTTATTTTTTTTATCATAATTTAAAGACTGATTAAGGGTTTATTTTAAAACTGATCTAGGATAACCCTGTTAATAAGTACTAATAAGTTTTTATCCCCATTATTATCTGTACTAATACTATTACTACTTTTCTAATTAACAATATAAAAGAAGAAGCATGGAAAAAAAACTCCTGGAAACTTTAAATGGTAAAAAATTTAAAATACCACCAATTTGGTTAATGAGACAAGCTGGTAGATATTTGCCTGAATATCAAAAAACACGAAAAAAAGCTGGTGGGTTTTTAGATTTATGTTACAATTCTGATTTATCTACAGAGGTAACTTTACAACCAATCAGACGCTTTGGTTTTGATGGAGCTATACTTTTTGCAGATATTCTACTAATCCCCCAAGCTTTAGGAATGGGGCTGTGGTTCGAAGCTGGAGAAGGTCCGAGACTTACTGGTTTATTAGATGGGTTTGATATAAAAAACTTAAAGCCAGCTGATCAGGTACATGATAAATTGGAACCAATTTATCAAACAGTTAAAAATTTATCTAGTGCTCTTCCAAAGGAGACTACTTTAATAGGATTTGCTGGGGCACCATGGACTGTCGCTACATACATGGTATTTGGTAAAGGTTCTAAAGATCACTCTGAAGTTAAAAGATTTGTAAATCAAAAGCCAGAAATATTTGATAAATTAATTGATATATTAACTCGTGCTACGATAGAGTATTTGTGTCAACAAATAAAATCGGGTGCGGATGTAATAAAAATTTTTGATAGTTGGGCGGGAGCATTAACTGGTCAAGATATGATAAAGTATTCCTTTGATCCAATGAATAAAATAGCCAGCGAAGTTAAAAAACGATACCCAAAAATACCGATAATTGTATTCCCTAGAGGAGTTGGCGGTGGGTATGAATTGTTTTCTAAAGTGGAACAGTTTTCAGTACTTGCTATAGACTCGGCGGTTCCCGCACCTTGGGCTGCTAATCTGCAAGACAACATAACAATTCAAGGAAATTTAGATCCCTTACTGTTAGTGAGTGGAGGTGAAAAATTAAAAATAGAAGTAGAATATTTAATTCACCATTTAAATAACAAACCATTTGTTTTTAATTTGGGGCATGGTATCACACCAGATGCCGATCCTAATAATGTTAGTCGACTTGTAGAATACGTACGAACTTAAAACAGAGAATTTTTGTTATGGTATATATTAAAAATATTGGAATAATGTTTTCAATATTTGTGATTTGACAAGCAAATTTGTTTTACTTATGTAATAAGAATAGTTGATAGGTCCTCTATTAAAACTACTCCCATAAAGGTTGCCCACATGAATAGTTTAGATAATGTATCAGAATTATCCTTAGCTCAGTTAAAAGCTCAAACACCGGCAGATTTGCTAAAACTTGCCGAAGAACTCGAAGTCGAAAATGCATCGACTATGCGAAAAGGTGATATGATGTTCGCAATTTTAAAAGAAATGGCAGAAGAGGGTGTTGAAATTTCAGGCGATGGAGTTTTAGAAGTTTTACAAGATGGTTTTGGATTCTTAAGAAGTACAGATGCGAATTACTTATCTGGACCTGACGATATCTATGTTAGTCCAAGCCAAATTAAAAAATTCTCGTTAAGAACTGGTGATACTGTGGACGGTGTTATTCGTGCCCCCAAAGAGGGAGAACGTTATTTTGGTTTAGTTAAAGTTTCTAATATTAATTTTACCGATACCGAAAATGCAAAACATAAAATTCATTTTGATAATTTAACACCGTTATATCCTGATGAGCGATTAAGAATGGAAATCGAAGACCCAACAATCAAAGACAAATCAGCCCGTGTCATTGATTTAATAGCCCCTATAGGAAAAGGACAACGTTCATTAATTGTTGCGCCACCCCGTACGGGAAAGACGGTTATTCTTCAAAACATTGCTAATTCTATCGAAAAGAATCATCCTGAATGCTATCTAATCGTGTTATTAGTGGATGAAAGACCTGAGGAAGTAACTGATATGCAAAGATCGGTTAAAGGTGAAGTGGTTTCGTCCACTTTTGATGAACCTGCAACAAGACACGTAGCTGTTGCAGAAATGGTTATAGAAAAAGCAAAACGTCTTGTAGAGCATAAGCGTGATGTTGTTATATTGTTAGATTCAATTACACGATTAGGTCGAGCGTATAATACAGTTGTACCGTCATCTGGGAAAGTTCTCACAGGAGGTGTAGATGCAAACGCACTGCAAAGACCAAAAAGATTTTTTGGTGCTGCCAGGAATATAGAAGAAGGTGGTTCTCTTACAATTATTGCGACTGCTTTGATAGATACTGGCAGCCGTATGGATGAAGTAATTTTCGAAGAATTTAAAGGGACTGGGAATTCAGAGTTAATACTAGATAGAAAAATAGCAGATAAGAGAGTGTTTCCGTCAATTGATATTTTAAAATCTGGTACTAGAAAAGAAGAGTTGTTAGTTGACAAGTTAGAGTTAACTAAAGTGTTTGTATTAAGGCGTATACTTAATCCAATGGGCACTACCGATGCTATTGAATTTCTACTTAGCAAAATGAAACAAACTAAATCTAATAGTGAATTCTTTGATTCCATGAATACATAACTTATTCATGAATTGATATGACAAACGATACTATTTTCGCACTATCAACGGGGTTAGGTAAAGCTGGTATTGCGATAATCAGGGTGTCCGGTCGTGACGCATTTAACATTGCAAGAAAACTTACTGGTATTTCTTTGATTCCAAGAGCTGCTACAGTATGTTATTTGCGTTTTAATCAAGAATTGATTGATCAAGCTTTAGTTGTTTTTTTTAAGTCTGGTTCCAGTTATACTGGTGAAGACTTGGTTGAATTTCATATTCACGGTGGTTCAGCTGTAATTAGTCATTTATCGAATGTTCTAAGTACTGGTTTTAATGTTTCAGTCGCCAATCCTGGTGAGTTCACCCGAAGAGCGTTAGAAAATGGTCGTTTGGATATTTCTCAGGTTGAAGGCTTACTGGACCTGATTAACGCTGAAACAAAAGAACAAAAGAAACAGTCGCTTAGAGTTTTCTCAGGACAAATAGGACAAAAATCCAAACAATGGCGAGAAAAAATCATTCATTCTTTGTCATTGGCAGAAATAATGATCGATTTTAGTGATGAAGATGTTCCATCAAGTACAATTAGTGAGATTGAGGCATTAGTCAAATCTCTTGTTGCTGAGTTCGAATGTGAGATGGCAGGCTCTAGATCGGCGACATTAGTGCGAGACGGTTTTGATGTTACGATTGTCGGACAACCAAATGTTGGAAAATCATCGTTATTAAATTATCTAGCTGGTAAAGAAAAGGCTATAGTGTCTGAACAAGCAGGGACTACTCGTGATATAATAGAGCTCAGTATCGATCTTAAAGGGTACCGCGTAAATTTTTACGACACTGCTGGTATTCACTCTACAGAAGATACACTAGAGAAGATTGGGATAGATCGAGCTCTAAAAAAAGCAGCCTTGTCTCATATGCGAGTATTTTTGCTAAATCCTAATGATATTGTTGAAGATTTTGGTGTGGTAATTGAACCTTCTGACTTAATATTGTGTGCTAAATGTGATCTTCAAAGTCATACGAAGTATTCTGGAGTATCAAGTGCGACTGGTGATGGAGTGGGGGATATGCTAAGTAAAATTTTAAATAACATAACAAAATCAAGTAGTTATAGTAGTGTTTTGATAAATGAACGCCATAAAAAAATAACAGAAAGGACGCTTGTGTTTTTGAGGTTGGCACTAGAAGAGATTGATTTAACTGAAGCTCGCATAGAAATTGTTGCTGAAAATTTGCGGTTAGCTATATTAGAATTAGATTTTCTGGTGGGAAAAATTAATGTGGAGGATGTATTAGGTGATATTTTTTCATCTTTTTGTATTGGGAAGTAAGATATGTTTCACGTGAAACATAACTACGATGTTATCGTTATAGGGGGGGGGCATGCTGGATGCGAGGCCGCTCACGTAGCTGCTAGGTATGGGGTAAGCGTTGCCTTAGTTACACAAGATGTGAAGAAAATTGGTGAAATGTCCTGTAACCCAGCTATTGGAGGGCTGGGAAAAGGACATTTAGTCAGAGAAATAGATGCACTTGGTGGAATAATGGGTGTATGTGCGGACAAATCTGGGATTCAATTTAGACTTTTAAATCGAAGTAAAGGACCGGCCGTTCGTGGTCCACGAACGCAGTCAGATCGGGAGTTGTATAAAGCAGCTATACAATTTGAAATGAATCAGTATAAAAATTTATCTATAATCGAAGGGGAAGTTGTAGATATAATAGTGAATGACGGAGTAGTTGCCGGGGTAAGTTTACAAGATGGATATGATGTTCTATCACAGGCCACTGTTTTAACAACAGGTACGTTTTTATCTGGAAAAATTCATATTGGTAAGGAAGCTACTCCTGGTGGTCGTATTGGGGAAAAGCCATCGATTGGATTATCAAAAAGGCTTTACAGCCTGGGTTTGCAAATGGGCCGTCTAAAAACAGGCACGCCACCTAGGTTAGATTGTAGAAGTATCGATTGGAGTGTTTTAGAAAACCAAGAAGCGGATTCTAATCCATCACTCTTTTCATTTTTGCATAAAAAGCACTTTGCTAAACAAATTTCATGTGGAATTACCTATACTAATTTAAAAACACATAAAATTATAAGCGACAACATTCATTTATCTGCAATATATGGCGGGATAATTGAAGGAGTTGGTCCTCGGTATTGTCCATCGATAGAGGATAAAATTGTTCGCTTCAAGGATAAAGAAAGTCACCAGGTTTTCTTAGAACCTGAGGGTCTGAAGAGTGATATTGTATACCCAAACGGTATATCTACGTCATTGCCTTTAGATATTCAAAAGCAATATGTTCAATCTATGGTAGGGTTAGAGAATGCTGTTATAGTGCAACCTGGGTATGCGGTAGAGTATGATTTTGTAGATCCTCGGTCACTTGCAACAAATTTGGAATTACATGTTTTGCAAGGACTATTTTTAGCAGGCCAAATTAACGGGACGACTGGGTATGAAGAGGCAGCGGCCCAAGGGCTTATAGCTGGATTAAACGCTGCTAGAAGGGTAAACAAAGAGGATCCAATAGTAATAAAGAGATCAGATGGGTATATTGGTGTTTTGATAGATGATCTTGTGACTAGGGGTGTTACAGAGCCTTACCGTATGTTTACTTCGAGAGCGGAGTACAGACTCTTATTAAGAGCTGATAATGCGGATCAAAGATTATCACCATTAGGCATCAGTCTAGGAATCGTCAAGCACGAGAGGAAAGCTCTTTTTGAAAAAAAACTGTCGGCTTTGAAAAAAGTTCGAAATATAGCAAGAGAACTCACACTGTCGCCCAGTCAAGCAAAAAAGATGGGATTTCGGGTTAAACAAGATGGTCAAATAAGGACAGTGTTTGAATTTCTAAGTTTTCTGGACATTAATATTGTTGATTTAATCAAAGCATGGCCAGAGTTTGAAGGGCTAGAAACTGAGGTGTATGAGCAGTTGTTTAATGATGCACGTTATGCTGTTTATGTTGACAGACAATTAAATGATGTTGAAAATATCAAAAAGGACATAAATCATAAGATACCCATCAATTTTGATTATTTTAATATAAATAGTTTATCAACTGAATTAAAAGTTAAATTACATAAAATTCAACCAGAAAATCTCGATCAGGCCAGTCGAATTGACGGCATGACACCCGTGGCTTTAACACTTATTTTAGCTCGCTTGCGCTTAAGTGAAGATAAGAAAACAGCTTAATGAAAGAAAAACTTAGTTTAATCAATCTTGATGTTTCACGTGAAACAATAGATAATTTAAATGTGTATGTCGATATTTTAAGAAAGTGGAACACAACGATCAATCTAGTGTCCAAAGGGTCTATTACAGATGTGTGGAAACGGCACATATTAGATAGTGCTCAGCTTTTTAAGTTTGTAACGCATGATATGGAAAAGTGGTTGGACATAGGGAGTGGTGCTGGATTTCCAGGGTTGGTAATAGCTATATTAGCAAAGGGTAGATTCACTAATTTGCAAGTGACTTTAATTGAGTCTGATAAGCGAAAGTGTGTATTTTTAAATGAGGTCGTTCGTGAACTTGACCTAAATGTAAAAACTCTTTCTAAGCGTATCGAAGATTGCCCCCCACATGATGCTGATGTAATATCAGCTCGGGCACTTACTCAGCTTGAAAACCTACTTTCTTATTTTACTTTTCATGGCAGCTTTAATTGTAAAGGATTGTTTTTAAAAGGAAAAAAAATAAAAAAGGAGATAGAATCAGTCAAGAACATAGATATGTTTCAAATAAAATTAAATGCAAGTGACGTTGATAAGACTGGCTATATTATTGAGGTTGGAAAGAAAGAAAACTAAAGTGAATAATACTGTAAACACACATATTGTGGCTGTAGCTAATCAAAAGGGTGGTGTAGGAAAAACTACAACTGCTATAAATCTAGCGACAGCACTGGTAGCAATTAACAAAACTGTGTTGATTCTTGATTTAGATGCTCAAGGAAATGCTTCGACAGGGTTAGGAATCTCTCTTGATGATCGAGTATCGTCTACTTACGATATAATTATTGGAAACGCGGATTTAAGTGACGTGATCAAGAGAACAAGCGTCGAAGGTTTATATATAGCTCCAGCAACAACTGACCTGTCGTCGGCTGACGTAGATTTAGTGGCGAACGACAAAAGAACGATGGTCCTAAAAAACTCAATAATTGAATTGGTAAAACAAGAAACAAAATTTGACTATATAATTATAGATTGTCCACCTGCTCTGAGCTTACTTACAATTAATGCTTTTGTAGCCTGTGAATCAGTCCTAGTCCCTTTACAGGCCGAATTTTTTGCTCTTGAGGGATTATCTCAACTTATGCTTACTGTTAGAGAAGTTAGATCGACCTTAAATAAGAATATAAAGATCCAAGGAATAGTACTTACCATGTATGATAAGAGAAATAATCTATCAGTTCAAATTGAAGACGATGTAAGAGAAAACCTTGGTAAGCTAGTTTATGAAACTGTTATTCCTCGTAATGTAAGATTAAGTGAAGCTCCGTCCTTTTCATTACCAGCATTGATTTATGATCACAAATGTTCGGGTTCAGTAGCCTATCAAAAATTAGCAATAGAATTTTTAGAACGTGAGAATCGCTCGTAGGGTGAAATTTTTATAGAGGATCAACATGAACAAAAAAATAAAAAAAACAGGTTTAGGAAGAGGACTTTCAACGTTATTAGCAGAAACAAGTAACAATAACGATCCTTCAATTAATAATAATCACAAAGTTGATCTTTATTTACCTATTGAACAAATATTTCCTAATAAAGCTCAACCTAGGAGAAGATTTGATAAGGTAAAGTTAGAAGAGCTTGCACGATCAATTCTGAGCAACGGTATTATTCAACCCGTTATAGTTAGGACAAAGGGGTCAGATTATGAGTTAATAGCTGGTGAACGTCGTTGGCGGGCAGCTCAATTAGCAAAAATCCACTCAGTACCTGCTGTAGTTAAAAATCTTACTGATAAACAAGCAACAGAATACGCAATAGTAGAAAATATTCAACGAGAAGATTTAAATGCAGTTGAGGAAGCAAGGTCGTATAAAAATCTTATGAATATTTATAATTATACTCAGGAAGAGGTTGGAACAGCATTAGGAAAGTCTAGAAGCTATATTGCTAATATGTTGAGAGTTTTATCCTTACCAGAGTCCATTATAAACCTTTTGGAAAGCTCTAAGATCTCTGTTGGTCATGCACGTGCTTTAATTGGATTGGAAGATCCTTTAGCAATTGCAAAAGACATTATATTAAAGAACTTGTCGGTGAGGCAAACAGAGGAAATTGTACAGCGACTTCGATCAGGCCATAAACTACCGAATGTTAAAAAATCAAATAAATCTAAAAAGGATGTTGATACCTTGAACTTAGAAACAAACCTAAGTTTTCAAACAAAGTTCCGGATTAAAATAGAACAGGATAAGTTCCGGCCAAGTGGAAAATTAATATTTAATTACAATAACTTAGATGAGCTAGATAAAATATGTGAATTTATTTATTCTAAATAAATTAGCATAAAAGTTTCCTAATAATATAGTTTGTTAACACTTTACCGTACTCAGTTGTTGCTAATATCTGGTTGTCTAAGGTTATTAAGTCATCATTAATTAATTCGTTGATGATTGATTCGGGTATTTTGAATTTAGCTAACTTATTATAATTTGAGAGGTTAACACCTTCTCTTAATCTTAAACCCATAATTATATATTCTTCTGCTTGCTCATTATTCGTTAAACTTTCACAATGGAATAATTGCATTCTTTCTTTTTGTACCTGATCTAGCCATACCTCTGGATTTGATGGTGCTTCAGTAAGGTAACGTTTGTGCCTGATATCTACTCTTCCATGGGCACCTGGACCAACGCCTAAAAATGGAATTCCTTTCCAATAGGTTATATTGTGCTGACATTCATGACCTCTTTTTGCGTGGTTTGAAATTTCATATGCTGGCAAATCATTAGCGTTACAAATGTTTTGTGTAAGGTTATAAAATTCAACGGAGGTATCATCTTCTGGTAGTCCAAGTAGTTTTCCCTTAGCGAAAAGATCACCAAACGGGGTGTGTTTCTCGATAGTAAGTTGGTAAAGAGAAAGATGTCCAACAGACATGTCGATTGCAGTCAAAAGTTCTTTTTCCCAATCTTTTAGCGTTTGATGCTGACGCCCATACATTAAGTCGAAGCTTACGCGATCAAAGTATTTTTTGGCAATATTAAAGGCATATTTTGCTTCTTCTACTGTGTGTAGTCGCCCCAAATGCTTTAGATCATTATCATTTAAAGCTTGAATACCCATTGATAAGCGATTAATTCCCGATGTTCGAAAGGATTTAAATTTTTTGGATTCGACTGAGGTGGGATTTGCCTCTAATGATATCTCTAATTTTGAACTACACGTCCATAATTTAGAAATGGTGTTTAAGATTTCATTTACCGCAGCCTCTGTCATTAGACTTGGAGTGCCTCCACCAAAAAATATCGAACGAATTTCACGGTTTGGTTGTCTTTTAGCCCAGTAATTTAAAGAATTCACATAAGCCTGTGTCCAATTTTGATGGTCCACAGATTTTCGCACGTGGCTATTGAAATCACAATAAGGGCACTTTGCCTGACAAAAAGGCCAGTGAATATATATACTTAATGGCTCGGGGGCAAAAATTTTATACTCACTTTTCTTGATATTTTATTGAGAGGCTCTTAGGGAGAGCCTCTCAACTTAAATTATTTTATTGTGGAATATTACCTTCAATACCTTCAACATAAAAATTCATTCCTAAAAGCGTACCATCATCAGCAGTCTCTCCTGATGAAAGCCATGGTGAACCGTCCTGCTTATTAATAG
>Ga0209223_10000912_pt1 | contig 33555 bp, 30 predicted proteins | sample COG_06_FD_184750 | JGI IMG/M metagenome (GOLD analysis project Ga0209223, IMG submission 184750) | Pelagic Microbial community sample from North Sea - COGITO 998_met_06 (SPAdes) (version 2) | ecosystem: Environmental > Aquatic > Marine > Neritic zone/Coastal water | place: Helgoland, sampling...
TTCTAAGTTAGGCCGCTTTTGCTTTCCGATATGATATAATGTAGAGCATTGCTAATGGCACTCCATAATCTCCCCAACGCTCAATCCATTCGAAAATATTGACAATCCCCATCCCTGCAACGGTATCCGCGGGGACATATAGAAACTCAGTAAAAATCTTCCATCCCAAGGCAAGGAAAATCAGCGGGCGGAATGGAGCAATAAAAACTAACACTCCCAAGGCAAATTCAGCATACCCCACTTGGGTAATAAATCCTACATCTGCATTGACTCCGATCGATTGCCAATGATCGATAAGCATTTTCTTCTCTACCGCAAAGCCAAACCCTGCATGCCCAATAAGGAGTAATGCAAGGCAAGTTTTCAATAAAAAGAAAATAGTATCAATGGTGGAATCCTTGAGCTTGGGTTCCTTATAAGGAGTTACTAAATCTTTACCAGTTAATGTAAACGCCCCGGCCATAACCAATAGAATGAATGGAGGTGCCCAATTCCCTGCCCTTTCCCAAAATTCCCATGTTTGCATTTTTGCCACCCTCATCGATTCAGTAGCCAACTGGACAACCCATTCACCATCTACTTGAATCTTTTCTAGATTACCAGCAAGGGGTCGTAAAATTGCAGTCCACAAGGCCCATAAAAACATCCAAATCAAGACCGTACGGTTTGGCTTTCGTAACAATATGACCGCCATTAAAATATCAAACAGGCCAATTAATGGTTGTAACTTCCAAGCAATCTCAGGCTCAATTCCTTGCGAGGCAAAGAAAGGAAGCCAACCTGACTTGGTAATTATTCCCCAGGTGCCATGTCCAATAAAGCACAATGCTGCAGTGATTCGTAAGGTCCAATGTAACTGAGTTTGTAGGGTATCCTTATTACCAGAGTGTGAAGAAAATAATCCGTGGAGGAAGAACTCGTGTGCTTTCATAAGTAATTCTTAATTGGATAATAAATTTAAGTAAAGACGATAGATCAATCGGAGTTGACTCAATAAGGCCATCCTAGATATTCAAAAGGATGTCATTTTACTACAGTACTGTCTCAATGCGCATTCTTGCATGCGTAGCTTTTTTGATCAATATCGCACTTCCCACATCTGCACAAATAAAGGAAGAAACTTGTGAGAAACTAAAAAACATCGGAAAGTTTTATGAAAACCCTGAGTCCAGCAGTTTGCAAAGTGCAAAACTTTTTCTTTCCTATCAACACCAGATTGGCTACATCGATGGAGCAGACCAGAGGGGAAAGAATTTCAATGATGACTTTGAGGAATTCCGAAGGTTTTGGATGGGAATATCCGGTAAATGGGGAAGCTACTGGAAGTTTAAAGTAGTAAGCCAATTATCAAACGACCGGCATAATTATCCAGCAAGTAAGGGGGGGGCTTATCGACAATGGGGACATGAAACTTTTCGTGCTGCCAACATTACTTTTGATGCCGATAAATTTTGGGATTTCGAAAACATTGATGCCATGGAAATCGGCTATGGTAGAAGAACTGGAAGGATGGCCGATGAATGGCAACGATCTTCCACCATGATTAATTGTCTGGAACGTTCTTCTTTTTCTAATAAGCTTTGGCTCTACGATAAAGAAAAGGGAAACCCCTTAGCGGCATGGGTTAAATGGAAAGCTGGTACTAACACATTTGATGCCGCGGTTTTTTCCGGAACTTATGACGATTATATTGGTGGGTGGAAAGACAGTAAGGTTTACTATGGATCATGGTTGGGGGATTTCTCAGAGCAAAGCTCTTATCAATTGCATGAATATTGGCTCTCCTATTACAAACAAGATGGAAATTTAAACCAAGATCAGTTGGCAGGTGGAAATGATTGGGCTCTTTCCCTTGTGAACCGTATTGGCGACGGTTCATGGGCATTTCATTCGACCCTTGCATTTGGAAATAACGGAGATCAGGCGAATGCCGATCGAGAGGGAGATTTTGGCGGTCTAGTGCTCATGCCTATGTATTGGCTAAAGGAAGATAAGCTCAAACTAGTGGGACGCTATCTGTTCCAGCAGTCAGACCAAAAGGAAGGCCTCCGGTTAAACAGTCGTTATGCCCCCCTTGCGGATTCTCGTGATAGTGCGATCGATCTTAATAATGGCAGAGGCGATAAACACCATGCCTTTTATCTCGGACTAAATTATTATTTATGCGGGGAAAACCTTAAACTTATTACCGGTATTCAACACGATGAGCTTAGCTCCCATGGAGCAAACCAATATCGTGGGTGGACATTGGGTTCAAGTTTTCGAATTTGGTTCTGAGCATACATTAATTTTTGTCAGTATTTTTAAATTCTACATAGATCAAAAGATAGCGAATCAGGTTAGATCAAATAAACTTCTTTTATTATCTATACTTCGCCTGCTTCGGTTGTTTTATAATAATATTTAGATTTTGTAATGGTTCTTTTACCCAAAAAATGGGTATAGTATACTTGCTATGAAATCTCATGAAGTTTTAAAACAATCCGTAGAGGATGTGGGGGTTAAAACCATTGCATCAGACTTGGGGGTTTCTCCTTCCCTTCTTTACAAATGGTGCCAACCTGGGGATGAACCGACTGACAGCGGTGCTACTAACCCTCTCGACCGCTTAGCGAAAATCTTCGAAGCCACAGGGGACGAACAAATTATTTCCTGGCTGTGTCAAAAAGCAGACGGATTTTATTGTCCCAATCCAAGCACCGAAAAAGATCCAAATAAAGACTTATTTGCACATACACAAAAATTAGTCCGTGAATTTTCCGACCTCCTTCAAGTCGTATCCCAAAGCAACAAAAACGACAGCAAGATTTGTGCTGAGGATAGCAAAAAAATTCGCAAAGAATGGGAGGAACTAAAGGGAGTGGGAGAATCATTTGTTCATGCCTGCGAACAGGGTTTATTTTAAAATGTTAATGCTTAAATTGCCCTAATTCATTTGGGAAAAATACATCGCTACTTCGGTAATAATCAACCACTCTTTCAAACGCTCCTCAAAAAGGGAACCTGAAAGGAATAGTTTTGGTTCATTTCCATTCCTAGAAGAGCCGATGGCCATATTCCTGTGAGGAATAAATTATTCAAACTATTGATTTTTCGTACTGTAGTAACCTTTATTTCTTAAGTGTTTTTTTGTTTTTAAGAATAAGGTTTTTTTTAAACATTTATTCGAAAGATGTTTGCAGGCACCCACGAATGCAGTAAGGATATATCACTTAATTTACTTTAAATATGTCCTCTGCATCCAACATTATATACACTAAAACCGACGAGGCCCCCGCACTCGCGACTTACTCTCTTCTGCCCATTCTTCGTGCTTTCACATCGTTCAGTGGCGTGCATTTTCAATCGAAAGATATTTCCCTCGCTGGTCGTATCCTGGCTCATTTCCCTGACTACCTTTCGGAAAATCAGCGCATTCCAGATGTACTTGCTGAGCTGGGAGAACTTGCCAGCCAACCAGAAGCTAACATTATCAAGCTTCCTAATATCAGTGCCTCTATACCACAGCTCAAAGAGGCGATACTGGAACTTCAGGGAAAAGGATTCGCCATCCCTGATTTTCCTGATGACCCACAAACCGATGAAGATAAATCCATTCGCTCTCGCTACTCCAAAGTCCTCGGCTCTGCGGTAAACCCTGTGCTAAGAGAGGGGAATTCCGACCGACGCGTGGCTAAACCGGTCAAGGAATACGCCCAAAAGAATCCTCATTCAATGGGTCCTTGGCAAGCAGAGTCCAAGACTCATGTTTCTCACATGAAGTCAGGCGACTTCTACGGAAGTGAGCAATCTACGATCATCGATAAAGATCGGGTCGTCTCCATTGAATTTATCGATGCCAGTGGCGAGAAGAAGATACTCAAAGATCATTTATCATTACTCCAAGGTGAAGTAATTGACGCCTCAGTGATGAATCGTAATTCGCTTCGTTTATTCTTAGCAGAGCAATTAAAGGAAGCAAATGAACAGGGTGTGCTCTTTTCTCTCCATATGAAGGCCACCATGATGAAAGTTTCCGACCCAATTATCTTTGGACACTGTGTGGAAACATACCTAGGCGATCTTCTAGAGGACCACGCAGAAACTCTACAAAACGCCGGATTCAACCCCAATAATGGACTTTCTGATTTTTACCGTATCCTTGATACACTTGATAAAAAAGATCAGTCAGATATTCGTGTAAAGCTCGATCGAATTATTAAGGAACGCCCTCCCCTTGCCATGGTTAATTCGGATAAGGGGATTACCAATCTCCATGTTCCCAGTGATGTGATTATCGATGCGTCCATGCCCGCCATGATTCGTACTTCAGGACAAATGTGGGGACCAGATGGTAACCCCAAGGACACAAAAGCAGTAATCCCGGATCGTAATTACGCCGGAGTATATCAAGCAACCATCGATTTCTGTAAAGAGAATGGTGCATTTGATGTTACTACTATGGGCAATGTGGCCAACGTCGGATTGATGGCTAAAAAGGCAGAGGAATATGGATCCCATGACAAGACTTTCGAAATTGAAAAAGCAGGTACTGTTCGTGTCGTAGGCGAAACGGGAAATGTGTTGCTTTCCCATGATGTGGAAACCGGAGATATATGGCGCATGTGCCAAACCAAAAAAATATCGATTATCGACTGGGTTAAACTTGCGGTAAACCGTTCAAAGTTGAGCGGTACTCCGGTCATTTTCTGGCTCGATGAGAAGCGGGCTCACGATGCCAATTTGATCAAGTATGTAAATGCCAAATTGACCACGCTGGACACCGAAGGATTAGACATACAGATTCTTGCCCCGATTGAGGCAACTAAAGTCACATGCCAACGATGTAAAGACGGACTCGATACCATTTCCGTAACCGGTAATGTTTTGCGTGACTACCTTACTGACCTCTTCCCCATTCTGGAGCTCGGAACAAGTGCAAAAATGCTCTCCATTGTCCCGCTACTCGCAGGAGGAGGATTATTTGAAACCGGAGCAGGTGGGTCAGCACCCAAGCATGTTCAGCAATTTGTAGAGGAAGGCCATTTGCGCTGGGATTCACTTGGTGAATTCTTGGCCATTGCAGTGTCGCTTGAAGACTTAGCAAATAAAACCGGGAATTCAAAAGCACAGGTTTTAGCAGGCACACTAAACTCTGCCATCGGCCGGTTTCTAGATGAAGATAAATCACCATCCCGAAAAGTGAATGAAATCGATAATCGCGGTAGTCATTTCTATCTCACACTTTTCTGGGCAGAAGCCCTGGCAGGGCAATCGGATGAGAGTGATCTTCAGTCTCAGTTTTCGGGATTAGCACAAACTCTTCGCGACAATGAAGAAAAGATAGCTCAGGAACTAATCGCTGCCCAGGGCAAACCAGTTGATTTGGACGGGTACTATCTCCCCAGTGTGGAGAAAGCTTCAGCCGCTATGCGACCAAGCCAAACCTTTAATCAGGCTTTGGATAACCTAGGCTAAGTTCCACTTAAATTCGAATTTCATTATTGAAAATCCTTTCTTAATCATTGCCAATATTCGACTATTGGTGTTGGGGTTTCACATGCCAAAAAAATCGGTTCTATTATCCTTTTTGCTTTCAAGTTTGTCGATAGCTTGTATGGCAAGTCCACCCAATGTTCTGTTTATTCTTGTAGACGATATGGGGGCAAAAGACTTATCCAATGAAGGATCAGGTTTTTATGAAAGTCCGAATATTGACCGAATAGCCAACGGGGGAATGAAATTCACCCGGGGCTATGCCACCTGTCAGGTATGCAGTCCATCAAGGGCAAGTATTGTGACCGGAAAATACCCGGTCAATCATGGCATCACCACCTGGATAGGAGATTCACCGGGAGAAGGATGGAGAAAGCGGGGAAGAAATGACAGTCACCTCCCACCCGAATATGAGCGCAACTTGCGTCATTCCGAAATCACTCTTGCCGAAGCGATGAAAGACGCCGGTTACAAAACCTTCTTCGCCGGAAAGTGGCACCTGGGAAGCGAAGGTTCGTGGCCGACCGACCATGGTTTTGATCTAAACAAAGGTGGATGGGATGTGGGTGGTCCACGGGGTGGGTTCTTTTCTCCCTACACAAACCCAAATCTTCAATCCGGAGCGGATGGGGAATCCCTCACGCGACGCCTCGGTCTGGAAACTGCAGACTTTATAGAAAAGAACAAAGATCAATCCTTCCTTGCCTTCCTGTCCTTCTACGCCGTTCATGCCCCTATTCAAACCACAGAAACACTGTGGAAAAAATATCGGAACAAAGCAGAAAAAATGGGGCTCATCAAAAACAAAGAAAGGTTCCTCTTCGATCGTCGTCTGAATGTACGTCAGGTACAGGACTGTCCGATCTATGCAGGAATGATCGAGCAACTCGATCAATCTATCGGTCTCGTACTGGCTAAGCTTGATGAACATGGCTTGGATGAGAACACCATCATTTGCTTTACCTCCGACAATGGAGGCGTTTCCTCCGGGGATGCCTATGCTACCTCAAACTTACCCCTGCGCGGGGGTAAAGGTCGGCAGTGGGAAGGAGGAATTCGCGAACCTTTTTATATCAAGGCTCCCGGCATCACAAAGCCAGGCTCAATAGAAGCAACTCCAGTAAATGGAATCGACTGGTACCCTACCCTGCTTGAACTTTGCGGAATCGAATTTCCCCAAAAACAAAATTTGGACGGCGTCAGCCTTGTTCCTTTATTAGAAGGTAAAGCGATCAACGAGCGCCCACTTTACTGGCATTATCCACATTATGGAAACCAGGGAGGCGAACCCAGTTCGATCATTATGGAGGGTGACTGGAAACTCATTCATTATCATGAGGATAAAAGGAACGAACTTTATAATCTTGCTAATGATATTGGCGAGCAGAACGATCTGATCGCAAAGGAAAACAATCGTGCCCAGCAAATGCGAAAAAAGTTGATCACTTGGATCAAACAAACCAATGCCCAATTTCCTAAGCCCGACCCCCAATTTGATTCCGTAAAGAGAGACGCCCGTTGGAAAAATATTAAATCCTCAGGAAAGCAAGGATTGGAAAAACGTCACGCCACCTTTCTCGAACCGAACTACAAACCAAACAAGGATTGGTGGGGAAGCTCGGTCGATTAAGCAAAAGATAATCGTTTTGTTTAATTGCACACTTTTTATCATTACAGGGAAGAAACGCAAGTGAGCGAAACGGCAATCCATCGTGTCTCGAGTCACGTGGGTGAGTTGTCTATTCGCTTCCCGGTTCACAGTGGATCGCCACGGGCGAGGCCCTCGCGATGACAAGGCGTAGAACGGAATGGTAGTGTACGGTTCGGTCAAAACTCGCACACACATGTCATTGCGAGGAGAGAACGAAGTGACCGACGCGGCAATCGACTGCATGCAATGGGCGTGTAGGGAGTGCGCTGGGCAATTACTGGCCCCCGAGTGGTTCGCCACCGGCTTTCAGCCCTATCGATGTCAAGGAGAAGGGTAAAATAAAACGCGACTCTTCTTTTAAATCAATGATTAAGGACAGGCTTTACAGGTGACGCTAAACATCTTGTTGCTTTAACCAACTGATCAGTTTGATTAAAGCACGGGCACGGTGGCTAATCTTTGCTTTTTCATCAAGGGAAATTTCCGCAAAGGTGAACTGACTTTCCAAGGGTTGAAATAACGGATCATAGCCAAAACCTCCGGTTCCTGTTCTCTTACTTAGGAACATTCCTTCACAGGCTCCGGAAAAGGTTTCCTCAACATCATGCCCCACCAATGCAAGAACGCAGCGAAAACGACAGCTTCTCTGATTATGGGGTACCTCAATCATTTCCCTTAAAACTTTGTCGTTATTGGCTTCATCATCACACTCCTCTCCGGCATAACGGGCAGAGATAACGCCGGGCTTTCCGTTAAGGGCATCAATTTCAATCCCACTGTCATCGGCCAAGAACCAAGCACCAGCTGGTCCAATTTCTCGTAGACCATTTGCCTTGAGTAAGGAATTCGCCTCGAATGTGGAGCCTGTTTCCTCGACTTCTGGCATACCCCCAATCGCATCGGGTCCAGACACGATAACAGACAACCCTGCCAGATCGAGTGCACTTTGAAGTTCCTTAAGTTTATGGGCATTGCCCGAGGCTAAGTAGATAGTTTTCATAAAAATCCGTGTGTTAGATGGTCTTCGCCTAAACTTTCTGTTATAGGTGCCTTTATGAGGAAATCATCAAAGTCGGGTCCCGAAAGGGCCTGTTCATGATCGAATACTTTGGGAGAACGGTACTTAAAAAGGTAATCCACGTTTCCTGTATTAAGTAAAGATCGGGCAAGTGTTGGGCCACCCTCACAATAAACTGCGTTCATTTCAAATTGATTCAAGGCAGATCTGAGTGCATCAGGCTTGGCTCGTCCAGTCTCGTCCTCAGCCACTTCCACCAACCGGACCCCCAACTCCTTGGCCCGACTCACACGATCTTGCCGAGAAAGCCCGTGACTGGTGGTGAGAATAATTGTGCGATCAGCAAATTCATCGGTATAAATAACCCGGTCTGGAACCAGTGAACCAAGGGTCACCAAGTTAGAATCGACAATAATGCGAAGTGGACACCAGGTCTCAGCAGTAAAGCGGGCGGTGAGAGAGGGATCATCCGAAAGCACTGTACCTGCCCCAACACAGATCGCGGGGAAAAATCGTCGCCAATGCATCATATTGGCCCGGGCCTCCGCTTCGGTAATACGGCTCGGCACTCCTTGGATTTCAGCAACCATTCCGTTTTTAGTCACTGCCATTTTGAGGGCAATCAATGGACAATTCTTGAGCATATTATGATTAAATACAAAATTCAAACGGGTGGCTTGGGCCTGAATTTCTTTTGAGCCAAGATGTACTGAAATTCCTGCCTCTTCTAAGATCTTGATTCCACGCCCAGCATGCTCGGGGTTTGGATCGAGGCAGCCAATAAACACATTCTTAATTCCAGACTTTAAAATAGCATCCACACACGGAGGGGTTCGGCCATGCGTCGAACAGGGCTCAAGAGAGACGAACATCGAAGCCCCTTCAATCGGACTTCGCCCGAGGTTTGAAATAGCGACAACTTCAGCATGTGGGGAGCCGGCACGTTTATGATGTCCTTCTGAAACCACCTCACCCCCTTCCTCAATAATTGCACCCACCATGGGATTGGGATGGGTATTACCCCAGCCATTTTTGGCCAGCTCTAGGGTCCTTCGAAAAAGGATTTCCGTTTTTTCGAAATCAGGCACGGGCAATCGTCAGTCCGACTGGGCAATGATCAGAGCCTTCCACTTCGGGAAGAATATAAGCATCGCGGATGGAGGTGGCCAAGCAGTCAGAGACCACAAAATAGTCAATTCTCCAGCCCACATTTCGGGCCCGTGCACCCGCTCGGTAAGACCACCATGAATATGCTCCTGTTTTTTCGGGGTGTAAATGTCTGTAAGTATCGATGAAACCTTCTGCTAAAAGATTGGAGAAACCTTCCCTTTCTTCATCAGTAAAACCGGCACTTTTTCGATTGGTTTTTGGATTTGCCAAATCGATTTCTCGATGTGCTACATTAAGGTCACCACATAAAACAACCGGTTTCGATTGCCTCAGCTCGATAAGATAATCTTTAAGATCCGGATCCCAGGAGTCATAGCGGTGAGGTAGGCGGGAAAGGTCACCTTTTGAATTAGGAACATATACATTAACCAAGAAAAAACCTTCAAACTCGAAGGTAATCGTACGCCCTTCACCAACGTGTTTACCATCAGGAAAATCTTCACGAATGGAGAGTGGTTTAGTTTTAGAAAAAATCGCGGTTCCAGAATAACCTTTCTTTTCAGCAAGGTGATAATGTCTGAATGCGTATCCGAAGTCATCATCTGGAATCACTTCTGAATTTAACTTTACTTCCTGGAGACAGAGTAAGTCGGGATTTTTCTTTGCGACGAACTCATCAAAAGTTTTTTTTCGACAGGCCCGAAGACCATTCACATTCCAAGAAATCATTTCAATTGTTGAATTTTTATTACTCATTAAATTTTAATTTTTGAAAACATAAGATTGGCATTGGTTCAGGAATCTACTACCCATGGTATTCTTTCCGCAATACTTCAAGAAAAAGAAATTAACATGGCTTCTCCAACAGACATTCGTAAAGGTAGGGTAATGAACTATCAAGGTGCACCCCACCTAGTATTAGAAATGCTGCACCGCACGCAAGGCAGACAAGCTGGATTTGTGCAAACAACCCTGAGGAACTTGCAAAGTGGTTCGACCACCACTACCAAGTTTCGATCGACTGATAATGTCGAATTCATGCATACGACTACCAATAAGCTTGAATTTAGTTACAAGGATCCTGACGGACATCACTTTATGGACCTTGAAAGCTATGAAGATACCGTGCTCCCAAGTGAGGTGATAGGAGAAGATGATAATTTTCTCGTAGAAGGAAACACCTACGATATTTTACTAATCGATGGAAAAGCGATCCGGTTGGAACTCCCCGCCTCGGTCGAAGCAACTGTGATTGAAGCACCCGATGCATTAAGAGGTGATACTGCGGGAAATGTACTCAAGCCCGTCACCATCTCTTCAGGTCTTACCATTCAAGTGCCCTTGTTTATTAAAAAGGACGATGTAATCAAGATTAGTACCGGCGACCGTTCTTACCTAGGCCGTGTGAACTAAAAAAGATGCCCCTTAAAAAGAGGCATCTTAAAAATTTTAAATTTCAGAAATAAAATCTAGGCCACTCGTTCAACAACAAGAGGTGCAGGATTTGGTCTTTTAGGAGCAAGCCGATAAGCGGCTTTGAAGTACTCCATTGCCACGCCTAAGCGTTTTTCGTCGTTGTAATGAATAATCATTAGAGGTTCACCCTGTTTCATTTGAGTGCCCACCTTGCAAAGCTCAGCAACACCAGCAGCAGGATCAAACTTTTGTCCTTCTCCATGAGCTAAAATTTGGACACCACGGGCAAGTTGACCGGCATCAATTGTATGAACATAACCACGCTTAGGTGCGGGTAATTTCTTGGTATGCTTGGCCAATGGTAACTTTTCTGGATTATCAATTACCTTCGAATCACCACCTTGGTATTCAACAATTTCTTTAAATTTTTCTAAGGCAGTTCCATCTTCAAGATGTTTACGCACAGTCTGCTTGGCAGAAAGCGTCGATCCTGCTACTCCAGCAAGACGCACAATTTCCATACCTAGTTTCATAACTAAGTCCTGTAAGTCTTCTGGGCCTTCCCCTTTCAGTAATTCAATCGCTTCTTTTAATTCCAAAGAAGCACCGACGCAGGAACCAAGTGGTTGATTTACATCGGTTACTAGAGCGACGCATCTTCGTTTCAGAGTTCTACCAACCCGGGTAATAGAGCGTGCTAGTTGTTTCGCATCGTCCGCAGTCTTGATGAATGAGCCCTTGCCCCACTTCACATCTACCACAACTCCCTCTGCTCCCGCCGCTAGCTTACGACTTAATGTACCTGCGGTAATAAAAGGAATGGATGGGATTGCCCCGATTGTTTGTCGTAATTTGTAAAGAATTCCTTCAACAGGAGAAATTTCGTCGTTCCTATCTGCAAATGAACAACCTACTTTTCGAATCTGAGTGGCAAAATCCTCTAAGTTGATTTTACTATTTATCTTTGGAATCGCGGAGAGTTTTTCGCAATTAGAAGTCAAAAATTCTTCATCATCGCCATTCATTAAGGGCATTGCCACACCTGCTGCAGCGGCTAATGGTCCGAGTACAATGGTTGTTTTATCACCGACACCGCCCGTGGAATACTTTTCAATTTTAGGACGGGAAACATCCATCATCTCAATCACTTCACCCGAAAGCATCATTTCTTCAGTAAAAAAAGCAGTTTCTTGGGCTGACATGCCCTGAAAATATACTGCCATTACCCAGGCAGCCTGCTGGTACTCGGGCATCTCTTCATCTAATATTGAATCGACAAGAAAACGAATTTCATCGTCTGTATACTCTCCTCCGTCTCTTTTTTTCTCAATTAAATAAGAGAATGATGGGGTGCTATTTTTGGAACTAATGGCTTTAGGCATGATAATTGTCCTTACGCGATTTGGGGGTATGAATAAACGGCAAAACAAATTATATAGTTAATTAGTTCAAATAAGTCGAGGCTTTTATTCCAAGTCGTACTTGACCCTTTCTAGTAATATGCTTGGATTACGCACCATGTTAATTGAATTTGATTCTAGTGATACAATTGAAGGTGTAATTCGTACGGTAACCACTACGAGCGAACATTTCGGTGAAGATTTTCAACCTCAGGTACGACCGGCCGATCCAAGGTTTGGAGATTTTCAAGCAAATGGCGTACTCCCATTTGCCAAAAAGGCGGGCATCAACCCCAGGGAACTGGCTCAAAAATTAATGGATGCCCTACCCCAAACTGATCTTTGGGAAACCAGTATCGCAGGTCCTGGCTTTATTAACTTCAAACTTTCTCCTTCTTATTTTCTACAATGGCTCGAAAAATTTGCTGATACCGAATCAATCCAAAAGGCGGTTCAGACTGAAAACCCGCAAAAAGTGGTGGTTGATTTCTCCGGCCCCAATACTGCCAAGCAGATGCATGTTGGCCATATTCGCTCGACGATTATAGGGGAAAGCTTAGCCCGACTGCTTCACTTTCTTGGCCACGAAGTAATACGGGACAATCACCTTGGAGATTGGGGAACCCAGTTTGGCATTCTTCTCTATGCAATTAAAAGAGAAAAAATCGCTCTTGATCAACTCGGTCCTGACCCAATTGCAAAACTGGAAAACCTTTATCGACAAGGAAACAAATGGATAAAAGAAGAAGAGTGTAATTTGGCAGAAGCGCGGGAGGAGTTAGTAAAACTTCAAAACGGAGATTCTGAAAACCTTGCACTTTGGCAAAAGATTAAAGAAATAAGCATGGATTCTTTTCTTTCAATTTATGAAATACTGGGAGTCCATTTTGATCACTCACTTGGAGAAAGTTTCTACAAAGACAAAATTGATCCTATTTATAAAAACCTTTTGTCCCATCAAATTTGTAAAGAAGATGAGGGGGCACTTGTGGTCTTCCATCCCGAGCATAAAAGATTCTCAAAGCAGCCCTTTATCATTCGTAAGTCGGATGGTGCGAGTAATTATGCTACCACGGACTTGGCAACCGTGGAATACAGGAAAAACGAATGGAATTCGGATCAAATTATCTATGTTACTGATGGAAGGCAGCGCGATCATTTTGAACAACTCTTCCTCACTGTACAAAAATGGTACTCCGCAGAAAAGAGAAAAAGTCCATCTCTTGAACATGTCTGGTTCGGTACTATTTTAGGGGATGACAATAAAGCGATCAAGACCCGGGACGGAGAACCGATCAAACTTATCGATCTGTTGAACGAAGCAATATCGAGGGCTCGAAAGATGGTGATAGAGAAAAAGCCTGACCTTGCTGAGGAAGAAATAGAAAAAAGAGCAAAAGCAATTGGACTGGGTGCAGTTCGATATGCTGATTTGTCCCAGGACCGTACACTTGACTATGTTTTTTCCTGGGAAAAGATGCTCGCAATGCAAGGAAACACAGCACCGTATCTCCAATACGCAGTTGCCAGAATCCATAGTATTTTTAGAAAAGCTCAAGTTTTACCAACTCAAATTCTAAGTACCCACTATCAACCGAATACAGATTCTGAAAGAAGCCTGGCTCGAAAATTTCTTTTTTTCCCGGGAGTGATTAAACAAACCACGAAAGAATTAAAACCTCATTTTCTCGGTTGCTATCTATTCGAATTAGCAACCGAATTTAGTTCGTTTTACAACCAAAGCAAAGTGATGGTGGAGGAGGAAGAAATTAAAACACTCCGACTTATTCTATGTGCTCGTTCGTTAATTATATTACAAATCGGAATGGATATTTTGGGAATTGAAACACTCGAGGAAATGTAATTCCAGCCTAAATGATTGATTTAGTACTTAAGGTATTCAATCAATAATGCCTCGGAGCTAAACATTTTCCATTTTTTCCCATCTCTTTTCATGGTGTGTAACATCTTGACTCGGTTATCTCGAAACGCGGCATTACCGGAAAGTTTCTGTGTAACTTGTAATACTTCGACCTTCGCTTCATCGCCGTCAATCTCCTTCACCTCAAGCTGTTGTATCGTGTATTTAAGCTGAAGGCGGGCAAAAATATAAGTCATCATATCCTTGGAACTCTCTGCGGTAGGAGATTCAGGATGGATCGTACTCAATGCCATGTTGATATTCCTTTTGGAAACGGCAAATATGTTTGTTTTTACCACATCCTTAATTTCTTTTACCATCGCAGGATCTAACTCCTTCTTCACCACTGCGGCAGGAGCTACTTCATTTGCTGGTGGCACAATGGTGGTAGAAGAACCAGGAAGAGAACTCCCGGGTAAATCCTGAGCGGGTAATATTGGAATAGAACATATTACAATCCATCCCAAAATCATACGCCTAAGAATGTGTGCTTTCATTATCATAATATCTAAAGTCCTATAAAATGAATTTTTTTCAATTCTAAAAGTAGAACATGTTATTTATTTTGAAGATACCAAAGGGACTTCAATACTATAATATTGGCTAGTTGAACCTTCCCCCCATCCTTTCTCGTTAAAAAGTAAACCCGATAAAAACTTTTCATCCTTTCGAGCCCATGGTGAACGCTCGAAGCGTAAATGAAGAAAATCTTCTTTATTTTTATACAACTGATTTCCATCCGAACTAATTAAACGATTGGAGGAGAAAAATATTGGGCGATCTTCACTCGACTCCCAATTGTTTTTATTTAGTAATTTTAAATCGATAAACTTACCCTTGAGTCTTGCAGATGGCTCCCAATGGTCAGGAAGAGGTGGAGGAATTGAGCTCCTAAACTGCTCGAACTTCTGATGCCAATCCGAATCGAATTCCCTCGAATTTACCACCTCTAATTCAATCGATAAATTAGTAAACCCGGGCAGGCATTGTCGGGAACAAGTAAGCCAAGATGCACTTGCATTGAGAGTTATAATCTCTCCTGCTTTCACTTGATCAGTTACACTTACCTTGCACAGAAAAAGAGTTTCCCCGTAATTTCCATTGGCACGGATACTTGCCATCTTCACTTTCTCGGGTGTACAATAAATTAGTTCACCAATTGATATCCCCTTTGGAGTTGACCACTCAAGGGAAGGAGCAACACCAACATCTCCGGGATGTTTCCAATAAGTATGCCAACCCTTTTCTCTTACAATGTGCCAACCAATCCAAAAATCTTCACCGGGAACAACTCCGTTTTGTTCCGCCACTAGTTGCATGCGCAAAGGGCCTACCTTTTTCATTCCCAAGCAGGTAACACTCAGAAATAGCGAGATAAGAAGAAGCGGAATTCTAGCAACTAAATCATTCAACTGAAAGATTTCCCACACCCACAAGTTGTCTGGGCATTTGGATTTCGGATTTCAAAACCTTTTCCACTCAACCCATCATCAAAGTGGATTTCTGTGCCGGACAGATACTCTACACTTTCTCCATCAACTGCAAATTGGACTCCTTGACTTTCGCCAAGTTGATCAGAATCTTTAGCCCGATCCATTGACATTCCGTATTCAAATCCAGAACATCCTCCAGGCTCAATAAAAATACGGAGTAATTTATCAGAATCAGAGTCTTTTGACATTCGTTCGATCTCCTTGGCTGCTTCGATAGTTAATTTGATCATAGATAATAACTAACATCGGAGAGAATTATGTCAAATCAAGCGACTATAAGCGTAAATTATGCCAAATATACTATTTACTCTTAAAAAATTAAGTATTTTCTTGAAAACTGATAGGATAAAACTTAGTTTTACGACATTGGCATAAATGAAACACATATTTAACGAAGTACACTACGAACTAACTCGTAAAATTGCGGAAGGTGGGATGGGATTGGTCTACGAAGCTACACAAAAAGGAATTGGTGGATTCCGAAAAGTGGTCGCAATCAAACTGATTCGGGAAGAATATTCTGCAATTGAAGAGTTTAGAAATAATTTTATCGGAGAAGCAAAATTAGTTGCTGACTTGATTCATACCAACATTGTCCAGACATACCATCTAGGCAAAATTGGAGAGCAATATTTCATGACCATGGAATATGTAACGGGTTGGAATCTTGAGGAATTCCTCGATAGGCATGTGGAAACGGAACAATACATACCCGCAGATTTGGCGGTTTTTATTGTTTCCCGAATATGCAGAGGACTGGGTTACGCTCATCGCAAGAAAGATTCACAAGGTCGCTTGCTCGGGATTGTCCACCGCGATGTTAACCCAAAAAATATCATGATCGCCCAAGAGGGAGATGTTAAATTGACTGACTTTGGAATCGCGAAGGCACTGGACCTAATGTACAATAAAGAAGGCGATGTAATTGCCGGTAAGGATGAATACCTATCTCCAGAACAAGCACGCTGTGAAGTAACAGATCATCGCGCTGATCTATTTTGTTGTGGGATTGTAATGTCTGAACTTCTTTTGGGTTACAACCTCTTCGAAGCATATGAATCAGAGGATACCATTCGTAATATATTGGAAATGAAAGTTCCAAACTTCAAAGAGATCCGTCCCGATATTGATCCGCGGCTTGATAAAATTCTCCAAACTTCCCTGATGAGGGCACGAGATGAGAGGTATCAATCATCGGAAGAAATGCTCACCGAACTCGAGAGCTTTATTTATGGCGAAGGATATGGGCCCACGAACGAGAAGTTAGCGGCTTATATTTATGATGTTTTTGGAGATGACGGAGAGAATGCAGCACTTCGTTGGCATCGCGGGGAAACCCGATTTGCAGATAATTAAAACCTGAAAGTTTATTATGGCCATGCAATCCCAAGGTCTCAGGCAAGTTCAGAAGCAAACTCAGAACCTTGTCCTTGCCCCTCAGTTAAGGCAATCCCTCAAAATCTTACAGGTTCCTGCACTCGAACTGCGTTCTGCTATTCTTGAAGAATTACAAACTAATCCCCTTCTTGAAGAATTAGGAAACAACGACGAAAGTCTTGATGCATCAGAAGTCGAACCCTCCCCTGACGAATTGGAAGTGGAAAAAGTCGATGAATTCCCGGAAGAACCTGGTTCGGAATTAGAAGGTAAGGATTCTGACAAAGAACAGGATATCGAATCCGAGAATCAAGAAGAATTACAAGACCTCGATTTTTCGGATGAATTTGCAATCCTCAAGGAGATGGAAGAGGATTTAAGAGAACATTTTGAAAGCGAGTTTGAAGGAGAAGCTAAATTAGGAAATACCGACGCACAGGATAAAAGAAAGTTTTTCTTTGATTCACTCACCTCCGAAGTATCTCTCCAGGAACACTTACTCGATCAATTAAAATTAACTGAAATTAGCCAAGGCGTTCGGGATGCCGCAGAATACCTGATTGGTAGCTTGGATGAAAATGGCTTTCTCAATTCAAATCTGTCCGACATTGCCCTTCTTTCATCAATGCCCCTGGCCGACTTACAGGAAGCATTGAGTACATTACAGACCTTCGAACCAATTGGGATTGCATCCATTGACCTGCAAGACTGCCTGATTAAGCAAATGGATGCTCGGGATTGGGAGGATACAGATCAGTACCGAATCGTAAAAGACCATTTTCCTCTACTTGTAAGGCGGCGCGTCCCTGAACTTTCCCGTAAATTATCTCAATCCACTCAAGTAATTCACGAAGCTATCGAAAAGATTAGTGAACTCGATCCAGCTCCTGGCAAGAGGTTTTCCGAAGATAATAACCAGTCAATCTCGGCCGATGCGACTGTGGAAAAAGTCGGTGATGAATGGGTGATCAGCCTCAACAGTGATTTTATTCCCAGGCTAAAAATTAACAGGACCTATAAAGAATTGATTGCCAAAGGGGTATTATCCAGTAAGGAAAAGGAATATGTTCGCAATCAAATGCGAGCAGGTAAATTCCTCATAAGCTCGATCGATCAACGTCAAAATACCATCGAACGAATTACCCGAAAAATCATTGAAAGACAGACAGGCTTTTTTGAAGAAGGCTCCTCCAAACTACGCCCCATGACTATGTCCGAAGTGGCCGACTCCATCGAAGTTCATGAAACAACCGTATCGCGTGCCATCGCCAACAAATTTGTCCGGACTCCCCATGGCACTTTCCCGTTAAAGTATTTTTTCACACCCGGATATTCAGGGAAGGACGGAGATTCCGTTTCCAATACTAGTGTGAAGGAAATAATTGGTTCTATTATTGAACAGGAAGACCCGAGTAAACCATTAAGCGATCGTAAAATTGTCGATTTGCTAGCTGAAAAAGAAATCAAACTCGCCCGTCGTACGGTTGCAAAGTATCGCGAAGAACTTGGGATTTCTCCCACAAACTTACGCCGCCGGTATTAATCTGTTCATTTACCTGATCCCCACTCAAGTACTCTGAGGAATGGAAGAAGACAAGACCAGTAGTCCGCTTTCTACCGCTCTCGTTTTGGATGTGTCCACTGCCAATGTACAGGTCGGAATTGCCAAAGAAAATGGATGGAGGAAAATAGTAGAAACTTCCAATTCTCCGATGGATGGAGTTTTCCAATCCGTGGCTCAACTATTCGAAGAATTAGAATTGGGAATCAAAGAAATTGATTCTATTTTCTTTTGCGCCGGACCTGGATCCACACTGGGCCTTCGCCTCACCCTTGCATTTGTAAAAACAGTACAATGGGAATGCGAAAACAAACTCGCACTCTACTCCTACAATGCCCTTGACCTTGCCAGTCAAATGGTGAAACCCTCCCCTGTCTTCGTTCAAGCTCCCTTTCGTATGGGTTGGCGAATCGTTCGCTCTTCTTCCAATCAACATCCCATTGGAAAAAAAGAAATTTTCGAAAGCGAGGAAGCACTCAAAAAGTTTCCATCGAGCTTACACCTTCAAGATCCAAGAAGAAAAATCACCTCGATTGATCCAGACAATATTTTGGAATATCGATTGAATAAAATGAACGGGCTTTCGGACTTAATTAAGATCTCGGAGCCTAAGGAAGAACTAGAAATTTATTCTCCCCGACCACCAGAATTCAAAAAATGGGTTCCGGAAATAAAATTCCTGTCTCCGGACAGCTAGAGTAATAGAATGATAACACAGCGTTGCTGGGCAGAGATTAATCTGGCCGCCCTTGAAAGGAATCTAAGATTGATTAGAGATTCACTGCCCCCTCATGTTCGCTATGTTTCAGTCGTGAAAGCAGATGCCTATGGTCACGGCATTCATCCCACTGCCGCTCGATTAATGCAAAGCGGGGTCGATTTATTTGCCGTTGCGAATATTAAAGAAGCGACGGAGATCAGGGAAATGGGCTCCGGTTGGCCAATCTTAATTTTAGGTCCCCTACTGGAAGAGGAAGATGAAGCATTGATAGAGTTTGATTTAATTCCAACACTCTCCACCGAAGTGGAGTTAAATAGGCTATGTGCCCTTTCTCAAAAACATCAAAAACAAATCTCAGTTCACTTAAAAATTGATTCTGGGATGGGGAGAAATGGAATTTGGTGGAATGATGCGATTCCACTGATTGAAGAAATCAAAAAACACAGTGAAATTAAACTTTGTGGAGCCCTGACTCATTTTGCCCAGCCCTCCGATCTTTCTTTTACTGAAGAACAAAGAACCCGCTTTTTATCGATTCTTCAAAACACAGAAATTCACCAAAAACCAGGATTTCTTGTTCATGCGGATAATTCCTCCTCTCTTCGTTCATTTGATCGAAACGCAATTTTCAATGCAGTTCGAATCGGTCTTCTTCAATTCGGAGTCTCCCCTCCACAGGGTAGTATTTTAGCGGATCTGCCAGTTGAACCAGTTCTTTCATTTCATGCGAAACTGGCCATGATCAAAAATCTGCCCGAAGGAACAACTTTGAGCTATGGTCGTCAGTATACCCTGCAAAGGGACTCAAAAATTGGGATTATCAGTGCCGGTTATGGCGACGCCATTCCACTTCCCTGTGGGAATCGAGCCTTTGGTTTAATCAACGGACAGAATTACCCCTTAGTGGGGAGAGTTACAATGGATCAGACCTTGATTGATTTAACCGACGCACCTTCCGAGATTGAACTCGGACAGACAGTCACTCTAATTGGGAGACAAAAGGAGAAGGAAATCCTACTGACTGAACTTGCGACTCATGCAAAAACGATACCTTGGGAATTGCTTTGTTCGATTACCAAAAGAGTTCCCCGTGTTTATACTACCATAAGGGAATAAACCCATTTGTTATAAGTCAAAGTTTGCTCCGATCGAATCTATAATGTGGGATAATTGATTGATCGAATTGGATCGGTTATCATATGCCTGTTGTCCGTCTTCCGGACAACCGTAAGGAGAGACCCAGCCCATTCCATTTTTCTCGTGCAGGGAATGAACCTCTGCCAACCATGTCGAAATTTGCTTCAGGTTTGCCAGAATACGGTTCCCTTCCGCCGGGGTTTCCAATGGATTACCGTAAGGCATCTTACTCACCACATTGCCATCCGCATCTTTAGATTCCTCCCAGGCAACTTCTGCAGTTTCACATGCCTCCCAAAACCGGATTTTGGTAAAGTCCACACAACCTTCCGTAATGGCTAGAGCCATGGCCTCGATTTCGGGCAAGGCTACCTCTGCAAAAGTTTCCTCTTCCTGCGGTTCAAAAGATTCCTCAGCCTTAATTAAAATCTGAGACTTTTCATCCAATGCCTGGGCTATTCCCTTCACCATCGAATAATTAATCTGAGACTTGAGGTCTCCCTCCAACATCAAATCAACGGCATCAAAAGAAAATTCTTCCTCTTCCTTCGGCTTTTCAATTGTTTCTTCCTCCTGGGTTGATTCACTCATTAAAATACTAATGTATAAATTAAGAGCTTGAATCAATGTGAAATCTCACTTCAAGGCTATTATTACATTTACACTTTTTCTTTCATGACGAAATCTTTTACGATTACTTTTTTTGTTTTGGCGTTATTCAATGGCCCTCCTCTGATCGGTAGTCCTTTTAAGATTAGAGAGACAGCTCCAACACTAACTCCAATAATGGAAAGAGAACTCAAAGGATGCTTCCACTTTTTTTGGGAGGAGTGGAACGACGATCCGAAAAGTCCCACCTATGGTATGACCAATGGGGATTACGTGGGGATGAATAAATATAGTCCCATTGCCATTGAAGAACAGGGGTTTTATTTCGCCGCTATCATTATTGGAGTAGAACGGGGCTGGATAAGTCGCAAGAGCGCTGAAAAAAGAATCATAACCACGCTGAACACAATGAAAAAACTAAAACGCATCAACGGCTTTTGGTACCATTTCATTGATCCGGATACCGGAAAAAGAGGGTGGGAAGATTCAAATAATATTGAACTTAGTAATGCATCAGCGGGAACTATGCTTTTAGGCGCACTAGCGGCGGCAGAATATTTTGGTGGTGAAATCAAAGTATTAACCGATGAACTGTATCGGGAAATGAACTGGAAATGGTTTACCAATCCCGAAACCAAACACCCGTACCTCGCCTGCTACCCGGAAGATCTTCCCGATAAAGTACCCTTTGGAATAACAGAAGATGGGATGTTTGGCGGGTGGTCTGCTTATGCGGAACATATTTTTCTCTACATCCTCGCGGCAGGTTCCCCCAATCAACATTTCGCCACAGGACCGGATTCATACTACGCAATGAAAACTTACAAAGGAAGTTACAAGGGCGAGAAATTTATTATTTGTGGAACAGGAGCCGCCTTTACCTATCAATGGACTCATGCGTTTATCGATTTTCGTAACCTGCGGGACAGACTGGGCAGGGATTGGTTCACCAATTCCAGGCACGCGTCGTTGGCCGCGCGGCAGTATGCTATCGACAATGCCCACCGAATTAAAGGTTTAGGGAAAAATTCATGGGGAATGTCGGCCTCAATTAGTCCCACTACTGGATATAGCGGGCATTATGGTTCTTATCCGATCGGGGCAGGATATAAACTTTTGGAAGATGGTACCGTGGCACCCTACGGAGCTCTTTCATTTCTTCCTTTTACTCCAGAGGCTTCCATTTCCGCCTTGAAATATATGTATACTATCCCCGGATTGGTAGGAAAATATGGCCTGTATGATGCCTACAGCTTCAAAACTAAGGCAAAAGGCAACCAACCATGGATTGCAAAAAGCTATCTGGGCATCGATAAAGGACTCGTTTTATTGATGTTCGAAAACTATTCCTCTCAGCTCATTTGGAAACTATTGCATCAAAATGAATACATACGAAAAGGTTTAAAAACACTCGAATTTACGCAGGTTGAGAAGATTTGAAATAATCTTTACGATATTTTTGGCAAAAATTCTTTTCTGTGGAATGTCACAATATTAAAATTAATTTTAACAATTAAAAGTAATTAATTGATAAAGATGAACTACAATGCCTAAAAAGACTAATTGTTAGTTATAAGTAAACAAATTCCTTGTCCTAATTAAGACAATTTATACTATTTGATTTGTACGTTAAAACATCAAATTTCATCCTCCCTTTTATTTGTTAACTTGCTGCAAGCCTTTACTTAAACCAAATTTTTTAATTATGCTTCGAGAATCCTTAAGTTTTATCACCATTTTCTCGTTAATTTGCTTATCCCCGTTTTCCAACAAGGCCTTTTCCGCTGAAATATCATTCAACCGGGACATCAGGCCAATTCTTTCAAGCAAATGCTTTTTTTGCCATGGTCCTTCGGAAAAATCGCGCAAGGCGAAATTACGTCTGGATATTGAAGAGGAAGCATTTAGGGAGAAAGATGAAATTGCCGCCTTTGTTCGAAATAGTTTGGAAGACAGCGAAGCTTGGCACCGAATAACTTCCGATGATCCGGACGAAGTTATGCCTCCCCCCGAATTTAAGAAGGAACTCACCAAGGTTGAGATTGATACAATCAAAGCCTGGATTGAACAGGGAGCTAAATGGGAAGGCCATTGGGCATTCATTCCCGTAAATAAGCAACAAGAACCAAAGACTGAATTGCCCCAATGGATACGCAATCCCATCGACTCTTTCGTTCTTAAAACCTTAAAACAAAAAGACCTTCATCCTTCTCCGGAGGCCGACCGTAGAACCCTTCTTCGCAGAATTTACTTCGATATGACCGGGTTGCCTCCAACCCCCGAAGAAATAAACGATTTTTTGCTCGACCACTCACCCCAAGCATATGAAAAAGTGGTGGACCGCTTACTTGCATCCGATGCCTATGCCGAGCGAATGACTTTGGTATGGATGGACGCTGCCCGCTATGGTGACACATCGGTTTTTCATGATGACGGCCCCCGTGACATGTGGCCGTGGCGTGATTGGATTCTTAATGCCTACAAGTCCAATATGCCCTTTGATCAGTTCACAATTGAGCAATTAGCGGGAGATCTTCTCCCCTCCCCATCCGATGCCCAGAAAATCGCTTCCGGTTTCAACCGTAACCACGCAACTACCGATGAAGGAGGTGTTATTCCCGAGGAATTTCGGGTAGAATATGTGGTTGACCGAGTAAAAACCACGGGGAATGTGTGGATGGGACTAACCATGGAATGCGCCCAGTGCCATGATCATAAATACGACCCCATTTCCCAGGAGGAATATTTCAAATTTTATGCCTTCTACAATAATAACGCAGATCCGGGTATGCAGACCAGGCGGGGAAATACAGCACCGATGGTTGAAGTGATAACTCCAAAGAGAAAAAAACAACTGTCCGAGGCAAACCAAGCAGTTGAAGTAGCTAGTAGTTCCCTTCAAAGCAGGCGGAAAGAATCCTTAAAATCATTTGATCAATGGACCCAAAAAACCAAAAAACAATTAAAAGAAAACCCTGAAGCACTCCACCCTCAGGGCTTGGTTGCCCACCTCCCCTTCGACCAACTTAACCTCGAAAACAACACCTCAAAAGTAGGCCTTAAGGGAGCGCCATCATGCATTCTCCATCACTCTCCGAAATCAATTAAACAGGCCAAATTTTCAGGAGGTATCAAAATCGAGAATAACTCCTTTGCCGAGTTACCAAATTTTGGTGACTTCGAACATAACCAAGCCTTCTCCATGAGTGCATGGATCAAAACCTCTCAGAAAAATCTCGGGGGTGCAATCCTCAGTAAAATGAATGAAGGAAACCAATTTCGCGGGTATGACCTATGGTTAGATGCCGGACGACCCGGCACTCACATCGTTCACGCCTGGCCCGATAATGCACTCAAAATTGTTTCCAAGAAAACGATCCCCGCCAATAAATGGGTCCACCTTTGCGTGACCTATAGCGGGCAAAGAAATGCAAATGCCGTGGAAATTTATATGGATGGAACCAAGCAGGAAAAAATCATTGCAACTAACACACTCAAAGCGAACACCATTAAAACGGATAAACCTTTCCGTATTGGTCGCCGGTTCAAATCCGCTCAAGTCAATGGCACCGAGATTGATGAGGTGCGGGTCTACAACCGAACACTCTCCTTGGAGGAGATCAAAGTTATTATGTCACTGCCCTACCAGTCTATTCCTGAACCTTCAGGGTTAACCGCCGGGCTTACTTTTGATTCTTTTGAAGGAAATAAAACCAATGACATAGCAAAACCAAGTAGAGATTTGGTCCTTCATGGAGGAGCAAAGCAGACTGAATTAGGAAAATCACGAAATGGATTAAAAATCGAGAATAATGGGTTTCTTGAATCTACTCAAATCGGTAAACTCGAACATAACCAATCTTTCTCTTGGTCGGTTTGGATTAAAACTCCCAAAAATCTTACCGGTGCAATCCTTAGCAAAATGGATGAATCCCAAAAACATAGAGGCTACGATATTTGGCTCGAGGGTGGAAAGGTTGGTATGCACATCGTGAACGAATTCCCCGACAACGCCCTCAAAGCAGTTTCCAAAAAGCCAATTCCAATTAATCAGTGGCACCACTTGACCATTACCTACGACGGTAAAAATAAAGGGAATGGATTGAAAGTCTATCTCAATGGAAAGACTCAGCCAATGGAGGTCACTCATGATTCGCTCACCAAAACAATTTCAACCTCAAAAGCCTTTCGTATTGGACGTCGTTTTAACGGTTCCTCAACCAATGGGCTCGAAATGGATGAACTTCGACTGTACTCCCGAGTACTGAGTACCCGGGAAATTGATCGACTGGGCTACATTGATCCTATCCTCCCCCTCATTAAACAGGAGCCCAAACACCTGAACCCGGCCCAACGAAACCTGGTTATTGACTACTACCTCAACCGACATGATCCTGGATACAAACAAACCTTGGCCACGGTTACCAAAAAGAGGCAGGATTTAAATGCTTTAAAGAACAAAAAGCTTACCTCCATGATCATGGGTGACAATCCACCTAACAAGATGAGAAAAACCTATGTTCTGATGCGTGGACAATATGCCTCACCGGATGAATCAAAAGAAATCCTTCCCGATACTCCCTCTTTTCTCCCTCCAATGAAAAAGGATTTACCTAAAAACCGCCTTGGATTAGCCAAATGGTTGATGGATAAAGATCACCCGCTGACCGCAAGAGTTACCGTCAACCGCTACTGGCAGACCATTTTTGGGCGCCCCTTGGTCAGCACTCCCGGTGATTTCGGTTCACAGGGAAGTTGGCCATCACACCCGGATCTACTCTCTTGGTTGGCAAAAGATTTCATTGATCATAATTGGAATGTAAAAAGAACCATCAAGCAGATGGTGATGAGCTCCACTTACCGTCAGTCTTCGGAGACTCGTGCGGTTCACATGGAAAAAGATCCGGTAAACTTATACCATGCACGAGCTCCCCGCTTTCGCCTGATGGGAGAATTTGTTCGCGATAATGCTCTATCCTTAAGCGGACTGCTCAACCGAACTTTTGGCGGACCAGGGGTGAAGCCCTACCAACCGCCAGGATTATGGAATGAGGTTTCCTTAAATGGTGGACTCAGATTTGTACGCGATAACGGAGATAAGCTATATCGTCGAAGCATGTACACTTATTGGAAGCGTTCTGCCCCCCACCCAGGGATGATGGCCTTTGATACCCCATCCAGGGAAACCTGCACCCTGCAAAGACAGCGTACGAACACTCCCATGCAAGCTTTGGTAACATTGAACGACGAACAGTTTGTCGAAGCCTCCCGTGCGTTTGCTCAGCGGATTCTAAAAAGTCCTGCCAAGTCTTTCTCAGATCGCTTAGACTTCGCTTTCGAACTGGCTACTGGACGACCTGCTGATTCTATAAGAAAGGAAGTGTTACGAGATGCACACTCTTACCAAAGTAAAATTTTCCAAGCAGAACCGAAAAGGGCTGTTGATTTATTAAAAATTGGAGAAACATCCCGGGATTCATCAATCCCCGCCCAAGAGCACGCAACTTGGACGGTTTTAGCCTCCATGATCTTAAACTTAGACGAAACCTTAAACAGAGAGTAATCAAAATGAATCCATTTGAATTTCATCAAAATCAGACACGCAGACAAATGATCGGGCTTGGTGCCCGTGGTTTAGGTGCACTGGGTGCAGCTCATCTGTTGAATCCATCACTGTTGAATGCAGCCGCATCTGAAGCATCGGACAAGTTTGCGGGTACTCTTCCCGGCCCTCATTTTAAACCCACGGCAAAACGGGTCATTTATTTATTCCTTTCCGGTGGCCCCTCACACATCGACCTGTACGACTATCATCCGGAAATGCGTGATTTCCACGGAAAAGAACTACCCGACAGTATTCGTAACGGTCAGCGTATAACCGGAATGACATCGAAGCAGTCCTCTTTTCCCTGTGTGGCTCCGATGTTTGATTTTACCAGGCATGGACAAAATGGATCCTGGTTTAGTGATGCGATTCCCAACATTGCCAGTATTGCCGATGATATAACTTTGGTAAAATCAGTCCACACTGAGGCGATCAATCACGACCCCGCGATTACTGCGATCAACACCGGTTCCCAGCAACCTGGGAAACCATCCATGGGGGCGTGGCTTGACTGGGGAATGGGTAGCCCCAATAAAGATTTACCCGGATATGTGGTGATGATTTCTAAAGGGAAAGGAAATGCTCAGGCCCTCTACGACCGTTTGTGGGGAAGCGGATTTCTTCCCTCTAAGCATCAGGGAGTAAAATTTCGCTCGGCAGGAGATCCCGTGCTTTATCTTTCCAACCCCAATGGTATTTCGCGGGATATGCGCCGTAATATGCTCGATGGGATTGCCAAAATCAATCAGGCCAAGAAAATGGAAACGGGAGATTTGGAAATCGATGCCCGTATTGCCCAGTACGAAATGGCTTACCGTATGCAGACGAGTGTCCCCGAACTAGTGGACCTGAAAGATGAACCCAAGCATGTTCTCGACCTCTACGGCAAGGATGCCATGAAGAAAGGTACCTTTGCCCATAACTGCCTGATTGCCAGGCGACTGTCCGAACGCGGAGTTCCTTTCGTTCAACTCTTTCACCGTGGCTGGGACCAGCATAATAATTTGCCTAAGCAAATCCGGGGCCAGTGCAAAGATATTGACCAACCGGCCGCGGCATTGGTGAAGGACCTGAAGCAGCGTGGTCTTCTCAAAGATACAATCGTGGTGTGCGGAGGAGAGTTTGGTCGAACGATTTATTCGCAAGGAAAACTAACCAAGGACAACCACGGAAGAGACCACCATGGCCGGAGCTTTTCAATGTGGATGGCAGGCGGTGGTTTCAAAGCCGGGTTTGAATACGGGAAAACCGATGAATACGCTTATAATATCGTGGAAAACCCAGTTCATGTGAACGATCTTAACGCCACAGTATTACGGGCTCTGGGGATCGACCATGAACGGTTCACTTATAAATATCTCGGTCTCGACCAACGCCTCACCGGTGTGGAGCATCCCAAAATTGTACCCGACCTGCTTGCCTAAGATGCACGCGATGAGTGGTAAATCTGGACAAGGTTTTCTATTTTTGCTTTGACCATTTACCCCTGAATCCACAGTACTTTTCACTGTGATTTCGGTGGTGGATAACAGAAAAGCCTTATTGGCGGATTGGCTTCAGGAAAAAACTCCCTTCCAGGGCGGTTCTCTTTCCATTGCCTCTGCGGATGCGAGTTTCCGGCGTTATTTTCGTTTAGTTCATCAGGGCCAATCCTATATCGTTATGGATGCCCCACCCGATTTGGAACCCTCCTTGCCCTTCGTGCAAATTGGGCAATGGATGAAGCAGTCGGCAATCCAAGTACCCGAAATCTTTGCCCAGGATCTTGAACTTGGCTTCTTAGTTCTTTCTGATTTTGGGGATCTCCACTACCAGGATGCCATAAAAGGGCCAAATCGAGAATCTCTTTACCAGTCAGCTATTGCGGAAATTATAAAGTTTCAAAATGCATTAACTGACTCCGAGGAAAAACTACCCCTTTTTGATCAGGCATGGCAAAAAAAGGAACTCGATATCTTTCGTGAATGGTGCCTCCCGGGAGTTCCTGACTCCGAGTATCTTCATTGTACTCAAACTCTTATTGAGCAGATTGACCGGATACCAAAAGCATTTATGCACCGTGACTTTCATTGTAGAAATCTACTTCTCTGCCCCAATGAGCAAGTGGGAATTATCGACTTCCAAGGAGCAATGCATGGACCGGTTACTTATGACCTGGTTTCTCTGCTAAGAGATTGCTATGTCGATAATGATGAAAATTGGATTAAGCAAACCACGTTACAGTTTCAGGATTCACTACTTTCTTCCAACCTTGAATATGCTCGGGTCGAAACAGATGAATTTATTCGTTGGCTCGATTTTACAGGCTTACAAAGGCATTTAAAATGTATCGGAATTTTTCACCGCCTTCACATTCGCGATCACAAGCCTGATTATATGAAAGAAGTGCCCCGGGTAATAAAATACATCAACACTGTGCTCGATCGAAACCCTCTATTACAAGATTTAAAGGAATTATTTAATCGAGCCAAAATTCTTACTTAATTATTTATGAAAGCGATGATTTTAGCCGCAGGTTATGGGAAAAGATTGCGCCCATTAACAGACCACACACCCAAGCCCTTGGTTTCAATTGGAGGAAAACCACTCATTGTACACCACCTCGAAAAAATCGCCCAAACAGGGATTAAAGAGGTAGTAATAAACCTGGGTCACTTGGGCGCCAAGATTCCCGAGGCGTTGGGAAATGGAGATACATGGAGACTTTCGATTGAATATTCCGAAGAAGGTCCCGATCCCCTTGAAACCGGTGGCGGCATGGCAAAAGCGTTGCCCTTACTAGGGTCTGAAACCTTTCTTCTAGTGAACGGAGATGTGTGGTGCGATTTGGATTTTTCTTCGATTCCCCGTTCGCTCGAGTCAAATGACCAATCTCTTCTTTACCTTGTCCAACAACCCGAATGGAGGGAGCGGGGAGACTTTTCACTTGTCAATGGACGCGTTGTAGAATCAGAGTCACCACAATACCTGTACGCCGGTATTGCTCTTTACCACCCCTCAATTCTAGAAGGTGCAAAAGTGGAAAAATTTTCAATTGTACCGAGGCTAAAACAGGCAATTGCATCGGATCGAGTCGCCGGGATTCTCCATCAGGGAGAATGGGATGATGTCGGCACCCCCGAGCGCTTACATGCCATACAGGCAAATCATGGGAATTAAAATGGTTTGACCGATTTGTTCGGAGCCAGGCGGTCCCGATTCGATAATTCTTCCTCAGGGCCAAACGCATCAACACAATAAGCGACCACATTGCGCAAATTTCGATCCGAGATCTCTTGGGATGCCGCCGCCATTGCCTGTCCTCCAATATCCTGAGGGTGATACCCGCGTTCCCCCGATCGAAACTTTCTCATTTGCTCCAGAAAATACCAACCCTCCAGTCTTTGTAAGGAAGGAGCATTCAACAACCGGTTGCCCTCTCCATTCCCCCCATGGCAGGAAGCACACCTTTGGTTAAAATATTCCTTCCCCTCCTCCAAGCTACCCTGCACGGTCCGAATGGCAGGCAGTGGATCCTGTTCAGAAAACCAATTGGCCACATAAGCCAATTCAAAATCATCTTTTATTTTTCGCGCTCCAACCCCCATCAAATACTCGGAGCGATTCGAAGCCAATTTCCCGCGCACTCCCGAGCGAAATTTTTCTAATTGATCCATCAGGTACCACATTTCCATACCGTGTAATATAGGACCACGCTGGGCTTCTTTATTGCTGTGACAAAGCATACACTCTGCAACCAAAGTTTCCCCCCTTTGCGAATCACTCATTAACGCAACGGAGTCCTTCTTTACCTCCGGCACACAGGAAAACAACAGGATCGTGGTTCCAATAAAAATGAAAAATTGCGTCAAGGTATTCATCGTGTGAACTACAATCTACAAATTTACCCAAACTCCTCAAGCGACAAAACAAATCCCTCTATGCTTTACCCTTGGCTCATCATCCTTCACAATAATCAAAATGTCTAGTATTTCCCTCCATAACATAAGCAAGGTATTTCCCGATGGGACACGAGCGGTACAGGAAATTAGTTTAGAGATTAGAGCAGGTGAATTCCTCGTCCTTGTCGGACCTTCCGGTTGCGGAAAATCGACATTACTACGATTAATCGCCGGTCTTGACGAACTCACTGGTGGATCGATTAAAATAGGAGGGAAAGATGCGGATTCGCTCCTACCCAAAGACCGAGACTTGGCACTGGTCTTTCAAAACTATGCTCTTTTTCCCAATCTATCCGTTTATGATAACCTTGCCTTTGGACTCAAGGCCAGAAAAGTTTCCAAAGTGATAATCAAAGAAAAAATTATTCCCGTCTCCCAAAGGCTCGGACTCGAGGAACTCCTTAAGCGAAAACCAAACGAACTCTCTGGTGGGCAAAGACAACGGGTTGCCTTAGGTCGATTACTCGTCCGCAATCCCAGTATCCACCTACTGGATGAACCATTGAGCAACTTGGATGCAAATTTACGCACATCCATGCGGCATGAACTGGCAAAACTCCACAACGAATATCAAAAAACCACCCTTTTTGTAACACACGACCAGGTCGAAGCAATGACGCTCGGACAACGGCTTTGCGTAATGAACCAAGGGCATATCATTCAAGTAGGAACTCCAACAGAAATTTATGATTTTCCCGAGCATCGCTTTGTGGCGGAATTTTTTGGATCCCCTCCAATCAATCTGTTTAAGGGCGAGATTCAAAGTGTTCAAAATAATTCCTTTTTTACCAACGGCTCAATTCAAATCCCTTTACCAAAGGATTCAGATCTTTCGGATAGAGAAATTGAATTGGGAATTCGCCCAGAAGATTGGACAGTTCATAATGAAGCACCTTCTCACTCCTTATGTGCAACACTCCAAAGAATTGAAAATTTAGGCGACACTCGTATTCTACACTTTGCAACTCAGGAGAATGCAATAATAGCTAAATCAGAACTACGGGAATTTCGGGTGGGGAGACAGTATTTCCTGACCCCCCATTGGAACCGAGTTCATTGGTTTGACCTTCAAACAGAAAAGCGAGTCCTACGATAACGAGAGGTGGACCAGAGCAGTTTTCATTTTTCGAAAACAAACGGCAAAAAGAATCACCACTGGAAATAGGGATATGGTAGCGGCCGCCATCCCTACTGACTCCGGTATTCGATGACTGGAATCCCGGAGTTTTGATAATGCAATGGGCAAGGTGGTATTTTCATCATCCAAAAGCAACAACGGTAAAAGGTGTTCCTGCCAACTGAGGATAAAATGAAGCAGCCCATAAGTAATTAAAGAAGGTGCGACTAAAGGAAGTATCAGAAAAAATGTACGGGGAATAGAAAATCCTTCCACTTTTGCCAATTCCAGTAATTCGTTGGGAATCTTTCGAAATACCTGTGTAAAAAAAACAATCCCCAACCCACTGGCAATACCAGGAAAAATTAATGACCAACTTGTTCCCTGCAATCCAAGCCATAACATCCAATCAAACAATGGGACTGCCATAGCTTGTTTGGGAATCAAAATTACGAGAATTGCCACGCCAAATAAAAAGGATTTTCCACGAAAAGAATACTTGGCAAATACAAATGCCGCTGCTGCAGTAATCAAGGTGGCAAAAAGTGCCTGTAAACCAGAGATAAAAAGGGAATTGGAAAAAAAGGAATAAAAAGGAAGGTACTGCTCAGAAAATAAACTTTGGTAGGAATCTATCTCAAAATTTTCCGGAAAAAGTAAAGTGGGTTGGTAAATTTCGCGATTCGTCTTAAAAGACGACAGGAACATCCATAGGAAGGGATACAGACAGATAATGACCGATCCCGTCAAAATACAAAAAGAGATTAACTTTCTCATCGGAGAACCCACCTCCTCCGCCCCTGTAAAATTATAAATAAAAGCAACGCCGTAACAGGAACCACCAACAGACTCATCGCAGCCGCTCCCGGAAAATCAAATCGTCCCGAACCTCCTGGGAAAGCAACTTGGTACACATAGGTGACCAATAATAAACCAGAGTCTAATATTCCTCCCGAACCACCCAGTAGGTTATAGGCACCGGAAAACGAAGCAAAACCATCCACCACCAAGAATACCATTGCGAACAAAGCCAGATGCCAAAGATTTGGGATTAAGATTTTTCGAACCAATAACCATTTCCCTGCACCCTCAATTTTGGCTACCTCCCATTGCCAATTTGGAATTGCCTGTAATCCACAAAGAAAAAATAGGGTTACCATTCCCGTCCACCGCCAAACTGCCTGAATAATCAGCGAGGGCATAATAAAAGAAGGATCCATCATCCAATTCACCGGTTCAAAACCGAGGGGGACTACAAGGTATTGATTCAATGCACCAGTTCGGCCATGAAAGAAGAGATAAAACAAAGTGGACAGGACACCGGGAAGTGCCAAACCGGGTATCATTAAACAAAAAACGAGCAGGCCCCGTAAAAATCCACTTAATTGAAACAGGCAGACAGACAGTATGAATGAAAGTGGAATGAGTAACAAAATCGAACCCAATACATAAATTAAAGTATTTCTTAAGGCTTTATAAAATTTTGCATCTTCGAGTACATTACTAAAATTTTGCAATCCAATATATTTTATATTGTCTCCCTGAATCACCTCAGAATTCTCTGGCAAATTCCAGGATAAGGAAAATGGGGGAGGCTTGGTACCTGTTGAGTCAATTATCTCCCGGTGGGGGGCTGTAAAAGTAGGACTTTGTAATGATAGATCGATCCCTAAAATCAGCGGAACCAACCAAAACAAAACCCAAAGTCCAAAAAAAGGAACAAGAAGCCAAAAAAGAGAGCCTTTTTCGTATTGAGACAGAACCAAAATCAGGAGAAAAAATTATCGATCGCGACCGCTATTTTTCATCGCATCTCTATACTGCTTGATCGCGTCTTTGGGGGACAACGCACCAAACATTACCGAACCGAAATAATTCTCCTGCATGAGGAAAATAGCCTGGGGCCGTCTTGGATCGACGACTACCGGTGGGATCTCCTTTGCGAGTTGGATCAATAACTCGCCAATGGACTGTTCAAAATATTCGTGTTTCGCCAACAGTCT
>Ga0209223_10000919_pt1 | contig 33403 bp, 30 predicted proteins | sample COG_06_FD_184750 | JGI IMG/M metagenome (GOLD analysis project Ga0209223, IMG submission 184750) | Pelagic Microbial community sample from North Sea - COGITO 998_met_06 (SPAdes) (version 2) | ecosystem: Environmental > Aquatic > Marine > Neritic zone/Coastal water | place: Helgoland, sampling...
TTTCTGGCGATTAACACGCTGTTGTCGGAGGAGTGGCAGAGTGGTCGAATGCACCGGTCTTGAAAACCGACGAGGGTGAAAGTCCTCCCAGGGTTCGAATCCCTGTTCCTCCGCCATCCGCTTCCCTAGTTAACACAGCTTCCCATAATTCCCTGAATTACTCCGTTGTTTCAGTATGATACAAACGGCTGTCTTATCTGATGCTTCGACTGAGGCTGTGATATCAGGGATCTTGGCGCCTTTACTCAGAAGGTCATTTGGCGAGGGCGGGTTTTCCCTGTTCTTTGGAATTAACAGGGAATTTAACAGGGAATTTTTCTGTTTTTGAATTGGTGCGCGTGGTAATCCCCAAGCTGTATTGGAGTTTTGGGTGTTGGCGCTAAAATTAACAGGGAACTTAATGCGGATTAACAGGGAACTTAACAGAGGAACCGTGCATGCTGCTCCTCCCAATTGAGGGGGATATCCTTGCTCGATAGCTTCTTTATGGTGAGCTCCTGACCTGTGGTACCATCCAAAATAGCCGTGACCAGTTTGGGGGATAAGAAGGCCAGGCGGATGCGCTTTGATAATCTTCCTTCCGATATGCCTTCTGACGCTGAATGTCGGGTGCGTTCTGGGGATGGGGTTCTAAAGATTGAACTTTGGGGTCTGAATGTACTTGATACCCCCAGGGCACAGTACCGCCCATCCACATGCCCTTCTTTTTGGAAGCCGCTATCTTATCGCGGATACGCTCGGCCGTAACTTCACGCTCAAACTGGGCGAAGGATAATAAGACATTCAGGGTTAACCTGCCCATAGAGCTCGAGGTATTAAACGATTGGGTGACCGATACAAAGGAGCAGCCTGCCTGCTCTAAACGCTCGATAAGGCGGGCGAAGTCAGACAGTGATCTTGTAAGCCGATCAATCTTATAGACCACGATCATATCAATGAGGCCTTTATCAACCTCAGCCAGTAGAGCTTTAAGGGCAGGGCGGTCCATTGTTCCGCCTGAGACCCCTCCATCATCAAAGCGCTGTTTAACCAGCTTCCAGCCCTCGTGACGCTGTGATGCTATATAGGCGGTACAGGCTTCATATTGAGCATCAAGAGAGTTGAACTCTTGATCCAGGCCTTCCTCTGAGCTTTTGCGGGTATAGACAACTGCGCGCACGCTTGGGCGCCCCAGCCCGTTCATGGCTTCACTCCAAAGAATTGAAAGCCTGATACGTTATAGCCGGTAATGGCGCGCGCAGTGTGAGACAGGGACTTAAAGCGCTGCGCGTTCCACACAAACCAGCCATCCTCTGCCACCTCAACAACATGGGTCTTTCCGTGATACTCTCGGACAAAGCGGCTACCGGGCTTAAAGGCGGGACGCATAACATCGCGCAGGCCGGCGCGGGTGAGGCGCAGGCTCAGCTTTTTGGTGAAGCCCCTGTGGTGCTTTGATTGCAGCTCAAAAGCTAATATCTGGATGAGTAAACTTCTGCTGATATGCTTGGGTGGCGGCCTTCCAATCAAACACCGCCAGTGCTCCAGAAGTTCATCGCGGCCCGCTGTCTCCAACCCTGCTATATCAAGTTCCATGCCCTTACTCCCTGTGGCTTCGCTCACTGAGCAAAGCCCGAGAAGCTTCGGGCGTATGTCGACACAGGCTTACGGCAAAACAGAAGTCCAGTCCGAATAGGGGGTTGTTAAAAGTTAGTCGTGCGATACTGAAATGGGGGTGTCGCGGTGCACCGTCATTTGTCCGACAGCACCCTTCCGCGAGAGTCTGATAAGCGCGCTTATGTAAGTTTTTGAATTGAGCTGGGAGCGCTTCTGTCAACGACGCGCAATATCAGCCCACATGCTGCGAATTTGTTTTAGCCTCGTCCAATCACCGACTTGGGGACACCCAGCATTTTCTGTAACAAGCGGGTACCCTGGGAAATCTCGTGTTGTGGTTTTGGATTTTGGCGGAGTGCGTCTAAAGTTGCTTTGCCGTGTGACTTGGGTTTGTCGAATACAAAGAAAGGCCAATATGAAGGCCCCAAAAGCGGAAAGGTGCCAGATCCGAAAATCTGACACCCAACAGTCGCAAGCGATAGGGAGAAAGCTTGTTTAGTTCAGGCCGGCGCTGAACAGGTAGACTTTTTCATCAGGGCGAGGGGACCAGTCGACCCGATTGCTCACGCCGTAGAAATCAGGCTGGAAATAGAGGTGCAGCCAAGGTCCGTCGTCGTAGAATACTTGCAGCATCTCATCGACGATTTCGCGGGTTTCTTCTTCTGTCTCTGCAGCAGAAATGTCTGCCCAACGGTCGAACCAGCGTGGATCGTCCCAGTGGGTGTAGTTTGTACCGGCATCGACAGCAGCCAAATCGGTCATGTCATACAATGGGCTCCAAAGTGCACCACCGGATCCGATGAAATACAGCGGTCCTGCGTTACGTTTACGGATTATCGGGATGTAGACGCTTGACCATTCCATGATCTGAAGATCGACATCGAGACCCACATCGCCAAGATATTGGGCGATTGCCTGCACGACGTTGGCGTCGTTCAGGTATCGGCCTTGACCCGCTTGAAAGGCTATCGAGAAGCGGTTGCCGTCATCGCCACGTGGCCAGCCCGCCGCATCTAATAGCTCTTCTGCTTTAGCTGGGTCGTACGGGTAGGGCTCAATGCTCTGGTTTGCGTTGGGCGGGTTCACGATACCTGTCATCCGCTCGCATTCAAAGTTCAGAAGCTGGCTACAGATCGCAGGCACATTGACCGCATATTGCAGCGCACGGCGCACTGCCGGGTCCTGAATGGCATCGCCGCCAGGCTCCTTCGCCATGCTATCGCTGAGGTTAAAGCCTACGTACATACGACGCGTGCCTTGAATAGGGTTTACCTCGGCCACGCCGCTTGCGTTGATCACGTCCATTTGATCAGGAGCCACGTTTGTGATGATATCCACGTTGCCAGCCATCAGCTCGGCAGAGCGCGTGGAGGCCTCGGGGATGATCCGCCAGACCATTTTATCAAAACCGACGTCTGCACCTTCGACAGCCTCAAGTGAGACCTGAGAGCCGCGGCGCCACTCGGACAATTTGTAAGGGCCAGAACCGATTGGGTTACCGGACGCTTCGTCCAATGACATCGCCTCGTAGCTGTCCATGCAGTGGATGAACACTTCTGCGATCAGGCCAAAAGCGATCGGGTTCTTGGCTCCAATGTTGACCTGAACGCGCAGATCATCAAGTGCCTTGGCGCTTTGGAAATCAATCGAGCTGAATACGAAGCCGGGTGTGTTGCCGGTAAAGGCGTTGTCTGGGTCTGCTGCGCGGTTGAAGGAATAGGCCGCGTCTTCCGCGGTTAGCGGTTCGCCGTCATGGCAAGTGAGCCCTTCGTTGAGTGTATAGACATACGCCTTGCCGTCTTCAGAGATGTCCAATGTATTGGCCAACTCGGGCCGCGCGACGCCGTCGCCACCCATTGAAAATAGCGTCGCGAAGATATGGCGTGCAATGTTCGAATTGTCCCGGGACGCAATCGCAGATGGATCAAGCGTGTTGATATCCGCGCTGATCCCCACGACGATGGTGTCGTCAGCGGTCTGTGCGAAGGCTCCCGTCGCTAAAGTAAGGCCGGCAGCGCCTGCTGCCAGCAGATTGTATAGTCTTGTCATTGGCTTTCCTTTCGCCTGTTAAATAATCTTCGGTGAACTGCGTCGTGGTCCCTATTTTGTAATATGCAGCTCGTATTTGGTAGGAACCGAAGCTATTCGTCAGGCGGCAGTGCCATTTGGCTAGACTTCGGGGGGTCACAAGAATTGCACGATGGTCGCCGGATCAAAAGCGGCCAGAATACGTGTATGCTCGGAGATAAGATTGATCGCGCGGTCAGCGTCGCCATCAGCGAGGGCCTGTACGATCGGCGGGTGGTTTCCTGCAACCTCTGTCAGGTTGCGTTCGTCGCGATTGCGTAGGGCCATGATCTGGTGAATGCGCAGGTACAGGTTTTTCCAGGACGTCAAAAGCAAGTTATGATCGGCCAACCGGATCAGCGCGTGGTGGAAGGCTTCGTCCGCGACGACCAGCGCTTCGAAATTGTTGGCTTCTGCGGCGGCAGTCATTTCATCGCAATGGGTGCGCAACGTATCAAGTGGCGCGCCGCTTTCAAGTATCAGGCGCACGGCCATGACCTCGAACACCTCGCGTAAACTGTAGGTTTCTGCAACTTCGCGGGCTGTCAGCGGTTTAACGCGCTTGCCCTTGTAGGCAATGGTTTCGACCAGCCCGTCGTTCTCGAGAATTTGGATCGCTTCGCGAATAGGTGCGCGCGATACGTTCATCTTTTCCGCCAGCGCGGTTTCGACGAGTGCGGCTCCAGGTAGCATGCGCCCACTCAGAATAGCTTTGCGTAGCCGGTTTGCGACTTGAACGCGTAGGGGAACATTCTCAATCGGTGTGATGTCATGCGGCATTAGGTCGGCAAGGGTCGGTTTGTTGGCGGTCATAAAGGTTATCCTCCTAAGTGTTCAATGCTTGCCTGAGGGCCCGCCAAGTATGGCAGCGAGTCGATGAGACGACCGACAGGAAGTTGACAGCCCTTAAAGGAGGTGACCGTGGATGTGGCAACAGCAATCGACCGGACATAGGTCGATTCGATACAATGCGTGCCATTTCCCGCATTATATTGGGCATTCTGTCTATTTGTGTAATGTCGACAATCCATAAGTGGACAATGCAGCACGATTTTGAACATTGTCAAGCGTTTTGGCCAAGACGGGGAGGTTGCTGCGGTGTGAAATGGTGATTTTACAGGATTTGAAACGCAAGGTTGTCCGCGCGGAGCTGTCCGAACACGCGGGTCAAAATCTGGCCCTAATGTTTCGCTCAATCAGGTTGTGTGGATACAAGCACTGGCCTGCCCTTCGCCTACGGTTTTTAATTCTGGCGTGATATTGGCGCAGTCGTTTGTTGCAATCGGGCAGCGGGTTCGAAACACGCAGCCAGATGGCGGGCTGATCGGGCTTGGGATGTCGCCCTTCAAAATAACGCGATTTCGACGTTTGCCGGGTTCGGGGATTGGCACTGCTGACAGCAGCGCTTGTGTGTAGGGATGATTGGGACGTGCATAAAGATCTGCGGTGGACGCAATCTCCATCACGCGCCCGAGATACATCACGATCACGCGGTCGCAGATATGTTCCACCACGCCAAGATCATGGGCAATGAACAGCATGGTCAAATCCAGGTCAGACCTGAGATCATCCAGAAGGTTGATCACCTGCGCTTGGATCGACACATCAAGTGCCGAGACCGGCTCGTCTGCCACGATGAATTCAGGTTCGACGGCCAAAGCACGGGCGATCCCAATTCGTTGGCGTTGACCGCCAGAAAACTCATGTGGAAAGCGATCCAGATGATCGCGCGACAGTCCTACTTTCTCGAGCAACGCGGCCGCGCGGTCTTCGTGTTCGGACGAATGCCCAATCTGATGCAGTTTTAGGGGATGAACCAAGATATCGCGCACTTTTTCGCGCGGATTCAAGCTGGCGTAGGGATCCTGAAAGATGATTTGCATCCGTTTTCGATAAGCCCGCATGTCGGATGCACCCAGACACATTACATTGGTTCCACCAAAACGCACGGCGCCGTCTGTTGCGTCCTCCAGCCGCAGGATCGTGCGGCCCACGGTCGTTTTACCCGAACCGCTTTCTCCGACAAGGCCCACGACCTCGCTCGCCTGAACTTCGAATGAAACTCCATCGACGGCCTTCAAATTGTCGACGATGCGCTGCAACACTCCGCCACGAATTGGAAAATACTTTCTCAGGTTTTCGACCTGAAGGAGAGGGATCGTCATGACGCCTGCCTTTCGTTCAAAGATAGCTCACGCCAGCGCATGCAGCGAATCATGTGGCCATCCCCTGCGTCTTCGAGTTCAGGGAAGTTCGTTTTGCAGATGCTCGCCGCATGGGCGCAGCGTGGGTGAAAGCGGCAACCGTCGGGCAGGCTAGTTAGTGCAGGAACCGTCCCTGGAATGGCCTCCAGCCGTTTTTTGTTGATGGACGACCCGAGTCGCGGGATCGAGTTCATCAGGCCTGCTGTATAAGGCATGCGCGGGTTGCGGAAAATATCCTCGACGCTGGCGGTTTCTACGACTTGCGCACCATACATTACGACGACGCGGTCTGCGACTTCGGCAACGACCCCCAGATCATGGGTGATAAAGATGATGGCCATACCAAGCTTGTCTTGCAGGTCCTTCATGAGTTCAAGCATCTGTGCCTGAATGGTAACGTCCAGTGCGGTCGTGGGTTCGTCCGCGATCAGAATGCGTGGCTCGCAGGCCAGCGCCATGGCGATCATCGCGCGTTGCCGCATGCCGCCAGACATCTCGTGGGGATAGTTATCGACACGGGTCGCTGGTTCGGGAATGCCGACGAGTTCCAACATCTCGATGGCGCGTGCACGCGCTTTTGCCTTCGACAATTTCTGATGGCGTATGACCATTTCGGCAATCTGTTGTCCGATTGTAAGAACCGGATTGAGGCTGGTCATCGGTTCCTGGAATATCATCCCGATTTCTTTACCGCGAATTTCGCGCATCTCGGCGTCGCTCAGCTGCGTTATCTCGCGCCCTTCTAGTTTGATACTGCCTGCCGAAACGCGGCCGATATCCTTGGGCAACAGCCCCATGATTGACAGGCTGGTCACGGATTTTCCCGAACCGCTTTCACCGACAATGGCTAAGGTTTCTCCGGCATGAACCTGAAAGCTGACACCATCAACAGCCTTGATCGAGAGTTTTTTAGATAGATCAAAACTGGTTTGCAGGCCGCTTACGTCCAGCAACGGAGTGCCTTTGGGTGGGGCCAGAGTGTCATGTGCCATGGAACACCAATCCTTGTCGTGGCGCGCCGTGACACCGTTGCGTTGAGTGCAGCACTGGTTGTACCCCTGCAATATCTGCGATTGTGTCTAGCATCGGCATCTCCTGGCGCGTTTGGTCACGTGTGGCGAATTGATCTGCCGGTCTGTATTTATTTCCTATTACGTGCTTGACGCATCGGAACCTGCATGGTTTGGTTGTTCTACTGTCGACAATCTATTTTCTACTTTGTGATAACTTCGATTTGAATGTCAAGCATCGTAACGAAGTGTCGATTGAAAAACGGAGAGGGCCTATGTTCAATACAGCGACGTGCAACTGCAATGCGCAAGGCAGTAGGCTGAGGCGCTGTTGCAACTATCCGTGCGGCCCCGCCACTGCGTTATTGACAAAAAGGTAGAGGATACCGAGAGATGTGGACCTTCCTAGCACGGCGGCTGTTGCAAAGCGTCATAGTGTTGATCGGTGTTACGCTGATCAGTTTCATTTCCCTACAGATGGGGGGTGATCCAACCTATCTGTTTGTGTCCGAAAATGCCAGTACAGAAGAGATCCAGCGCGCCCGTGAAATGCTTGGCTTTGATCGCCCGCTCTATGTTCAGTATCTCAGCTATATCTGGAACGCGATGCAGGGTGACTTCGGAAACTCTCTCAGCTATCGCCAACCGGCGATTGAAGTAGTATTGGCGGTAATGCCCGCCACGATCGAACTCACCTTTTTCTCGTTGGTGTTGGCCATTGGCCTGTCGATACCGCTGGGAATTTACGCGGCGCTCAATCGCGGCAAGCCGGTGGATGGAGGAATCATGACCTTTGCGATGATCGGCCAGTCTATACCTAATTTCTGGATGGGAATCATGATGATCCTGTTCTTTGGCTTATATTTACGATGGTTCCCGATATCGGGGCATGTGCCGTTTCTTGAACCGTTGTTCGAGGGTGATTTCGCGACGGCCTTCAGCAATTTGCCGCGCTCGATATATTATATGATCATGCCCGCAGTTGCGGTTGGTACCTACACGCTTGCGCGCAACGCACGGCTCGTGCGCTCTTCGATGTTAGAGGTTTTGCAGCAGGATTATGTCCGCACCGCGCGCTCAAAGGGTATTTCGGAACGCCGTGTCGTGATCCATCACGCGATGCGCAATGCCTGGCTGCCGGTTGTCACTATGATTGGCCTTGAATTCGGATTTCTGTTGGGCGGCGTTGTCGTGGTTGAAACCGTGTTTTCCTACCCCGGCATTGGGCGGCTGGTTTTCAACGCGATCAATCAACGCGATATCCCTGTCGTGCAGGCCTCGGTCATCTTGCTGGCAGTGATCTTTATTCTGCTGAACCTGATCGTTGATATGATCTACGCGCGACTTGATCCGCGTGTGAAACTGTAATGAGGGCGCGACATGGCTAACAACACTTCCGACCAAGGCGAGGCTATAGTGCAGGCGACAAACGCCAATGCCACGTCTTATCGCCGCAAGGAAATGTGGCGTGCATTAGAAAGTTTGGTCACTAGCCGGTGGGCTCTAGTCGGCATGTTGATCCTGTTTATCGTGACCTTTGTTGCGATATTTGGGCCGCAGCTTGCTCCGTTTGATCCAAACCGGCAGAACATTATGATGCGCCTATTGGAACCCGGCGAAGCGGGGGCGGGCGATCTGACCTATTGGCTTGGATCCGACCAATTGGGTCGGGACGTGTTCTCGCGGCTGTTGTATGGCGCGCGGGTGTCTTTGCTGGTGGGGGTCGCGGCGATTGCTGTGGGCGGAACCATCGGTATCATCGCTGGGCTATTGTCGGGGTACTATGGTGGCTGGATTGATGATGTCATCATGCGTTTGGGCGATATCCAGCTGGCCTTCCCGTTTATCCTTTTGGCGATCATGTTTCTCGTCGTACTTGGGCCAGGGTTGGTGAACATCATCCTTGTTCTGGGGATAGGACAGTGGATCACCTATGCGCGTATTGTGCGCGCCCAGACGTTGAGCCTGCGTGAGAAGGAATATGTAGAAGCTGCACGCGCCATGGGCGACAGCACGTTTTCCATCCTGTTTCGCACGATCCTGCCCAATATCATTGCACCGCTGACCGTCATCGCGTCCTTCAACGTCGCCGGTGTTATCCTGTCAGAAGCGGCGCTGTCGTTTCTTGGCCTTGGCGTGCCGCCAGATGTGCCGACGTGGGGCAGCATGCTTTCAGAAAGCCGCGACCACCTGTTATCGAACAAATGGTGGATGTCGCTGTTCCCGGGGTTGGCTATTATTTTCACCGTACTGGCGTTTAACATTATCGGCGATTGGTTGCGTGATTTCCTTGACCCACGGCTAAAGGAAAACGGCTAGGATTTCTGGGTTTTGCCTGCATCCACTGATCCGGCTGGCAGATCATCAAAGGATGGGTAATTTACGCTATAGAGCCGTGCATATAGCCCCTTGAGCGCCATAAGCTCGTCGTGATTGCCTTGTTCCAAGACTTCGCCAGCCTGCAAGACGATGCGCACCAGACCGGTCGAAAAGAACATGCGCACGGCCTCTAGATCCAGCATTCCAAGGGTGATTAGGTCGCCAGAATGCACACGATCATGAAACCTGAAACTCAGCCTTTGTATTTTTTCGTAGTAGGCCAGCCGTAGGGTGTAGCCGACGTTATGGCCCACGCTCTCGCTGAAATAGTTCTGAAACACGGCGAAAAACCCGCGCAAAACCCAGACCAGCAGAACGGACCCCGCCGTGACCCACAAGGCCGCCGTTGCCGTTTCGGCGGTGGTAGGCTCCGACACCAGCGCCTGCGTTTGATCAACCGCGCGTCCCAACAAAATCGGGACCATCAATTGCAACGCCGTGGCGATCACAGTCGAGACAAGCGAAATCGCAACCATCCAAGATGACTTGAGTGCTAGCAATGTAACCCGCTTGATCGTGTTGAATCCGCTTTTTCACCCGACGGTGTCAGTTGGGCGCATGATTTCAGTGGGGGTACCCATGGACGTCTTTCCTAAGCCGAAGTGAGCCAAACGCAGGGTGCTGGCCGCTATCTAATCTTGCACGTCATGTTCCTGAGTGCGGGATCACAAATGCCCCTGCGCCTTGTGGTCCTGTCACCTCGCCATCCAAGAACACAGTGTTTCCCCTCAGGATGGTCTGCGTGACCTTACCGCGTAGATGCCGGCCTTCGAAAAGATGGGCGACTTCGCGGGCATGGGTATGCAGGGTCTTGGCGCTGATGACGGTTTCGCCCGCTAGATCGACAATTGTCACATCCGCCGCACTACCGGGTAGAAGTGCGCCTTTGTGCGGATAAAGCCCATAGCGGCGCGTTCCGTTTGCACAGATAAGATCATGTGCGCGTTTGAGGGTCAGTCGCCCACACGCCACGGCATCGAGCATCGCAGGCAGGATGAATTCAACGCCGGGAACACCGGGTGGCGCGGCAGGGAAATTGCCCTCAGCCGCTTGTTTTTCAGCTTTGGCGAATGGCGCGTGGTCCGTGGTGACGTAGTTGATCACGCTGTCTTCAATGGCCTGCCACAGTGCATCCTGATCTTCCTGGTGGCGAATGGGCGGATTTACCTTGGCGTAGATCCCAGCGCGGGCGACGTCTTTTTCGGTGGTAAACAGGTATTGTGGGCAGGTTTCAGCAGTGAAATCTGACGTGCCAGCAAATCCGCGCAGCACCTGAACGGTTTGCGCCGACGTGACGTGGGCGATGTGAAGTTTCGCCTGGGCGGTGATGTTCATGGTCAGCAATTTTGCGACGGCCACAGCCTCGCAGATCGCGGGGCGAGATTTACCGTGGGTGGCTGCGTCGGCGGGATCGAGTGCCTTGGCCGCGTCCTCGAAATGGGCGAGCAGTGCCGCGCTTTCGGCATGGACGACGATCGGAAGCCCAGTATCAGCGAGCAATTGCAAGGCGCGCAATTGGTCAGCCTCATCGGGAAACGCGAGCCCTTCGAATTCATCTGCGCGACCTGCAGGCGACGGCGTGGTGAAAATTTTCCACGCGATGCAGCCGATGTCCATCATCTTGTCACGGCTGGCCTTAGTCAGATCGCCGGGGGCTGCATAAAGCGCAAAGTCGATGACGGAATTTTCGCTAAAATGGTTGTGGCGGCGCGCCAGTTCTTCGGGTGTTGAACAACACGGCTTTGAGATCGGCATTTCAAACAGAGTCGTGACGCCGCCCGCTGCCGCCGCACTGGTTTCCGACAAAACTGTGCCGCGTTCAGGGTAGGCTGGGGCGCGGACGTGGAAATGGATGTCGACGATGCCGGGAAGGGAAGTTTTTCCAGTTGCATCAATGGTTTGTGCAGCATCCGGAGCGGTGCCAGGGGCATAGACACCCGCCACTTTGCCATCCTTCAGGCCCAGATCAACGCGGCGCACTCCGTCTGGCAGCAAAACATCGCCGCCAGAAATACGGGTGTCCAGCGTGATCATTTCAACCCCAATTCGGTCAGCGCCTTGGCAACGCCATCCAGATTGGTCAGGTGCATTGAGGCGTAGTTTGGTGACAGAACCACGCCATGCCCACCCGCACGATAGGTCGCCATGACGGACCGATACGCAATATCAGGTGTGCATCTCGCCTGATCCGCACGAACGCGGGGTGCGTCAATGCCAAGGCCCATAAAGACTTTGGCCTCGTCGTGCACACCGCGTAGCGCCTCGGCGCATTGGCCGAAAACGTAGGTGTCGGGGTCAAGACCTTCTTGCACGACACGGTCCATATCTGCTCCTTGGATTCCGAGGATACCGTCCATGACTTTCATCGCCACATAAGGATCAAAGTCACGCAAGATCGTTTTTTGGAAAAAGCCGAATTCCTTGTGCCAGATTTCGCCGGATTGGTGCTGATAGGTGATCGGTTTGACCCAGTCGGCAAACATTGTTTGCTCGTGCCACGGCCATTGGGCACGGCGGAACAGGTTAAAATGATTGCGATTCCAGACGTTCAAACCGAACGGCAAGTTGGGCTTGCACCATTTTACCAGCCCGTAAAGCTCACGGTCGAGGTCCTTGTTACGCTCTAACCAGAACCTCTCCCAAATCAAAACTTCGGGGTTTTCCATCAGGGTGCGGATGAAGGTGATGAACGCGCCGTCATCGAACTCTTTGCCGCCAAGCGCATTTTGCATAAATTCATACATCGCGATGCAGCCACGGCGGCAGGCTTCGACATCGATGCCCCGCGCTATAGCTTCATTGCGGCTCGCCTCGGAGAAATCCCCGGGGGCTTGGCCCTGCATCATCTGGTCCAGCGGGCTGTTACGCTCATTGCACCACATGATCCCATCGATATCGTAATTTCGCACCTGATCTTCGATGATGGCGTGCATCCAGTTGCGATAATCGGGGTTCGAAGTGGAGGGTTCGTCTTTGCGCACGCCAAACACATCCACTTCCATGCAGGTTGCAAGGTTCGGAATTTCGATATTGTTGACCGATCCGTGGCCCGCATATTTAAAGAACGGCTCCATCAGTTCGACATAAACCTTCATATCGCGTTGGTGCGCCTCTGGAATGACCAGCTCGAGGATGTCGATGCCTTCCATTTCCTTATCTGACGCACGGAAGTCCTTGATCAGCGTTTTGGAGTAATAGCGCGCATCGGGGTTGAAATAAGCGCCGCCTTTCATCGTGAAGGGTTCGGGCACGCCGTGATCGGGCCAGCCGTCAAGCGCATGGGCAATGCTGCGCCCGGTTTTGAGGCCGAGCCACGACACGGTGCCCAGCATCAAGACATTGACGCCAACACGGTCTTTCAACGTGTCCAGAACTTTATCGACACCCTCGTCGATGAAGCTGATCGGGCTGACTTGTATGCCGACGAATTTCTCGTCTGGATTGGGGGTCAAATTGCTCATGCTGCATCCCCTTTATGGGCCTTGATAAAGCGGTTGATCCGGCCCATGGCCTCTTTGATGACGGGCAGGGGTTGCAGATAGGAAATGCGGATGAAATCGCTGCTCTCTTCGCCGAACATATCACCGGGAAACACCATCACGCCGGTTTCGCGCAGCAGGTTTTCGCAGAACGGTTTGGCCTTCATCCCTGTCGCGGAAATGTTGGTGTAGATGTAAAAAGCCCCACCCGGTGCGCCGTAACTAAAGCCTGCGTCGCTCAAGGCCGCCATCAGGTAGTCGCGTCGTTCAGCGTAGTCGCAAAACGTAGCTTCCATCTCGTCTTGTGGTCCCGTCAAGGCCGCGAGTGCTGCAAATTGCGACACAGTGCAGGTGTTGATCGAAAGCGTGTGGCGCGGCTCGGTCAGCTTTTCAACGAAATCCGCTGGGGCTGCCATATAGCCCACACGCCAGCCGGTCATCGCATAGGTCTTGGAAAACCCATTCAGCGTAATTGTGCGTTCTTTCATGCCCGGCAGAGTGGCCAGCGACAGATGTTCATGTGGCGGGTAGATCAGCTTCGCATAAATCTCGTCTGCGATGACCAGAATGTCATGCTTGATCGCCAGCTCTGCAATCTTGCGGATCACATCTGGTGGGGTCACGGCGCCGGTAGGATTGTTGGGCGAGACCATGACGAACATGCGCGTTTTGGGCGTGATGCGTTTTTCGATCTCGGCCACATCTAGTGCAAAGTCGTCTTTTTGATAGGTTGGGACAGGGATCGGCACCCCGCCGCACATATGCACCGCCGTGTCATAGGTGGTGAAACGCGGCGATGTGATCAGTACTTCGTCGCCTTCCTGCACCAGACCCAGCATGCACAACATGATGCTTTCCTGCACGCCCGCCGTCACGATGACCTCGTCCGCGTCGTAATCCAGCCCGTATTCGCCTTTCAGGTTGTCACAAATGGCCTGGCGCAGCTGGGGCAGTCCATTGGGGCTGGTGTAGTGGTGCTGGTTTTCATCTAGCGCGGTCTTTGCGGCCTCGACGATGTGGCCGGGCGTATGAAAGTCCGGATCACCACGGCCAAGTGCGATGACGTCATCAAGACCGGAGGCGATCTCGAGCATCTTGGTGCGGAATGATCCGTCTTCTTCGACAATACGGGGTGCTGTGCGTTGCAGCAAAAGCGATTGGGTCATGTCAGTGCATCCTTTTGCCATCAATGAAGGTCATCTCGACCTTCTCAAGTGCGGTGAGGTCTTGGTCGGGTTTCCCATCCACGACGATCATATCAGCCAGTTTTCCGGCCTCGAGAGTGCCAAGCTTATCACCAAAGCCGTTCAGCACTGCCGCGCGGGCGGTAATTGCGCGCAGGGCGTCAAGGTTGTCGGTGCAAACGCCAACATCGACCATAAAGCCCAGTTCGGGCACGATGCTGTCGTGTTCAACGGCGGGGCTGCCCGCGTCGGTGCCAAACACGATCGGCACGCCGGCCTTGGCCGCGCGGACCAGCCCGTCAAACCGTGACTTGTCTGCGACTGCCATTTGGCGCTCTTCGATCTTCCATTCGGGAATTCCGAACGCGTGGGCGATGTCGGGATTGGCCTGAATGACCAGCGCCGAAAATGTCGTCACGATGGGCAGTTTCTTGTCGAGCAAAAGCTGGATCGTTTTGTCGGTCATTGAACCGCCGTGCTCGATACAATCCACGCCGAATTCTGCCACCCGTGCGATACAGGCGTCATAGGTTGCGTGGGCGGTGACGGGAAGGCGATTGCGATGTGCCTCGTCAATCAGGGCGTGCAGCTCGTCGTCGGTGAATTCCAGCGTATCGTGGCAAGCCATAATCTTGATCAGATCAGCCCCGCCTTTGACCTGATCACGCACGGCGCGGCGCATCTCGTCGGCACCGCTTGCTTCGCGGCAAACCCAATAGGTATGGCCGCCGGTCTGGATGATGCTTTCGCCGGAAACCAAAAGACGCGGACCAGGAAAAATACCCTGTGCGACGGCCTGTTTGGTAAACAGGTTGGCATTGTGGACACCCAAATCGCGGACCAGTGTAATCCCTGCACGTAGGGATTTTATCATGTTGCCCGCGGCCTTGTATGCACGAATTTCCGGGGCGTCGAACATGCTTTGCTGGCTGAGTTCGTGAATCCCGTCCCAGCTGAGGTGTGCGTGGCTGTTCATCATGCCTGGCATCAGCGTTTTGCCCTGCGTTTCGATCGTATTGACGCCGTTGGGCGCATCGGCCCGCCTGCCAACGGCGGCGATTTTGCCGTCCTTGAGGTGCACAAACCCGTCCTCGATTACCTCATTACCGACGCAGGTGATAACACGGCCAAAGAAGAGACGTTCGCTCGCAGGTTCATCAAACATCAGCTTAGTGATTTTCTGGTATTTCCAGGCGGCTGGTTCGGGCATCTTGGTGGCTCCTTAAATTGCGATAACGCGGGCGTTGATGGGGGTATCGGTCTGAAAACGGGACGGAATATCGACGCCTGTTTCGGTCACGATCATGGTGTTGATTGTACGGTATCCGTCGATGTCGGGGCGGTAGACGCCGGGTTCGTTGGAAAACACCATGTTGGTCTGAATTTGTGTCGGATCGCCGGGCGACAGCCACGGGGCCTCGTGTCCCTCAAGACCCATACCATGACCTATCCGGTGGCGAATGGCGGTGCCAAGTCCGGCGTCTTTCAACGCATTCAACGCGGCATCATTGGCGGCGGTGCAAGTTTTGCGCGAAGCGCAGGCGGCGACAGCGGCGTCATTGCAGGCCTGCATCGCGGTCATGATTTTGTGTTGCTCGGGGCTGACGTCCCCGACGATAAGGGTCACACCGCTCTCGGCATGATATCCGCCGAGGCTTGCGCCGATCCCTGCGATCAAAGTCTCGCCTGCACGCGGCACCCGTTCAAGCACTGTGCCATGTGGTAGCGCTGCACGGGGGCCGGAATGGACCGACGCGGTGATGCCCATCGGAGTGCCTGAAAAGGCGGTTTTGTGTTTGGCCATCAATGCGCTGCGCGCATGGGTCATGGCGTCGCCCATCAGGTCGGCTTCGGTTCCGCCTTGATTGATAATGTCACCCGCTGCGGCATGAAGTCGGATCAGGAACAGGTCCGCGAAACGGGCGGCTTCGACCGTTAGAGCGATTTCTTGAGGTTGTTTGATGGCGCGTTCCGACATGGCGTGGTCGGTCAAATCCAGCCGCGCCAATTTACCCCGTGCGGCGTCAAGCAGGGCCGCATCCAGATGGTCGATGGCAATGGATTTGCGCCCGATCTGATCCAGCATCCACAATACGGCAGGTACGTCGCCGGGGAATTCATCATAAAATCGCAGATCGGCCAGGCCGGTGCCTACGGCGTTCTCGCGCTCTAACCCTGGTAACATAAGGATCGGATCTCCCGCCACCGGCAGCCAGACCCCCATGGGGCGTTCATTGGCCGACAAAAACAGGCCCGTCGCATAGGCCAGACTGGGGGCGCGTAGCAAAAGTAAACCGTCCAGACCTGCCGCTTCGGCACGGGCGCGCAAGCGGTCGCGGGCACCGATAAAAAAGGCCGCTGGAAGGGGGCGAAGTTCGCTCATAATGTGTCGCCCGTGTAGGGGCCAAGGTCGTCAAGCGGCGTTCTTAGGTCCAATTCTCGTCCCAGTGCGCGCATGTCCGCCAACACGACATCGTCGATCGGAACACCACCTGCGGATTTTGCCTGCGTGCGCCGCGCTTCTTGTTCCCCGGGCACGAGGATTTCATCAAAGCCGGGGCGCAGTGCACGGGATTTGGCCATCTGGACAAACTCGCCCATCCTGCTTGCATAGTCTTGGGGGTCCATGAACCACGAAATATCAATGGCTTGGAAGTAATGCGATACATCTAGTTTGTTGGGGTCCGAATAGGGTTTCAGCCCGAAGCCACCACCAGATAAAACACCTGTCAGCGCTTCGGTCATAAAGGCAAGGCCGTAGCCCTTGTGCCCACCGATCCCCAACAGAGGGCCCTTGATCGCCGCTGCCGGATCGTCTGTTTCGTCGCCCTCGGGCGTGATCGCCCAATCAAGCGGCATCTTTTTGCCTTCGCGGATCAGCCAGTTCATCATGCCCTTACCAGCCGTTGTGATGGCGATGTCCAGGACCGTCGGAAAGCCCTGATCGGACGGCGCAGCAATGGACCACGGGTTTGTTCCTGTTACGCCTTCACGCCCACCCCAAGGGGCCATTTCGGGACCTGCATTGGTGTAGGCGATGCCGATACAACCATGATCCAGTGCCTGACAGGCGTGCACGGCGCTGGAGCCGTAGTGGGTAGAATTGCGCACGATAACAGTGCCGATCCCGCCTTCTTTGGCTTTCTTAACTGCGAGCGCCATGGCTTTGGACGCGGCCACTGTGCCGATCCCATTGTGGGCATCGACCAGCGCAAGAGCGGGGCCTTCTTTGATCACGGACCATCCCGCACGCGGATTAACTTCGCCGTTGCCGATCCGCTCACGGTAGCGCCGCAAACGGGCGACACCCTGGCCTTGGCCGGGGTGAAACCGTAGCTCAGAGAAGATTAGCGCATTTGCGAAAATCCCTGCGTCTTCTGCGGTCAGGCCAAGAGCTTCGAAGCCAACGGAAACAAACGCGTGCAACTGGTAGCGATCCACATTGGTCATCGGGATTGGCTGGCTCATGCGCGCAACTCAAGAATGTCGGCGATGTTTGTCCCGGGTGCGGCGTTACACCCCAGTTGTCCGGCAGGGGCTGTCATCACAACAGTCATTCCGGGGCCATATCCCGCGCGAGGACCATCCGTCTGACAGACGATTCCGATGCTCATTGCGCCGCGCAAGTAGCCGTGATTGTAACGGCTGTCGGTGTCTTGGATCGCCACAACATCACCAAGGCGCAACCCGTCAAGCCCATGCTTGGCCAGTTCTGCGCGATCTGTTGACTGAATGTGCAACGATCCACCTTCTGACGTTAGGCCCGCACCGGCACCAACAAAATGCGGCGGCACTATCCCGCAAACACCCATCATCAGGGCGCCGCTCTCCATCTTTTTAGGAAGCGCGTCAAACAGGTGGGGCGATAGAGATTTGAACGCGACATCAGGGCAGTCGGGCACGGCAAGGCCGACCCCCTCGCTTTTTACCAATATCTGATCATCGACGGCCAATTTGCGGCGGGTCTCGACATCGAAGTGGATGATGACTTGATCGGAAAACCGGCCCGATTTCCCGGTGACAACACCGCGCGCGCCTTTGGCGGCACCGCTCGTGATCATGGCATCGTTTCCGATGCAGGCAAACACATTCAACCCGCGGTTTTTGTTGGCATCCGAATGGGCGATGCTGACGGAGGGGTGAATGCAATCGCCCACCCAGCCAAAGGCGCTGTCGCCGACGCTCACATTATAAACGATGCCGCCAAATGTCGGCCACAAGAAGGCTTTGCCGTCGGCATCGAGCCGATAAGGTTCCGCTGGCAGGCCTGAAAGGGACGGGTTGGCGACTTGGCCCATGGCCGAGACAGTCACGATATCGGCGGCGTTGGTTTGAATGGTCATATCAGGCTCCGATATTGAGAAGTTGGGCAATGTTGGCAGAGGGGTTTGTGGTGAAATCAATCTCGCCGTCGCGTGCAGTCATAAGGGTCAGAATGCCGGGGCCGTGGCCCGTCATGATGCTGTCGCCGTGAATACATAGACAGATCGACACAGCACCTTCGCGGTACGAGCGACCCCAGTGGTGATCGGCGTGACGGATGGCGATGACATCGCCCAGTCGCATCTGGTCAATGCCAAGCTCGGCCATCAAAGCGCGGTCACCCGACATCAAATCCTGATCGACATATTCAGAGTTCAGTTCGGCGCCAGACCCCATGATGCGCACAGGCAATTCCATCGCGACATTTACATGAAGGCGGCCCGCGTTTTCCGTGATCCCCATGGCGTGAAACAGGCGCGGGCTCATCTTTTTGAGCGCGACGCCGGGATAGTCGTTCAGGGCAAGTCCTTGCCCTTTGGTCATCACCTGAATGCGGTCGCCGGGGGCCATGATGTCGTGCGCCTCGGGTAAAAATTGCACTAGAATGCGGGCGTGTTCTCCGATCACGATGCCGCGTTCCCCTGCGGCCATGCCGGATGTCACCATGGCTTCGTTTCCGATGCAGTTAAGATAGTGCAGCGCGTGATGGCGGCCCAAATTCCTGTCATCATCAATGGACACACCCGGTTCGACATGATCGCCTGCCCAGCCGAATGCGCGATCCCCGCAGCGCACGTTATAGGTTATGCCGCTCATGCCCGGAAGAACCGTCGCACGGCCATCGGGGTGGGGAATATACTGGCCGGGCCGGACCGTGGGCGTTGTGATCACGCCTGACACGGCCATTTCGACAAGAGTTAGTTCATTGGTGGTCGGGTTTTGCATCGGGCAACTCATCCTTTTCCGGTTGGTAAGGCAGATCGGAGCAATGTTTTGGTTTGACTCCTGACGGCTTCCTTGCCATCAGTATATTGTCGACATTATGATTTGTCTAATCAGATACACGAGCAAAATGGATAGTCAAGCGCCCTGCGATAAACCCCGCGGTTTCCAAAAGCCCGACGGTTGTGGGCAGCTAGAAACTAAGAAAGGATCGTCAGAAATGAGCTATGCAGGATTAATCGAGGCCACAGGCCGCGTGAATGATTTCCTGAATGCGGGGTCGGTCCTGTCATGGGATGCGCGTACAATGATGCCAAAAGCGGGAGCCGAAACCCGCGCCAAGCAATTGGCGACGTTGGCCGTAGCAGCCCGCAATTTACTATGCTCTGATGAAATGAAGCGTTTGCTTGAAGGTGCGGAAACCGAGGTTGCGGGCAAGCCCGACTCCAGCGCTGATGTGCGGATCGTGGCGCAGGTACGCGAAGCGATTGAGTATCACGAACGAATTCCAACAGAAATGCTGCATCGCAAGACCGAACTGGGTGCTGCCGCGCATGAAGTTTGGGCTGAAGCGCGCGAAAAGGCCGACTTTTCAATCTTCGCGCCAGCGCTGACGACAATGGTCAATATCAACCGCGAAATGGCGCAGGCGATCGGATTTGAGGATCACCCCTATGACGCCCTGATGTACCGGTTCGAACCGGGAACCACCACAGCCGGACTAAGCACGTTGTTTGCCCGTCTCCGCGATGGGATAATTCCGCTGGTGCGTGCAATTGCAGATGCCGAAAAACCGCGATCCGATTTCTTGTTTCGGGATTATCCGGTTGATGCACAGATGCAATTCGCGCTGCAAATGGCCAAACGCATCGGCTATGATACCGATCGTGGGCGGCTTGATACCACGGTGCATCCATTCGAAGTTTCTTTCACCCGAAATGACGTGCGGATCACCACGCGGGTTGCCACAGATTACATGCCGATGTCACTGTTCGGAGCGCTGCACGAAGCGGGCCACGCGATGTATGAGCAAGGCGTTGATCCGGCCTATACGCGCACGCCGTTGGCGACCGATCTGATCAGCCTTTATGCCGTTGGCGGCGTCAGTTTTGGTGCCCATGAGAGCCAGTCTCGCTTGTGGGAAAACCATGTCGGACGGAGCCGCGCGTTCTGGTCCAATCACATGGGTGACATCAAGGCCGCGTATCCCGGCCTGCTAGACGATGTGACGGACGAGGAATTTTATCGCGCTGTGAACCGCTCCGAGCCAAGTTTCATACGTGTCGAGGCCGATGAATTGACCTATGATTTCCATATCATGCTGCGCGCCGAGTTGGAGGCCAAGATGGTCGATGGCTCGCTTGAAGTGGCCGAGCTTCCCGAGGCATGGAATGCCGCAATGAAGAACTATCTGGGGGTTGATGTGCCCAATGATGCGCAGGGTGTGTTGCAGGATGTGCATTGGTCGTCCGGACAGATCGGGACATTCTGTAATTACACCATCGGCAACATCATGGCGGCGCAACTGTTTGATACGGCGACTAGCGAAAACCTCGGCATCCAGACGGCACTTGATGGCGCGAACTATGCGCCGTTGCGTGACTGGTTGACCGATAGCGTCGCCCAACATGGTCGCCGCTATACCCGCGATGAACTGTTGGTAAACGCAACCGGACGGGCGCTTGATCCTGAACCCTACATCGCCCACCTGACCACAAAATTCACCGACATTTACGACCTGTCGTGACCGCACGGTTGCGCAAAGGAAGGACTACAATGACTGCACTAGACCCACGGCTTGCTAAACGCGTGAAACTGTCCGATGGCGGGCTGATTACCAAGATGCTCGATATTGCCAATGGCATAGATGATGTGATCAAACTTGGCCGCGGCGATCCGGACCTCGACACGCCCGCCCATATCATCAAAGCGGGGCAAGAGGCCTTGGCGAACGGCGCGACGCATTACACGCACCCCTTGGGAATCGAACCGCTGCGCGCCGCCATTGCCGACAATATCCGCCACTACGGCGGAGCCGATTACGCGAATGACGAAATTATGGTGACGCCCGGCGGGCAGCAGGGTATGTTCATCATTGCCTTGTCGTTGCTTAACCCCGGTGACGAGATTATTGTGCCTTGTCCGGGTTACAACCCGTATCAACAGGCGGCCGAGATGTCGGACGCTGTTGTGCGCAAGGTTCCCATGACGATGGAGACCAACTTTACCCTGACCGCCGAAATGGTCGAGGCGCACATCACTCCGAAGTCCAAAATTCTAGTGCTGATCAATCCCAACAACCCCACTGGTACCGTCACCCCACCTGATGAAGTCAAGAAAATTGCTGAATTGGCCAAGAAGCACGATCTGATCGTCATCTCGGATGAGATTTATGCCCGTCTGACCTTTGGCAATAACACGGTTGTTCCCGTGGCCTCTTTGCCCGGAATGAAAGAGCGCACGATCACGCTTAGTGGGTTTTCGAAGGCGTATGCCATGACCGGCTGGCGCATTGGCTACCTTGCCGGACCGCGTGCGTTGATCGAACCAATGTCTGAGGTGAACCACGCCTTTGCAATCTCGACTGCCGCCGTCAGCCAGCACGCGGCTCTTGCCGCGATGACGGGTAGTCAGGATTGCGTTGAGGAAATGCGTCAGACCTACAACGAGCGACGTGCTGCGATTTGCGAAGGATTGGACGCAATCGGGATGAGCTACGCAGAGCCGCAAGGTGCGTTCTATGTCTATGCCAATGTCGCCAGCCTTGGCCTTAGCATCACCGCCGGTGCCTTCTGCGAACGGCTTTTGGCTGATGGTCATGTGATGATGTATCCCGGTACAATTTACGGGGACCACACTGATGATTTTGTGCGCATGTCGATGACGCAGCCTGTGGAACGGATCAAGATTGCAATGCAACGCATGGCTGATGTGGTCGAGAGTTTTCGCGCTCAAAGCCGCCAACCAGCCTAGCCAACCAGCCTAATAGATAAGGACATAAAGATGACCGTTAAATCCGATAACCCTAATGTTAAAAGCGTTAAGCACATGGCCTTTGCCGTGAGTGACGCCGAAGCTGCTTTGAATGCGTACGCTAAATTCCTGCATGTTCCGGCGGATACAGAAGTCGTTCATTTTCCGAAGTCTGGCAACAAGGTTGCGTTGTTCTATTTGGGTGGGATCGAATACCAGCTGTGCCAATCCACGGAGGTAGGTGGGCGCTTTGACGCTTGGATCAATGAGCGTGGGTCCGAAGGGTTGCATCACATTTGCTACGAGGTCGACAACATCGACGACGCATTGGCCCATGCGCAGGCGCAGGGCGCGGATTTACGTGAATGCAAGGCTTGCAAGAAAACCGGAAGCCATGCGCACCCCGAAGGTTGGGTTGCGTTTCTGGACAATGACGCGGGCGGAATCGAAATTGAGTTCATGCAAGTCTACACGCCCGAACAGCTTGCGACCTATGAAAAATCGGGGGCAGAAGCAGTATGAGCACCCATGCAAAACAAACCCTGAAAGTGGGCACGGCCACGGCCAAACCCGGCGAAATGATGCGTGGCGCGATCCCTGCCGGTGATCTGGCCGGTGGCGTTAAGGTCGAAATTCCAGTCGTGGTGATCAACGGCGCGGGGGCGGGGCCGACGTTCTGGGTCAATGCTGCGATCCACGGCGACGAACCCGAAGGCCCGCTGGCCTGCGCATTGGCGGCCAAACAAATCGACCCGACCAAGCTGCGCGGTGCGGTCGTGTTGGTGCCCTGCGTCAACCCGCTGGCGTTTTCAGCCGCCGAGCGGGGCAATCCGCTGGATACCTTCACCTATGACATGAACCGCATCTATCCCGGCAACCCGAACGGCTATTTCAGTGACCGCGTTGCCGATGCCCATTGGCAGGCGATGAAAGACGTGGCCGATCTGGAAATTTCAATCCATTCAGGCGGCGCACATTCGTTCCTTGATAAGGCGATTTTTGTTGATGAACGCCCAGAAAGCGTCGAACTGGCCAAGGCGATGGGCGAGGGGTGGGGCTGCATCATGTCTAACTTTACCAAGGTGGGCAGTCCGATGGCGGCGATGAACAACGCGGGCAAGGTCGGCATCACCGTTGAACTTGGCGGGCGGTCCTATACCTCACCCGAACGGTTCCGCTATGTGGGCGACGAGTTGGCCAGGTCGATCCTCAACATTTGTTACCACTACGACATGCTGGATGGCACGGCGACCTATCCTGATGACGCCACCAAGGGTCAACAAGAGGCGCTGCTTGCACCTGCCTCGGGTATTTTCCTGCCCGAACTGGGCGTCGATTTCCTGACGATGATGAAAAAGGGCGACAAGATCGCCCGCATTATCAATATCTTCGGTGACGATGTCGGCGCGCTTCATGCACCCGCAGATGGCATGTTTTTTGGCCTGCGCGCCCTACCAAATGTCAATCAGGGTGATTGGTGCTGCTTCTTCAACAAGGTCGAGGGACCCCGTGATTGAGGCCGCCAGACCCTTCGGTGTGGGCCCATGAACCGGCGCCGTGATCTTGCCGGTTATGGCGCGAACCCGCCCGATATCCGTTGGCCAAATGGCGGCGGGTTGGCCGTAAATTTCGTGCTGAATGTCGAAGAGGGATCAGAGTATTCCATCGGCAACGGGGATGGTCGATCTGAAAGCGCGCTGTGCGAAGTTCGTGCATCCCGCGTGCCGCAAGGCGACCGCGATTTGGCGGCGGAGTCGATGTATGAATACGGTAGTCGCGTCGGCTTCTGGCGGATTTACGATCTGTTTCGCAAGCATGATCTGCCGCTAACCATTTTCGCTAGTGCGGTGGCGCTAGAAATGTGCCCCGACATTGCGGCTGCCATCAGCGCGACGGATTGGGACGTTTGTGCCCATGGCAACCGATGGATCGAACACTATCACCTTAGCCCCGAGGCCGAAGCAGAGCAGATCGCCATGGCTCACGCCAGCCTGCTCGACACTTTAGGGCGGGCACCGCGTGGCTGGTACTGCAGGTATTCGGCATCAACCAACACGCGCGGGCTCGTTGTGGCGCATGGTGGATTTGACTACGACAGCGACGCCTACAATGATGACCTGCCATATTGGACAGCGGTCGACGGAGATCCCCATCTTGTCGTGCCTTATACAATGGTGACGAATGACGCTAAATTCCTGTCTGGCGATGTCTTTTCTGGCCGCGACTTCGGGGATTTCCTGATCGACAGTTTCGATGTGCTTGCACAGGAATCCAACGACAAACCGCGCATGATGTCGATTGGGCTGCACGGGCGGATTATCGGCCATCCGGGGCGATTGGCCGGTCTGATGCGGTTCATCGACCACATCGCCAACCATCCCGACGTTTGGATTTGTGGACGTGCTGAAATCGCAAACTTCTGGCGTGAAAACGTGCCACCGGAGCAGGCCGTATGACCGGTTTAGTTGTCACACTTCACGACCTAGATGCCGAGGCATTCGCGCCTTACGGGCGTTTTGTGATGCCGCCAGATGAGCCAGGAACACGGCAGTTTTTCAGTGATGCCCTCGACACACGATCCGAGACCAGCACGCCGGTGCTTCACGTCAATCATGTCTTGCCACAAACGTTGCCTATCACGGCCAAACAAATAGAACGGCATCGCTATGCCGCGCAGTGCTTTTTCCCCCTCGACGTATCGCGGTATGTGGTCATGGTCACGCCGTCGGATGCCAATGGCAGCCCCGTTTTAGATCAGGCATTGGCGTTCCTCATGCCCGCCACAGCCGGCGTTATTTACAATCCAGGCGTCTGGCATCTGGGTGCGACTGTTCTCGATCGCGTGGGCCACTTTGCAGTGCTGATGTGGCGCAGTGGTCAGTTACAAGATGATGATTTTCAGAGTATTCCGGCGATGACAATAGTTGCCCCAACCTAAACTGGCATGACGCCTGACTTGTAGAAAGAATCAAAAAATGACCCCTCGCAAGATCGAACTGTTCGTGCCTGCCATCACCCCCTTTGCCAATGACCTGTCAGTGGATATCCCGCGCTACGTGGCCCATGCCAAAGCCTTGATTGCTGGCGGCGCGCACGGGTTGGCCCCGTTCGGCACGACCAGCGAGGCCAATTCCCTGTCGGTCACGGAAAGAATGGCCGCTTTAGAAGCCTTGATCGCAGACGGTATGGATCCGGCGCAGTTGATCCCCGGCACCGGATGTTGCGCGGCAGCGGATACCATCGCGCTTTCCGCACATGCGATGCAGCTGGGGTGTCGCGGCGTGCTGATGTTGCCGCCGTTTTTCTATAAAGGTGTCAGCGATGAGGGCGTGTTTGACGCCTATGTGCAGGTGATCGAGGCCGTAGGACCGCAATTGCGTGTCTATCTCTACCATATCCCGCAGATGTCTGGCGTGCCGATCACCTTGGCGTTGATTGAACGGTTGATCGCGCGTTTTGGCGACCAGATCGCTGGCCTGAAAGACAGTTCCGGCAGTTGGGACAACACCGCCGCGGTCATTGCGGCCTTCCCGCAGATCGACACCTATTCCGCATCTGAATCCCTCATCCCTGAAAACGTCGCGGCGGGTGGGGCAGGGTGCATTAGCGCCAGTTCCAACGTGAACCCCCGTGGCATTCGGGCGTTGATTGACGGGTTGAACGGGGTAGATCATGACGCTTTGCATCAGCAGGTCAGTGCGGTCCGGAAGATATTCGAAGGGGTGCCTCTGATCCCGTCGATCAAACGGGCGATTGCGGTGCAAAACGGCGATGATAATTACGGCCGCGTGCGTCCGCCTTTTGTCACTGTCGACGAGGATCATGCCGATGCCATCGCGCAAGCCGTTAAGTTGGCCGGCACACAGGCGCGCTCATGACAAAGCGAGCGATCCTCGTGACCGGAGCCGGCGGTTTTGTCTGTTCCGAATTAGCACTGGCCTTGCACCGCGCGGACCATGACGTGTTGGCAGTTGATCGAACCTTTGATACAGCCACGACCGCGCGTCTGAAAGGTATTCGTCTGATCGAAGGCCAACTGCCACAGGTATTGGCGGGGCTGGATCACGACGGGCTGGAGGCGGTTATCCACGGCGCGGCTATCACTGCGTCGCCCGAACGCCTCGGCGTCAGCCGCGCCGCCCATATCCGACGCAATATGGACCTGCTGACGGCAACGCTCGACTTTGCGCGCGGTGCGGGGGCGTCCAAGTTCTTGTTCATCAGCTCGATGGGTGTTTTTGAATCTAACGACGCTCCATCCCCGAACGGTCGTTTCACCGAAGCAACTAAGCCGAAAGCAACTTGCACCTATTGTGCCGCCAAACAAGCCGGAGAATTGTTAACCGCATCGGCCGCCGAGCCCAAGTTTGCAACCCTTAGCGTGCGGCTGGGCAATATTTTTGGTGCTTTTGAAGCCATTCGGGAAAGCCGCCAACATCTTTGTCTGGTCTCACGGATGCTTGCAGAAGCCCGCACAGGCGGTGTTATCACGGTCGGGACTCCCGAAGCCGAACGGGAATGGTCGTGGTTGCCGGATTTGGCCACAGCGATCGCGCTGTTGATGCAGAAGTTCGAGACGAGTGGTGCCCCCGTCATCCATGCAGGTACGCCACCCGCGATCACCGATCTTGCCTTGGCACGTGCCATAGCGGCCCGCATTCATGGTGCTAAAATCCGGCTGTCTCCACCGCCTCATAATCCGATCCGCCCTCCGATGGGCAGTGGCGTTGCAAGCGTGTTTGAAGCGGCGCAGTGGACGGGGATGGACGATGCGCTTAATCAGATGATCCAGGCGGAGGTCACGACATGACCCCCGTTCGCTTGATCATTGTCGGCCTTGGCGCGCGGGCGCGCACGTGGTTGCAGGTGGCGGGGGCCAATGCCGACATCGAAATCGTCGCCCTTTGTGATCCCGATCCGGCGGCCAGAACCCGTGCAGCCGAACAGTTCCCCGACATCCCAATCGGTGCAGACATCGCTGATGTTATTGGCACTGAAGCTGACGCCGTTTTACTATGCACGCCGCCCGGTGGTCGCGAACATCAGATCGAAGAGTCTTGCGCTCAAGGTCTTGCGATCCTTGCGGAAAAGCCGCTGGCCAACGAGGTCATCACCGCTGCACGCTACGTCGAAATGGCCGAGGCCGCCAATGTGCATCTGATTGTCGGGCTTAATTTCCGCTATCTCGGTGTGACGCAAGAAATGCTGCGCGTGCTTCGGAGCGGGGCCATCGGCACGCCAGAGTTTGGTCGCTTTATCTATGAACGCTGGCGCGACGGAACGCAGGACTGGCTGAATTCATATCCCCTACACATGGCACACCCGATGTTGTGGGAACAGTCGATCCACCACTTCGATTTGATGCGCTATGTCTATGAAACTGAGCCCACCTATGTTCAGGCCCATACCTTCAACCCTAGCTGGACGATGTATGCCGGTGACACCAATGTCTCTGCGCTGATCGGGTTCGAGAACGGGATGAGCGTCACCTATCAAGGCACGTGGCAATCTGGACACGAGCCGATGAATTTTGATTGGCGCACGGATTGTTCCGAAGGGATCGTTGTGCAGCGCGAAATGTTTGGCGATCTTGCTTTTACGCGCCGCATGGAGCCGGAGCTCACATCTGTGGCTTTGCCGGATCACACCCCGTGGATCAGCGATGCGACCGAGTTGTTGAAATCTTTTGTTACCACCTGTCGTGGCACCGCTGCCCCCGAATGCACAGGGCGCGATCACCTGCAATCACTGTTCATGTTGCAGGCATGTATTCTTGCGTCGGAGCGGCGTTCAACCGTCGAGATTGAAGAAATCCGCGCCCTCACATCCCCAAAGGAGACCCTATGTTAAATGTCGCAATTATAGGCGCTAGTTTCGCCCGCGATGCCTATCTTCCTGCTTTTGCGCACATAAAAGGGGCTAAAGTTGTGGCCTTGGCCTCGAGCCGTTTGGACAGCGCAAAGGCTGCCGCTGCGCCGCACGGCATCACGGCGATCTATGATGATTGGGAAAAGATGCTGTCAGAGAATGTGCTGGACCTCGTTTGCATAGCCACGCCCACGTCGATGCACGCCCCAATGGTGCTGGCTGCATTTGCATCCGGCGCGCATGTATTATGTGAAAAACCGACCGCCTTGAATGCGGTCGAAGCGCGCGACATGCTTGGCGCGGCCCGCAAGGCCAACCGGCTGCACATGATCGACCACGAATTGCGTTTCAATCCGACCCGTGCGCGGATTGCCGAACTGATCCAAGGTGGCGAGTTGGGGGACATCCGCCATGTGAACATCACCAATATCGGTGCCTCATGGGCCAATCCGGCCTCGCGCCCCAAGGGCGATTGGTGGTCGGATTCGACGATGGGCGGCGGACGGATGGGGGCCAACGGGTCGCATCAGGTTGATATGCTACGCTGGTGGCTGGGCGAGCCCACATCCGTGATCGGGCAGGCGCTGACTGTAATCCCCGACAGGATTTGCAAAAATACCGGTGAGGCATGGACCGCAACCGCCGATGACCTATCGCATTTCACGCTTGAGATGGAAACAGGTGCGCTGGCGCAGGTCTTTATGAGTGGGGTGGCGATCGCCAATATGGGCAACGAGACGCAGGTTTTCGGATCCAAAGGCACGATCACCTTGTCCAACGGCGACGAGAAACTTTACTTCGCCAAAGCTGGCGAAAGTTTCAAAGATATCAGTGTCGAGGACCCACACTCCAAACTGGACGGGTTGAACAAAGGTATTTGGAATGTCTCCGTGCTTGCCGCGTTGCAGGAATTGACTGCTGCCATCACCGAAGATCGGGGCCTGAATCGCGGCGCGAGTTTTGTTGACGGATTGCGCAACCAGTTGGTGGTGGATGCGGTGTTTGCCTCGACTACCAGCCGCAAATGGGAAAACCTCGACATGGCGGGCGTGGTCTGATGGTTGCGCTGTCGGATCAACGGGTAATAATCACCGGCGCAGGGCAGGGCCTTGGCGCGGCCATCGCGCGGGTTTTTGCTGATCTTGGGGCTGATCTGGTGCTGATGGATGTGGATGCGAAGGGACTGGAAACGGTTAATGCGCAGATCGGGGGCATCGCGCACTGTATCGCCGTCGATCTGGCTGACGCGAACGCGACGGACAAAGCGATCGCGGCCTTGCCCGGTCCGGTTGATACGTTAATCCACAATGCTGCGATCCTGCGGCCCGAGCCGCTGGAGGCCGTCAGTTTGGCGACGTTCAAAGCCACGATGGATGTCGGCATTCAGGCGGCGTTTCAACTGAGCCAAGCCGTTTGGCCGGCGATGAAATCCCGCGGTGGTGCGCTTATCTTTGTATCCTCGCAATCGGGCATCAAGGGGTTTGTGGACGAGACTGCCTATTGCGCTACCAAACACGCGCTTGAAGGGTTCTCCAAGTGTTTGGCGATGGAGGGCGAGGCGCATGGCATCGTGTCTTGCACCATCACGCCGGGCCGCGCGATGCACACACCTATGTCAGAGAGCAATTATCCACCGGAGTTAAAGGCCGAATGGATCGAACCCGATCTGCTGGTTCCGGCCTTTGCCCATATCGCCACGACCCGCGACACGGCCCTGACCGGGCAGCGTTTGAATGCGTGGGATTTGTCACAGGAGCACCCGCTATGAAAGATATCTACGACTACATCGACGTCCATGCGGACGAGTTCGTGGCCGATTTGCAGGCCTTCGTGCAGCAACCTTCGATTTCGGCGCAGGACATTGGGTTGCGTGAATGTGCAACATTGATCCGTGACATGATGCACGGCGACGGCTTGCCCGCAAAATTTCACGAGTTAGAAGAAGGGCCGCCTGTTGTCTACGGCGAGGTCCCATCGAAATCTGCCAAGACGCTTCTGTGCTATTCCCACTACGACGTGCAGCCACCCGAGCCGATCGAGGCCTGGACCCATGGTGGCCCATGGTCCGGCGCGGTTGTTGATGGTGTGTTGTATGGCCGCGGCGCGACAGACAACAAATCTGGCGTTCTAGCGTTCAACAAGGCCGCCAAAGCGTTTCTAGCCGTGCGCGGCGAGGTGCCGGTCGGTCTGAAGATCATGATCGAGGGCGAAGAAGAAATCGGATCGCCGAACCTTGGACCGTGGGCCAAAAAGAACGCCAAGATGTTAAAAGCGGACGGCATGCACTGCCTTGATGGCAGTCTGGAAATTGGCGTCGAGGTGCCGGATGTGTCGCTGGGCCTGAAATCGGTCTTGTTCGTCGAACTGATCGCGCGTGGTCCGCGTACGGATGTGCATTCCCTCAACGCGCCACTGGTGCCGAACCCTGTTTGGGATCTTGTGCATGCCTTGGCCACGATCATGGATCGCGAAAAGAACATCCTGATCCCGAATTGGGCCGAGGGTATTTATGTCCCGAATTACGAAGACATGGGCTATTTGGCGGACAAAGCCGCCCGAATTGATTTTGGGATGCTCAAGGATGAAATGGGCGTGGATGAATTTGCCCTGGGGCGCGACGGTATCGATGCGCTCAAGGCCCGCACCTATGAGCCGACAGCAAACATCCAAGGTATAACCGGTGGTTACACTGGCAAAGGTACCAAGACCATTGTGCCATCACAGGCCCGCGTGCGAATGGATTTTCGGCTGATCCCAAATATCTCGCCCGCAAAGGCAATCGTAAAACTGCGCGATCATTTAAAAGTGCAGGGTTTTGACAATATCGAGGTCGTGGGCGAGGCACGCACCGAAGACCCCTACAAGATTTCGGCCCGCGAAGACATTTCGGTGTCGATCATCGCCGCCGCGCACGAGGTTTACGGAGAACCACCCATCGTCAACGGTGTGTCGGCCGAAGGCGCGATCCTGAAACATGTCTGGACTCCTTGCGTGTTGACCGGCTTTGCCAACCCGGGCTGCAACCTTCATGCGCCCGACGAAAACATTCACGTCGATAAATACATCCAAGGCATCAAATACGCTGCCGCTATCATGGAACATTTTGGCCGCAGCTAAGGCTGCCAAATTCGGTCCCGAAAGGACACAACATGCCCAAGGTCGATATCGCTTTTGACGCCTATTACACCTATGATCAAATGACCGCGCATCTTCATGCACTGGCCAAGGCCTATCCGAAACTTTGTACCCTGACCTCTATCGCTAAGAGCTTTCAGGGCCGCGATGTATGGTTCATGACAATTACCAACGATGACACGGGGCTGGCGCTTGAAAAACCGGGTTTTTATATCGACGCGCAAATCCATGCCGAGGAACACGCGACGTCCGCTACGGCGTTATATGCCTGTTGGTATTTGCTGACCAACCACGGAACGGACGAAGAAGTGACGCGGCTGGTTAACGGGCAGGTTTTCTACATCATCCCGCGCATCAATCCTGACGGTGCAGAGAACGCGCTGACAGCACCACATCATCCATGGTGCGGCAATGGTCGTTTTTTGCCAGGCGAAGATAGGATTGAAGGGTTGATCCCGCAAGACATCAATGATGACGGGTATATTGTTCAGATGCGCGTGCCTGACACCAAAGGGGAATGGAAAAAGGACGACGTCGATCCTGCCATCATGGTGCAGCGCGAACCGGGTGAGGAAGGGGGCGAATACTTCCGCCTTTATCCCGAGGGCCTGATCCGCAATTTTGACGGCGTCCACGTGCATATCGAAATGCAGGAAGACGGTAACATGAACCGCAATTTTCCAACAAACTGGACGCCACAGGAATATGGCGCCGGTGAGTATCCGTTCTCGGAGCCGGAAACTGCGGGCATGCGCGACGTCATCCTGAACCATCCCAATATCACCGGCATGTGCGCCTATCACACCCACGGCGGGATCATTTTGCGACCCTCTATGTTGCAACTGGACAGCGAGATGAGTGCGTCGGACTTGTCGCTTTACAAAGCATTGGGCGCGGTCGGCGAGCGGTTGACAGGCTATCCTACTGTTTCGGTTTATGAGGAATTCACACCCGACAAAAGCAAGGCACGCCACGGCACGCTGACCGATTGGACCTATGAGGAAATGGGGATCATCTCGTTTGGGACTGAGCTTTGGGATCTGGAGCGCACCGCAGGCGTGCCCAAAGAAGGCTACTACAACCTCGGCCCACGCGATGCTGCGACGCAACGGTTGGTGCACAACTGGGTGGTCGAAAATGTAGGTGATCAGGGTTTCCGCCCATGGGAGGCTTTTGAGCACCCGCAGCTTGGGCCAGTCGAAGTCGGCGGCATGGTCTACATCTGGAGCTATCGTAACCCTCCGGAAAAACTGCTCGAAGAGATTTGCCATAATAATGTGATGTTCAACCTCAAACACGCCGCCGCCGCCCCCAGAGTCGAGATCGACAGCGTGGGGGTTGAAGCGCTCGGTGCGGATTTGCACCGCGTTACGGCGGTGGTTTCAAACCACGGGTATCTGCCCACGAACCTGTCCGATGTTGCAATTCAGAATGGGGTTGCCAAGCCGGTGACGCTGACGTTGGAGTGTGAGGGCGCAGAGCTGGTCATGAACCTAGCCGATGTAAAACTGGGAAATCTCGCAGGCCGAAACGAACGCCTTTACGCGTATTCCAATTGGGGCCAACAATGGGCCGCGGTCACGAAAAAGGTGGAGTGGCTAGTTAAGTCACAGGCATCAGGAGCAAAGCTGAATGTCACCGCAGCGTCCGAAAAGGGCGGCACAGATCGGAAGAGCATTGGTCTGGACTAGGAGAGGGTCGAGGCGGCGATACAAGTGTTGCCCTGCAACGCAAAACAAACGCGACGCTGAGCAGAGGAAGTGGTACTGTCAGACAAAACCACTTGAGATCGGACGAGCGACTTTATAGTGTCGTCTAATTACAAAACACTCTCCATTCTGCTACTTTAAAACTAGGCCTGAAGTCATTCGACTTGCAGTAATAATGTACGTTTGCCTGACAACACCATAATTAAGGCATTGTCAGACAAACTTGACTGCCAAGCGGCCAATCCTTAATTCTGGTGAATGACAGCACATAATCTATTCAAATATTTCAAGACATCTCCTGAAATCATCCGCTTAGCGGTGATGTACTATGTGCGTTACCCGCTTAGCTTTCGCCAAGTTGAAGATATCTTATCTGAGCGCGGTATCGATATCTGCCACGAAACTGTGCGGTTTTGGGTCAATCGATTTGGTGCAAAGTTTGCTAAAAAAATCCAGAAGAGGAGGGCGGGTCACCACTCGAACTGGCAGTGGCACTTGGATAAAGTCTTCGTCTAAATAAATGGTGAGAGATTTTACCTTTGGCGCGCCGTTGATCACGAAGGTGAGGTTCTGGAATGCTTTGTTACAAAACGA
>Ga0209223_10000922_pt1 | contig 33335 bp, 24 predicted proteins | sample COG_06_FD_184750 | JGI IMG/M metagenome (GOLD analysis project Ga0209223, IMG submission 184750) | Pelagic Microbial community sample from North Sea - COGITO 998_met_06 (SPAdes) (version 2) | ecosystem: Environmental > Aquatic > Marine > Neritic zone/Coastal water | place: Helgoland, sampling...
TGCTTACCAATCATCAGCAGGGCAATTTTCGGTAGATAATTTGGCTTTAAGAGAGATAAAGCACCCACAGAGGGGGCAACGTGATGTTTTCTTCAAACTCTTGTTATCGGTGGCTTTCAGCCTGTCAGGGCAGGAGTTACAGAGTTCTAATCGTCTGCGGTATTCCTCTTTAGAAACGTATGTAGAGGGTCTTGCGAGGTCGTAAATAGCCATATTGTAGATAAATTTATTGGTAAAGATAATAATAAAGGGAAAAAAAGGAAAAAAACCTGCCTAATTTTTAAATCAGGCAGATTTTAAAGGGAGAAATGCCACAATTAAATATGGCATCACAAATTTAGGACAAAAAAGATTAAAAACAAGCTGAATGTAAAAAATAAAAATACTGCTTAAAAATAGCGTTTTTATTTAGGGGCTAATTAGGGTCTAATTAGGGTCTAATCAGCCCCTAATTTAGGGTGTTTTTAAAAGTTTTTATTTAGGGTCTAATCAGCCCCTAATAAGGGGCTAAAAATAATGTTTTTTCAGGTGGAAAATAAGTAACATTGAGAACATCAATTATTAAAAATAATTATTCACAACGATAATTATATTAATAAAATTATTATCTTTGAAGAAAATATTAATTCTATGAAAACAATAATCCACGTTAATCAGCACAAAATCAAGAGCAACGCAAAGAATAATGATAATCAACCTGTGCTTACCTGTAAAACCTATAAGAGTAATGTGTATGGTCATTCCGCAGAAATTTTAGATGATAAGGGAACATCTATTGCTTCTGTTATATATAGACCTAATAAACCGCTATCGTGTGGTGCAAAGGTTTGGATTGAAACTCAAAAGAACGTAAGAGTATCAACGGATTTGACATCAAGTAAAGTTTCTAAAAGGGAAATTAAAAAACCTAATACAATAAATTTCGAATGGACTGATGAACTTGTAAAAGAATTTGCGAGAGTTTCACAAGCAGGTTCTTATGGTGATTATAGAGGATGTAATAAACTTGAACAAAAAATAGAACGATTTAAAGAAATTAAATTATTCGAATTACACGAAGAACTATCACAAATTTGTGATATAGACGAAAAATAGGACATATCACATATTTAGTACATATCACATATTTAGGATTTAAAATAAAACAATAATTAATTATGGCAAATTTAAACGCATATCAAATTAAGCAGAATGAAATATTTTTTCAGAATGTAATTAACCAACTTAAAGAAGGTGGTTTTTATGTTTATCCTGATTTATTTGAAAAATCTAAAGATAAGGAAGCACCATTCTTTAGAAAAGAAGGAGATATTCTTTTATGTAACAAAGAAGGTTATGAATCAGTAAAGAGAATAGTATCGGCTCAATTTTTATTAACGAGATTTAAAATAAAATTAAATTAGTATGATTTTTAACAGAGTATCAATTATAATAGTTCTCGGTTTATTAATGTATTTCATATACATACAGGCACTTGTACTGAAACACACTAAAAGAATAAGCGATTTAGAGCAAAAACAAGAGCAAATAATTGACAGTCTTGATGTAGTCATTGAGCAAGATTCAACTGATAATAAAAATTATTTAAAACAATAAATAACAGTTTTTTTAATATTAACAGTTAATAAAACAAAAATAAATGATTAAAATAAGAGAATTACTCAAAAAAATAATTTACAAAAAAGATTGTAAGCATTATTATATTTACTACTCTGATGGTGATGTAAGACGAAGAAAATGTAAGGTTTGTGGGGATAAGTACGCATTTAATAGTTATTATAAAAGATGGAGAAGAACATTTTAAAAGATAATATACCTGTAAAAAAGGTTCAAAGGTTTGGTTGGGAGCATAATGGCGAAAATGAATCAATCGCACACTTGGGAGTGATGCGTAAAGCAATAGTTATTCGCAAAACAATTATACCTCACAATAAGTACATAATTTCACCTGCAAGTTTTTTTCCATTCCCTGAAGTATTATACAATAAAAAATTTAATACTAAAGATGAAGCTATAAATGTTGCTTCACAATATTTTAGGGATTGGTTTACAGATGCAATAAATAATATGTTATGAGTATGATATGTGATAATTGTTCAACAGAAATGTCAGTTCAAATGTGGGGTTCGTTAGGAAGTTGGAAAGATAATAGTTGCAGTCCTTTTACTGAAATGGAAACGCTTTGTTCAGATTGTTTATTCAAAAAATTTAGCGATATAATTGAAAAAATGGATATACCTGTAATGAGGAAAACTGATTATAGATGGTTGCGAAGAAATATGTTTATACGCAATAAGGAACACGAAAATTTTAATCAAGCGGAATTTTATCTTAAAGCGATAATTCGGAAGTTACAATAAAATAATTATCTTTATCAATAAATTTATAGTTATGGATAGCATATACGATTTTATAACCAAAAACCTTGACGATGAAATAAAAAATCAAAATGTTTTTTATTTTGATGGTAAACAAATTAAAGCTGTTGCCTTTAAACAGGGGTGTAAATGTGATTGTATATCGAAGATAAAAAAAACTATAAAGGGATGGGGGTTTAAGTACGATTATGACTTTGATGCGTATGTATTTAAAGACAAAAAAGATGAAAATTATAGAATTGAAAAAAATGTTTTCATAAGTTCATTAATAGAGTGGAAAATAAAAAAAACAAAAACGAGCAAAAATGGAAAAAACACAGAAAAATTATTCTTTCAAGGGTTTTAGTAAGGGTGCGGTATTCTTCGATTTAGAAACCACAGGTTTAGATGTTTCAAAAGAAAGAATAGTTCAACTCGCAGTTGTCAAAATCAATATTGATGGCAGTAAGGAAGAAAAAAATGTCATTGTAAATCCGACAATTCCAATACCAAAAGAAGCAAGTGATGTTCACGGAATTACTGATGAAATGGTAAAGGATAAACCTGAATTTAAACAAGTAGCCAAAAGTTTTTATGAATACATAGAAGGTTGTGATTTATTTGGATATAATATAACAGGATTTGATATTCCTCTACTTGTTGAAGAATTAATTAGAGCAGGAATAGATTATAATTTTGATAACATCAAAATAGTTGATGTTATGTCAATTTATAAAAAATTACATCCAAGAACATTAAGTGCTTGTTATAATTACTATACAGGTAATATACTTGAAGGTTCACACGATGCTTTAAACGATACAAAAGCAACAGTAGATTGTTTTATGGAAATGATAGAGCAAGAAGCAGAATTAATGGATAAGTCTATTGATGATTTACAGGAAATGTCAGGAGTAGATAATAGTAGAGTAGATTTTTCAAAAAAGTTTATTAGAAATGAAGCAGGATTAATTTGTTTTAACTTTGGAAAAAGCAAAGGATTACCTGTTTCAAAAGATTTAGGTTTTATTGATTGGATGTTGTCTAAAGACTTTACACAAGACACAAAAAATTGGGCTTTAAAGATTAAGCGTGGAGAAGTAATTTAATTAAAAAAATTTATGAGCCATCATATTAAAAAAAGTGGACACCTTGAATTTCATTATGGATATGATGAACAAGTAGGTGAATATTGGTATAAAGTTTTTGATAGAACAAGAAAACAAATTAACAATGGTTTGGTAGAACAAGCAGGTTCTAAAACTAATAGTATGCCACCGCTTGTACTTGCTGAAAAACTAAAGCAATTCGGTGCTGATGAAGAACATATAAGAAGGGTATTATGGATGCGAAAGATATAAAAGGAACTAAATTCGAAAGGCTTACAAAATTTATAATTATAAACATTATAAGATGCGTAATAGTTGGTGCATTTAATCTTGTTTTCTGTTGGTTTCCAATAGCACTTATGCTATTATTTTTTTTAATAACAGACCAAAGCCCTAAAGTAGGTTTTTATCCTTATGTTATTTGCTATCTAATATCATTTATTTTCCTTTTTTGGTATTTAGTTATCAAAAATGATAGAATTAACAGCGACAGGGTATAGAGAATATTTGAATGTATTTAAAGTTATTAAAAGTAATAATTATCATTACCTTTGTAAAATAAATAATTTTATATGCAATTCATAACAGGCAGAATAACATATATTGGAGAAAAAAATATTATTAATAAGGATAATAATCAATTTTCAACAATTATCTTTGCAATAAAGAAGAAGATGAATAAAAAGATTCGGAATATTGCCTTTGAATGTTATGGTAAATTAGCAGACAAAATAGATACTTTGAGATTAGACGATAAGATTGAGGTTGAGTATTTAATACATTCTAATAAGTCTAAATTAGGAAGGTGGTACACTACACTACACGCAAAGTCTATTGAGAAAGTAATAACAATAAAAAAAGAGAATATTAATCAACAAAAATTGATGTAATGGATAAGGTAACAACAAGATTAAAGCAAATGTTAAAGGTTAAAAACTTGACACAAAAACAACTATCACAAAAAGCAGATATTGGTGAATACAAAATATCTTTACTGTGTTCAGGTAAATCAAGAAACATTCATTTAACTACTGCAAAGAAAATATGTGATGTTCTTAATTGCACTCTCGATGAAGCGTTTGGCGACATTATCGCTAATTAAAAAAAAAATTATAATTAAATAATAATTAAACGAGCATTATGAAAGAGGTAATGGATGTATATAGGGAAATCCAAAATCCCATTTTTGCTAAAAGTCAAATTTCTGAAGTTCATTGGAACAAGAATGTTTTATTTGTGAATCCACAACTAAATGGTAGGCATTTTTATAAATATATTTTGCCATATATTGTTATGTTTGAGTTTGATGTTTGGGGAACAGGTATAACTTCAATAGAAAAGTATAAGCCAAATAAAGAATATGAATATGTTGATGTAGCATTAAATTCAAGACAAATATTATGGGCTGATTATATTGTATTTCCATTCACTCACCAAGACCTTAAAGGATTGTTTGATAAGGTAAGAGAAATTAATCCTGATATAAAAATTGTATTTAATGTAGATTTCAATTATTATATTTTACCTAAAAAACATCCTTTGTATGATGAATTTAGTTCAGATGAAATAAAATCAAATATTGAGGACAACATTTTTTATTCTGAAATTACACTTGTAACTAATTCAAAGCTGTCAGAATACCTTGTTGATAAATTCAAAAATGAATTAAACAAAAAAAGGTTTAGCGATAAAGTATCAAAAGTTGAAATAGGAACATTTCCAATCCTTTTAGATACAGATATAATTTTAGAAAACATTCAAGAAGAATCAGAAGAATTAGAAGAACCTGAAGAAACTAATAAAAATGATAACGCATTAAGAGTAGGGATAGTAGCCACAAATTATGTTTGGGAAGATATTAATTCCTATAAAGACCTATTTAAAAAAGCACAAGAAAAACTTGGGGATAAAATAAAATTTGTACTAATAGGATTTGATGGTATAGATAATAAAACAGAAAAAAATTGCTTTCCTGAAGGAATGAATTTAGAGATAATTAAGCCTTGTACTATTATACATTATTTCAAACAATTAAATAATCTAAATTTAGACTTGTTGTTTATTCCATTAAGAAACACAGAGTTTAATCAGACTTCAGAAAATTATAATAAGTATTTAGAAGCAGGTATGTTTGAAGTACCAATAATGGTTTATGATGTATTTCCTTATTCTGAAATAATAAAAAATGGGAATAACGGAATTATCCTTAAAAAGAAAAATGAGTTTGTTGATAAGTTAGAGTTTTTTGAAGGCAATAGAGAAGAATTAAAAAGAATGGGTCAAAGTGCTAAAGAATTGATTTTCACTAATTTTATATATGATAAAGATAATTTACCAATTATAGATAAGATTTATTATAAAAAATAATTAAATTAGTGTGATTATTATGGTGGAAGTACAATATACAGACTTATTTGAATTTATTTCTTATTCAGAGAGTAATTACGACTTTGTTGAAAGACTTTCTATTTCATCAGCAGTTGTTGTAGCTGAATTATCTAATAGAATTATAGGAACACAAATACTACCAATATCTTTTAAATTAATTCCTATTATTGACGAAATGAACGAAGAAATTAATGTGCTTGTTTCAAATTTAAACAGTCTTAATTTAGTATCTAATCAACCTAAATTACAGGAAAACCTTTTATTGCGATTAATTGAACAATGCAATCCAAAGCTGTTTGAAGATTATTATAATGCTAAATATGTTATGCCAAATTAAAAAGCCCCTAATGGATTTCTCCAATAAGGGCTTTACGGTTTATATTCAAAGAACAAGTTTTGAACAAGCCTATTCTTAACCGTTTACCGTTATCCAATCATTTTTATCATCACTTGGAATACGCTTTTCGTTTCCTGACGAAGCGAGTATTATTTCAATTTGATTTGAATTTTCAGGATGCCTTTTAATAACGTGAGTAAATGGATAATTAGCTTGACTAAACAATTCTTTAACTTCACCTAATCCCATTACTCTCCAATGACTGCGAATTGTATTTGTAAATGATTTTCTGTAAATATCAAGGTTAGAATCATCTACTTCTGTTGGGTCGCTTGTAACCGCCTGTTGAGTTTCATTAAATGTTTCCATACCTGCATTTTCTACAATAGGATTAAATGGTTCAGGAGTTTGAGGAACATCTGTTATTTCATCAAGTTTAGTAATATCTAATTCTACTGAAGATGTTGCACCTGCACTTTTAACAGCGTTAAGTAATTGTTCTAAATCAGATTCAGTATGTTTTTCATTCCAAGCAAGACCTAAAGAATCACACTCTTTACGAAGCGATTCAAGTTTAGATTCAGTTGTTGCTTTTGATTTTTTAGCGGTTGATTTTTTCTTTGCAGGTGCTTTCTTTTTAGAAGAATTTAATTTCTCGCATACCGCTTTCTTTAAATCTTCATCGTCTACAATTTTATCATCAACACCAATGATTTCAGCTACCTTTTCAACTAAATATCTAACCGTTGATTTTGCTTTAAATTCTACCTTGTGTTTCCCTGCTACTTTCTGCCAATCTGCTTTAAGCATTTTTTTGTAATCAAGTTTTGCCATTATTTTTGTTTTTATTTGTTACATTAACATTAAATTTGTAGACAAATATACTAAATTTGTTATTTAATTAAATAATGGAACAAGAATCGGAACAAATATTAAAAAATCGTTGGCGAAAAAAAAAGGATTCCATTCAAAACTTTTATTCTAATCTTGGTAGGTTAAGAAGAAACCTAAATAAGGATATTAATGATGGTAATGAAAAGGATTTTTTAACCGCCCTTGCAGTTACGACTATGCTTAAAACAGCAGAGCGTGTAGGGAATAATAATTCAGCATCCGAGAAAGGTCATTTTGGAGTTACAGGATTTAAAAAAAACCATATTGAATTATACCAAAATGGATTAATACTATTTGAGTATAAAGGCAAGTCAGGAGTAGAGCATTTTAAATTGGTTCAGGATAAAAGACTTTCTGATTATTTAGTTGAAGCAATAAATAATAGTCCAACGAATAAAGTATTTGTTACTTCAGATGGATTTCAAATAAAAGCAGACAGAATAAACAGGTATTTATCTGACTATGGAATTTCTGCAAAAGATATAAGAGGTTTTTCAGCTAATAAAATGGTTAATGATAAACTTAAAAAAGTAAAGCCTGAAAAAACTGAAGAAAAAAGAAAGCGACAATTTAATGCGGTAGCAAAAGAAGTCGCACAGGATGTAGGACACGGAAACGCAACACTACAAAAACATTATTTAGTTCCTGAAATGAAAGAAATGTTTATGCGTAGTGGCAGGGTATTAAAATTAGACAGGAAATATCGTTTATGAAACAGCCGAGAGATTTAACTAAAATACCAAATTATCAGAATATCTATAAAGGTGCTGAACACTATGAATATTCAGAAAATAATCAAATGGTTGAAAAATCTGACAGGTGGTTCACTTTATTCATTAAGAATCAAAAAGAAACACAATTAAATTCTGAAGAATTTAAAGAGTTTATGGAATTATCTAATGAACTTGCGTGGGAAGATTTAGGAGAAGATGAATATTTTAAAAAGGGTGGTAGAACAAAAGCACAAACACCTGCACCTAAAAAAGACCAAGTAAAAGGAAGTGCTAAAAACAAAAAGGGTTCAAGTAAAGATATTAAAAGTGCAAAAAGCATAAAATTAGCTGATAAAACAATTAAAGCCATAAAAAATAAAATAGATGAACATAATGAAAAACACCCCAAAAAGAAAATCAACCTTGCAAGTGCTAAAGCAGTTGTTCGCAGGGGAATGGGTGCTTATTCATCTTCATACAGACCAACGATAAAAGGTGGTAAGCCAAATAGTCGTGTTGCTTGGGGATTAGCAAGGTTAAATGCGTTTATATATAAAATAGTAAAAGGTAAATCCAAATCAGGAAAATATAGTCAGGATAACGATTTAATTAAAGAGTTAGGATATAAGGTTCAAAAATTTGATGGTGGTGGTGAAGCTGATAAAATAGATTATGAAGCACAACAATATATTGATATACTTGATACGTTATATTCAAACAATTCGGAAAAAGAAAGAATAAAAAAATATGCTGATATATTACTAAATCAATATGGAATTAAGTATCAACCTGAAAGTGTTCGGTATGCAGATGAAAATCAAATTTTAGATAAATATATAGGTGAAACAAATGTTATTACTAATAAAGGATTAGAACTTAATATACAGATTTATGACAACGGTCTACAACGCTCATTAGGTATATATGCTTATCACAAAGGAATTAATGTTGGTAGTGCAGGTTTCGGTATTGATTTGAAAAAAGGTTCATTAAGAATTGGCGGTGCAACCGTAAGTAAAGAATACCAAAGAAAAGGAGTTTATCGTGCTATAATAGATTTATTAGTTGAAATCGCTAAAGAAAATAATCTTAAATTTATTAGTGGTGGTCGTTCAGATATGGCACAAGCATTTTGGAAGAACTATGACCCAAAAGAAAACCTTCAATTTGCAGGTGGTGGTTCAGCCGAAACAAAATATCAATTTAGAGATATTGGTGGTGGAATAGTTTACTACAAAAAAGAAAATGGTGGCTTGTGGGAATTTATTAAAAAAGATGAATTTGATAAAAATGCAAATCAATTCAATATAGAATTATTTAAAATAGAAGAAATGAAAAATGTAATAGTTAATATAAATATGTATTGGGGAGAAATTGATGCGAGAGTTGATAATATCGAAATACAAGCCCCAAAAAGTTCTTTTGATTTTAATGAATGGGCTGAAGAAAATGATTTTGAGTATGAAATGTGGGGTGATAATGAATTAGTTGATACATCTTGGGGATTTGAATATATCGTACCATTTGATGAATACCGAGATTATTTGTGGAATGAAAAAAATAAATCATACGACAATGGCGGTCAGATATATGGTACTTCTTACAGCGAAGAAGGTTTTAATTTAATGCAAAAAGATTTAGAAGAAATACTAAAGAAATATGGATTTAATTTTTTTGTCAAAAACCCAAAAGCCAAGCAAGTCGAGTATATTGTTCAGGGAACTGACATTCACACATCAATAACTATATATAGAAATTATGATGCTAATTTTGGGAGATTCTATGTTTATTTATATTCTGAAAAACTGAAACCTAAATCAACATTCACACAAACAATTAAGGATAAAAATAATCTTGATGTTTTACTTAAAAAAGTTGCGGAATTATCAAATGTAATGACACCTGAACAAGAGAATCTAAAAAATCAGATTGATAATTTAAAAGATAAATTAGAAGATATACTTTATATGTATGGTGATAGCGATTCAGAAATGGAAGAAGCGATGAACACAAGTAGATTTAAGGATTTAGAAAGAAAAATTGAAACATTAGAATTAGAATATAATAAAAAATTCGCTGAAGGCGGTCAAACACCTGCACAACAGGAAAAGATTGCAAAAGTAATGGGGGAATATAAGCGTGGTGAATTAAATACTTCATACGGAACAAAAGTAACCGATGATAAACAGGCTATTGCTATTGCTTTAAGCGAAGCAGATAATTACGAAGGTGGTGGACAGATAAAAGTGGGTAAAAGATATGGAGATTGGAGTGTAACACAATACGAACCCATTACCTATGATGATTTAGGAAGTGCAAATGGGGGTACTCTAAAATTAGTTAATCAAGAAACTTTTGATGTAATAATAATAAATAATAATAAGGCATTAAGAGGTTCAAAATGGTTTACTAATAGCATTAAAGGGTTTGGCATTACTGATAAATCATTAAATGTAGTTATAGATAAATCTATCAATGCTTTTAAACCTACCTACGCAGAGGGTGGATTAATGGGATTAAAAAACAAAATTGATAGTGCAAATCCATTTCCTGATTATACAAAAAATGAAAGAGATATGATTATGGAAAATTATACTCAAATTCCGACAAAAGAAGCAGGGGGCGTTATTGAAGGTCAATTACATTCAGAATGTAATGATGATTCAGGTTGTGGTGAAAAATTCGATGTTGGTGGAATTGGTAACGTAATAGAAGCTGAACGTGATGAAGCGGTAATTGTGTCAAGTGCTTTTCAAGATACTAACCGATATAAATTAAAAGGAACACCTTCACAAATAGCAAGTGCATTAAATGTTATGGGTGGTGGTAAAAATTTCGACAGGGGTGCTACAATAGATTTTAATGGTAAAATAATTAATACTGATAAAATTAAAAAAGAAACAAATGATACCGATGTTAAAGATGATATTGAATCAGGTTCAGTTATAATTAATAGACGTTCAATGTATGATAATACAATATATGAAGTTCAAGGCACACCTAAACAAATAGCGAGTGCAATTAATAGTGTTAATGGTTACGGAGTAGTTATAGAAGATGGAGCAACAATTAAGGAAGCCTGATTGGGAATATAGCCCTGAAATAGTCGCAAATAAAAACTGCGAAATATGGGCGAATGTAGATTATTTCGGAAGAAATGTAATTTACCGTGATTCTAATTATAAAATTGTAGTAAATAGTTTTAATAAACCTGAAATAATCAGGCTATTTACAAATGCTACAATAAATGAAAAGAAAATAGGTGAATTAATTTGTACGCATAAAACATATAAAGGGAAAAAATATGTTTATTTAAACTACATATATATAGAAGATAAACATAAAGGCGGTGCTTATAGTTATAGGATGATAAATAGCTTATTATCAATACTTAAAGACGACATTGAAGGTATAGTAACAAACTATAAAATAAGGCAAAATTATAAGCCAATGAAAAAGTTTTTTGATTATCTCGGTGGGTTTGTTAATGATTTTAATTATTTGGAAATAAAAAACCCAAAAATACAATGTTAAAAAAATAATGAATAATAAAATAAAAAATTATATCTTTACACATTGTAAATCAATATTTCCTGCTATTGGATTGGGTCTATTTAATGCAGATGAAGATTTAGTATTGACTTCTTTTTCTAAAGATGAAAATAAATTAATACTTAAACAAGTTGATTTAATTGATGATAAGTGTAGAGTTGAATTGTTTATTGAATTTTATCTCGGTAAGCAAAAACATAAAAATCCTTGTTTTATTTTAGACTTGGATTTTATAAATAAACGAGCAGAAGTAATTAGTTTTGAAAGTGATTTATTTCCGAAAATAAAACTTAATGTTTATACGGAAGTAAATGATGTTAAATATAAAAATATTGTTGCAGAACAAGACTTGGAAATGCTTTGTTTAAATTGGCTTGAACAACTTAATGAATTAAATTATAGACCCTTATGCACTCTAAAAAAGATGGCTTAAATAATCCTGAAGAATTTACTGAAATGTCTGAAAAGGTAAGTCAAATTGACTTGCATAATAACGAGCATTGGAGAACAGCAAGACCGATGGGTTTAACTTCTATTCCTAAAATTGATACAAGAACAGGTCATTCTGATTATTTAACTACTTCAATGAAAGAGGATAAGTTTTTAAATGATGCCTATGATAATGGTGGGGAAGTAATTATTAGTAATAATAAGTTACTTTTTCGTGGTGCAAATAATAGAATTACCGTTATTGGAACTGTCAGAGTTGTAAAAGGAGAAAAAAGAATTTATAAAAGCCCATTTGCAAAAGCCTTTATAAAAGAAAATACTGATGAATTGGTCGAAAATTGGGCTAAACAAAACGGATATATAGTTTGGAAAGAAGATTTTGGAAATTCATACGAAGGTGGGGGCAGTTTAACGCCTGAACAATATGAACTTGTTCGCACACCTGCATTTAAAAATTGGTTTGGCGATTGGGAAAATAATCCTAAAGAAGCAAGTAAAGTTGTTGGCGAAAATGGTGAGCCTTTAAAACAATCACACTTTACAAATTCCAAATTTACTGTATTCAAGAATAAAGAAACAGGATTTCATTTTGGCGACAAATCTATAAAGGGAGATTTATCAATAGCAAAAGGCGAAGATTTCTTTGAAGAATTAGTGGTGTTTTTAAATATCAGAAACCCATTAAGAGTAAAAGATAGTCATAGGTTTGACCCATCAGTTTTAATAGAGCAACTATCAGATGATAATGTTATAACAGGCGAACAGTATAATAAGTTAAGCGAAGATTTATATGATGCAGAGGAAAACTTAACAGAAGATGATTACTATGATGATTGGGCTTTAATCAATAAGCAAAGCGACATTTTAATTAAAGTTCTGAAGGGTTTAGGTTACGATGGTTTAGTCTATCAGAATAAGTTTGATTCGCAAGATTCTAAACTTGCGTATTTAATTGATGAAGATTCTTCTCAAATATATGTAAGAAATAGTGAAGGGATTTTTGTTGGTGATGTAGTTCTTGAAAGTAAAAGTAATAAAAGAGCAATAGTTAATTTTGTGTCGCACAATGATAACTTATATGTTATAGAAGTAGATAATGGAGAAGAATTAACGGAACTCAATAAAATAAGAATAAAAGAAATTATAGATTCGGGTGGTTATGTAAAGGTTTTAAACTCACCAAAAACATATACCGACATTGATTTGTTTTTAGGTGAAAAATCATTTCTTGATTCGTGGATTGCATTTGATTCCGAACAAATAAAACTTGCAGATGGTAGCAATACTACTTTCGATGAAAATAACCCCGACATAAGGTTTAATAATGGTGGAAGTGCTGAAAATGAAGTTTATATCGAGTTTTTAAATAAATCAAAAAACTTTACTAAAGACAAAAAATCATTTAAGACATACAAGGATGCTGAAAAATGGGCAAGAAATAATTTTGATAAATTCAATCCTGATATGATTCATTATTATTCAGGTGGTGGCTCTACTAAACCGAATCCTACAAAAAATATGAATCACGATAATTTGATGAATCGGTCTGATTTTACCGCTTATGTCAATATAAATGATTATCCATATACAGCAACAGTACGAAATCTTAATTCGTTTAGAAACTATTTGAATAGAAAAGACGAAAAATTTACACCGAATGTTTTTGGTGAAATAACTTATATATCTGATAATGCTTCTGACGAATGGGTTTATCAGTTACAAAATCTTATTGATGAAAAGAAATATGAATTACAAACTTACAATAATGGTGGTATGACAAAAAATGAACACATATTAGAATCTTTTCTTACAAGCAATAAAACTGCGAATGTTAATAATTTATCTACGCACTATGCTGAAAACGAAAATCAAATATTATTACGAAACTATGGAACATTAATAGCAATTCGTAGAGGTAATGATGTTGAAATAACAAGCAAAAAATATAGCGTAACTACTACTAAAATTCAAAATGCCCTTCAAAGAATGGCAAATAATATGGGAATGAATGTAAGTAGAGTTGATGGATTTGAAGCAGGTGGAGAATTATCTGAAGTATCGGATATGTTACCACATTCAGAACCAATGGGAATAATTCAACCAATGAATATAATGGAAACGGTTCAGCCTATGTACGAAGGTGGTGGTGGAGTTAATGATGATATTAAAAAAAGGTATGAGGAATACCGAGAGCGAGAAATAGCTGAACAAGAAGAAGAAGAAAAAGACAAAACATTCAAAACATATAAAGTGAATGTTTATGAGCAAAAAAAATCAGGTGGTTATCCTTTTACTTCACACGAAACCGATAATTTTCTTGAAGCGGTAGGTTTTGGAACAGCTAAAATGAAACAGCAACGAAGATATAGAAGCGAATCAGACCCTTTATGGGTAAGTATTAGCAAATTTGTTCCTATCAGAAAAAGACAAAACGTATTTTATTCCTATAATGACTTCGTACATTTTGGCGAAGAAGATATGGAATATTATAAGAATAGTTTCGATACAGGTGGTCAGACCAACTTCGAGATAGAAAAAGATGATTCCGATTATTCTGATAATTTATATAAGATGTTAGAAGAAAAAAGGGAACAAGAATTAATAATTCAAATGAAGATTGCTACAATTATGGGAATAGATTCAGCAATAAGATTAAAAGATTCTGATTTCGTTATTCATCCATTTAATTTAATTCAGGGTGCAGTAAGAAAAGGTTTTATTGATGTTGAGCAAATAAATAAAGCGTTAATTGATGCTTCACAAAATGAAGCGTATCATATTGATTCTATATATAGAGATAGTGGACACGGAATAGGTTCAAGTGATATGAACGCATTTATAAGTAGTATGTTACGAAGTGCAGGTATTCAAGAGAAAGATTACGCTAATGGTGGAATGACACAAGGTTATAATGACCGAATGGATGAATCTTTAGGTATGCGACACAAAGGGCATCATTCTCAAACGCACAAAGATAGGCGTGATGAAGCTAAAGGTATGAATAAAGGTATGGGCAATCGAGCATATCAATCAGTCGGCACAATGGATAAAATGAATAATGGTGGAGAGATAAAAAAAGAAAAAGTTAAAAAAAGTCATTACAAAATATACGATAAGAAATCTAACAAATTTTTAGGAGAAGTAGAAAAGGGTAGTGGTGGTATATGGTATAGTTATGATGAGTTTGGAACTCCAATTTCTAATATAGACACAGAATTGTGGATGGCAATTACTCCGTTTCAAATAAGAGCAAATGAGGGTAACAAATCTTATTTAGAATATGTTACTACTACAAATAGCAGATATAAGCTATACGCTAAAGGTGGAGCATTAAAGCCAATTCCTGAAGGAAATAAAGGTTTACCAAAATTACCTGAAGATGTTCGTAATAGAATGGGATATATGGAATATGGTGGTGTGGCTGAAAAAAGGCAACAGTACGAAGCAGAAAGGCAAATGAAAAGAACTGTTTTAAATGACACTACGCATAAATTAATTAATAAAAATGGTTCGGATATTAATAAATATTCAGCGTATGACCTTAAAACATTAAAATCATATATTTCTGAAAGAGATATAAGTGAAAAAATGGCTCAAAATGTTTGGGGTTTAGCTATCCAAAATGGTTTTGAAGGGTATCGTTCTAAAGTATTAATATTAAATTCAGGAACAGGAAACATATTAAATTATGTCGATGATGAATTTAATAGAGTTGATGCGGTGAATCCTGATAAAACAGAAAACATAATCGCAGGTTTATTAAACGATGAAGAATCTATTAATATACACACGGATTCATTAAAAACATTAAATAAATATGATTTAGCAATTATATTGGATGTAGATAATCAAATAATTAATGGAAATAAAAGAGATAGTTTAAAATTGGTTACTAATAAATTAAATCCAAATAATCTGCTTATTTTTGTTACTATTGATTTAGGGTTAAATCCTCGTAAAATGATTCAGGGGGAAAATGCAAATACAAAATATATTAATAATAATTATCGTATGGTAAGTGCATTTAACGATGGTACAAAGATGATTAGTGTATTAAAAAGACTATAAAATATAATAATGGAATATACTGAAAAAGATTTAGAAATTTTAATTGAGGAATCAATAAATGAATGTGATTCAATGCCTTATCTTTGTCGCTTTGTCAAATCAAAAGCAGGTAAAAAAAGAGTTATGGATAGAATTAAACAACACATTTTTTCAAGAGGAATAGATAATGTTGAAACAGCTATGGCATTAGTAGAAATGGAATTATCAAATTCAATATAAAAAAATAATTATGGCAAAATTTGGTTCAGAATACTTTAAAGATAATCCGCAAAATAAAGTCGAATCTTTAGACGAAATTATTACAAATGTTCCGTTTAAGGAAACAAGAATTGTAGATGAAAATGTTTCAAGAGAAACAAGAAGTAATTTAATTAAAGCGGTTTTTGAAAATAAAGCAAAATCAATCGTTGATAAAAGGAAAGTTAAATTATACGATGAAGGCGATGAAGTAAATACAAATGCGTTATGGACACCATACGAATTTCTGCACGAATTATTGCCTGAAGTATATCGAAGAAATGGGTATGCGAGATATGTAGTTTCTGATGCAGAAGGAGAAGAAATTCAAAGAGGAATTGATGAAAGAAGGTTAAAGTATAATACGGATGTAGAAACTGCATTAAGAGAAAATGAAGTAACAAGTATATATGACCTTGAAGCCGATAAAGTAGAGGAATTACAGGCTGAAAGAAAAGATATTGAGAATAGTGAAATATTTATTACTCAATCAGAAATAGAAGCATTTCTTTTAACTAATACTCACTTAAATAAAGATTTTTATTTAAAAGAAATTACACAAGATTTTGAAACATTAAAAGATAAAGGTCTTATATGTTATGATGTTTCAGAAAGAAAATGGGTATATAAATACGAATATATTAGCGGTAATTTAAGAGCGAAAAGGTCTGATTTATTCTTTAATGAAGAAGAAATAAAAGCAAATTATCTTACTGATAGTCAATATGCTTATCAATTAAAGTTGATAGATGATAATCTGCCTATTGATTGTTTAATTACGGAAGCAAAAACATTCAATCTATTCTTATCAGCTAATTCACATTTTGCAACAGACAAAGATATTGTATCAATTACTAATGCTGATATGCAAGATTGGGATGGTCTTGTAAATGAAGAATCTTTGGCAGGTGCTTTTGTTGAATGGTTGGATTATGCAAAAGAGCAAGGGATAATTTTGCCAAAGGAATTTAAGGGAATGAATCAAGCGGATGTTATTGAGATTTATATTTATAACAAATACCCAAAAAGTCTTAAACCAAAAGGTTACGATACCGCAACTCTTAAAAAGAAAAGAATTAACGACACCGATAAAGCCTTGCGTATTGGACAGCCTTTGTTTGATAAATTTTTAAATAAAGGTTTAACGCCACAAGCAAAATTAAAAGTTTCAGCTAATTGGAACGCAAGATTTAATTCTTTTGTTTTACCAAAACTATTCAAAACACCTGTTGCTTTAACATTGGCAAGGTACTTTAAGAAAGATGTTGAATTTATTCCTAACCCTACACAGGTACAATCTGTTCAGTATATGGTTAATGCTAAAAGCGGATTATTAGCTTATGGTGTAGGAGTAGGTAAAACAGCATCATCTATACTTAACGTATCTTATGTTTTAGATAATAATTTAGCATCAAACCCATTATTTGTTGTTCCTAAACCCACTTATGCAAAATGGAAACAAGAAATTCAAGGTGGTATTGTAACTAAATTTGTTGTTACTTATAGGGATGGAGAAGAAATACTACAAGATTATTTTCCAACCAAAAGAAAAGCAAATAAATTTATTAAAAAATATGGTGGTAGTGTAAAAGAAAAAAATCATTTTTCAAAAGGTCTTTTACCACACTTACCGCCAATAGTTGATTTAGGAAATTTAGGCTATGAAGGATTTGTTAAGGATAATTTAAAAACCTATACAAGGGATGAACAAAGAATAATAGATGGTTACGTTGAAGGGATTAAATTTGTAAAAAGTCTAAAACCTGATTATATAGAAATCGGTAAAACTAAATTTATTCAAGATGAAGAATCAGGAGTTAGAAGCGTACCGACATTTAATGGTTTTGCTGAAGAAGAACAAATAAGAAGTTATTTTCCTGATTTTGATTTAGATGAATTGGTTTCAGATTATAATAGCTATCAATATCGTTTTTTACCAAATGATAAAAACATAATTATCGCTACAAAAAGTGAAACGAAAAAAGACCCAATATCATTTTTATTACTTGGATTTACGAAAAAATCAAAAGAAATTAAGGGTGAAGTAATAGATAGGGCGTATGAAATATATGGTTTAGAATCAACATTAAAAGCAATACGATATGATTTAGGAACATATAATGACTTTCCTGCTAACACTATATTTATTGCTACTTTTGAAGCCTTAAAGTATTTTGGTTCTGAAAAAAGAACAGAAGATAATAAAGATGAACTTGAATCTGCAAATAGCTTGTATGCTAATATATATAAAGAACTTTCGCAAGGTGAACCCCTTGATTTAGCTTTAAGAGGTGGTAAAACAGGTGATGCCGAAAGTATGGAAGAAGGACTTTTTGGTAGTCCAACGAAGCCAAAAATATTTTTAAAAGATTTAGGAGTAGATTATTTAGTTGTTGATGAAACACATTTTTTCAAGAAGGTATTTACTAATTCAAAAGGTAGACCTAAAGTAGTAGATAATGCTTATTTGGGGAGAAGTACCCCTAAATACTCTAAATTAAGCAAAGGCTCTCCAAGTAGTTTAGGTTTGTCGATGTATAATGTAGTTAGATACATTCAGCATCTTTCTGAAGAAAGGATATTTGCTTCAACAGGTAGACGACCTAAATTAAGTTATAATGTATGTCATTTGACCGCTACACCTTTTACAAATACACCGATTGAAGTTTATTCAATGATGGCTATTACAAATATTGGGTTTTTAAAAACTGCTAAATTCAATTATGTAGAAGATTTCTTTGATGCTTTTATGCGAGTAGAGTTTGCACTACGATTTAGAGCAGGTAAAATAGTAAAAGAACCTGTTTTAATGGGATATAATAACGCTCCGCAAATGAGAAATGTTATTTCTTACGTTATGGATTATAAAAGCGGTCAAGATGCAAATATTAAAAGACCTGATAAATTTGTTTTACCTAATTCTGATTTAGGAGTAAACACAATTTTAAGACCTTCAAATGAACAAGAAGAATTAATATCTGATATTAAATCTTACATTAGAGGGAGAAAAACACTTGCCGATGTTTGTGGTGAGGATGCAACAACAGAAGTTTCTACGGATGATATGTCTGACGATGAATTGATGGATTATTTATATCAATCTGATAATGAAAGTCTTGTAGAAAGATTTAGGGATATTGAAGAATTTACTGAAAATCAAAGAACAGCTTTAAAAAATGAAGTTGAAAAGATTAGGCAATTAGATGAAGAAGTTCAAGAAGAAGATTTGGATGTTAATGAACAAGCATTATACAGGTTTTATAAAGGAATGAGTTTTATAAAACAAGCTACATTAAGTCCATATTTATTAACTTGTCGTAAAGCGAAAGGTGATGAACCTACTTACAGGCAATATATTGATAGTAGTCCTAAACTTTTATATACGTTAAAAGCAATTAAATCTACTCACGATTTTGAGGATGCTAATAATATAAAAAGAACAGGATGCGTTATTTATATGGATATTGCGGTAGACCCATCAGTTATCGTTCCTATTGGAGAACCAATAGGATATACAAATCAAAACGCACCTGTCTATAATGAATACAAAAAATTAAGTTGGAATAGTGGTGGATTTGAAAAAATAAAACAATATTTAGTAAATGTTTACGGTTATCGAGATAATGAAATTGTACTTGCTAAAGGTAATATGTCCGATGCTGATAAAGAGTATTCTAAAAATAAATTTTTAAGCGGTGGAGCGACTGTATTAATTGGTTCATCTACTATTTCCACAGGTGTAGACCTTCAAAACAATGCAAGTTCATTATTCTTAAACAGTTTTGATTGGAATCCAACTGACAACGAACAAGTTAGTGGTAGAATACACCGACAAGGAAACTGTCGAGCAAGAGTAAGAATTGTTTATCCTATGATAAGTGATTCAATAGACCCTATTATTTTTCAATTACTGCAAGAAAAAACTGCTCGTATTAATGAGATTTGGGATAAAGAAGGTGTAACTTCAGCATTAAACCTTGAAGATTTTAATCCTGCACAATTACAGGATGCTTTAATAACTGACCCTGATGATAGAACAGAAATGTGGTTCGAAAGGGAAACCGAAAGTATTTTGGATAAAATTTCTGAAGCAGAACAAAAAAGAGAAGTATTAAAAAATTCGGCTCAAACCTATGATGATTATGTGAATTTAAAGCCATTAGTCGTATATGTTTTAATTATAATTGATGCTTACAAGAAATATACAACGCAACAGGAAGGTATTGAAGAAACGAATAATAGAATCCAAGATGTTCTTGATACAGACTTTGAGGATGTAATAAAAGAAACAAAAGACAAGAAAGGTAAAGTAATTAAAACTGAAGTAGTTGAAACTGCTGATGAATTACAGGTGAAAGCGGTAAATAAAATCAAAAAAGATAGATATGACTACGCTAACGACCCTGAAGATAGATATATTGCTGAAGATTATGCTGATAAAACAGATGAAGAAATATTTAAAAAAGCATATCGAGAAATAGGTAGAAATGGTTCTTGGTTTTCTGAAAACGTATATAATTTTAGCGAAATAAATCAATTTATAAGAAATACATATAGTGATTGGTATTACGGTAACTTTCTTACAGAAGAACAACAAGAAACAATTAGCGAACAAAAGCGTGTTGCTGAAGAACAGCAATTTTCTTTAGGAAATCAAATAGATACTACGAAAGAAATTATTGATGTAAAAGAGAATGAATTAAAAGAAGCTGTTTCTAATCAAAGAAAACAATTTTTACAAAACGAAATTAGAGAATTACAAAACGAAGTCAATAGACTAACTCAACTTTACGAACAGCAAAAAGATTTAGTTGAATCTGCTGAATTTAAACTTGACAATTTAGTTAATGGTACTAATTTAGAATTTAGTACAAGTAGTTGGACATTCGTTCCAAAATTTATTAGTTCAGGAAATGGGTGGTTGTTGGCATATAGGGATATGCGACAAAAAAGGAGAGTTCTTGAATCTTGGAATTTAGACCCTGAAAACATTAATACTGCTCGTATTGAAGTTATTAATGAAATTTCAGTAATGGAAAACAGGCTTTCTAATCTTGAAGGTGAAAAGAGTGCAAAAAGAGAACAGTTCAAAATTGAATATGAACAAAATAGATTGATTTCACCATCTTTAGAGGAATTGGTAGACCAATTTTCAAGTAAAAACGATTACTTTTTAGGTGAAGATGCAAGAATGGAATGTTTTGAAATTGATACAACGCCAACTGTTGATGATTTACCTGATGCTGAAATTGTTGAAGAAGAATTTGAAGAAGAAATTGAAGGTGGTGTAAAAATTATTGATATAACTGAAAAGCAATTAGACTTCTTGAATTATGTTAATATCAGCGACCACTCAACTGATGGTAGCGGTCTTGTTGCTTGGTTACAAGATGATTCAGATATTTTCACTCAAAAGCAATTAAATACTATTGCAAAGCAATTAAGTAAATTAGGAGTTTTAGATTACACGCCTGACGAAATTATTAATGATAGAAAAATTTCTTGGGTTTCGATTAATTCAGATTATCAAATAGAAGATAGTGATGTGCCTGACACAGGTTATAGATTAATTAATTTAACTTTTGAAGATGAACCTATTGAAGATTATTATGATGAAAATTTTGTTGTAGGATTTGATGATGAAGATGAAGAAATTGAAACTGAAGAAATTGAAACTGAAGAAATTGAAACTGAAGAATCTGAATTAGATGGTAAAATAGATGAATATTTATCTGACATAGAGGGTTATGAAATTTTACTTTCTATTAATGACGATGATAAACAAAGAGAAGAATATCTTTCAGAAATTGAAGGTTATTTAATCTTAATGGAATTAGAAGGTGCAGATGAAAAAGTTATCGAAGAATTAAAAAACAAATTTGAATTATAAAATAAGTAAAAAATAAAGATATGGCTAACTTATCCAAAATGACAGATGCTCAATTAAAGAGCCAATTAAGTAAACTAAAGAAAATTGTTGCTCGTACCTCTAATGATGTTGCGAAAGCAAAAATGCAAGGTGGTATAGATAATATAAATGATGAATTGGCTAAAAGAAAAGAGCCTAAAGCTGAATCAAAGCCAAAAGAAAAGCCAAAGCAAAAGCCACAGCGAAAGCCAAGACAAAAGCCCACAGCTAAAGAAGAAAAAGAAGAAGCACCAAAACCAAAAAGGAAACCAAGAAGAAAGCCTACTGCGGAAAAACAAAAGCCTTCAGCTAAAAGAAAACCCAAACGTGGTGTTCAAATGCTTTCTACTAAAACGGTTTTAGTCGATGGTGAGGAAATGAAAATGAACTCACAGGAGTTTTGTGATTATCTTTTGGCAGAGTTTAAAGAGAGAAGAATTAAAGCTGAAGAAAAAAAGGCAAAGAATAAAAAAACCAAAACAAAATCAGTAATGACAAAAGTTACTGATAATATTGAAAAGGGTATTACACAAGCGATTAAAGAATCTGTAAAAACTAATAAGGCTAAAATTGAAAAAAATCCAAGAGAATTTTTCGGTAAAGTCAAAAAACTTGAAGTTGCTACAAAATCATTCTTAAATAGTTTAAAAAGTGTACTTGGAAAAGAATTTGATGGTAAAGAAGTTACTTCTACTGTCAAAGGTATTCAAGACCTTGTAAATGAATTAAAGAAAAAAGTCGAAAAATAAAATATTAATTATGAAGTCAGTTTTACCATTTAGAGGTGATGATACATTAATGTATTCAATTACTTACGATTTAGTTACGCCTGAAAGTGCATCGGAAGGTGATTACGCAGAAAATGGATATGTAGTAGAACCAACTGAAGGTGAACTGCAAGATATTTTATTAGAAGCCAACAGGGATTACGGAATTTATAAACCTGTGGGGGTTGGTGTTTTTGTAAATACACAAGTACCTGAAGATAAAGATTACTTTGAAAAAGGACACGAAAAATATTATACATTAACAATTACCAAAAGTGATGGTAGTAAATTAAATCAGGAAGAACTTGATTTTGTTACCGCTTTATTAAATGAAGGTAAATATTACTTTGACGAAGAATCAAATAGATTTTACGAATGGGGTGGTACACCTGAATATGGAATTGGTGGATGGATTGGTGGAACTTTAATTGGTGGTTTTTTAGGTTATCAAGTTGGAAAAGCTGTTGGTTATGGTCGTGCTGTTCGTGGATATGAAGGTGGTGGAGAGATAGAGAAAGTTGTTAATCACAATGGGGAATGGAAAATATATTATGGTAAATCTGATTGGGGAAATCCTATACACCTATCAACAAATAGGGGAGATATACACCGAGATATTACTTTTCCTACCAAACAATCTGCTCAAAAGTTTCTTAAAAGTAGTGATGATGAACAAGGTCGATATTCCCATAACTTTATGGTAAAGGTTTTTAAAGATGAAGGTTGGAGTGTTGATAGCGTTTCAGATTATTATGAAGGTGGTGGAGAGGTAATAGACACATTCACATCAATACAAGGAAGTAGAGTTATGCCAAACAATCCTTTTACGATTGAAAAGGAAAATAAGTTTTATGTTATTAAAAACAGCAAAGGCGAAGTTTTGGCTAAAGACACTACGAAAGATGGTATAATGAAAGATAAAGGTATGTTCTTAAACCTTTACGAAGGTGGTGGAGATATACCTTCAGATTATTTTGATTTTCAAACTGTTCAATATAATAATGGTGGAGAGGTTAGATATTTTAACCGACACGAAAATATGGGTAATGAAACAAGGAGAGAAATTTTAGAATATACCCAATATCCAATACTTAAAGAATACTTTGGAAAAGATGGAAAAGATGATACGGAATATGAAGAAATCAGCAGAAGATTAAAGGAAGTTAATTACGACACAGGTTTTGGTGGTTTTACAAATTATTTATATGGAATGTTTGATGGTTATGATTATTCGAAAACAAAAGATTTTCAAGACGAACTTGCTAAAATAAAAAAGGCAGACCCTAAATTCCATTCAAAAATAATGAGGATTGTTGAAGAAATACAATCCTATCCAACAACCGAACAACCTAATAATAATCAATTTGGTTTAGGTGGATTATTACTTGCAGGTGGATTTGGTGCATACGTTGGATATAAAGTAGGTAGAGCAAGACCGCAAAAGAAAGGATTTGATACTGAAAAGAAAGTAGCAAATAAAATTAAAGGAGCAGTAAAAGACGTTACAAGCAAAAAGAAACCTGCAAAAGCATACGAAGGTGGTGGAGAGATAACGAAACAACTTGAAGAATTAGAAAATACTCACGAAAAAATTAGACGAATACTAATGGATAGTGGTGCAGTAGAATATGGAGATTTTATAATTGACGATATTTCAGAAGCAGTAGGTATGTCAAACACAAATGCTTATTACACCGAAGATGAATATTATGAAGTACCTAAAAAAGTTGTTTTAAAGGGATTCGCAAGTGAGAAAAATATACAAGAATTAGAAAATACTCACGAAAAAATTAGACGAATACTAATGGATAGTGGTGCAGTAGAATATGGAGATTTTATAATTGACGATATTTCAGAAGCAGTAGGTATTCCAACCACGAATGTTTACTATGAAGAAGGAATGTCAAAAGGCGGTTCTACCTATCAAGGTGGTGGAGAAATACAAGCCACATCGGAATATACTTTTAATGAATTATATGAAATGCCATATAGCAAATTAGAAAAGTATTTTATGCAATTTTATGGGTATGATGGAAGGGAAGAATTTGATGAAATGTATGAAAATCAATTTGAAGGTAAAAGCGAAAAACAAAAAAAGGAAATACTTATAGATAATTTTAAAGATTATAATTATTCGGGCAAGTTCGCTAAAGGCGGTTCTACCTATCAAGGTGGGGGTAAAGTAGTTTCTTATAAATACTACGATAAAGATGATTACGATGATAGCGTAACAATAATAAAACCTAATGAATTAAAAGAGTTTTTAGATGATTGGAACAGCACAATGGAAACCAATTATAAAAATGCTAAAGAATTTAATGCAGGTGAGGATTATTATGTTCTTGAAGAAATATATTATGGTGGTGGTGAAACAATAACAAAACCAAGACCAACAATAACGCCAACGGAAACACCTTCAAAACCTGACAAGGATAATCCTTATTTACCAAAGGTTAAACCGAAACCAAAGGCTTCAAAGTTAATTTTGACAAAATAATAATTATGCAAGAGTTTAAAGAACAGTATTTTGCAGGGAGAGAAAGGATGCACCCTGAATTAGAAAGATTAGCAAAAGAAAATAAAACTACTCTATCTAATAATCGTGCTTTTCCTGAAATAGATAGCGAAGGAAATAAACTTAATTTTGAAGAAATTAGTGCTTATAAAAGATTTCTTGATGTAGTTGCTAAAGTAAAACATTATACAGGCGTTCAAGATTTATCTAATCCACAGTCTTTAATGCAATTACAGGGAATGTTAATGCAAACATTTCAGCAGATTATTCCTATACAAGAACAGCACAAAGAACAGCTTGAAAATATGGCTGTTGATTTGGTGATAAGAGAATTAGAAATACCTAAAGGGTCTTTTAAATTTGATTGCAAGTTCGTTGCGATGGGAGAACTTGATAAAAGTAAATTCCAAGAAGATAGTCAAGAACCTTCACAAGATGATATAGAAGAACAATTCGGTGGAGATAATTTTCAAGGTGCAGAATTTGAAACACCAAATGATTCTTTCGAAAAAGAAAAACAAAAAAGACGATTTACAAATGCTTTAATTCAAGGTTCAGCAAAAAAAGGACACTATATGTTTGAATTAGTTCGTAATGAATTAAATCAAATACATCCTGATTTTGCTAAAATGTACGGAATTGTTATGTCAATTAATGATTTGATGTATTGGATGATGCCTGATGAAGAAATGAAGCAAAAAGCAGGTGAATCAGTTAATGGTGAAGAAGAAATAGATACTGAAACTGACCCACCTACAATTAAAGTAAGAGGAATTTTATTTCCTATACTTGTTCACGAATTAATTAAAGGTATTTTTGATATATTCGGAACTCACGGATTGCCTGACGACCCTAAAAGTCAGCAAATGGTGATGAACAGTACAGACACTCTTACAAACGAGATATGGGATTTACGTTTGGGTAGTTTCTTTTGGGAGCGTTTAGTAAATATGTTTCCTATTACAATTTTTGAAGAAGGAAATAAACACATTCAACATTATTTATTTGCAAGACTTTCAGCTTTAGAAACTGAAGAATTTTTTGAGGTATTTCAAGACGTAATGAAAGGAAATTCTGAAGGTAAAAAGTTTGTTGAGGATATGGTTTACGATATTGAAAAAGATATTAGTGAACGTGCTATGAATGAAACTTTAGGTGAATATGACTTTGGAACAGATGAAGATGAAGATGAAGGTTTGGGGTTATATAAAGATGGTGATGAAGTAGAATGGAGCAATAATGCTTTAGATGAATTAAAAGAATATGAAGATGATGATTCTCTAAAAATATGGGAGTTGGGGGATGAAATTTATATTTCAGGAAGTGATTCTGAATATCTTATTTTTAAAAATGAATCGGAAGCATTAGATTATGCACATTCAAGGGTGATGGAAGATTTAGAAGAAAATATTGATTATTTTAATGAAGATTTTATTTACTCGCAGGTAGATGAAGAATCAGCAGAAAGATATTTTAGGGAAGTTTATGATGAAATGAATACATCTTATGTAGAGGACATAGAAAGTGAATCCGACAGCAAATATGAAAATAGATTAGTTGCAGAAATGGTTGAAGCAGGTATTATAGATGAAGAAGAATTAGCAGGATATGAATTTAGTAAAGAAAACTTTATAGAATATCTAACAGATAATCAAATAGAAGATGGTAATGGGGGGTTAGACTATTATGAAATGACTTTTGGTAAAGAAGAAGCTATGAATGTTATAAAGGATAATAATCTAATAGATTATTCTGATACAAGTGATGAAGCGATTTCAGTAGATGGTATTGCACATTTTATATCAAGTTACGATGGAAATACAATCGAGTTACCAAGCGGATATATGGCTTATAGAACAAACTAATTAAGAATAAAAAGATGGCAGTTTCTACAAAAGGAAAAAAGTATTTAGGTAAGTTATCAAAGCCAATTATGGCTGAAGAAGGTATGGAAGTAAAACCACTATCTGAAATGGGTTATTCTGAAACAAAAGAATATATAATGGATAATTACATATCAAATATTTTAGAAGCACAAAGAACCTTTAATTTTTATAATTCAGGTTTTTCTTATGATTTTGATGATGATAATGCTCGAAAAGAAATATTAGATTATTACAAAGGTGAAGCAGATTATACTGAATCTGAACTTGCAGAAAAAACTAAATATCAAGTAAATGATTGGGAAATTGTTCGTATAGATACTGATGATTCAGGCGAGGAATATGAAGAAGAACTTGAAGAATTAAGTGGTGATAATACTTATAATGGTTCTTATCTTGGTTTAATAGACTTAAATTGGCGATTGTATCACGATACTGAATACGATAAGTATTTCTACATTATACACCCACATTTAGGGGGGGATATTCGTGGTAATTATGGTGAAGCGTTTATTCTTGAAGGGGATGATAAAGAAGATTTATTTTATCGTTTCTATGAAGGTTTTATAAGCGGTAATTTAAGTGTATATATTAAATTAAAAGATGCTTTGCCTGTAAAAGGAAAAAACACTCCTTCAGTATTGCTTTTTGATTCTCAACAGGATTCTGATGTTGCTTTATTTGAATTTTACGAAGATGGTTCAGAAATAAATAGCAAAACCGCCCAACAATTAGTTGATGATTTTGAATCTTTTGATGATTATTCAGGTGATGAATTTATTGAAGGAATGGTAGAAGAATTTCGTAGAGGTAAAAAAGCCAAAGAATATACAGGCGGTGGATATTTAGACGATACACCAAAAATATATGTTGAGATTTTAGGACATTCTGAAGGTCAATGGATGGAATTAGATGGAATGACTGAAGGTTCTGAAGTTATGGATGCCATTCAAGAATATATGGATGAATTAAATGAGCAAGATGGTAAATCGAGAGAAGAATACCGAATTGCTGATATGGAAGGTTTCGGACACAGTTATTTCTATAATGAATATATGGGAGAATCTGATTTCGACCAATTATTAAATTCATATAGTGCTTACGAAGATTCGGATTATCCTGCTGAATTGATTTTTGAATATGCAAACGATAATTCTTTGGATATTGAAGATGCAATTAAATCAATGGATGATAGTTATTATGGTGCTTATGAAGAAATGTCTGATTATGCAGAGCAAGTTGTTTCTGAAGGCGTTTATACACCTTCAGGTAGTGATGTTTATGTAACTGACACGGATAAAAGATTGATTTCAGGTGAAGAAGCAGATAATTCAATAGATAATATGGATAATCGACAAATTATAGAAGAATCATCTGAAGGAGAAAGAACATTTGCAAATGAAGAATCAGAATTAGATGCAAAAATATCTGATATTGAAGATGAAATTAGTTCATTAGAAGATTTACAGGGAGATACTGATAATGATGAAGATTATGATAACATTACAGACACAATAGCTGAAAAGGAAAGTGAATTAGAGGAAATTAAAGAAGAATTAGAAAATCTTGAAGAAAAAATTGCCGATGATGTTAGACAGGAAGTGTATGATGATATATATGATACCACTTATGACCGATTAGAAAATGATTTAGAAAATTGGTTATCTGAATTTGGTTATGAAGATTATACTGATGTTAATTTTCTTGTAATTGATTACGATAGTATTGCAGATGATTTAGCACTTGATTATATGGTTTATGAGGTGGATGATAAATACTATTTATTCATTAATTACAAAGGCGGTGGAAAAATAAAAGCTGTTGGAAAACCTAAAGACTACAATTATTATATTGTTGAAAAGGAATACAATAAAATTATTTCAGGACACAATAGTAAAAAAGAAGCATTATCTGAAAAATCTAAATTAAAAGGTAAGCACAAGTATTTAACATTAGAGGTTTATCCAAGAAATACTGTTGAAATGGATTTGGATATTGATACAACTTCATTTAATTCATTTTCTGAACCTGAAACATTCAAATATGGTGGTAAAGTAAGTTTAAGAAGTGGTGTAAAAGCATCAAGTGATGATGAATTATGGAAATCATCAAATGAATTAAAAAGCAGACTTTCAAAAGCAAGAAAAGGTATGGAAGTTATGAACCATACTGAATCTAAAAATGTAAAAAAAAATTTAAGTAGAGTTCGTGCTAAAAACTATATAAAGCATAAAACATTTAATATGGGCGGTATGCCTAATATGGGTGGTGGTATGCCGACAACTGATTTTTTACCCCCTGATAAAACTCCTGAAGAAAGAAGGAAATTACAGAATAAAAGATTACTTACAGCAAGTAGAAGTATTGATAATGTAAAAGAAAGTTTAGGCGGTGCTAAAAATTTCATTCAAAAAAGTTGGGAAGAAGCAGATTTTGGTGATGGAAAAGGAAAAGCTAAATTCAAATTAGGCGGTTATATAAAAGGTGATGTAGTTCTTTTTAATAGTGATGGGAATAAAAGAAAAGGAACAATTACTGATGAATTAGGAAATGGCGATTATGCTATCTTTTCAGGTTCAGGATTTGGTATGTCGCAATCATTAGTGAATGAAGAAGAAATTGAAGGTTATGCACCTGCATACGAAAAAAGAAAGTTTTTAGGAGTTTTTAATGATGGTGGACAATTAAGTAGATGGGATTCTGTTGTTTATTTTACCGATGTGGATGGTGAAGAAAAACATATAGAATATTTACACATACACGCTAATAATGACGTAGAAGCAGAAAAAATAATCAGACAGAAATTTTACGATGAAGATGCAAGTAGATATGATTCGCCTATAATTAATTATGTTTCTATGTGGCATAGAGGAATTATTGGTGAAAAACCTTTCAATAAAAATATTAATACTGATGGTACATATAACTACGAAGGTGGTGGAATTATTACATCAAATGAATTAGACAAACTACACACAGGTTTTACTTTAGAATATCTTGACAAACTTCTTTCTGAAAAATTTCCTGATTCACATAGTATAATGGTTATTGAAGGTCGTAGAAATGAACAAGAAAATTTTGGTAGAAATAAAGTGTACGGACAGTCTGAAATAGATAGGAGTATAAGTGGAATGAAATTTACATTCCCTGACAACAGAGAACACGCAATCGAATACGATGTTCAGCAGGGAAGCGAGAACACCAATTACGAATTTGTTATTTACGATAGTGATATTCTGCCATATACAGTTTTGTGGGGTTTTAAAGATGAAGGTGATGTTGATTCTTCTTATGTAACAAAAGCTGTTGCGTTTTTACAACAGGCTTATGGTTATCCTATGACTGTTGAACATACGGTAATGTCAAAAGGTGGCTCAACCTACGCAGAGGGTGGTAGATTAGCAAGAGGGGGAAGTATTTATGAAGTAAATAAAATTGGAGAACAAGATAAACCATTATCAGAAAGTTTAATGAGTGCTAAAAATTTAAAAGAACTTAAAACTCGTTTGAATGAAGTGTATGGTACAACCAAAGGTTTTAGAATTAAAAAGAGAGATAAGGATGGTAGATTTAATGTCGTTAAATTAGCAGAGGGTGGAGAGGTAGGAGAAGATGAAGATGGGAATAAGTATGAAATACTTTGGGGTAATGATAAGCCATTCAAAAGTGGAGATATGGCATATAATCCTATGTCGGGTATTGTTATGGAAGTTTATTTTGATGCAGATGATGAAAATGCAGATGATGAATATTATGTTCAAGAAACTTACGCACAAGTAAAAAAGTTGGACAGTACCTACGCAGGGGGTGGAGAGATAACTGAACACGAAATATGGGTTCTTAAAGCCAACGTAAGGCTTCTTTCTACTAAAGGCAACACGAAAGGAGATAAAGAAATAATAAAAGATGTTAAACCTATTCTTTTAAAATTCAAAAAAGGTAATAAAGACCTATCTAATATGCCTAAAGATGATGTTATTAAATTGTTAAAAACAAACATCAGACTGCTTTCTTATGAGAACACAAAAGGGGATAAAGAGATTTTAACTGATAGTGCCGATTACATTTCGGCTATTTCTTCAAAAAGGGGTTCTACCTATCAAGGTGGGGGAGAGATACTAATTGTTAAAACCAAAAAGGGTTTAAAAACAATGAAAGACTTTGAAGATTTTTCTAAAGATGAAATAAAAGAATGGGGAACTGAAAGAGGTTGGAAGTATAATGCCGAAGGAGAAAAGTTTGGTGGTCAAGCACTTAAAATAGATGAATTTTTTGTCAAACCAAGAAGCAGATATAATGCTAAATTACCTTCATCTACCTACGCAGGTGGGGGAAGTATAGAGAAACAAAATAAAGCTATGCTTGAAAATGATGCAGTACAAATTGAACATCATTCTGAAGAATTAAATAAAGTTGTTCCTAAAACAAAAAAAGTTCCTGCTTGGATTGTTGGAAAAACAAGTAGAATTAATTCAGACCTATCTGATGTTACACATTATTTAGATGGTAAAAGTCAGGTAAAAAAAAAGTTTAATTCAGGGGGAACATTAGAATTATCTAAAGAAAAAGCAAAAAAAGTATTTCATTTACCTTATGAAAGTGCAATATATGTGCCTTCAACTTCAAATGTTGATGAAGTAATTTCATCTGATGAAATGCAATCAAGAGTTGATGAAGTACAACAATATTTAGGTAATTTATTTGGTGGATTCAGTTCGGCAGAAACTATGGGTGGTTTTGTTGATAGCAAAGGAAGTTTAGTTAATGAGGACATTATAAAAGTTACTTCATTTTCAGAAAAAGATACTTTTGATGAAAATAAAGAAGAAGTATTAAATAAACTTGCTGATTGGTCTAAAGTATGGGGTCAAGAAGCGATGGGATTTGAATTTGAAGGTGATTTATATTATGTACCTGCCAATTATAAAAGAGGTGGTAGGCTTTTTACACCTAAAGGCAGAGAGATATTATATAAAGATGAAAATGTTGCGTTAGAACACAATAAAACAAGCGACCATTACTCACTTATAGACCCTGAAACAGGTCAATATATGGATGATGGTGGATTTGTTTCAGATTATTGGTATATAGATTCTAAAAAATTCTACGATGGTGGCGATATTCAATTACAAGTTGGGGATATTGTAAGTTGGATGGATGGTGATAATAGAATTACTCGTCAAGTAAATTCAATAAAAGAAGATGGTACTATAATTATTCGGATGGGTAAAGAAACTTATAAAGAACTTAATCAAGAAGATATAATTGATGTAAAAGAAGGTAAAAATAAGCCTATTGATATAATAACTAAAAAAATAGGTGTACCTAAAGAAGTTGGAGAATTTTTATTAGATAAAAGTCAAAAATTTGGGGTTTGGTTATCTGATATAAGTAAAAGAAAAGCTATTGATTTATTTAAAGAAAGACAGCCTGAATCAGAATGGAAAGGTAAGAGTGATAAAGAGGTGTCTGAATTGACTGTAAAAAGATGGATGCCTAATGTAAAAATATATGAAGAATATTTTGGTAGTAAAATAACAGGTATTCTTGATTGGTTAAATTCACCAATGACAGGTAATATTGCTATTAAAGATATGGATTTTGATACTGCGGTATCTGAATCTGAAATATGGCATAGTCAATTAGAATCATCAGGAGAAACTACTAATTATGTTGAACCTGCTCAAAATAGAATTATTAAAGAGTATGAACCTGATGAAAATGGAATTACATTTTATTGGGCTTTGATTCCTGCAAGTAAATGTGATATTGAAGCTAAAAGAATGGGTCATTGTGGAGATACAAGAAAGGGAGATAGTTTAATATCCCTTCGTTACAGGATGCCAACGGTAGGTGATAATTATGTTTCTGACAGTAAGGTAACAATCGCATATAATAGTCAGGATGGTCGGTTTTATCAGATTAAAGGAACAAGTAACGCACCTGCAAAAGATTTTAATATATATAACGCAAATTATAATGTTACAAATTTCATTTATGATTTGATTTTAACACTTATTAATTTAGAAGAAGGTGAAGATGAAAGAGTTAAAAAAATAGTTCAAGAAAAAACTGATGAAAGAAAGAAAAAATATAAGTCAGAAAAAGAGGAAGCCATAAAAAATGTGGCTAAATACGAAAGCGTTATTAAAAAGTT
>Ga0209223_10000923_pt1 | contig 33327 bp, 52 predicted proteins | sample COG_06_FD_184750 | JGI IMG/M metagenome (GOLD analysis project Ga0209223, IMG submission 184750) | Pelagic Microbial community sample from North Sea - COGITO 998_met_06 (SPAdes) (version 2) | ecosystem: Environmental > Aquatic > Marine > Neritic zone/Coastal water | place: Helgoland, sampling...
CTAGATAAATCTGCAAAGCCACCTATCATTGCTAGTTGCTCTTTATTGTATTGATTTACTAATTGTCCGTATATGTTATTTCTATAATCTAAATCAGAGTTGCTTATTAATTCTCCTTGTGCATTATACCAAAAGTAGTCATAACCAGTTTCTCCAGTCATTAAGTTTTCATAACTATATAAAGCATCTGTATGATTAAAATAATCGTAAGATAGATTCCACCAGTTGTTTTCTTCTAAATACTTTTGTATAGGGTTTACACCATAGGCTTTTTCGTATGTTCTATAAACACCACCAACGCTTAAAGATAGTTTCTTACCTATTGGTATTCTAACTCTTAAATCTAATGATTTGTAGTCTATATCTACTAATTCGTTTTTATTAGCTTCTGCTTTAGCAATCCACCATTTAGATAAGTAACGAACAAATAGTTGTTTATTCTTAAACTCCATTGATTGTTGTCTACCTTCTTGGTATTCAAATAAGTATTCTAATCCTTTTACGTTTCCTATATTAGAGTTTAAAGAATTGTTTTGTTCTTCTCCATCATAGAATCTGTCTTTATCTTCATAACCAAAGTGAGCTAGTTTTCTAAAGCCAAATGTTTTTATTTCATCTGCTGGGTTTCTTTGTGTTGTTTCTATTAACTCGCTTGATTGAGTTACATAAAATGTTTTATCTCCTTGAATAGAATTGCTTTGACTATATGCTCCATATAAAGTAGCATACTTAAATACATCCTTAAAGATGTCTGCTTGAGCGTTTATTGTAAATAGTAATAATAATAAATATTTCATAGTTTAGAATTTATCTTGTAGTAGTTTGTCTATATGTTCTTGGATTCTTTCTGTTGTGCTTTCTGGTAGTTTCATAGATAAACCAGCTTCTATCTTTTCTATCAGCTCTCCATTGTTATAAAGGCAAATAGTAGGTAAGTACATTATCTTATCGTTTGCGTGTATGTTTTTATCCTTCTCTATATAAAAGGTATTGATATTATGCTCTCTAAAAGGTTTTAAAGAGTAATTATCTTTGATAAACTCTGCTGTATATAATACAACACTAATGTCATCTTTATAAGACTGACTATGAGTTACAGAAAATACAAATAGGGCAATCGCTACACATAATTTATTTTTTAGATATTTCATATAATCTCATTTCTAATAGTTTCAAGGTTTCCTTCATCTCTTGCACATCTTCTTGAGTTGTAATAATAGCTTCTCTAATGATTTGGTCTTTATATTGAAACTCTGTAGAAGTTACCTCTGGCTCTGGAAGAGTCATAGCTTTGGCTATGTCAGCTTGCAAAACGAAGTACATTGAGGATAAACTAATAGCAAACCCTACAATCATTCCTATTGTCTTTAAGTCTAAAGTTACTTTTGTATCTTCTCCTATCTTTGTCATTTATTTCTTTTTAAAAGCATCATAGCAAATAGCAATAGCTTGATCCTTCTCATGATAAGGCGTAAGCATAGGCACGCAACGAATCATAAAATCGCTTTGCTTTTCTGCTGGTTTAGGCTTTGGTATTGGCATTATAGTTTATTTCCTTGATATGAAACACCAAAGAATCCGTGAACTCCTTCATCATCTAAATCTAATGCTTTATTTGCCCATCCGTAAGGATGACTAACTGAAGTTACTGCTGGCGTTACTACCATACCATCTTCATCTAAAACAGCTTCTACATCTACTGTAGTTATTTCTGCTTCGTTCCATAGTACATCAACAGAATATTTATCTGATAATACTGGAGCTTGTGTTTCGTTTCCTTCTTCATCATACTCTCCTTGTTCTAAAACTATGTGTCCTAGCTTAACAATAGTGTGTTTATGCGAAGGATGTGAATTACCATCTTCATCAGTTGAATGAGGTAAAGCTGCTATTTTAGATAAAGCACTTGCTTCATCATCAAATTCATATTTTGAAATTTTCATATTTATTTACTTTTGGTTATAACTATTGGTTATTATATTATCTGTATAGTTTTTTTAATTTTCTTATCTTATTGTGTTCCTTATGTAAAGATTTACTTTTGTTATTATTATAGGTGTAATTGTTACACTTAACTTGTTAATGCTATTAATTCTGCGTCTGTTAATGCGGTGTTGTAAAGTTTAAAGTCTTTAGTTTTAATAGAATTCAAAATTGGATTGTTATTGTTTCCACCACCAATATTTAAATTATTTAAATTTGATGCAATAACAGAACCAGTACTAGAAGATTTCTGTATTCCATTTACAAAAACTTTTGAATCATTTGTTGCAAATCTCATAGCTATTTTATAAACTCCAGCAGTTGTAAAAACTCCATTTAATGTATTGTCAAAACTATTTGAAGAATTTGCCCTTATGTATGTTCTTAAATTATCTCCACTTTCTATTCCAAAAAATAACCAATTTGAAGTCGAACTTTGTAAATTCAAACCAAATCTTATATTAGAACTTAATGAATTTAATACAGAATCAAATAATTCTATTTCTGCATAAATTGTTCCAGATGTAGGAACTGCGTTAGGTAATATTTGGCTACAACTTTCAGCCACCCTCGTTACAGCACTTCCACTTGTTGGTATATAAGAAGTAGGGTAGCTTCCTTCTTCTACTTGTGCGCCCCAAATGTATAATTGAGAACCTACACTATCAGCATTAAAATACCTATTAAATGTTGCACCAAAACTACTTTCAGAAGTAAAAGTAACAGATATACGCATCCAACCATTTGTGTAATCTTCAATTTTATAAGAAGTTCCATTGAAATTTGAAATTGCTTTTGTTTTTAAATCAACTTGTATTGAACATTGAGTTGATTGTACTGTATCCCAAATATCAGTTCTTACATTTGTTGAAGTTCCACTTTTTGCAAAAAAAGATAAAGTATAAACAGTTGTGTTTGATAAAGAAACTGTTCTATAAATATAAGATGATGAACTACTTGTTCTTTCATATACATAAGAATTATTAACTCCATCTAAAGATAATACACTGCTTTCAGTTACTGTACTATTTAGTTTATTCCAAGCACTTAAATTACTTGAATAGTCAAATATATTACTCCTACTCGGCTCTAATAATAAAGCACCTTTAGTATTTCCTTGAAAGTCTATTCTTGGTATTCCACTATCTACTGTTTCTATTAAACCAGATTGATTAACTACTGTTCCACTTGATGCTCTTGTAAAGTCAAAAGGTAGAGGTTTAAAGTTAGCGTTCTCGTCATTATACGCAAGAGCTGTTCCGTTACCAGTTGCCCATTGTCCATTACCAAATTTTAATGTATTAGCCATTGTATATTATGTTTAAATTTAATTCGTTTACCATAGACACCCAGTTTCTGTATGATGTTAATGTTTCTAGTTCTGCATCTGTTAGTGCTGTATCGTAGTAGCCAAGTTCTTTTGTACACCCATATTGAGGTTCTGAAGTGCCAAAACCAAAGAAACCTAAAAGAGATAAGCCAATAGGCATTGTTGTTACTGAATTATCTGTAGCTACCTCAAAACCATTTACAAATAACGCTAAATCATTAGCTTTGTACTTTACTGCTATTTTTTGAAATTGATTAATTTTTGACAATTCAAAATCTGGCTGCCATAGGGTGCTTCCACCAGATACAAAATAAATTTCTAAAATCTTTGTGTTTGAATTAATACCTATAAATATTCTATTACTTGTATTATTATTATTTGTTATTGCAATTCCTTGCCAAGTAGATTGTATGTTTTTATAATTAATATCTAAAAACAATACTCCTTCACTATCATTAAACACTTCACTATTACCAGAGTTATTACAAGTCTCTGCTGCTCTTGTTACTGTTGAGCCAGATGTTGGTATGTAAGATGTAGGGTAGGATAAGGCTTCAAGTTGTGCGCCAAAAATAAGAGTTTCATCCCCTATTTCTGCTACACTTGGAACATCAAACCTAAATTTAACAAATGAAGAAGGTGTGCTTACAAGTGTTAGTGTTGCTTCAAATCTTTTCCATTGGTCAGTTAAGATAAAGTTAGAGCTTTGTTGCACTTGAACATAATTATCTCCAATTAGAAAAAAATTACATTCTTTACCTATTGTATTGCCAACACCTTTAGCATAAACACTTAAAGTAAAAGTTGTATTAGTGTTTGTAACATCTTGTTGAATAAAAGGGTCTATTCCATTTGCTGTTAATTTAAAAGCGTTATTCTCTCCAGTTGGGCTTATAGCATTATTATAAGATATAGAACCTTGATTTACAAAAGAAAAATAATTAGATTCCGTTAATAAGTTAGTAGAAGCTGGCTCTAACAACAAAACACCATCAGCACTATCTGAATAGTCTATTCTTGCTATATCTTGCCCCATTGTTTCTATTAGACCATCTTTGTTTACTCTTGTTCCTATACTTGCTCTTGCAAAGTCGAAAGGCAAAGGCTTATAATTGTTATTGATGTCGTTGTATGCCAGTACAGAATCTTCTTTAGCTGCCCATACTTTATTTCCAAATTTTAGTGTTTGTGCCATTAGTAATTTGTATATAATTGAGATGTAATCATTTCTTGTAATGATGTCCAACTTGTTAGTGTTTCTAATTGTGCGTCTGTTAATGCTGAATCAAAGTATTGTACTTCTCTAGTTTTTCCGTAGAAATCGTTAGCACCACCACCATTGTCAAAATTTAAATTATTTAAGCCAGTTGGAACGCTTCCGTTTGTATCAGTATCAACTTTAAATCCATTCAACCATAATGAAAAATCATTACTTTTATAAGAAACTGCTGCTTTAGATTGATTTGTAGCAATCGTACTACCAACCATAAGGGCTTGAGATGTACCATTAAAAGATATAAAACTTCTTATTTGATTATCTGTATTTGTAAAATCTAAAGTTATTCTATTGTTTGTGCTACTATCATTTATAGAAATTTGTCTATATGTTCCATCATTAGCTAAAGCAGCTATTTCTGCCATCAACACACCTTCTGAATCGTTAAACGTAGCTGCATCTCCAGAGCCATCAGCAGATTCTGCTGCTCTTGTAATTGCTGTTCCATTAGTAGGAATGTAGCTTGTTGGATAAGAGCCTTCTTCTACTTGTGCTCCAAAAATATATAAAGCATTATCTCCGTTTCCAGCATAAGTTGGGTCTCCGTTTGTGTCTGCTGATAATACAATAAATTGATTTCCAGAAGCTGCTAAAACTCTTGTAGCAATACATCTATACCATCCATTACCAGCATCTTCCATTGAAACATCTATATAATCTGAATTTACATCTCCAATTATTCCGTTTTTTACATCAAAATATGCGTAATCTACTCCAGTATTTCCTTCAAAACGGAAAGCAATAAAATCTCGTGTTCCAGCTTTTGCGTATATACTTGCAGTTGATGTTACTGCTCCTAATGAAGCAGATTGAACCATTAAATGGGTACTATCAGTTGTATTATCAATAAAAGCCCAAGCGTTTAAAGAGCCATCTGGACTTAAATATCCTTGAGAAACAGAAGCTCTTGTAAAAACCCAAGTAGTATCAAATTGATTAGATTGAAGCATTACGTTAGTCCTAGCTGGTTCTAAAAGGTAATGAGGGCAATTAACTACCTTACCATTTAATAAGTCGTAGTTTAGTCTTGAATCTCCACTTGCTACTTCTTGTATTAGTCCAGTTGGTGCTATTCTAGTTCCAGTACTTGCTCTAGCGAAAGTAAAGTCTCCTACTCCATCTGATGGGAGTACAGAATAAAACTTGTCTCCTTGTGCTGCTGGTATTAATGCTAATTTTGGTTTTGCCATTGTCTTAATTTTTTATACGTCTAATATTTGTGTTTCGTGAATCCAATCAGCGATACACTTTACTGCTTCTACGTTGTCTGCTCTTACTATTTGTACTGATACATTGTCTATGGTGCAAGATGCGGTATTCCCAACAACTCTCGCAAACGCTATTGATTCTCCGCCCGATTGTGTTGTAAAAGTAATTTTTTTATTTCCAATCGTTGAGTATTCACCAAGGATGATTTCACCACCCGCTGCTCCGTTATTTAGTGAGGTTGCTTTAATGATTCCAGTAATTGAAACTATATCAAAATTCAACACATAAGTTTTGCCCGCAATAGTTACATCATTTTGATATAAAGGCAAATAGGAAGAGGTAGACGGCATTGATGCCGTGCCTCCGCTTATTGTCCAAAAACTTGATTTAAACCAATCGCTATCTGTTGCAAAGTCACCATTAGTAACTTGATTAGGTTGTTGGCTAGTAAGCATTTCAAATTGACTACCAAAAAAGTCTGGTTTACCAATAACTGAAGGTGCTGTTTGTATAGCGTTTCCCCACCAAGTATAATTGTAATATAATCCCCAAGTTCCAGTATCCATTACTTCTTTGTTTTATAGTTATAATTTATTTCTATGTCTAGTGTGTTCGTTTGTGTCCACATATTTCTTTTTTCTTTCTAAATATTGCTTTAATTTAACAATATATTTTTCTTTAATTTTATATATCATAAAGCCCAACCACCAAAATCAGCTCCACTTTGATCAGGATAAAAATCATCCTCTGTGTTTGCGTTATACTCTGGATATGTATCCTGATTATATACCATGAAATTTGTAAAATTATTAGTATAAAATTGAGCAATATCTCTATATTTATTTGTCAAATAATCAACTTCATCTTTGCTTACGCTTTCACTAGATTCGCTTATGTGTTTATATACACCACCATTAGCTACTGTATAAGCAGCAAAAGGCATGTAATAAACTAAAGCCCAATAAATAGTCATTGGCTTTACATACGTTTCTAAAAGCGTTTTATAAGCTGCATTTGCTGGATCATTTATTCCTGATATAATCAACGCTTGCAATTTTTCATAAAGTTTAGTTCCTAAATATATCTGCACTTCTGTGTCCATGGATATTTCTATCATGTAAACAAATTTATCAGGATCAATATTTCCTGAAAGAACAGAGTATCTTTTAAGATCTTTAGTTGTTACAAATAATGCTGTTGCCATTCTTTTCTTATTTTACGCCTGGATAATGCCCTTCATTTGGCATATCTATCGGAGCAATTTGGCTCTCTCTAGTTCCCCACGGATTCTTTTGATATGTTTTAGGTATTGTTCCTGTTTTTATATAATCTTTTAACTCTTTGCTAGGCTCTGTATTTGTTCTTAAGCGATATAAGACCTGTTTCCAAGCATGTCGGCAGTAAACCCCACCTTTGAATTTAAAGAGATCATAGGGCTTGCCATCATGCCCTAGCTGTTTGTTTACTCCATCTCTGCTAGCTCTATCTATATCTTCTAATCTATATACTACGTTTTTGTCTGATAGCTTCATCATGTTATCACAAAAAGTTCTAGACTTGTTTCCTATTATGTTTGGCTTTTGAGATTTCTTGAAATACTTATATCTAATTTTATAATTTTTAGAATCTAAATAAGAAAAACCATTAGGATCAGCAAATATTTCATCTTTCAGTTTAGTAAACATTGACTTCTTTTCTACTATTGAAGCAGAAGCCCATTCTTCATTAGATACATTTTCTTCGCAATATTCTCTAGAATCAACTTCTTCCCATTCCTCACTCATTACTTCTCCTTTGAGATGCTCTAATAAAATTTCTCCTTGTTCTTGAGTAAGCTCTGGTTGTTTAGCTAATTCAACTCCTGTTTCTTCTTCAACTACATCTTCATCAACTCCTTCTAATTGATCTAAATCATTAAATGATAAAGGTTTTAAAGTTTTAAAATATAATTCTAAAGAAATATCATTAATTGCTAATATTTCATCCATGCAATCAATTATTTCATCTTGATAGCATTTTATTACTACATTATCAAATAATAAAGTTGCAGTTTCTATTTCATCAGCGTTATTTCCTAAACCATCATTCCCATCCCTTACGCCTAATAGCATTGGAGAGGTTACTCTATGCCCAACTATCAATTTTCTAAAACACTCGTTAGAAAGGTACTCATAATGGCTAGGAGCATCATTTAAAGGAATATCATCAACAGTTGTTTTTGATTCTTGGTTTTGATTAAATGCTACAATTACTTTTTCTCCTCTTGCTCCAGTTAGTTTGTTTAGAACATCAGATTTAACTTGCATCATCTTTTCAGGATCTGGAACTCCGTTGTTAAAGTTTACTACTTTCGTTCCTGAAAAACCATTAATACAATCATTGATTAAATAATCTCCAATCTCGTTTTCTAATTTAGCATAAGGTAATGCTCCAGCATAATCGCAAGGATTGTAATAATAATGCCCTGGCGTATAAGGAGAAAGAACATAAAGCTCAACGCCTTTTTTATTTCCATAACCAAATGCTGGTATTCTTTCTGGCTTTTCTGTTGGTTTTATATTAGCCCAATCATTTGAATAATACCATGCTTCTATTTCTCCTTCATCATTGCATTTTTCTGCTCTTAATGTTTCCATTGGAAAATGATGCACTTGCTTTACTTTACCTTTTTCATAAACAACTTGAAAACAAGCCATTCCCAATATCTTAAAATCTTTGGCAAATTTTCTTAAATCTTTCTTCTTAAACAACGTAATCATTTGAGCATACTGCTCTGGTCTTCTAGATGCATCTAAAGCTGATATTCCTCTGCCATAAATCATATTAGTAACGCCATTTATAATAGCATTATTCGAAGTAGAGTTTATATACAGATCTATTAAGTAATTAAAATAGTCATTATCTACGCCATATTGAACCCAATCTTTGTGTTTAACTTCTGTTATAACTGGAGAAGTATATGCGCTTAAATTAGCTATAAATATATTTTTATCTATCATAATAGTATGTATTCATTTGTTGTTTCGTGTTCTGTAAATTGACCATCATTAATCGAATAAGTGCTTAATGCTTGATCAGTACAAAAGATTATATCTCTATATATAATACTAGATCCATTCAGAACTTCTAGTGTGTAAAAAGTCCCTTCTTTTAAAACTGGACTAAACGTAACAGATGTTTGCAAATAATATTTTGTTTTAGTAAAAGTAGGATTATAAGTAACCGAAGTATTTTGATCTTCATCTGTCAAAATAAGGCTAGTTGCTGCGTATTCTCTAGGAATAAACTTAAATGTTTGAGCGGTAGCATCAGTCTTTAAAATTATCATTATACTTTTCTTTATTTAAAAACCGATTTATTGCTTTTTTGTTTTATAATCAAAAAAAAAGGAGAACAAAAATTGCTCTCCTTAATTCTTCAATGTAAAAAAACTAATTAAGTTCCTAAAACTACAACAGTATTAGTAGTATCTCCTATAATAGTTGGATCAATAAAATTAGCTGGCGATTTCTCTGTTCCAGTAATTGTTAAATTATACCCATTAAGATCTCCCATTGCTTGCCCAGTTGCAGTATTTACTTGCACTTCGCATCCATTTTCAATCCCAGCTAAAAAATAATTTCCGTTGTAGTCTTGAAAAATGATTTGCGGTCTTCCGTAAGAAAGCAACTTCATTTGTGCAGTAGTAGTTTTATCTTGTTTTTTAAGAACAACTGTTCCTGTTTGTGTCCAGAAACTCGTTCCGTTTTCTCTTGAGTTTTCGTTAGTTTGCTCAAAACCATTCGCTCCTTTTAGATCGAATTTGTAAAAAGTTAATGGAGCAGCAAAACCTTCAATTTCATTAGTTGCAGCCTCAAAAGTTGCTGTATCTAATAATCCGCTCGTATATGCTCCATTTATGTAAATAGCTATAATACCACCTACTGAATCTTTACATGGTTCTAAACGCCCTAAATTAACGTCACATGCCATAAGTTTATATATTTATAAGTTAATAATATAAAGGGAGCTTTTACGCTCCCCTTATTAAGTTTTAATTATCCTGCGTAGTAAACTACATCAGCTCCTACTCCTATAGCAGCGGCAGCCGTGAACCTCATGACAAGTCTCACATTTTGACTTCCATCAATTGGAGTCATATCAATTACACGTACTTCGTTATAGTCGTTTAAAAGACCAGTAGCAAAGAATAAGTTGCTTGATTGAGCAGCGATCATTGTATCATCTGACATTCCTCTACCTACAAAGATTGGAATTCCTCCGAAAGATAAACTTCCGTTGTTATACCATTGCGTTCCTTTGTTATCAGAACCAGCAGCTCCAATAGTAGCAGTAAATCCACCTAAAGCTCTAATGTATAATTTAGCAGCTTTGTTAGATACGTATAATTTTAAATCTTCTTTTCCGTAAAGCGCATTTGGAATTGCATCTACAACTCTTTGCATTTCATCTATGATGTTAGCAGCAGTTAAAGCAACTGGGTTAGCAACATCGATTACCGTTGCATCAGCAGCAGCAAGAGTTTCTAATCCATTGTATTCTCCAGCTTGCGCTCCACCTAAATTTCCAGTCCAGATATTAGTTTCGTTTGCAGCAGCAACTTTAGATGCTACGTGTCCTACTAAATAATCAGCGAATGATGATGGTAATCCGTTTGGATTAAAGGCAGAGTAGCCCATTTGAATAGATTCCCATGTGTTGATGAAATCAGACTTACATAATTGTAAGTTTACTTGGAATTCTTCTGGTTGAATAACTACTTCAGTTAAATTCACGTTTGAAGAAGCAGAAAAATCACAAGTTCCATCTGCGATTAAACTACCAGTTTCAATTCTTTGAATAACTGATTTAAATTTTACGTTTGGCATTACTTCAACACCACCATCTTCGATTGTACTTGCGCTTAAAAGTGCCGCCGAGATGTACTTGCCAGCGAATTCTCCAGCATATGTGCTAGTGATATTTACTGTTGTTGCTAGATCAATTTTATTTGACATAATTTTTGGTTTTTTATTTATTTTAATTGTTATTGAATAATTTATTAAATACTCTGTCTTGAGTGCTCATTGGTTTGTTTTGAGCATATAGATTCATTTCTACTTTATTTTTTGCTTCAGGATTATGTTTGAAAGGTTTAACATCTTCTGACAATTCAACCTCTTTAACTTCTTCATTTGCTTCAGCAGATAATTCTTCTTTTGCTTCTTCTTTAGAATCTTCTTCCATGTATTCTTTATCTTCTCCCATTTTAGATTTTAAATCAGCAATTGCATCTTCTAGGTTTTTGATACGCTTTTCCATACCAGCCCAATCTTCAACATCTGCTTCTTTACCATCATCTTCTGCTTCTACTTCATCAATTTCTTTATCCTCAACTTCCATTTCTTCTTCTTCCTTTAATTCTTCTTTTACTTCATCAATGATTCCTTCTTCAACTACGCAAACATATTTACCATCTTCTGTTAAATAGTCGCCTACTGGGACAGGGATTCTTTCATCATCTTCAGATACGATAAAAACTTCGCTTCCTTTTTCAAATTTATCAGCTTCAAAACGTGTGCCGTTTTCTAGCTTCATTTCTTCTAGTTTTATTTCCATTCCTAAAAGAACCTTTACTTTGTTTAGAGTACTCTCTGCTTTCATATTAAATTAATTTATATTATTAAAACCTTTTTTTATTTAAACTGTTGTAAATTCAACTATTTTGCCCTGTTGTATTGCCTATCCCTTGATTTTGTAAATCTCCATTGCAACATTTAGAATTATAAGTATTGTCTTTACATAAGCAACCCCTTTTTCCTCCTGTTGGGCTTGTTCTACTTACTGTTGGTTGATTATTCTTGTTCTTGTATGACATCTATTATTTTTTGTAATAAAATTTCTTCTTCGCTTAATTGATCTTGTTGTTTATCTTGAGGTCTGTTTAACTTGTCTGCAAAATACCCCTCAATAGAAAAGCCTTTTACTTTGTTTTCTTTAACATAATCATTCCAGATTTCTTCATTATCTACTTTCATTGATACCATCCAAGTTCCTACTGGCATGTTTAATCCATATTTTCTAGATTTATCATGAACTTCATCTTCTATCAGCCAAGATTCAACTACTGTCATGCCTGAAAGTTTTTCTTCAGTATGTTCTAATGTTGCTCTACTTTGATTGCCTTTCTTTAAAAACATTTGAGATGCTTTAGCAACAGTATCTTTTGAGAAATAAATATAAAACTCATGACCATTAGAATTTCTATATATAGGTTTATCAGGAATTAAAGCAGCTCCCATTAATATCTTTTTTTCTTTAGATACTTCTGCAAGTCTAATTTGTTCCTGATCCTTTAATGCTATAAAGTCTACTTCTATTGCTGGATTTTCTACTACGCTAATAGCATCTATTCCAGATAGCTCTTGTTCTTCATCAATTACTAATTCTATTATTTCCATTTCTATTTTATTTAAAAACCTTTTTTTTTGATTTATGTTATATTAACCGCCTATAGTTGCGCCTTGAATAATATTATTTTCTAAACTTTGAGCTGTTGTTACATCTTGAGAAACTACAAATGCTTGAATTGGTTGTTGTTGTTGCTGACCAATTGCTGATGCTATTTGGCTTGTTCCTCCTTGCCCTACTATGTTAAATGATGGCGCTCTAGATTGAGGAGCAGAAGCAGTTGCGCTTAATCCTCCTGTACCGCTAGAGCCTGTTGGTTTAGTAGATGCTATTTTTGCAATATTTACAGCAGCAAACGCACCAGCCAAACTTGCTTGAATAACAGGATATGCTGGAAACCCTATTGTTATAGGGCTTTTTTGAGCTGTTGTATATGCATTTTGCACACCTTCATAACCGCTTATAGTTGCTTGACCAATTGCCATTGCTTTTCCTAATTTACTTCCTTCTCCAGCTATTTCTCCAATCAAAGCCATTGATTGTTTAGCAATTCCAAGTTTAGCCATTTGAACAGCTTTATCTCTTTCATCATCAGCTTCTGCATCAAGATCTTTTCCTTCTTGAATTTTGCCATTCCAATAAGCAATTATTTCTGCTTTTTGTTGCTCTGTTGCATTAAGTTTTTCTAATTCAGCTAAAGCCTTTTCTTTTTCTATTATTGCTTTTTCTTCTTCTTTAATTGCTTCTTCTTCTTTTACTTTTTGTTCATGAGCATCTCTTATAGCCTTAATGTCATCTAATCGCTTTTGCTCTTTAGATTTTTCTAATTCTAGCTCTGCATTTTCTTCATCTAACTTTCTTTGCTTTTCAGCCTTTTCTTCATTTTGAGCAGTTGTTATTTGCGTTTGTAATAATCTTTGGCTTCTTAATTTTTTAGTATCAAGATTAATTAATTCAGCTTGTAACTTGGCAAGTTTATCTTTATCCTCAATAGTATTTTTACCTTGAGCCATTTCTAGCTCTTGAGCTTGTATTAAAAGCTTTTTAGCATTGATTTCTTTTTGAGTTATTTCTTCCTCAATAGCTTGAGCCTTTTTTAACAAGGCTACTCTTTCCGTTGCATTATATTGATCTCTTTTTTCTGCTTCTAATCTAATGTCATTTATTTCTCTGTTAGCTTCAGCTCTTTCAGTTAAAAGACTTCTTTCTATATGATGTGCTTTTTGTCTTGCTTTTGTAACTTGATCAATTGCTTTAACTTCTTTTACAGTTTCATCAACAAATTCTTTAACTGAATTTTTAGCTCCTATTACTGCATCCTTAACAGTCTTAAAAGGGTTTGTAACAAATTTTAACAAGCCTTTACCAAGACTTTTAATAGAATCCATTGGATTAGATACAGCATCAATTATAGCTTCTCCTAAATCAGCAAATGAATCCATTATTTGTTTAGTAATTGCTCCTAATACAGCTAATCCTCTTTGTAGTTTTTCTTGACCTTCTTCACTTTGAGTGAATGCAGCAGCTAAAGAAGTAACAGCTACAACAAATGCTCCAATACCTGTTGCAATCCAAGCCACTCTTAATAGCTTCATTCCTCTGGTTGCGCTTGTTATACTACCGACAAAATTTTGCATTGCTGATAATGCTCCGCCAGTTGCTTTATCTACAAAACCTAAAACTCCAGTTAAATCTTTTTGATTTTTTACAGTTTCTTTTAAATCTTTATTAGCTTTTTTTCTTTGATTGTTTAAATCAACTCTTGCTCTTTTCTCTCCAGCTAATTCTGTTTTAGTCTTTTTAATTTCATCATTAATTTTTTTTCTAGCAGACAGGTTTGCTTTAGAAGTATTTTCTAGCATTTTTTGTTGCCTAGATAAATCATTATTTAAATCATTAATAACTTTATCCTGAATCTCTAATTGTTGAGTTAAATCCTCTACGTCCTTCTGCGCCTTTTTAGTTTCTGCGCTTACAACAAATACTTTTTTTATTGCCATTTTGTTTTTCTTTTTATTTGTTCAAAACCTTCTTTTAATGATTGAGGTAATTTATTCTTTCCTTTAGCTATTTCAATCGTTTCGCTTACTCCGTAAAACTGATCTATATTTAATAATTTTAAAATAATCATATTGTAATAAGTTCTATTTGACTTTTATTATTAGTCAGGTTGATATTTAAACTATTTATTCTAAATTGCTTTCCGTTAATTATAAAGATATCAGCAAGAGAATAATTTAAAATGATGCTCAATGGTAAAAAAGCTGTAAACTTGACTATCCTAGAATTTTCTTTAAATATGTTTTGAATATAGTTATTATAGTAATTAGCATATAAAGAACCAGTAAAGGTTGTATCTCCTGTATATTCATTTGTCATTACTCCAAAATTACTATTAGCTGTGCTTGTTGATGAACTAGAATAAACGCTATTCATTGGAACGCTAAAAACTGACATTGAGGTATGAGGAAAACTACCTGATGATCTATAAGATATATTACCTTGTCCGCTTCTAATGTTTGGATAAAATAAAACTGGAGATCCAATGTATGGTTCTTGATTTTCATTAACAGAATAGCCCCAAACTATATTAGTTTGCGTTCCATCATTTTGATTAATTAATCTTTCGAACATCATATGCTCAAATGGAGCTATTACTTTATAAATACCACCATCTAAATTTCTGTTATTATCATTGTATTTTTCTGCTCCCCATGTTGAATTAAATAATTTTGTGTATTTATCTGCTAAAAAACTTTTAATGCCTTTATATGTAAATAATATTTCTTTATATGGTAGCGCAACATCAACAGAGCTTTTTGATACATCTATATATTTAGTTATGTCATAAGTAGTTGAAGTGGCATAAAAATTATCTAAAGTATCTACATATATAGTTCCATCTGTTTTTACATAAGCTACCAAATTATACATCTTGAAAAGACCTGTTAAAAAATCTATTATTTTTATATCAGGTATTTGAGCTGATATTTCAAATATTAATTTAGTATATAATGTAAAAGCTCCTGATGTTAATTGTTCTGATTTTCCAGTTGGAGCTGGATAATCTTCATTAGTTGCAAATGTGTTAATAGTTACATTAGTAAAATCTATTTGAACTGTTGAAGTTATAGTTGTTACATAAGTTGCAGCTAAATTTCCAATTCCACCTAAATCATCTGCTGTTATTGTTAAAGTATTTGAAGTTTGAGAAATAGTAAAAACTACAATTCCATCTTTTGTAATAGATACATCATAAAGAGTTGCATTGTTTACAGGATCAATAGTCCAAGAAAAAGTCTGATTTGAAGCTTCATCAAATGCTTGAGTAATAATTAAACTAGTATTGTTAAATCCAGCCCATTCTCCTCCTCCTTGTTGCCCCCAATCAACATCTAAAGGATATGATGTTAGCTGGCTTAAAGTATCTACATCTCCAGATTTTCTATGCAACCACATAAATAAATTAGAATATGCTTTATTTGAAAAATTAAAAAAATCATTAGAAAAAACTATATTAGAATTATAATCATTTGCTATTGTGTATGTGTTTTCAATAGCTTTAATTATTTCGTTTATTCTAATTGCATATTTTAAATCGCTATATAATACCCCGTGATCATTTGTTCCACCTCCTGTGTGATAATATAAATTTCCATCTCCATTGGTGTGATCAACAGAATCATAAAATAATCTTTTTGTATGAGTTATTAAAGGAGCTACAATACTGTTTTGCTCTGTATTAACTGTATTTAATTGCATTTTATAATATATACTATCAACATCATAAAAAGGGCTTATTCTTATTATATATCCTTGACCTGATGCTGTGAATATATCATCTTTTAAAGTTAATGTATCATTATTATCTACTAGAGTTATTATTGTTTCTACATTAGTTGTAGTATTTGTTACCCTATCTCCAGGAGAAACTAAAGTTGTAAAAGTTTGAGTAGAATCTATCAATTCTGAATCATTATAATCAGTTGTAGTTCCAGATGTTTTATCTGCAAAGGATAAGTCATTTAATTTATCTTCTCCTAATACATCATTTAAAGTTACAGTATCTCCATAAAAAACAACTTTGTAAGAATATGCTTTATTATCTCGCATTGGAACAGAATTCAGTTTTACTTTTCCAATTTTAAAATCAACACCATTTAATTTTAATATAGCAGATACTCTAATTCTTGCATCAAATCCTCCAGTAATATCATAATTATAATAATGTTTGAATATCTTATTATTAGTTGAAGAAGCTGGTAAACTAAATTGTTGGCTAAAGGCTGTAAAAACTTTAGCAATATCTTTAGCATTTACTATTGTATCTGTGATTGTAACACTTTCATCTTTAAATAAATCAACTCTAGTATTACTTATATATAATTCTACTACTTGCATCTATCTTATATTGTTTATTGTATCAAAAGCAAAACTAAAATCTATAGTATAATTGATTAAGCTATCTGTAACGCTTGTTTTATAGTTTATATTTTTATTTTCTATGTTTACTCCTAATGTTTTCTCTTTATATTCTATCCATACTTTTTCGCTTAAAAATAATTGCTTAAATACTTCATTATTGTTTTCAGGATAATAACCACTATTGAGAGTTAATGTTTGATTTCCATTTTTAGTTAGCAACTTAATTTGAGGATCATACGTTTGATATGTTCCATTAGTTAAAATATTGGATTTATATTTTTCTTCATTTGTATTCATTGCAAGTTTAGAATTCTTAAACATCCATATGTCTTGATATGCTCCAAACTTATTTATAAATGTTAGCTTGTAAGGAGTGTATTTGCATTCATCTATATTATCTATTTTAATTACAGTCAATCCTTCAACTCCGCTAACATAAACTTCATCAACTGGAAATAACTCAAAATCATCTTCAAATTGATCAATACAAGCATTATTTTCAAATGTACCTCCATCTAGTTCTACTCTTTCTTCAAAGCTATCTGCTCCATTAACTCCATTACTTACATAAACAATCTGATCTTGTATTTTAAGATTAGTATCTTGAACCCATGAATATACTTGTTGCCCTTGATATAGAAATACAACAGAATTAGTGTTTTCATTATCTACTGGTATTCTTATAGGAGCATCATGTAGCTTTAATATTGTTTTATTTGATTGTAAATAACCTTGCAATAATTGAGGATTAACTCCATCTTCAAAATAACCATAACCATAAAAGGCTCTATTTCCTAAAGATAGAGATTGCGTATTACCTCCTGTTATAACTGATGTAATTTGATAATCAACATACATTGTAGTATAATCATCTTCAGACAACTGTTTATTTGGATATACTCCATTGAATGCTGCTGGGATATAGTCCTTTATTAACTCTGATATTTCAAAATTAACTTTATTATTTATAGCTGTTGAGTTTAATGTATATTGAGGGCTTCCTTGCCAAGTTGTTTCTGCTGCTCCTAAATATATTCTTATTTCAAGCGTTGCGCTTATTAAATTATTTGTTGATATGTTTACGAAGTATGGACTTCTTACGTTAATTTTTGCCATTGTTGATTTTGTTTTATTTTATTGCTGAATAGCTTCCCCATTTTGAATCTTCTTCTAATGTTGTATTAATATATAAATCAAATTGTTTTACTATTTCTTTATCTAATTCATTGAATGCTTTTAAAAAAGGTTTAGTAAAAAATAATGTTGGAGCAATACCTTGATAGAAGATTCTGTCTTGCAACCAATAAGCGATAGTTGTATAACCGCCTTTAGCATATCTTCCTTTTTTATCTCTAAACCTAATATTCTTTTTCTTTGCCCATCCTTTTAAACTTTCCATTGGCGGTCTTTTATTCTTATAAGAAAACTTTGCTGCTAATCCATCTTTTCCTGTAAATACAGAGTTTGTTTTCTTTCCTTTTTGTTTTGGATTCTTTGCTCTTGCTTTCATTGGATTTGATCCATATACTCCAGCATCTAAAAACATTCCGTATTCTTCCATCCAAAATTCTAAATCATAACCATCTCTATTTTCTTCAACTCTGTAAGTTATGTTTTCAGCTAAACTACCGCTTGCCATATGATTACCGCTTTGCAACTGCCTAACAGCTCCATTAACAACCTGATGACCAATCTTTTGCATTTCAGCTTTTAATTCTTTTAGCATATAGTCATGTCGTTAGGAATTAACACATTAAAAGTAACAGTCCATCCAGCTAGTTTGTTTTCAAATCTATCAACAAAAGGCTCTAATGTTGGATCTCCATCTAATTGATATTTATCTACATATAAATCTCCTCTTAATAATAATTCTAATAATCTATTTGCTACAGCTAGTTGAGTATTAAATACATCTTGCTCATTATTGTTTCCTCTAAATTCTCCAGGAATGCCATCTGCATAATTCTTGCTTTCATTTACTATATCCATGCATAATAATGAAACGCTGAAATTCCAAACATTGCTTTGCATTGTAGCTCCTGAAATCATAAAATGAGATAAAGGAAATATTGTTTGTTTATTTAAATCAACTTCCATTAGATCTCCATAAGTTACTGTATTAACAAATTCATCTAATTGTAATGTTTCTCTTATTTTGTTGGATAGGTTATAAAATCCTTGCATATTATTTAAATTTACGTTTTATCATTCTTTCTTCTAATTCTATTTTTTCTTTTTCAAATGCCAAATACATTAAGCATTGGTGTAGTTTATATTTTGTGATGGTATCAAACCTTGTAATGTCTCCTTGAGCAAGCGTATAGAGTTCAGAATAACCTCCCCATTTCCTTGCAAATCCGCTTCTATCATCTGTTCCTTGCTGATCTGTTTCTGTAAATAATTCGGGATATAATTCAGTAATTCGTTCGTTAAATTGTAAAAAAAAACCATTGATCCTAATGCTACGCTTAATGGCATGTCTTTCATTATATCGCTATAAACATGACTTCCTTCGTAATCTTCTATAATATATTGATTGGATAATTTTTTTTCTATTGGTCTAAACAATACAGCCATAGCCTTATGCATGTTCCCCCAATCGTTTATGTAGTTTGTTATATCTTTATTCTCTCCATAAGTAATATCATCTAGCTTTGGAATAAATCCAAAACGCTTTCCATATAATTCAAATTGATTAACGAATTGATGATCTACTTCAAACAGCTCATTTAATTCTGCTGCTATATGATCAACATCTGTTGCTTTCATTCTAGCTAGATCAGGAGAAGATACTTCTAATAAGCATTTAATTAGATCTTCTGTACTAGGGTTTTCTATTTGTAGAAACTTTTGATAGTTGCCTAGCTTAATATATTTTAATGAAATTGGAACTGAAATCATGAATAGTCTTTATTATATAACCAAAAAAAGAGGTTAATGTATAACTAACCTCCTTTTTCAACCTAAAATTAAAAACTAATTTAACTTATCGTAAATATGTTCATACAACTCATATATCTTTTCATGAACTTTATTTTGAGTATATATTTCTTTTCCTTTTTTTATTTTGCCTGATGAATTAATATAAATATTAACTCTGGCTTTTCTAGAATTATTAATTGGGTTTGGATAAATGAATATATAATTTTTTAAACACCAACTTATTTTTTTCATTAATTTCCTATCCACATAATAAAAGTACTGCAATTATACCAATAAAGCTAATTGCAGATACTATCATTGATGCTTCATATTTTTTATCTTTCATAATTCTTCATTTAATAGTTTAGATTCTAAATGATAATCAATGCTTTCCTCAACTACACTCCATAAAGACCAATAAGCTAATTCATTTATATTTTTAGCTTTAGCTCCTGTTTGTTCTATTTCAAAATCAGAACAGCCTAATGTAAAACATATAGACCAACAATCTACATAGTATATAGTTTTATTGTTAATGTAATCATGTATGAATTCATTTATTTCTTCATTTATATCTTCATTATTTTCAAAAGTTGTTTTATCTATAAATTCTCCTATTGAATCTTTTAATTCGCTTATAAACTCGTATTTATTAAATCTTTCCATTGTTTTGTTTTATTGTTATTAATGCTTAAATATAAACAATATTGTTAATAAAAACAAATAAATATCAATAAATAAAATATTCTCCTTTATTTGGATTCTCTAATTGATAGGCTACTGCATACCTTAAAGCATCAATAGTATGATTAAATTTATCTATTGGAGTTTGCGATTTCTTTTCTAACCACGAATAGTTGTTCAGCTCTTTAACTATCTCTGTGCTTTCAGGATCTATTATTAAATCATAGTCTTGTAATAAGCTAATTCCAAATATAACTGATCCTTGCCCTTTGATTGTTGGAACTATATTGCAATGCCTGGATAGTTCATTTATAAGTCTAGGCTCTGCGCTATCAGCTACGATTAGGTTTTGACCAGCAAATTGTTTATTAAGTTGAGCAATGTTGCTTGTTGTTAAATGCGTTTTATAAAAGCATAACTTTACATAAATCTTTCTATTTTTTTTATCTATGCTAGTTTTTAATAATACCGATGGATCTGAAGAAAATCCATAATCTTGACCTAGAACAACAGTTGAAACCTCTTGAAACTTTCCTATTGTCCAATTGCTAAATATAACTCCCTCTGCTTTTTCTAGCCATCCTCCCAATATTTGATGCTCGTATTTAGCTGGTCTATTGTTTTTTATATCTTCAATCCTTGCTAAATAACTATCAGACAAGTTCTCAATATTATCTAGGTACGTAGAATGGATATAAGTAACATTTCCTGTACTTAAATTACTTTTTGAATCAATGCCCTTGCTTTCAAAAAAACGCTGGTAAATCCAATGTTCTTTAGTTGCTGGATTTAATACTAGCATTATTCTATTATCTATGCCTTTTTTTCTTACTGATAAATCTATTTTGTCAAAGATGCTTTCATCAACTAATTCTTCAGCTTCATCCATTACCCAAGTCGTTATGCCTTGCAATGATTTTAAATTAGCTGTTTGATCTCCTGAAGATGTTTTGATTCCTCTAAATAATATCTTTGATCCTGAATTCTTATTTATTATTTCATCTTTAGTTATATGAAACATGTGATTTAATTTAAGAAGATCTATCTTTTCTTTAAATTCTGGAATAATAGAAATGTTTGCTGATCTTAAAGTATATCTAGTAAATAAGATAGTATGCCCTTGCTCTTGAGTTAAAAGTAAAAGCATGGTATTGATGGCAAAGGATTTCCCAGATCCTCTACCACCAGTTATAATAAAGTATCTTGAATCTACTTTATCCCATACCAAAAATTTATCCCTTATCTTTAATTGCACTAATCAAGTTCTTAAAGTTTACGTTTATTTCTCCTGAAGTATTTAAATCAATAGATTGGTTTTCTTGATATCCTCTTGCTTTGCCTTTTGTCTTTAGATAAAATATTGTTGCTGATGTTGATCCTTCTTGGATTTGTTTATGCAATTGGCTTTCTGCAAAATCTAAAGCAACATTTTGAATTAAATCAACTTTGTTTTTAAATTCTTCATCTTTATTATACCAATCATAATAAGTTGATCTATGTATATTAGCGTTCTTGCAAGCAGTTGTAACTACTCCTAAACTTTTTTCTAATGCTTCAATTAACTTTTCTTTTATAGTGTCGGATTTGTTCATTTTTTTTTATTTTAATTCGAATGATGCTGTTATTCTATTTTTTGAATTTGCTGTTAATCTTTTATTTGTACCATGTAATATTCCCGTTCCACCACCTTTTAATCGACCATAATTTTTACATGACCATTTAAATGATTTTTTTAAAGCATATATTAAACTAGGTGCTGATGTAACTATTGTATATCTATATTTTTGTTTTTTATAATGTTTTCCTATTTCTTCTAAAAATTTTATACCAAATCCAGCTCCTTGATAATCTGGTAAAATAACTAATCTATGTACTTTTTTTATGTTTTTTACTTTTGGATGTGGTAAATGTAAAACACTTAAAAAGCCAGCTATTTCATTGTTTATGGTTGCTAAATAAACATGAGCAGAATTATTATGTGAATGACTTAAATAATGGTGTTTAGCAAACATCTTCCAAATTGATTTGTTTTTAGATTCATATATGTTGAATTTAATTTCTGGTCTATTTTTTTTTTGCCCTTCAAATGAATGAAAGGTCATGGTATCAGTATTAAAAACCCAATCAGGCATCAACCAATCCTCTACATCATTATGGCATCCAACAGCTATAAATTGTTTGTTTGTTTTTCTAATTGCTTTTTGTATTGCAAAACTTCCTATTTTAGCAACATTTCTATCAACAACACTAGTAAATTCATCAAATACAAACATTTTGTTTTCTTCTAAAATAGCTCTAGCTAAATCAACTCTCATTTTTTGTCCATTAGATAAAACAGAATATGGTTTTAACCAACTTGGTGGACTAGAAAAACCTACACTATTAAATGCTTTTGTTATTTGATCAACAGAGCAATCTTTAGGCATGTCATCTAAAACTGTTAATTTATCATATTTGTAATTAGTTACATATGATTCAGGAAATAATTGTTTTGCTATGGTTGTTTTACCTGTTCCTGATTTACCTACAATTAATCCTATTTTCCATTCAGTTTCTAAATTAATTTCTCCTTTAAAATGTTCTGTTATTTTTTCACTTTGTAAATCAAATTTACCTATAACAGATGCTACTCTGAATGTTTTAGGAGCTGTTGTTTCTTTTATAATGTCAAAAGTCGGCATATATATCCTTTGTTTATTAATTCGTTATATAATTTTTCTTGTTCTTCTTCATTTTCTAATTCTACTTCTACTCTAAATGAACTTTCTATACTGTCAGATATGTCTTTAATTTCAGGTTGTTCTTCTTCAAAAGGAAAACCATCTAAACCCCAATCCTCTAATTGCTTTACATTCCATTCATTGCCTAATATATCCCAATCCCATTCTCCAAAGCCTACATTATCTTTTATTATAAATTCTTTCTTTTGATCTTCAGACCATCCCTCTGCAATATCTATCCACACTTCCTTTAATCCAGCTTCTATTGATGCTTTTAATCTCATGTTTCCTCCAAGCACTATTAAATTTTCATCAACAATGATTGGTCTTTTTTCTAACATTTCAGGAAAGTTCTTTATACTTTTAACTAGCTTTTTAAACTTATTATCCTTAATGTATCTAGGATTAACTGCATTAGGTTTTATTTTATTAATAGATAGCCTCTGTTTCATGTTTATTTATTTTTCTTTTTAATTTTTCTATTTCTCTTTTCAAATTGCTGTTTTCATTTTTAGCAGCTTCAAATCTTTTGCTTAATGGAGCTTTGCTGTTTTGCATTTTTATTTCATTATAAATTGTAATGTAATCATTATTATACATATTAAAAGAGGGAAATATTTTATTAATGCTGTGTATTACGTTTCCATGAGAAAATCCTAATGTTTTTCCTATTTTAGCAAAAGTTAAATCAGTACAATCTCTGCAAAGTTTAAAATATACTGCCCTTGCATAAACTAACTTTCTTGTTCTTTTCTTTTGTTTTAAATTTAACTCAAAATTCCTCTGAACTAAATTTTTTATTTCATTGCTATTCATCTATTATTTCTTTTATTAATTCTAAAAATTCTATATACTCTATCGCTAATCTGATTCCTTCGCATTCTAAATATAATTCTTTATCCTCATAATCATACATAATTATTCTTAAATCATCTGCATCATTACCTTTTTCATAATCATATAAAGCTATATAATAGAATTGGTATATTATATCATTCTTTAATCCCTGATTCTTTTGCATGCTCTATCAATCATTTAAGAGATTTTTTTAATTTAAAGTAATTTTATTTTTTTATTAAAACTCCGTTTCTTTTAACTTTAGGTTTTCTTTCTTCTTCAAGAAATCTTTCTCTTTGCTTTCTTCTTGCTGCCTTTTGTTTTTTATTAGGCTTATCTTTTTTTAAAGGTTTAAACCATCTCATTAAAATAATCGTGTTTGTTGTTTATGTTGTTCTATTCGTTTCTTTGCTGCTTCAAAGTATTCTTTGTCTATTTCGTATCCTGTTAGATCAAAACCTAAATTATGACAAGCTATAGCTATTGAGCCACTACCTAAATGAGTATCGAGTATTGTATCTCCCTCTTTTGCGTAGTTTATTAAAAGCCATTCGTATAATGATATAGGTTTTTGACAAGGATGCCAACGCATTTGATTCTCCCAATCAATTTTATTTCCTATCACATTACCTATACTTGTATAGTGGCATATTTTCATATTTACACCAAAACTATGTGAAGCTATATCGCAATCTGATAATCCTTTGGGCGCATTTCTTTTGCCGCCTCCAGTTTTATCGTGTACTATTCTACCTACATCATTAACATGTTTTCCATAGTAATTAACTCCAAATATTATTCTGTTTTTACTTATTCTTTTTAATTCCTTAAAATAATTTGAATCTGGAATATTATTATTCCAATCAATTTTTTTATGATGTTTTAGGCTTTTTGTGTTTCTAAAATCTCCAATACCATAAGGAGGATCAACAATAGCTAAATCAAATTGATTATCTTTCATTTCTTGCATAGCTTCTAAACAATCTTGGTTGTATATCATTCTATTCTTAATTTAAGCAAGTTATAACATTGAATGTATTTTTGTTTTCCTTTTGATTTATATATTTCTTTGTATAACTCGTATGTCTTTTTTGTAAATTGATAATTAGTTTCGCAATCCTGAAACAATCTTTTTGCATATGCCTTTCCATATCCTTTGCAGTAGTTTACATTATCTGCGCTATCTCCAATGATCATTTGACTATAAAAATTATATAATGATTCTTTATAACTAATGTTAGATATTGTTTGATGCTTGTAATGATAGTTATATAATATACAAGGCAGTTGCTTGTAATCTTTGTCTAATGAAACTATTATTACATTGTTTTGCCCTAATTGATCAGTTAATTTTTTCCAATACGTTGCAACTAGATCATCTGTTTCCATTCCATAACAGCTTTTAGTTGAATAAATAGCAGCAATTTCTTCATGCATTTTATTTAATAGTTTAGGATGTTCTTGCTTCTTTCTATTTGCTTTATAATTAGGATCTAATAGTTTTCTAAAATTTCCTCTGCTATTGTTAAAAGTAATTACCTTTTCTATTTCATAGCTTTCTTCTAGCCTATTTATTATAGACATGAAAACCTGATCAAATTTTCCAATAGCTTCATCTAATATGTCATCTACTCCGCAGCATGAGGAATAAACTAAACTGTCTGCATCAAATAGTACTATCATGATATCTCTCTCCTTCCTCTATTTCTTTTATTGCTTCTAATTCTAAAATATCTATTACATAGTCTGCTAGCAAGTCTATTATGTCTTCTCCTCCATGTAACACTTTACACAAATTAAAATCACTACAACTGCCTGGATACATATATGTGCGATCGTCACCTTCATAAAATTGACCTACTAATGTTAGCTCTACGTTATCGTAAATTACTGTTGCTTTTCTCATCTTCTTACTAATTCATAGTTTAAATCTCCAACATATTTTAACCTCTGTTTTAATTCTGTTTTATGATTTAACATATCGATTAATAAATCTTTTCCTTTTCTTGTTTCCTTAATGTTTAATTCGTTTTCTAAAGTATTAATCATTTTACCTAAATAAGATAAATCTTTAATTAAAGACTTTTGAATTGCATAATTTGTCATAACGTTTTGTTTTATAATTTATATAAATATAAACATTATTGTTAATAAAAAAAAATTATTCTTTATAATCTTTAGTTGCTTTAGTTAAAAATTCATCAATGCCATCTATTCTTTTAGATAGTTTTTCTATTGCTACATACAAAGTAGCTGCTGTTGCTTCTAGTATCTTAAACCTTTCTTTGGTTGTATATTTTTTAGATTTCATTCTTTGTACTTATATAACATTTGTTTTTTAATCAAATATGCTTTTTTTGATTTTGTATCTCCTTTTCCTATAAATTCAACGCATCTTAAATTATTTTCTATTATGCATCTTTTTATATTCTTAATAGTAAACCAATTAAAATTTTCCCCATCATATATAACCCACCATTTAGATTTGCTAGTTGATAATGCAGAGGGCTTGCCATTCATTTCAACTTCTATAACTATGTTGCCTGTATGCAAACTTTTTTTATCAGACTTAACTTCTACTCCAAAATTAAGTTCAGGGACAAATATATCCCAATCTTTACAATATCCATCAATAATATGAGCTTTAGGATACTTTCTTTTAATTTTATTTAAAACTATATTTTCATATAATTTACCAACTTTTAAATCTTCTTGGAATGTGCTGATCATAATTTCATAAGTTTGTTTATAGCTGTATGACCTCCAATAACTACTCCGCATCCAATAGCTTGTTTTTTAAAGTTTTTAGCGTATGCAGCAGCGTAAGTAGAGCTATCAACTCCGCAACCAACTTGCATTCCAAATACTCTAAACTTCTTGCCTACAAACCACATTGTATATGCTTCTGTATGCGTATGACCGCAAACGCTTGACATCATATTATTTTTGGCTTTTGCTTTTGCTTGCCCTCCCTCTCCATGTTCATACAATACTCCATCATAAGATATGCTTTCAACCCAATTCCATTTTGGAGTTTTTAACACATCATTGTAACCCTTTATCCATCTGCTTGGAACTCCTCCAGAAAATGCTTTCCTAGATGCTAGGCGGTCATGATTGCCAATGCATACATCTGCTTTTGGAAATGCTTTATACCAATGAGAAACTTTTTTAATTGCTAAAGAAAGCTCATGCCCAGCAGACATTCCATCAGGATCTTGCTCATGATAGCTCCATCCATGCGAGTCAATAATATCTCCTATAAATATAACTTGATTGCAATTATGTTGCGCATAAACTTCTTGACAAAATTCCAAATAACCCTCAAGAACAAAAGGAGCATGAAGATCTCCTATTACTAGAATTCTTCTTTCTTTTTTAATAAGATTCTCATAAGCTGTTTTTTTGTTTCCTTTAAGTCTTGGTCTAATCTCCATAAGATTTCATTAAAGTTTGCATTTGATTTATTGTATTTCTAACGCAACTACTACAACTGCTAAATTGTTTTTTATCGTTAAAAACTCTATTATATATTTTTAATATATTTCTTTGCGTTTCTGCATTTACATTAGTAGCTCCGCTAAATTTATCTAATTTAATTAACTTTAAATAATTATATTCTTCTTCATTTAAGCATTCGGGCTTTCTTCTTCTAGGAAATAATTGATTTAGTTTTTCTTGCCTTTCTTTACAACCGCAGTCATCTCCAAATGCCCATTTAACAAGTTTTTTAATTCCTGTTGCTTCGGTAATTTTTTCTATTTGATCGCCTAGTCCTTTTATATCTTCCATATTATTAAAACCTTAAATATAACTTTTTGTTTTTCAATCTATTAAATCAAAGTCGCCATTAATATAATCTTCAAAATCTTCTCCAAACATTTCTCTCATTTTATTTTTACTTTTTTTAAGAGTATGAAATATATTAACTGAACTAATTTTTGTTTCTTTTGCAATTCCTCTAATGCTTAATCCAGAATCTCTGTATATTTTAAATATTCCCTTTTCATAAAAGTGCCAGTTTTCTAATTCTTTGTCCATTTTATTAATAATGTTTTGCAAAGCAATATCTTTTTCTGATTCTAAAGATTCATTTGATATATTATATACATGATCATTTAAAGGTAGTTTCCTGGTTTTTTTTAATTCATTGTTAAAGTTATTGCAAATGTTTCTAATAATAAAAAACATGTAACCCTTATTGACTTTATCATTTTTTATAATCTTTTCAGGATTAGAATATTTGTGAACTCTGATATAAGCTTCTTGAACTATATCTTCAGCATAATCTCTAGCTCCAAAGTTTACTGCAATTTTTATCCATTCTTTATGATGTTTAGCAATTTTGTTTAACCAATGCATTTAGTATTTAATTTGCGTAATAGGATCAAAATATCCTCCAACGACTTCTGGCAATCCAACTTTATTAACTTTGAAAGCGAAATCATCAAAAGGGAAACCCCTTGACCTTTTACATTTAACATTTACCCAATTATTTATTTTGTCGTTTTCTAAATGTATTTGTGTTTCTGCTTTCTTTTCCAAGAAAGAGCCTAGATGTCCAGTCGGTCGTTCTACTCCGTGGTTGCTTAAATTAGAATGAATAACTGTAATAATATGGCAATTGAACTTCTCGCTCCATTCCATTAATTTTTGAACTACAAAATTAGATTGATCGATATTATTTACATCTCCGCATAAGTCAGCAATGCCATCAATAATAATTAGCCCAGCATCTTTTACTTTGTTTGTAAGATAATATTCTATAAATTCTAATCTAAACTTGTAACCAATTGATCTTAATCCGTAAGTATGATAGCAACCAACATCATCTCCATCATTCATATCTACAACTCTGCGGAATACTCTTTGAGCATGGAACTTTCCTTGTTCTGTATCAAAATGAATTAAACATTTGTTTTCTCTGTGTCCTTTTAAATTGCCAGCAAATCTGTTTTTGCCTGAAAGATATACTGAAGCTAATAAAGAAATAAAGTAGGTTTTAAAACTTTTGGGAGGAGCTACGACAAAAGAAAAATTTCCATATGTTCCTAAACTAGTAGGAATAGTTGTTTTTCCTTTTATTGAGTTGATAGTTGTTTCTCCCATTGAAATCGCTACTGGCGGATTCTCTATTATTTCATCTGTATTTATTCTGCATTGTTCTGTTAGTAAATCGTAATATAGTTTGTTTTCTTCAGTCATAAAAAAAAGGGGCATATAGCCCCTAATTTAATAAATTATTTTTAAAAAGGCAGATCAACATCCACCTCATTTTTAGTTTCTTGAACTGGCGCTTCTTTGGGCTTTACAAATAATGGTTTGTTATCGCTGTAAATTACTCTGCCATTTCCTAGATATTGCTTTGGTTCTTTGTTTTTTATTTGTTCAGGAGTTTGAGCAATCCATACAGAAACATTCTGATCATAGTTGTTCATTTCATCCTGTATGCCTATTGTTAAATCAACATATACATCTTTTTTACCTTCATACTGCGCTTCTTTAGGTATTTTCTTTAATCCAATTCTAGTGTTTAATAAGTGTCCCATTTTTTTATTTATTTAAATTAATTAATTTTTCTTTATCTATTTTATTTGTTTTTTTAAAATCTTCTGATTCATCTTCTCCAAATACTCCTAATTGATAAAAGCCTGTTAATTTTAATACAGCTCTTGATAAAGCTCTTTTCTCTGCCATTTCCATAACATACCAGCTCTGGCAATTGCCCTCTTTAAATGTAGCTCCTTTTAATGCAGATCCAAAACTTTCTATTATAGTGTTTGGTTTAGTTTGAACAAAAGCATTTGCTTTAATTACTGAAAAAATAGTTTCGCATTTTATAACTTCATAATTTACAGTTATGTTTTCTTTTGCTTGAATCTTTTCAATTCCTGATCTTGTAATTATAGTAAAAGTTTTTTTATTATCTCCATATCCAATATCTTTTGTAAATATATCCTCTGGAGTTAATTCATACTTTTGATACAATCCTTTTAATTTTTCTCTGTTCATTTGTTTTCTTTTTTTTGGTTTTACTTTGTTTTATATAAATATAATTTATTTCTTTAAAATAATTATCATTTAGATAATTTAAATATTTATTCATTTCTTTTTATTGTATTTGTTATATAAATCCATTAAATAATTATACTGATCATTTGCATTAGTATAACAAATTAAATAATTTTTTTTAGTAATTTTTTCTATTACATTTAAATCTAATCCATTTGCTAATCTATCCATTCTTTTTAATGTTCTACTATTAGTTGCAGAATAAGAATTAAATTTTGGATTATTGTTTAAAGATAATATTTTTAATGCATTATAAATTCTTATTGCATTATTGATGTTTATTTCATAAATATTATTTCTTAAACATTTAATAACTCCTCCAAGATTATAACCTTTATCTAATAAAGCTAAAATATTAATTCTACTAAATTTGCCATTAGTTTCAATAAACCATTCTTCAGCTATTTTTAAAGCTCTTTGACAATCTTTATTTCCTCTTAAAGCATTTCTATTGCAAAAATCTAATGCTGTCCATTTTTTGCTAATTTGCAATTGATCAATATTTTGTTCGCATGAATCTTTAGAAACTATATATGTAATAGGTATTTCTAATTCTTTAGCAGCTTGCAATCTATGTTGCCCATCTATTATAGATTTATTTTGATTTACTAATATAGGCATTTGCAAACCTATTTCATTAATTGATTCCTTTATCCTTTTTAAATTTTTAGGATCTAAATTTCTGTTGCCTATTACTTTATTAAAAATTGAATAGGTTCTTGTTGATTTTAAGTGCATTTCTCTCATTTTATTAATTGTTTTCTGGTTTCTTGTTTTATATTACTATTTTCTAAAATTAATTCTCTTTTTTGAATCTGCAAAGTATTTGTATAAAAATACATTTCTTTTAAAGCTCTAGAACATTCATCTACAACTTTATTGTTTGGATGCTTTTTTCCTAACTTAATTAAATACTGCGCTAGGATCTGAAAATTATTTTCATAATTAATTGAATCTAATATCATACCTTTTGCTTAATTCAGATTTTAATAATTGTTTGTAGTTTACATGATCTCTATCCATGTATTCGATAACTTCTATTAAAGTTTTTAATAGAGAATCATTTTCTTTTTTTAACGCTTCATTGCTTTGATACAAATAATCGTTTGTGTAATTATTCGCCATTGCTGTAGTCGTTTAATATTACTTCCCTATTGCTAGCAGTTCTGTAATAGATTTTTAAATAATTAGTTTTTGCGTAAAACTCTGCTATTGCAGCCGATCGAGTGTCGAATAAAGTTTCGTTTTGATTATTCTTTAAAATGTATATCATAATTGTTTTCTTTGACATAAATATAAACAATATTGTTAATATAAAAAAATATTTAGGCAAAAAAAAGCGAGAATAAATTTCTTTACCCTCGCCTTTCCCAAGAAAACAAAACAAAAATCATTGTAAGTTAGTTAATAATTCATTATAATATTCTATTTTTTCTAATAATTGTATATCGCTAAACTTTGTTATTTCTCTACTTTTATTATGCATCTCCTCTGCTACTCCATTTCCGTATGCTTGTTCTAAATACATTCCAAACTTAAATTGCTCTCCGTACCTAAAAACGTTACATCCACTGCACTGCGTTTGAACATTAATTTCATCCCATCTAGTTGAATAATGTTTTCTACTCATGAAATGACCAGCTTGCAATTCTTTCCAATGCGCCTGTTTACCACATGTTACGCACTTTGCTATCTCATTTACTGCAAATCTTCTTCTAATAAATTGACTGAATACTTTATCAAGTTTTTTAATTATTGTTTTTCTTGATGGTCTTTTAGCCATTATATTATCTCATTATCTATTTGCTGAATCAAGTATCTTAAATCTTCTTTAGAGAATTTTCCTTCTATAGTTTCTTTATAAGTACTTAATTTTAATTGATAATATTCAGATTGATCCTCTAATCTTTTTATTTTAACATCAATGTTCATAATGCGAATATATACAAAAAAATTAAAAAAAAGTTTTTTTAGACCAAAAAAAAATAATAAATTTAAATATTTTATAAATATATATAAAAAAATTATATAATTAATTAAGACATTTATAATAAAGACATTCCCCCCTATTTCTTAATTGAACCTACCTTTTCAAAACCTCTACTTCCGAAATAAGCTACATAAATTGTAACTAATAAAGTTTTTAATAATTCAACCCATGCTTCATCAATATTAAAAGCAATATCTAAAGCATCTAACAATATATACAAAGAAGTTATTACTGTTAAATAAATCAAAGTTAATGGTCTAGTGTTTTTAGAAAGCCAGGAATCTGATTTCATATCGCTACTCCATCTTTTGGAAACCTCTTGCATTTCAATAGAATCCATTTCAAGCAGTTTTAAAGCAGTTTCTTTATCTTCTAATGGCATTTCATCATCTTTAATTAATAAGTTCTTTACAATACCCATAAATCCCTGATCAGGAACTGCATCTCCTAAAGTATTTAATAAAAATGATCCTTTGCTTTTTAAGAAAGATCCAACTTTTGTGTCTTTAAATTTCTTCTTCATAATTCCATTTTAAATGTAAACAAATAAATATCAAATAAATATTTAGTTCTTCATTGTCTTCATGATCTAATGCTGGGTAATATTCCCAGCCTAACATTAAACCTCTTTCAATAATAAAACTAAATCCAAATATCATGCTATAATTTTTTTTGGTAATCCCATCTAGCTCTAGTTCCTCTAATATCGTAATGAACAAATGAATCATATAAACCTAAACCGCCTTGTAACATATCTCCATTTTCAATTAGCCTTTCTATTGTGTTGTAGACTTCTAAAGGCGACATGCCTTTTATAGCAATATCGCTTGCTTTTCCAAGCAAATGCTTTGAGTTTTTAACACCTCCAATGCTTTGGTTATAATCTTCTGATCTATATGCTGAATTAATATGAATTGGCTTTCCTAATTCATTTCTTAATACTTGCAATTGATTAGCAACTTTAACAATATTATGATATACATTTATTGGCATTTCACTTCCATCATTGCAATCAAACTCCTCTTTAGTAAAATTCTTTGTCATTTATTATATTTTAAAGTTAATACCAGCTTTAATTACTTTTATTTCTCTATCCCAATATCTTTGCATAGTTATCTCGCTGAATAGTCCTAGTTTTTTATTTAGTCTTACACCAAATACTCCTCCATATTTATAATCTATCCAGTTGTCTTTACCTATGAAGTTTCCATAAGAATATCTTTCATCTCCTTTTTGTAGTTTGTGATGAGGTAATATGTTTCCGTAAGCGTGTACCCAGAAGTTCTTTCTGTAATGATAGAAATCTAAACCTATAACACTTGATAAATCTGCAAAACTACCTATCATTGCTAATTGTTCAGCGTTGTATTGATTTACTAATTGTCCGTATATGTTATTTCTATAATCTAAATCAGAGTTGCTTATTAATTCTCCTTGTGCATTATACCAAAAGTAGTCATAACCAGTTTCTCCAGTCATTAAGTTTTCA
>Ga0209223_10000931_pt1 | contig 33188 bp, 29 predicted proteins | sample COG_06_FD_184750 | JGI IMG/M metagenome (GOLD analysis project Ga0209223, IMG submission 184750) | Pelagic Microbial community sample from North Sea - COGITO 998_met_06 (SPAdes) (version 2) | ecosystem: Environmental > Aquatic > Marine > Neritic zone/Coastal water | place: Helgoland, sampling...
CACCTACTTGTTTGTTGTCTTGCATAAAACGGATACTGCCAAAACCAACCCATCCCTTTTCTGCGTCTGTATATTGCCATCGGTTGAGGATGTTGTATTGCTGGGACAGTGGGACATCTAAAAAAGCGTCTCCGTTACGATCCATTTCTTGTGTTCTTTGGTTTCCGTGGACAAACAAACCACTACTCCAGCGGTCGTTGATTTTCCAATTCCCTTGGAGGTTGGCTTCACGCCTTCCGTTGGCAGAGGTAAATAAATTGAAAAATAAGGGAACATCAGAAAAAGGTTTTTTGATTTCCGTATTGATCTGACCCGCTATACTTTCAAAACCATTGATCACACTCCCCACCCCTTTGGTAATTTGAATGCTCTCAATCCATGTCCCAGGGGTAAAGGATAGCCCGTAGGCCTGCGACGCACCCCGGACCATGGGAATGTTTTCTTCCGTTATTAAAAGGTAAGGGCTGGTCAGTCCCAACATTCGGATTTGTTTGGTTCCTGTCAAAGCATCCGAAAAGTTGACGTCTATGGAAGGGTTGGTTTCAAAACTTTCTGATAGGTTACAACACGCTGCCTTGAGCAATTCTGCACTGTTAACATTGATGATGTTTTGCGCCTCTAAATACGATTTTTGTAGGGCTTTTCGTCTTTGAGTAAGGGTTACTTCATCTAGTTCTCCTTCGTCGCTTTCATCTAAAAAACGAATTAGTAAGCGGTTTTCTTTTACGCTAAGTGTATCGGACTTGTAGCCAATATAACTCATAATCAAAACTGCATCGGGACCTAAATAGGGAATTGAAAATTTTCCTTCTTCATCGGTGATGGTTCCCGTTTGTGTATTCTTCCAAAAGACGCTCGCTCCAATCAGTGGAATGGTTTCGTTTCCGTCTTTGGCAAGGACTCTTCCCTCCAGGTTCTCCTGAGCGGTGAGTGCAAGCCCGTAAAAGACAATTAGTAATAAAGTATATTTTTTCATTGGGTATTTTTATGGATTAAGGATTTCTCTATTCTCTAAAAAAAGAGCTCCTTAACCATAAAAAACAAAAGACTGTTGCGCCAAAAAGAGTTTGTCGATTTGAGGGGGAGGGGGATCCCAATTAAATAATGTTTCGGCAACCGAGATCGGTTTTAAATCCAAACTGTAAACGGGCAGTGGGAATTTGGAGTTAAAATTTATGACTTTAAGTGCAGCCTGCAACTGAACTTTTTGGGGTTCGTGATTTTGAAAAAGTAGCGTATCGTCTTTGCAGCAGGATTTTTTTGAGAAACCTGTTTTCAATGGATCTGTGTCTTCCTTGTCCGACTCCATCCCGCAGTTTTCTGGAGTGTAGGCCAAAGAAATTTCTGCAATATGGTCTCCACAATAATGAACGTTTAGTGCATACCCCACTCGTGTCCCAAAAATTAGTAGAGCAAGGAAAAAACTAACTAAAGACTTCATTTTCATGGTGTAAAGGTAACGTATTTAACCGATATAGCCCAGGAATAGGATACTGGACATCGTTAACATGATCCCATTTTCTATCAGCGTGGCTTCTGTCATAGGAAGTTGTAAAGCCGTTCCTAAACAGGCACATTGAATCGCGTTTTTTTGGAGTATTGAACGCAACACCCCAAAAGTGGTAAAAGACAAGATCACTAGGGTTATAACAAGAGCAATAGGCACATGCCATTCTAGTAAAAAGGCAATTCCTAAAGCCGTTTCCAAAAAAGGATAGATTTGAGCATATCCTGGTATTTTTTTGGCTAGTGGGTCGTAGCGCTTGAAGGAATCTGGAAATCCTTGGAAGTCTAAAAATTTAAAAAAGCTAAATACGATAAAAAACAAACCCATAAAGAGAAGCATCCCTTTTTGAGGGCTGGCGCCTACTTGGTGGGATAAGAAAAGTGTTCCTGCGATGAGATAGACAAAGATTAAAAGCAACGGAGTGAGCTGTTTTAATTTTGAAGATTCCGGTTTCCTGTTTTGTACGGAGCCCTGATTTTGAACGGTGTACTTAGGTCCCAAAGAAGTTGAAATTTCCTTGGAAGAAAGGACCCTTTTTGAATGAACCACAGTCAGACCGCTTTCCAAAGTGACCGAAACTTCCTCTACTTCAGGCAAGGCTTTGATTTGTTCGGTAACTGAATTTTGACAACCTGAACATGTCATCCCCATTATATAAAAGCGCTGTTCCATAACTTTAAATTTTCACAAAAATAAGACACTAAACACTCAAAAAGCCAAATTAAAGTTAAATCAATTTAAGCAGATAAAACGCCTTGGAATTAAAGTTTGCACGTCAGATAAATACTTACTTTTGTAAAACGATGTCTACAGCAAATTACAAATCTGTTTTTGAAGCGCTTCAAGCTCTTTTTAACGATTCCAAACCCTCCGTTATAAGCGGTCTAGAAAAGTGCTGCGAGTTCCTCAGACAACGATTCGACCACTACGACTGGGTTGGCTTTTATTTTGCTGATTTCAACACAGAAACACTACATCTCAAGGCTTTTTCAGGAATCCCAACAGATCATACGTCCATCCCTTTTGGAAAAGGAATTTGTGGACAAGTAGCCCTATCCCATCAAAATTTTATGGTTCCTGATGTACAAGATCAAGACAATTACATTGCCTGTAGTATCGATGTGCGCTCAGAACTCGTTGTACCTTTATTTTTTGAAGGAAAAAATATCGGTCAGATTGATATCGACTCGAACAAAATAAACCCCTTTTCTAAGGAAGATGAGCAATTACTAGAAGCTTGTTGTGACCTGATTTCAAGTACCTACGGAGCTTCACTATTACATATTTAATTTCACTATGCTACCAAAAAAAATTACTTCTGCCCTTATTTCTGTATTTGATAAAACAGGCTTAGCACCTTTAATTGAGGCTCTGGTTGAAAATGGGGTTTCGCTGTACTCTACCGGAGGTACGGAACGCTTTATTCGCGACCTGGGCTTTGAGGTAAATGCTGTTGAAGATTTAACCGGATATCCCTCTATATTGGGAGGAAGGGTCAAAACACTCCACCCCAAGGTTTTTGGAGGAATTCTCAATCGATCCGAAAATCCGTCAGACCAAGAGGAATTGAAAACTTATGAGATTCCTGTTTTTGATTTGGTTATCGTGGACCTCTATCCTTTTGAAAAAACAGTAGCTGGAAATGCCACAGAAAGTGAAATCATAGAAAAAATTGATATTGGAGGGATTGCCTTAATTCGCGCCGCTGCTAAGAATTACAACGACATTGTATGCCTTTCAGATAAAGCGGACTACAACTCCTTTTTGACACTTTACAAAGCCTCTCAGGGAACTACAACTTTAGAAGATCGCAAAGCTTTTGCGGTCAAAGCCTTTCATACCTCTTCGCACTACGATACTGCTATTTTTAATCATTTTAATGAACGAGAAAATCGTTTGAAATTGAGCATCAGCAACTCCAAAGAACTACGTTACGGAGAAAATCCTCATCAAAAAGGACAATTTTATGGTCCGCTCTCAGATCTATTGGAACAAGTTCATGGAAAAGAAATTTCCTACAACAACTTTTTGGACATTGACGCTGCAGTAAACCTCATTTTGGAATTTTACGAAGGGGCTCCAGCTTTTGGAATTTTAAAACACAACAACGCCTGTGGATTTGCCGTACGTGAAACCCTTGAAGATGCCTACCGAGACGCTCTAGCAGGAGATCCTGTTTCCGCTTTTGGCGGGGTACTGATTTGCAATAAACCCATCGACCTAAACACCGCTACTGAAATTCACACTCTTTTTTGTGAGGTGGTGATTGCTCCGGGATACGATGCCGAAGCCTTACAACTTTTAAAAGAAAAAAAGAATCGAATCCTCTTGATTCAAAAAGAAGGCAAACTTCCAGAACAAAGTCTGCGAACTTGTCTGAACGGAATCCTGGTACAAGACAAAGATCTCAAAACAGACTTGGAAAGTGATTTAAATACAGTAACTAAAAAAGCGCCTTCCTCTTCTGAGACTCAAGATTTACTGTTTGCCTCGAAACTCTGTAAACACACAAAATCCAACACTATTGTATTGGCAAAAAACCAACAAGTTCTTGCCTCGGGAACAGGACAAACCTCACGTGTAGATGCCCTGCATCAAGCCATCCATAAAGCCCAAAATTTTGGGTTTGAACTTCAAGGCGCTGTCCTTGCCAGTGATGCCTTTTTCCCCTTTCCAGATTGTGTTGAAATTGCAAGCAAACAGGGAATAAAGGCAGTCATTCAACCTGGTGGATCAATAAAGGACAATCTCTCTGTTGAATATTGCGATTCTCAAGGAATAGCAATGGTCTTTACGGGAATACGTCACTTTAAACATTAATTCTTAATTTTACGTACATTTAAAAACAACGATGGGATTTTTTTCAGAAGACATTGCAATAGATTTAGGTACCGCAAATACCCTAATTATTCACAACGACAAGGTTGTGGTTAACAGCCCATCTATCGTTGCAATAGATCGCACAACAAATAAAGTCATTGCTATAGGTCAAGAAGCCAGCATGATGCAAGGGAAAACCCATGAGAACATCAGGACGGTCCGACCGCTGAAAGACGGTGTGATCGCAGACTTCTATGCCTCTGAGCAAATGATCAGTCGTTTGATCAAAAGTATCCCTACGCTACACCGTCGTTTTTTTTCTCCCTCTTTGCGTATGACAATTTGTATTCCATCGGGAATTACTGAGGTTGAAATGCGTGCTGTAAAAGAATCTGCAGAACGGGTCAATGGAAAAGAAGTTTACTTAATCCACGAACCCATGGCTGCAGCTATTGGAATTGGGATTGACATCATGCAACCCAAAGGAAATATGATTGTGGATATTGGTGGGGGTACTACAGAAATTGCAGTGATCGCACTTTCGGGTATTGTCTGTGATAAATCCATCAAGATCGCAGGAGATGTTTTTACTGGTGACATCATCAATTTTATGCGCAGCAACCACAATCTTTACATCGGAGATCGCACTGCAGAAAAAATTAAAATTCTTGTTGGGAGTGTCACTGAAGATTTAGAAAACCCTCCGGAGGAGATGTCTGTACAAGGAAGAGATTTATTAACTGGCAAGCCCAAACAGGTCGTTATCAGCCATGTGGAAGTCTCCAAAGCATTGGACAAATCGGTGGTTCGAATAGAAGATGCTATTATGGAGACCCTTTCGCAAACCCCTCCTGAACTTTCTGCAGATATTTACAACACTGGAATCTACCTCGCTGGGGGAGGTGCCTTACTCCGAGGCTTGGATCAGCGCTTGTCACAAAAAACAGACCTGCCCATCTATGTCGCGGAAGAACCCTTAGAAGCTGTGGTTCGAGGAACAGGTATTGCACTTAAAAACGTAGAACGATTTAAGACCGTTTTGATTAAATAATTTGTTGTGAAGCGAATCCTCAATGCGCTCGTACAATTTAGAAATCCCATACTCTATCTTTTACTTTTAGGGCTTTCCTTCTTTTTTTTAGATAATAAGAGTAGCTTTCACCAAAGCCAATTGGAAAAATACGGCTTGTATGTTTCGCAAAATCTTTACAGGGTGAGCCACCAAATTGGGAATTATTTTCAGCTGAAAAAAATCAATGAAAAGCTCCTACAAGAAAATAAGGCACTCAAAGAATTGGAATTAAAATCTAAAGGTATTCCCCTTTACCCAAGTGCATTGAAAGTCAAGAGACGCTTTCCCTTTCAGGTCAAAACTGCCCACATTATAAAAAACAGTTTTTTAAATCAGCAAAATTTTCTCATCATTGACAAAGGGGCTGAGGATGGAATCAAAGAAGAAATGGCTGTAATTACAGATCGTGGAATTATTGGTATTGTAAAATCTGTCTCTAATCACTACGCTAGTGTCATTTCCATTTTGAATCAAGATTTAAAAATAAATGTGCGTCTAAAAAATAGTGCTGCATTTGGAACCCTCTCTTGGAAAGGTAAAAATCCAATCGATTTTCAAGTGGAAGATGTTGTTATGAATGCCCAGCTAGAAAAAGGAGATACCCTAATCACTGGAGGAATGTCCTCCTACTTCCCTTTAGGAATACCGCTTGGGAAAATTTCTGAATTTGAACACGATATTCAAAGTGGTTATTATACAATTAGCACTGAACTTTTTGAAGACCCTTCACAAGTATATTATGTGTATGTCATCGAAAATTTAGATCAAAAGGAAATCAACGAATTGAAAAATGAGCAGCCCTAATGAACAGCAGTAGTCTACAACTTGTCAGTATGTTTGTTCTCATGGTTTTACTCCAAGTAATGCTGTTTAACAACCTGCAACTCTTTGGATTTATAAACCCTATGGTTTATCTTTTATTTATAATAATGTATCGTTTTGAAAGTGATCAAACCCTCTTTATCCTCTTGAGTTTTATTCTTGGATTTTCAATCGATTTTTTATCTCAATCGGGAGGGGCTCACAGTATTGCAACACTAACAATTGGTTTTTTAAGACCGCTCCTCATTCGAAACGCTTTTGGAGTAACCGCAGAAATTCCAACTAGTTTTTACAACGATTCGAGGACATTGAACAAAACCATATTCCTAGCTCTGATAATTAGTATTCACCACCTACTTTACTTTAGTTTTGTGTTTTTCAATTGGAATGCAATTTATCTTATTTTAAAGAATACTCTGTTGGCTTCCGTATTTTCATTAATTTTAATTGCTCTGTTATCAAGCTTTTACAAAAAATTGAATGATTCGTAAATTTCTCTTATTGAGTTTTACACTTGGAAGTTCCCTTCTTTTCATCTTCCAGCTTACAACCTTGCAATTATTTAATTCAGACTACACAGAACGTTCACTAAACAATGCCGTTCAAAAACGTCCCATTTATCCCACGCGTGGTTTGATTTATGACCGTAACGGAACTCTTTGGGTAGCGAACAAACCGGTGTATGATTTAATGGTAGTACCCGAAAACCTAAATGCCTTCGACACTTTGGAATTATCAAAGAGCTTGAAAATCACTAAAGAAACACTTCTCACGCAAATCCAAGAGGCAAAACGATTTTCGAGAAAACTTCCCTCAGTGGTTATGCGTCAATTATCCCTAGCTGAGGTAGGCATCCTTCAAGAGAAAATGTGGAAGTACACCGGTTTTTATTTCCAAAAGAAATCCACTCGTGATTATTTACTACCCATTGGTGCCAATGTATTGGGATATACCAGTGAAACCAACCAAAATGAAATCAAAACCAAATCAGATTACGACCTTGGAGAAATGATCGGTCGGCAAGGAATAGAAAAAACCTATGAGGAAGTATTACGTGGAACAAAAGGAGAGCAACTTTTCCAAAAAGACCGCTTTAATCGAATCATAGGAGCTTATGAAGGAGGTGCTTATGACAAAGCCTCTGAAGCGGCTGAAGATCTTACTCTAAGCTTAGATGCTGTGTTACAAGCTTATGGAGAATCTCTTATGAATAACAAAAGAGGGGGTATTGTGGCGTTAGAACCAGAAAGTGGAGAAGTCCTGGCCTTGATCACCGCTCCAAATTATAACCCCAATTTACTAGTTGGTAGAGACCGTTCCAAATTTTTTAATAAACTGGTCCAGGACACGCTCGCCAAACCTCTTTTTGATCGAAGCTTGCAGGCGGAATACTCACCGGGATCGCCATTTAAAACCCTCAATGCACTAATCGGTCTTCAAGAGAATGTCATCACATCCGAAACTATTTTTGCTTGTAATGAAGGGCATTTTTATGCGCGTGGGGCCTTTATGGGATGTCATTGTAGAGTGGGTACGAAAAGTGATTTAAAGAAAGGGATTTACAACTCGTGTAATACCTATTTTGCCAAAACCTTTATGCGTATAATTGAAAGTAAACCGACGCCAGAAGAAGGGGTTAATTTATGGAAAACACATCTTGAAAAGTTTGGATTAGGGAATTATTTAGGGTACGACTTACCCATAGGTAAGCGCGGTTTTATTCCCGATAGCGAGTATTACAATCGCTGGTATCCTAAAGGAAGTTGGGGTGCTACGAACGTCGTTTCCAACGCGATTGGTCAAGGTGAAATTCTCACAACCCCCATTCAAATGGCAAATTTTACAGCCACCATTGCCAATCGGGGGTATTATCGAAAACCCCATTTTAAAAAAACCAACTCGCTACAGGAGCGCGATTCGTTGTACCCTATTAACCAAACTTCAATCGACACCCAACACTTTGAAACGGTTATTGAAGGAATGCACCAGGTAGTTGAAAAAGGAACAGCTCGCATTGCGAGAATTAAAGGAATTGAGGTGTGTGGTAAAACGGGAACTGTAGAGAATTTTATTCGGTTAAATGGCGAAAAAACGCAGCTAACAGACCACTCCATTTTTGTGGCTTTTGCTCCCAAAGACGAACCAAAGATTGCCGTCGCTGTTTTTATCGAAAATGGTTATTGGGGAGCCCGATGGGCAGCACCCATTGCCAGTTTGATGATTGAAAAATACTTGAATGGAGAGGTAAAAAGAGGGTGGCTGGAAAACAGAATGCTGGAAGGAAGTCTCCAATCAGAATACGAAAAACCACTTTTGGGAAAAGCCTTTACAATCAATGAATAATCCCTTTCTTTTACGCATCGATTGGCTGAGTTTCTTCCTCTATTTAATTCTGGTTTCTTTTGGGATTAGCAATATTTATTCAACAGGCTTTACTGAGGAATCCCTTTCTTTATTTGAATGGACAACTCCCGCAGGGAAACAGTTTTGGATTTTTATTTTTTCCCTTGTTCTATTTCCATTTGTAATATTCATCAATTCTAACTTTTTTGAGCATTTAGCTTATGTGTTCTATGGACTTTCTATTTTGAGTTTAGTGGGCTTGTTCCTTTTTGGTCAAAAAATCTCAGGAGCCACCTCTTGGTATCTTATCGGGGGGTTTAGTCTACAACCGTCTGAATTTGCAAAAATCACTACCGCTTTATTTTTAACCGCAAGATTGAGTTCCATTCAAATGGACTTTAAAAAAAGACAGGAGTTATTCAAGTTGTTTTTAGTGATTGGTGTTCCTCTACTCCTTGTCCTCCTCCAGCCAGACGCGGGGTCTGCACTGGTATTTATTGCATTGTTTTTTGTTTTATTTCGAGAGGGATTAGACATGCGTATTTTTTATCTCGCCCTTGCCCTAGTGATCGTTTTTATTTTGACCCTGCTTTTTCAACCCCTGAATTTCAGTATTGCCTTAGCTGTTCTTTTTTTGCTCGTTTTTCGATTCTTAAAAAAAAGCAACTCCAAAGTCAAAAAAACCCCTTTTCTTCTTGTTTTTGTCACTCTTGTATTTTTTTCGCTATCGGTAAATTTCATTTTTAATAATGTTTTTGAACAGCGGCATCGCGATCGTTTTAATGTAGTTCTGGGTCTAGAAACCGACACACGCGGGATCGGATATAACATCAATCAATCTAAAATTGCGATCGGTTCTGGTGGTTTTTCTGGTAAAGGTTTTCTGAATGGAACACAAACCAAAGGAGGTTTTGTCCCGGCACAACATACGGACTACATCTTTACCACCATTGGTGAGGAATGGGGATTTATAGGAAGTAGTGGACTCATTATTCTCTTTACAGTCCTAATCCTTCGTATCCTTTATCGTGCAGAAAAACACACGCAACCTTTTCCCAGGATTTTTTCATACTGTTTCGCCAGTATGCTTTTTATTCATTTTTTTGTCAATATTGGGATGACCTTAGGGCTGGTTCCTACGGTTGGAATTCCACTTCCATTTATTAGCTATGGAGGGACAAACCTTTTGGCATTTAGCCTGATGCTGTTTGTTTATTTAAACCTAGATGCGAACCGACTCAGCTGAATTAACGCCTCACATCCAATGCATCACTTAAACTGTTCCCCAAAGTCATAAAGGCTAACACCAAGCTCATGATGGCAAGTCCTGGTAAAATGGCTAAATAGGGTTTCCCTAGAAGTAAATATCTAAAATGGTCTTTTACCATTCCTCCCCAACTGGGCATGGGAGGTTGTGCCCCAATTCCTAAAAAACTCAATCCGCTTTCCATCAATATGGCACTGGCAAAGTTCGCTGCGGAAATGACAATTAAAGGGGCTAGGATCATTGGGAGAATATGGTGTACTAAGATTCGAGTTTGAGAAAATCCAAGTACGGTACCCGCTTGGACATAGATTTCTTCTTTTGTGGACTTTACTAAACCCCGAACCAAACGGGCTACCTCCACCCACATCGTAAAACCGACGGCTACAAAAACTTGCCAAAATCCACGTCCTAAAGCCAGCGTGATGGCAATCACCATAAGAAGGGTAGGTATGGACCACATTACATTGATAAGCCACAAAATCAATTTGTCCACCCCGCCGCCATAGAAGCCTGCTAAAGCTCCCAAAAAAACACCAACTACTAGAGAAATAAGCACGGCTACAAACCCGATAGAAATAGAGATTCTTGAACCGATAATCAAACGGCTTAATAAATCCCTTCCATATTTATCCGTTCCAAAAAGAAAATACTTTTCTTGTAAATACAGCCGCTCGATATCCGCTCTTTGCGTTCCTTTAGAAAATTGAGTAAAGGATATCGTTTCAAAATAATCGGTTGCATTTCCATACCGTTTAAAGGCGATCTCCTTTTCCGACCATCGTATTTCTTCGATCGGGATTTCCTCATTGGTATTCCGTGATCCCGTAAAAAAATTAGAGTCTTCCCTAGGAGCATTTCTGGGGATTGTCAAAACGTGACAAGAAAAACCAGGAGGTTTGGAGTGAATAGAAAGTAGCATTTGATTAGCAAACCTTGTTGCGTCGGGTGCCAATTGATAAGCAAAAACTGCAATCCCACAAACTCCGAGAATATACAGGGCACTGACCAGCGCCCAAACGTCCTTTTTTAATCGATTTAAAGCACGTTTAAATTCCAAATGGGTTTATTCTTTTTTATTTTGAGCAATGGTACGTACTGCCTTTATGGAAGTAGAAAGGTCTTTGAGAATCTCTACCGCTTCGGAAATATAAATATCTTTTTTCAACGCTTCCGCTCCCCGTTCTCTTTTTTCAATAGTATCTTCATTAGGTACCTCCTTTGCCCCTGCTTCCGGAAGCCATTGAAATTCAAAGGTCGCCTCGTATTCAGATAGTTTTTTAAATCGTTTTGAATATTCTTTTTTGGTCTCTCGTTCCGTTTTAAATGATTCGTAGTCTAAGAAATAGCTAAAATCATTTTGTTGCTTTTCTACCCAAAGTGCTTGTTCATCAATCAAACTGACCATTGGATTTTCATCCAGTCTTTTTTTGCTTCGTTCGAGAGAATAGTCAAAGTTGGTCATTGAGGAATAGGGTTTGAAATTTGCAGGTGTAATTCGATCCCAAGCCAGTGGATTGTCCTGATCTTTTTCGCCCATTTCTACATAAGCATAGCGATCTGGAAATACAATATCACTTTTTACTCCTTCCAGTTGGGTAGACTGTCCATTGACACGATAAAATTTATCTGTAGTAATTTTGAGCGCCCCTAAATCACCATAGGTACCCCCGCTGATCATGCGATTGAGGTCCACGATGTTTTGCACGGTCCCTTTTCCGAAGGTTTGTTTACTTCCTAAGATGATGGCTCGTTTGTAATCTTGGAGTGCCGCTGCAATAATTTCTGAAGCAGAGGCAGAAAACTCGTTAACTAATACCACAAGTGGACCATCCCAAACTACCGAAGGGTCTTCATCTTTTAATACTTCTTTTCGTCCCCCTGTGCTTTTTACTTGAACCACGGGACCTTCCTCTATAAAGTAGCCCGTCATGTCCACTACCGTTTTTAAAGAACCTCCTCCATTATTTCTCAAATCAAGGATAATTCCCTTTACATTTTTTTGTTTGAGTTGTTCCAATTCTTTTTTGACGTCGGTAGCCGCATTGCGTTCATTGTAATCGTCAAAATTGATGTAAAATTTTGGCAGTTCGATTAGTCCGTACGATCCTGTTTCGTCTTTGATTAAAGTAGATTTTGCATAGGTTTCTTCAAGTTCTACTACGTCGCGTGTAATTCCAACTTCCTCTATAGTTCCCTCTACGCGTTTGATAGTGAGAAATACTTGGGTTCCTTTAGGCCCTTTGATGAGCTTTACGGCATCATCAATGACCATTCCTGAAATGTCTACGGCCTCTTCTTCATCTTCTTGACGCACTTTTAAGATTGCATCGCCCACTTCTAGGAGATTGTCTCTCCATACAGGACCTCCAGAAATAATCTCAACTACATTGATTTGTTGATTTCTCTTATTGAGTCGTGCTCCAATCCCTTCGAATTTTCCAGATATGGACATGTCAAAACGGTCTTTGTCTCTAGGTGCAAAATAAAAGGTATGGGGGTCAAATTGGAGGACGATAGCATTGACGTAAATGGAAAACCAATCTTTGCGTTTCTGATCGTTGTAAATCTCAAAAAAATTAGCCATGTTTTCAGCTACATCTGCTCGAGCGTTTTTCTCTAAGGTTTCATCTGAAATGATTTCATAGGTCTGGTCTTGTTCTTTTTTCTGGAGCTCTTCTTCCTTTTTTGCTGTAAAGGTTTGTAGCGCACTTAACTTAAATCGCTTTCTCCAAACCGATTTTAACTCTGAAACACTTTTGGCATAGGGAAGGTTTTCGTAATCCAAATTGATTTCTTCTTTTTTGGAAAAGTCAAATGGTTTTTCTAACAATTCATTGTAAAAGCCTTCAACCTGCTCCATGCGTTCCATAAGCTTTGTGAAGGTGAGGTCAAAAAAGTTGATTTGTGCCTCTTTCAATTCATCGTCAATTTTAAATCGATACAATTCAAAACTCCGAATGTCTGCGTTGAGGAAAAAACGATGTTGTCCATCGAGATTTTCCAAATAGTTCATGTAGACATTTTCAGAAAAAGTATCGTTAATTTCCTTGGGATCGTAGTGTCCACTGTCTAGGACATAAGAAATTATTTCTAACAAAAGTTTGTCCTTGTTCGGATCTTCCTCTTTTAGAGAAAATCCAAAAACAAATCCACTGATTAAAATAAAAGATAAGATCCAAATATATTTTCGCATAGGGGTGGTTTTTATCTTGGTATTCATAGCGTTTAAAGATAAGCATATTCTAATAACAGTTTATGTTAATAATGTTTTAAAAGATTGCGGGTAAAGATTTCTTACTTTAGCTGTGAAACAAGAACTATGAAAACAAAACCTTTAATCCTTGTAACCAACGACGATGGTATCACAGCTCCGGGTCTTCGAACCTTGATTGAAATCATGAATGAAATCGGAGAGGTTTTTGTTGTTGCTCCGGACTCTCCACAGTCGGCTATGGGGCACGCCATAACCATAAATTCTACGCTACATTGTCACAAAATTAAGGTCACAGAAGGCCCTCAAGAAGAATACAGTTGCTCGGGAACACCTGCAGACTGTGTGAAACTAGCGGTCAACGAGCTCTTGGACCGCAAACCCGATCTGTGTGTTTCTGGGATTAATCACGGTTCCAATTCCTCTATCAATGTAATCTATTCGGGCACCATGAGTGCCGCCATGGAAGCCGGGATCGAAGGAATTCCTGCCATTGGTTTTTCACTATTAGACTTTCAGTGGAATGCTGACTTTAATCCACTGAGAAATTACATCCGCCAGATTACCTTGGAAGCTATATCCCACGGAATCCCTAAAGATGTGGTACTCAATGTCAATTTCCCCAAGCTCAAGGAGGAAGAAATCAAAGGCATTAAAATCTGTCGGCAAGCCCGGGCCAACTGGGTAGAAGAATTTGACAAAAGAACCAATCCGATGGGAAGAGAATATTATTGGCTCACCGGAACTTTTGTCAATGAAGACAAAGGGGAAGATACAGACGAATGGGCCTTGAGCCAGGGGTATATCTCCATCGTCCCAACACAATTTGATTTGACCGCACACCACAGTATTCAACAACTCAACACATGGAATTTATAAAAGATAAATATTTCTTTTGGGGAATACTAGCAGGTTTGCTGTGGACCAGTTTTGGAGTTCTTGTGCTTCTTTTTGTCCTTTCTGAAGCCTCAATAGAAGCGAGTTTTTCTTCGCTTTACCAACAAAAAAAATTGGGTGGTTTGATTTCTTTAGGAGCCTTGATCAATCTTCCCATTTTCTTTATCGCGCTACGTAAAAATAAATTTGCCTTTGCTGCTGGTCTGGTTGCCATTTCTTTGGTTTTGGTTCTTCTAGTAGCGATTCTAAAGCTGGATTTCTAAATTTTTACGCTGTGAAGTATTATCTCATTTCTGGCGAAGCCTCTGGCGATCTTCACGGCTCACATCTTATTCGCGCCTTAAAAAAACAGGATCCCAAAGCCATTTTTAAAGCCTGGGGAGGCGATTTGATCCAGCAAGAGGGGGCTGTAGTGGTAAAACACTATAAAGACTTGGCATTTATGGGCTTTTGGGAAGTCCTTTCAAACCTACCTACTCTGATCCGGAATATTGCCTTTTGTAAAAAAGACATTCTTCAGTTTAAGCCCGATGTCATTATTTACGTCGATTATCCAGGTTTCAATCTCCGAATCGCAAATTGGGCCAAAAAAAAAGGTTTTAAAAATCATTATTACATCAGTCCTCAAGTGTGGGCGTGGAAGGAAAACCGAGTTCAGCAAATGAAGCGCTGTTTAGATGCCTTGTATGTGATCCTCCCTTTTGAAAAAGCTTTTTTTGAAGAAAAATACCAATTCCCAGTCCATTTTGTGGGTCATCCCTTACAGGACCAATTATCTCTTTTTAAAGAAGAGCAAGACTTTTTCAAAACGCATGCGCTGGATCCAAAAACTCCGATTATTGCTTTACTTCCCGGAAGTAGAAAACAGGAAATCCGTAAAATGCTCCCCCTTTTTATTCAAGTGGCTTCCCATTTTAAAGCCTATCAGTTTGTCATTGCTGGTGCTCCTGGTATTTCTTCAGAGTACTACGATTCATTCATTGAGAATGCTTCGGTAAAAATACTACACTCCCATACCATCGGACTCTTAAAAAAAAGTAAGGCAGCGCTCGTCACGAGTGGAACTGCTACCTTAGAAACAGCACTTTTGGGCGTTCCTCAATTAGTGTGTTACAAAAGCAATCCCATAAACTACTGGATTGGGAAAAAAATTGTGAAACTCAAACACATTTCTTTGGTTAATTTAATTCTTGACCGAACAGCAGTTACTGAGCTGATACAAGAGGAATGTAATCTTGAAAATCTAAATGAACATCTTGACACTCTTTTGAAAAAGAGTAGCCTTGATAAAATCCAAAAGGAGTATCTAGATTTAAAAAAACAACTGGGCGATCCTGGCGCTAGCGAAAAAACGGCTACGCTTATTTACAAGGCCATTTCCTAATACTGTTTTTTTTTGTTGAGGTAAAAAGCTATTACTTTAGGAATGCGTTTGCCCCGATCCTTTCTCTACCCATTGGTGGTTTTATTTACTTTAGGAGGTATAGGTTTTCATCTTTTTAAACTCCTCTCGTCATGGCTTTTTCTTGTCCTTTTTTTGTTTTTTCTTCTAGGCGCATTTTTACTTAAAAATAGCCAAAGACAATTCAAGAGTTTGTTATTATACGCTTGTTATTTTTGCATGGGCTAACTGAATTTTCAAGCCTTTTACCATCAAGACAAAACACATTACCTCCAAAATCCTATTTCTCCGAGCTCCGGATTCAAAAAAATTGAGGTCTTGGAAATACTTTATGAAACGACTTTTTCTTTTGCGTATATCGTTCAACTGAAATCCACTGGAACAAGTCCAGCCTCGGGCAAATTAATTGTATATCAAAAAAAGATAGTCTCGTGGATGCTTATCAGTTGGGTCAGAAAATTCTTACAACAGCGGCCCTCGTTCCTATTGACGAACCTAGAAATCCAGGCGCTTTTTCATATAAGAAGTATCTAGAAAATTTGTCGGTTTACGCGCAGCTAGAGTTGAATACAAAAAATACAATACCCTTAAAAGCACCTGAAACTTCTCTTCATCATCGAATGGTGCAGTTGAGAAAACAAATCCTTTCTAAGATTGAAAACAGCACCCTTCAAAATGAATCCAAAGGAATACTTCAAGCCTTGTTATTGGCAGAGCGAAAAGCCATCGGAGAAGAACAGATCGAAGACTATGCGTGTGCTGGTGTGTTACATCTTTTGGTACTGTCTGGCCTACACATTGGTCTTCTTGTAGAACTATTACTTTTGCTTTTGAGCCCTTTGTTGTGGTTTCGTCATGGGTCTATTTTTCGACTGAGTATTATACTTAGCGTTCTTTGGCTTTTTACCTTTTTTGTGGGCTTACCGGCCTCTGTTGTCCGTGCGGTAACTCTCTTTTCCTTTTTAACCGTAGGACGTTTTATTCATCAAGGGAAAAATACATTTCATCTCACGGTAGTTTCTTTTTTAGTTTTATTAGTCGCATATCCCCCCTTTTTAAAACAAATTGGATTTCAATTTAGCTTTTTAGCTGTCTTTGGTATTTTGTGGATTCATCCGATCCTTCAAAGATTTTGGAACCCTAAGATCGGTTGGATAAGAAAGTATTGGCAGTGGACTACCGTAAGTCTGGCCGCACAAATGGCCGTCGGTCCTTTGAGTGTCTTTTACTTTCATCAATTTCCTAGTTTATTTTTGATCAGCAATCTTTTGATTATTCCTTTTTTGGAGTTTTTCTGGTTTTGGTCATGGCTGTTTTTGTGATGCTTCTATTTGACCTACTTCCCCATTGTATGGGAACATTCTTCGATGGAGCAGTTCAACTTTTAAATGGGTCCGTTTCTTGGATTGCTCAGAATGACCCTTTGCCATTGGATCAGCTTTACCTTCCTGTTCCCGTAATGTTAGGGCTCTATTTAGCTCTCTTTTTTGTCGTGCTTTCCCTAGAAAAAAAGCGTTTCCCTCAATGGGTGGGAACCGCAATTTCTTTTTTTATCTTACTCTAGTTGATCCAGCTAGAACAAGAAAAAACCTCAAATGAACACGCTTTTTGGATATTCTATTTACACCGAGAAAGCAGCTACGGCTATTTTAAATCAGGAGTTTTTTACCATCATTCATCTAACCCTAATAAAAACCGACGTATCCTTTCCGATTTTGCAAATTCTCGACTCCTTCACCGCTTCGAAAAACTTCCCATCAAGAATTTTTTTAGCGTAGATCAATTTCATTTATTCATCTTGGACAACGAAAAAAGATATACGCTCCCCAATTATAGTCCGACTCATATCCTGTTGCGAAACGACCCAAAAATCAATCTAGATCGCTTGCTTTAAATCCATCAACCTCAACTCATTGTCGCAGACAGTTCAAACAGTCCACGGACGGTGAGCAGATGGGAAAAAAGTTGTAAAAAATACTCGATTCCATTCTACGATACACGAAAAAGTGGTGCTTTAAAAATCAGCCTCGAAAACGAGGAATAAAGTTTTTCTTGTAGATTTCGAAGTCTTCAGGTTTAGAAAATACTTGATAATCTCCCTGCTTGATCATTTTTAAATAGAGTTCGATTTGTTTGGGCTTGTGATATCCTACTAAGGGCATTATAGGGTCTCCCTCTTCGCTAAAGAAAACCATCGTAGGATACCCTTTAACGCCTAGAAACTGGGTGAACTGATGGGTTGCGTTACGTCCTTTTCGGTTGGGGTCATGGTTGGGATTAGTGTAGGTTTGATCGTAATATTGAATTTCTTCTGTCCCTTCCGCATTGAATTTTACTGCGTAGTAATGTTCAGAGATATAGCGGGAGACATCGGGATTTTGAAAGGTGTTCTTGTCTAATAATTTACAGGGACCGCACCAGTCCGTATAGACGTCCATAAAGATTTTCTTGGGCTCTTTTTTCTGAGCCTCTCGGGCTTCAGCCAAAGTCATCCATTGAATTTTTTGAGCAAAAACAGTACTCAGTCCAAGTAGGAAAAAAAATGTTAGTAGAATGGAATTTTTCATAACTGCACAGCTTTGAATAAAACTGATGTAAAAATATAAAATATTATACTATTGCGCTTTCTCTAAATCCTCTGCACCGTGCGTTAACCTTTTTAAGGGTTTTAAGAGTAAAATAACCGATATCGCTATCAGGGTACAAAAAATAAAAATGCCTGTAAAAATTTGCTTTTCTCCTGCGGTTTCAGCGTAGCCCCCTATACTTGCGGCAAGCTTGTTTCCCAAACCAGTAGCTGCCCAATACAACCCCATAATAGAGGCTGCATATTTCACAGGAGCCAATTTGGTAATAAACGATAAAGAAACCGGAGAGGCACATAACTCACCAATAGTATGAAATAGATATGCTAATACCAGCCAATACATCGCTGATTTACCGGCTACCTCATAATCCAAAGCTGCAAAGCGCATAAATAGAAAGCCCATACCCATGATTAAAATTCCAATTGCAATTTTATACAAAGAGGAAGCTTCTTTCCCTTTTAACTTCCAACGCATCCAAAATCCACCGACTCCAATAGCCAAGGTGATGATAAAAAAGGAATTTAAGGACTGGAACCAAGAAGCTGGGATTTCCATCCCCATAAGCATGCGATCTGTTTTTTGCTTAGCATACAAATTCATCAATCCTCCTGCTTGCTCAAAAGCTCCCCAAAAAAAGATAATCAATAGAAAGGAAATTAAAAGTACTTTGACTCGGTCTTTTTCTACAGCGGTTAACTTTCTTTTTCTCAGTTCACGGTCAGGATGTGACTCTTTTCCAATAAAATCTCCTACTCCCACTAAGTATTTTTGACCGTAGAAATACGTAATTTGACCAATGAACATTCCTATCGCGGCCAAACCGAAACCGTAGTGCCAGTTGTAGGTTTCACCGACCCATCCACATAGAATAGGTGCTGCAAAACCACCGATGTTGATCCCCATATAAAAAATATAAAATCCAAGGTCTCTTCTTTCATCCCCTTTGGGGTAGAGGCCTCCCACCATGCTTGAGATATTGGGTTTGAGTCCACCCACTCCTAAAATCACAAAAAAGCATCCCAGGTAAAAGCTGAATTCGGTATCAAAAGCTAAAATCGTATGTCCAATACACAATAAAATCCCTCCTAACATCACGGTTTTCTTTTGCCCCAAAAGGTTGTCCGCTATCCAGCCCCCGGGTACAGAAGCCAAATAAACAAGCATAGTGTACCAACCGTAGAGTGCAATGGCCTCCGAATTGGTCCAACCAAAACCGGGATTGTCCGTATTGGTTTTAGCAACGAGAAAAAGGGTGAACAAAGCACGCATTCCATAGTATGAAAATCGTTCCCACAATTCTGTAAAAAAGAGAACATATAGCCCGGGTGGATGACCAAAGATTGTTTTTGTTTCAGAAAGAGATTTTGCGTCTGCCATGAGCTTCAATTTTATTACAGATTATTAAGGTTAAAGTTAGTCATTTTGGTGTAGAGGTGTTTCTGGGTATTTCCTTGTTCGTGGATCGAATGGTTTGTAGACCTCCCGGATCGCGTACATCTTTTCATAAATAGTCTAAATCTAAACTAAGTTGCTGGACTTGGATTTCCCCAGCGAGTAACAATAAAAAGGGGAGAAAGAAGTAATTGGAGTCTCGCGTTTTACTAAAATCTCGTATTGTTTTTTGTGTACTGGAATTCATGATTAAATTTTTAGCGCTTCATTTTCATGGAAAGGCAATTTAGGAAAAATGCGTCAACCTTGATTTTGGAAGGGGTTCAAATTCTGTATCTTTACAAAAAAATTTAGATGGGTAAAAAGATTGACGGCTTTTCCAAACTGACCCAATCAGAAAAAATAGATTGGATCACCAACACTCACTTTAAGAACCCTGAAAAAGCACAAAAACAATTAGAAGTCTATTGGAACCCTGATTCCAAGCTTCAAAAGCGTCATGATGAATTCATAGAAAACACACTTTCCAATTTTTACCTTCCTCTGGGAGTTGCTCCCAACTTTTTAATTAATGGTACTACCTACACGCTACCCCTAGTTGTGGAAGAGAGTTCGGTGGTGGCTGCTGCGAGCAATGCAGCTAAATTTTGGGGGAGTCGTGGAGGGTTTACTACCCAAGTAATTAATACTTTAAAAGTAGGTCATGTTCATTTTTATTTTAAAGGAGATCCCAGAGAGCTGCAAAAATTTTTTGATCGTAGAAAAAAGGATCTACTTCAATCTACCCTGTCCCTGACTAAAAATATGGAAGCCCGTGGTGGGGGGATCACCAAACTTGAATTGGTGGATAAAAGCGAAGCACTCGCCAACTATTTCCAACTGCATATGGAGTTTAAAACAAAAGATGCCATGGGGGCCAATTTTATCAACTCCTGCTTGGAACTCGTTGCAAAAAAATTCATAGAATTTGCGGAAGAAGATCAGTTAACACAAGGAAAAGAAAACACTTTAGAAATCGCGATGAGCATTCTCTCAAACTATGTCCCTGAATGTTTGGTTCGTGCAGAAGTGCGTTGCCCAGTAACGGACTTTACGCTTCAAAACAACGGTGTAGCTGGAGCCACTTTTGCAAAAAAAATGGTTGATGCTGTTGCCATCGCGAGTTGTGAACCCTACCGTGCGGTAACCCATAACAAGGGAATTATGAACGGTGTGGATGCCTTAGTAATTGCTACAGGAAATGATTTTAGAGCTGTGGAGGCGGGCGTTCATGCTTTTGCCTCAAGATCGGGACGCTACCGTTCCTTGAGTAATGCCTATGTTCAGGAGGAACAGTTTGTAATGGAGCTTACCTTACCCCTTGCTCTAGGCACGGTGGGTGGGCTTACTAAACTTCACCCTATGGTAGAATGGTGTATGGAACTTTTGGGAAATCCCTCTGCCGAAGAATTGATGGAAATTGTCGCAGTAGCGGGATTGGCTCAAAATTTTGCTGCCTTGCGTTCTCTTGTAACTACAGGAATCCAAAAAGGTCATATGAAAATGCATTTGCTCAATATCCTGAATCAATTTGAGGCCAGCGAGACTCAAAAGAAAGCTGCTTTAGCATATTTCAAAACGGAACCCGTAACGGTTCAGGCTGTAGGTGCCTTTTTACAAAAAAACAGTCTTTAGTATGGCTTCATTTTACAGTTCCGGAAAATTATTAATTACCGCAGAATATGCTGTTTTAGGAGGGGCAAAGGCATTGGCAATTCCTTGCCAAAAAGGACAGAAGTTACACTTTGAAGAAAGTGCCGAATCCGTACTGCATTGGAACAGTTATGATGAAAGAGGAAACCGCTGGTTTGAAGCTCAATTTGAATTGCCTGAACTGAAGGTTGTTCAAACTTCAGATCCTAATGCTTCAAAGCGTTTACAAGATATTTTAAACTTTGCTAAAAAAAAAAATCCTTCGTTTTTAAACTTGGGAGGAACAGTAAAAACCGAATTGGAGTTCAATCGCCATTGGGGCTTAGGAAGTTCTGCTACTCTAATTGTAAATATCGCTTCATGGGCAAAAATAAACCCCTACCAATTGCTTGAAAACAGTTTTGGAGGTAGTGGTTACGATGTGGCCTGTGGTCTTGCCGAAGGTCCCATTTTTTTTACCAAAAAGAAAAACACCCCTAAAGTCGAACCGATAACTTTTTCGCCTCCATTTAGAAATGAATTGTATTTTGTTTATTTAAATCAAAAAAGAGATAGCCAAGAGGCCGTTCAAAATTTTGACGTGAAACGGGTCACTCCCACTCTTATTTCTACATTAGATCAACTCACCGAAGCTATTTCAATAAGCACAAATTTAAAGGAATTTACTGCCCTGATCGAACAACACGAAAATTTAATCGGTCAGTTGATCCAACAAAAAACGATAAAAGAAATTTTATTCTCAGACTTTTTGGGAAGTATCAAAAGCTTAGGGGCGTGGGGAGGTGATTTTATCTTGGCAACAGGTGGGAAGGAAACCCATGACTATTTTACGGAAAAAGGCTTCGATACTGTAATCCCCTTTAATCAAATGTGCAAGATCAATTAGATACGGTACGCTTAGGTTTTACTGAAACTCATTTTTTGACCATCTAGCACGGCTGTAATTTGATTTTTATCATAAACCGCCATAAAGATGTCATCTTCTTTTTTAACGTGAAGAATATTCTTTTTTTTCTTGTAGTCGGCGGAAAAAACTTTGACTTCCTCTTCTTGAGAATTGTATTTTACCCAGCCTTCTACTTGGTCTTCATTAGCAAAAATAAGCTTGTAATAACTCGCATCCGGTTCGTTGGTAGAAGTACACATCCAAACCGTCCCTACAAGGGCTAGAGACTGTCTGATTTTCTTTGTAAAACGAAATAATCGCATGAATTATAGCTTTTATCGATTTGCAAATCAAATTTCATGCCAAAAAAACCCTTAAGGCTGTTAAGGGTTTTATATTGTACAATTTTTAATTACTGCATTAGTAATAGAGAGCTCTATTGTCTTCTATTTCTGCTACGGATTCTAAGGCTACAAAAACATTTTCAATTAAAGTAAAACTAGCATTTCTTTGAATCTCCTTTGAATAAGCAGAGTAGTCCTCTAGATCTTCAACAATATTTTTCTGATTTAAAAGGATTTTATAAACACCTTTATCTCCTTGTACTAAATCAGAGAGTTCTCCTTCGTTCATTGCAAAAGCGGTCCCCACAACGTTGGGTTCGTTCCCTGCGCCTACAATGGTTGGATTTTTTTGATTTACTGCTGAGGCCGTTTCAACAGTTAGGTTTTCCTCTTCGGACAAAGCTTCTAAAGTAGTTTTATCTGCGTAGCGTTTTTTAATTAATGCGGCTTTCTTGTCTTCCATGAGGATTTTTCTCACTTCAGCGCCCACCTCGTCAATAGAAGCTAAACCTTCTTTAACTTTTGCGGTGAGTTGTACTACTACATAGCCTCCTTGGTTTAGTGAAAAGCGTCTGATGTCCCCTATCTTGGTGTCTTCTTCAAAAGCCCATCGAACAATATTTCTTTGTCCTGGCAGACCGGGTAAATTTTCTTCTAGGGCTGCAATTTGTTGCACGGGTCGTACTTGATAGTTACTTTTTTCAGCAATTGCTAAAAAATCGTTTTGTTCATTACTATCCATCTCAAACTGAGTAGCCTCTCTAAAAATTTCATTGGAAGTTTGATCTGAAGGAACCGCTTCGGTTACTACGTCAGCAATCAATGCTAAATCGTCCTTGTCGGTAACCTTGATAATATGGAACCCAAATTCCGTTTCGACTAAACCTACACGATTAACCCGATTGGTATTGACAAAATTAAAAAATTCTGTGGCCATTTCGCCCTCTTGGAAAAAGCCTAAATCTCCTCCACGCGTTCTTGTGGGACCATCCGAGTTTTCCAAGGCAAGTGCGTCAAAGTCTGCAGAGGCTCTTCTGGCAAGGCGATACACCCGATTGGCTTCTTTTTTTGCTTCTTCTTTTGTTCTAGTGACGTTGGAAGAAGCACGGGTTGCCCCTTCATAAGCAATCAAGATGTGACTCGCACGAAGGGATGCATTTTTTTTACGTCCTAAAAGTCTAGAAATCTTAAATGAATTTCCATCGCGATAGGGACCAAAAACTTCTCCCTCGTCTAAACTGAAAAGTATATCTGCATATTCGTTGTTGTATTGTCCACGGGGTTTGTACACGGAATCAAAAGAAACTTCGGAATATTGATCTACAAAATCTGCTACATTTTTGGTTTCTTTAAAACCTTCTAGCGTGTCTGTTAACTTAGAAACATTATTGTAAGCAATACGTTGGGACTTTAGTCCATCAAGGCGCAAACGAATGGTTGCCAAATCGTCCTCTGTGGGACGTTCATCAAAGGCGACATATTGAATATTTCGGGTCTCGTCTCGCTCGAATTCATCTTTGTGCTCTTGGATGTATTTTTTGATTTCGGAGTCTGTTACCTCAACAAGACTGTCGGGGATTACATCAAAAGGAATTTGAACGTATTGTATGTTTACATTGTCGTTTTCAAGGTGGTAATTGGCTTTTGCCTCAGCTTCTGTCATCCCAGCACTCGCCTTAATTAAATCCAGATAAATCCGTTGTTTTGCGATTCCAATGATACTTTGCTCTTGAAATTTCCAATTTTCGTAGGCCGTGGGGTTTGTAGATTTTAATTGAGCAATAAAATCCGTGAATATTCCAAAATCAAAAAACCCTGCCTCGTTTTGAAAATCTGGGTTGTTTACAATGTTATCATCCGATGAGATAATTTGTTCCAGTTGATCTTTACCCGCATCGATTCCTAGTTTTTCAAACTGCTGTTCAAATACAGTGTTTCTCAACGCTTGATTCCATACAAGGTTTACAGATTGTAAGGTGGAATAATTGTAGGTGCGTTCGGTTTGTTCGACCAGCTGGCGAAAGTAATTGAGCTCTACCTCTTCGTCATTGATCAGTGCGATAGGATCCGTAGGACCGGAATTTGAAGAACTTCCGTCAAACACTCCGGAGATTACAAAAGCGAAAAGCGCCATTCCGATTACGAGAATCAAAAAAATGGAGCGTTGTCTAATTTTTCCTAAAATGGCCATAGTTGCTATTTTTGATGGTTTGCGAAATTAAGCTATTCCTTTGAATAAAGAAAGTTCCTTTGTTTAAAAATAGGGATGTATTTTTTTACAGCTATGATCTAATCTCCTTGTGAATGCTCTAATAGAATTTGTTCAATCTTCGTAGCTGCAACTTTTTTAATGGTTAAGGTATTGGGTGGAATTTGGATTTGTTGTCCTTTCTTTGGGATTTCGCCAATATGGTATGCAATTAGACCACCTAAGGTTTCGTAAAACTCACTTTCTGGAAGTGAGAGGTTGTATTTTTGATTTAAATAGTCGACTTCCAAACGCGCAGAAAAATCAAATGTGGTTTCATCCAATTGTGTTTCAATATGAGCCACCGTGTCAAATTCATCTTCAATTTCTCCAAAGAGCTCTTCCACTATGTCTTCTACTGTCAATATTCCTGAAATCCCCCCGTGTTCGTCGATCACTACAGAAATACTTTTATGCTGACGTGTCAATAATTTTAAAACGTCATTGATCAGCATAGTTTCTGGGACATAGGCAAGAGGTAAAAGTATGTTTTTTAAAATCTTAGGATTTTTCATCATATCGAAAACATGAACATAACCCAAGATTTGATCGATTGATTTTTGATAAACTGGAATTTTAGAAAACCCAGTGGAAATAAAAAGCGCTTTGATTTCTTCAATGGGTGTATTTTCATCTACAGCAATCACTTCGGCTCGAGGTACCATAGCCTCTTTGGCTTTTACATCAGAAAACTCAAGGGCTTTTTGAAAAATTTGTATTTCAGAATCCAAGCCTTCTTTGTCTTGGGTAGATTCCAATTGTTCTTCAATATAATTTCCTAACTCTACCTTGGAAAAGGAGAGTTGTACTTGATCAGAATCTGTTTTTAAGAAGCGTTTTAAAATAAGGTCTGTAAATTGAATGATTAAGTAAGTAAGTGGATAAAATGTGTAGTAGAAAAAAGCTACTGGAACGGCAAAGATTTTAATGGCAAAATTGGCGTAAAGCTGAAAAAATACTTTAGGTAAAAACTCGGCTGTAATTAAGATGATCCCTGTTGAAATTAGGGTCTGATAAAACACCACTATCAAGCTGGGGTCAGCTCCTGTTAAGAGGGTTTCAGGGAAGAAGAGTTGGAGTATTCGATCTCCAGTAAAAATACCGTAGACTACAAGTGCAACATTATTTCCCAAAAGCATACTCGCTATGAATCGGGAAGGATTCTGAGTGATGTTTTTTAATACTTTAGAAGTAAAACTCCCTTGTAGTTTTTCAATTTCAAGGTAGATTCTATTTGAGGACACAAAGGCTATTTCCATTCCTGAAAAAAACGCAGAGAGTACCAAACTGAAAATAATGACTAAATCGGATCCGATCATTGAGAGGAGTTGTCCCTTTGATTAAATTTTTTTCTATAATGTCGTCTGAATAGCGCCATGAATATTGACAAAACTGCAAAACCCAAAAAATAATAAGCCCGCGTTTGATCATAGCCCCACAAGGTTATGGTTTTGTAGGTTGAGATCCCAGCAATAACCAAATAGAGAATTTCTGAAATTTTATAAGTTTTCATGCGTTTACAATTGAATATTAAAGGCTCAAAGTCTGCTCGACCTCAATTAGAAAATCTTGCTTCATTGAGTTGTTAAAGTATCCTTGGTTTCAGAAACAGCAACTGTACCGATAAGATTCCCTGTTTGAAATTTAGTAAAATCTTTATTGGTATCCAATCGAATGGCATCGAAATCGTAGTCTTTATCTTTAAATTTAAAGGGCTGTTCGGTAAATAACCATTCGTTTTCTGCATCCCAAAAAAGCTGCTGTGTGGTAAGTACGGAACCCTCATGAGATTTTAATTGTACGTTTCCTTTTAAGTCTATGAGCTTGGTGTCATTGTAGAGTGTTCCGAAATCGGCGAGAACTTCATTTTCATTTCCTTGGTCATCAAAGAAGATCACTTTCAGTCCTTCTGGAAACTCTGCATATCGAAAATCTAAATTGGTATAGTCAATGTGTTTCGGAGCTGTTAGAATCGCTTGTATTTTGATGGAATCAGTGTATACCATTCTTATATTTGATGCAGTTCCTATGGGGTCTTGACGGTCGCTATTGATTTCTTTTAACGCACTTGTATTGTCTTCACAAGAAATAAAAAGGGCTGCGGTACCTACCACAACCCTGAAAAAAATTTTATGTAAAGAGAGGTCCATTTACAGTTTCGGAACGGTCACGCTTCGGTTTATCCAACAACTGAATTTAATCACTGCCCCTTCATTTCCTTCGGTAAAAATATCCGTTTTACTGGGCGCTCTTCCGATATAGCTTTCCGCTGTCCGTTTTGCTATTTTAGAAAGGGAATTATCTACATTTCCTGCTTTTTTAGCTAAATCTGCGGCTAACCAATAAACTGCTCTCTTGTTAAATTGAGTGTCTCCACATTCGTTGGCACTGTCTGCATACATGTTTGCAATCAGTAAGTAGGCACGCCCTAAAGAAGGCTGAAAACCAAGTGCTTTGTTTGCATAGCTTCTAGCCGAACTTCTTCTCCCTGCAATTTTAAATTTATTTGCAATTTTTAAAAGAATTTTAGCCTTTCTGTAATTGTCTGTTTCAAGAGCAATAGACTCTTCGTAGTATTTTAAAGCTTCATCTGCATTTCCGCGCTTGTCATTTAACAAGCCTAGGTAGTAGGCAGAATCCGCAGAAGGGTCTAGGGTGTGGAGGGCTTCCACTAGGGTGACAAAGAAAGGATCGTCTGAACATTCTTTGCTGTCCATACGACTTGCAGCACGCTTTAACCAAACAGATTCACCTTTGTTCTCATCAAAGTTTCTTTTGTATAAAGGAATAAGGTTTTCACAAGTCGCCTCTTTAGCGATGATGGCATCTAAGTTAGACAAAAACGTACCGATGGCTTTGGAGTTGATATTGTATACTCTTTTTCGTCGTTGCTCTTTACTAGTCAATGCATTTCCTTCGTCTTCTTTTTTTAGAATCACGTCTAATTTTTTCGCTAGTTCAGTAGTTTCAATTTCAAATTTTTCAGAAACCTCTTCATACTTATTAAACAGCATCTCCATGCTCACCTCACTGTCTCCTGCTTTATATCTGTCATAAAGCGTTTTGAAGTAATTGTATAAGTGTTTTGGGTTGGTAAAGCTTTTTGCATCTTTAGTATACGCTTCTTCAAAAGTGGTATATACCACTTTTAAGTCTGCTATTTTATAATCGAGTAATGCCTGTGCTTTTCTACTGAGTACGTCCCCTACAGAACTTTTATTTTTCTTTGCAGGAAAGTATTGAACCCACTCGTCATAAAGTTGAATTAGGTCTTTTTTAGACGCATCAACTTCCTCGGGGGTTCCATTTTTAATGTAATGTTTTAAAATGCGTTCTCCATAGGTGTAAATCGCGGCATTGAGGTCTGGACAACTCTGTCTAACTCGTGTCCAAGGTTCCATTGCGGATGCGTAGTTTTTAACTTTTACATACTCTGCGAATATGGATAAATCTTGCATACAAGCGTTGCTATCTTGGGCTTGAATTTGATTCTGAAAAATCAATCCTAGTAATATAATCCCAAAAACGTATAGCTTTTTCATCTTAATTATTTTTAATTATACTTTCTTTTTACAAACCAAATATCGTTTAGCGACAAACCGACGCGTAACGCAACTATTGTTTCTTGTACCAAACCTGCCTCTTTTTGGCCTCGCTGACTAATTTCTAGTCCAACGTTAGCATTGGACAGACCTGCTAAAGGCAAACCTAAACCAAAAGATATGCCAGTTTCTGTTAAAGGTATGTTATTGACAATTGTACTCATCTGTTCTGTGCGAAATCCAAAGCGGTAAACCACTCGGCTCCAGAAACTTGTGAATGAAGCGTAATTGGGAATAAAGTATCCTCCAGCAGCCCATTTTTTAGCATCTCTGTAAGAAACATTTGTTCTTTTAAAAAATTCATTGCTAAAGGTAGCAGATTTTATCAAATTATATTGTACCCCCAAAAACCATTTCTTGTCTTTGCCTAAACCCAACCCAAAACGTCGTGTCTCGGACAACTCCAAATTGGTTTGATCCAGTCCCGAAGAAGAGAGGTCAATTTCTGCCAAATCAATTATCGCTTGACTGGAAAATGATTGTACATAAAAAATACGGTTGTTTTGAGAATCTAAGTTGCCTCTCGGTTGATAGGCAATCATGGCTTGGGCATTGTATTTCTCCGCAATCGGAATATTCGCTTGTGCTGAGAATTGAAGACTCAACCCGGAAACACTGGAGTCATTTGTAAGAAAAGTTCCATTATCAACGCCATCTAGATACTGTCCGGTTCTATAAAACAAATTCCCAAAATTGTAATTTATAGTTGAGCCTATCGACAAATTGGGAGTGATCGGAACTCCTAAAGAGAAATAGGCTTGGTTTAACCCCCCTCTCCCTTCATAGCGATTGAAGACATCTGTATCAGAAAGTTGAGAGATTTTTTCTATTTGGTACCCCACCGAAGTAAATGGGAGTATTCCAAATCCAAAACTGAATTTTTTTGCTGGAATACTAACCGCGAGGTAATCCAAAGCGGCAAGGTCAGAATTTTCTGACGCTGAGGCAGAGGCTAGACTGTTATTTGTATAATTTATCCCTACAGAATAGGTCGTAACCTTTAAAAACCCATAGCTGGCAGGATTGTTCAAATTGGCGTGAATCGAATCTGTAAAAACATCCAGACCACCCATATGACGTGTCGCTTGTGTTCCATTAAAACTGCGCTCCCCTAGACCTGTAGCGGAATAAGGAGAAGACACCGTGTTTTGTGCAACGAGCGGGGCAGTCATCAAAAGTAAAATGAAAAAAGCGTTTACTCGATTCATGAATTTGTATTGCTTGCTAATAAGAAGTTCAACCCTTTGGCTAGGAAATTTGAATGCGCAAATATGCTATTTTTTAATGGTTTAGGCAACATTTGAGCGTCTCCACCTGTTAAAATAACCGTTAAAAAGTCAAATTTGGCTTCATAATAGGAAATTGCGGTCTGTATTTCTGAAATAATTCCCTGTGAAACCCCACTGTGCATTGCACTTTTTGTATTGGTCCCAAAAAATTGAGCTGTTTTCTTTGGCTCCAAGGCAGGTAAAAGTCCAGAAAAGGAATGCATAGCATTATAACGCATTCGATATCCTGGACTGATAGCCCCTCCGTGGTGAAGCCCTTCTCGATCTAAAATATCATAGGTAATACAACTTCCTAAATCGATAATTAAAACGTTTTGATTGGGGTATTCTAAAGTACACGCCGCTAGCAAAGCAACACGATCTGCACCTAATTGATGACTGGGTGCGTAAAGGGTTTTAAAGGGCAGTCGCAAGTCCGCAGAACACAAAATAACCGGTAAAGGCACCAGAGCCCTCTGTAAATCTGCTGTTATGGATCTGTTGACATCAGATACAATGCACTTTTCAATTAAAGGGTATTCTCTCTGCAGTTGCGTTAGGGTGTTTTCCCAATGGTCATAGGAAACGGTTCTTGTGTCGATATCCCGATTGTCATCAAATACAAAATATTTGATTTGCGTGTTTCCTAGATCAATGATTAGTTGCATGGTATTCGCTTGCGCCTGTAAAATTACAAAGAAAATAAGTGAAATGATTTTGTGAGAATACAAAAGCCAACTATATTTGCACTTGCTTAAAAGCGGGGTACCTTAGCTCAGTTGGTAGAGCAAAGGACTGAAAATCCTTGTGTCCCTGGTTCGATTCCTGGAGGTACCACATTTTAACCCTGTAAGTCGTTGATTTACAGGGTTTTATTTTTTTAAGATCCTAATTTGTTCCAAATCTTGTTCCAAATTTAATATATTTAAAGTCATTTAATCTTGTTTATCAGTGACTTATAAATTTGGTTATAGTACTGGAGGACCACATTTTAACTCCGTAAGCCATTGATTTACAGGGTCATATTGTTATAATTGTAAGACTGAAGAGTATGGAAAATAAAATAATACATCAAGTCGTTGTTTTGATAATTATTGTCATTGCTATTATTCTTTCAAAATTCGTAATTTAATACCCATGAAAAACTTTTTTGAATTTGATTTTAGTAACATCCGTGGAGACCTCTTTGGAGGGCTGACTGCGGGGATTGTAGCATTACCGCTCGCACTTGCTTTTGGTGTGAGTTCTGGACTTGGTCCAAGTGCAGGACTCTATGGAGCTATCTTTGTTAGTTTCTTTGCTGCACTCTTTGGAGGCACGCCAACACAAATATCAGGACCTACTGCGCCCATGACGGCGGTGTCCCTTGTTTTTATTGCTGAAATGCTTGCTAGGTTTGATGGCAGTATAGAGGCTGCCCTGCCGACCATTCTATCGGTATTCTTACTTGCAGGACTTATTCAAATCCTCTTAGGGATTATTGGTATCGGCAAATACATACGTTATATTCCCTACCCTGTCGTCTCTGGCTTTATGACTGCCATAGGCGTTATTATCTTAGTTACACAAATAGCCCCAACCATGGGATATTACGTAAAAGAAGATACAAGCTTTGTAGAGAAGTTTAAACCCCAGGCAGAAGAAATCATATTAGAGAATATCTTGAAAGAAGAGATGGGAGAAGGGATACTCGTTTTAGAAAACTTTGAAACTACCATCGATCGTGCTGAAAAGGTATCAGAACAAGATATAATGATGGAGGCTAAAACCTTAGCAGGTCGAAAATCTTCTGGCGTCTTGGGCACAATAAAAATACTACCTCGTATTCTAGGTAACATCAATTACCTTGAGCTCTGTCTTGCACTTTTAACCATTGTAATAATCTATGGATTTAAATGGGTTACCTCTACAGTACCAAGTACGCTTGTGGCGCTGTTTGTCGTCTCATTTGGAGCGTACGCTTTAGGTTTAGACTATCGTCCAATAGATTCTATACCCAGTGGGTTACCAATACCGCAGTGGGGATTATTTGTCTCCTTTGGGATAGAGACCGTAACTCTTTATATTTTTACTGCAATTACCTTAGCCCTGTTGGGGGCAATCGATTCGCTTTTAACTTCTGTTGTGGCCGATAACATGACTAAGACTATCCACAATCCAAACAAGGAACTTGTAGGACAAGGAATAGGAAATGCTTTTGGAGCACTCTTTGGGGGTATCCCTGGAGCAGGTGCCACTATTCGTACCGTAGTAAATATTAACTCAGGAGGGAAGACACGCCTTTCGGGAATGGTTGCTGGTCTATTGTTACTATTCATTCTCTTGGGCATTGGACCAATCGCTTCTCAAATACCTGCAGCTGTACTAGCTGGGATTTTAATTACAGTTGGAATAGGAGTAATGGACTACAAAGGATTAAAGGCTATTCCTTACATGCCAAGAGCTGAAGTCTTCATTTTAATTGTCGTGTTAGTTTTATCGTCTGTTTGGAATCTGGTTTATGCCGTGGGGATTGGTCTTGTGATTGCCTCGCTAATGTTCATGAAGATGATTGGAGACAAGGCTGCAGAGAGCTTTAATATACAGCCGCTAAAGAAGGAAGGCGTCTGGAAGGATGAAAAGAGAATTAAGAAGGGAGACAAGGTTTTTCTAAAGCATTTAGAGGGACCTCTGTTTTTTGGTTCTACCTCGAAGTTTACTGAAGTGGCCAAGCAAATTCCGAAGGACAGTGAAAAAGTCGTTTTTCGAATGGATCGAGTTCCCTATATCGATCAGTCTGGACTCTACGCTTTAGAATCTGTTATCCTCGGTTTTATTCAAGACAATATAGAGGTAGAAATTGTAGGCCTTCAGAAGCAGCCTCAATACATGATGGAGCGGGTTGACATTATCCCTGACCTTATTCCAAGACATAACTTATTCAAATCAATCGAAGACTACATCAACACAAAAGACGATTAAATGTTAGCTGCTCAACTCTGAAATAACTTCTGTTAGATTTAACATAAGTTACCCTATAATTTTCCTTAGGAAGAAAAAATTAACCCCGATATAAAATCCACTCCGAAAAGGGTTTAGGGGAAAAGTATTTTCTCAGTTAAAAGAAACCTCATCTTTGAAATACTGATATACTAATCAATTCAGAAGATTTGAAGAGAGTCTATCAAATCTTCTTATTACTTCATTCTGATACACTTTGATTAATTAACCTCTTAACTGAAGAATCTTCTTTCAGACTACTCTCCCACTTCAATAACTCCTTCTCAGTAATATATTTTGAATGAGTGGACACCTCTATCATCTTTAATCCTCTATTTCTTCTCCAATCTTCTATGGTTACTCTATCCACTCCGTAGAGTTCCATTAAATCCTTTTTACTCAATCTTCTTTCCATATACTTTTATCTCCTCTTTTTCTAATAGTTCATCAAAAATCTTATCATACATTTCTCTATCTCCTGAGATTCGGTACTTCTCAAGTTTATGAGAAAAGTTTTTAATCAAGACAGACTTCTTCTTTAAAAGTTCTACCATATGTCTTGCTTCTTCATCACTTATATTTCTTATCATATTATTTCCTTTCAGATTTAATTAAAAATGTAATAACCTCGCACTCTAAATACTTTATCAGTTCGAGGTAGGTACTCTTTATTTAAAACTAACTACTACTTAACAATTAGATATAGTGAGTCCATTAAGGGAAATTCCCTTTTAAAAAACTATTTCCATTTTTCAGTTGAATCTAACAGACACTCAAACAAGAATTCAACCTATCTGCATTTTAACGAGTTCAGACCTTTCTTCTTTACCTCTCGGAACACTAATGAC
>Ga0209223_10000934_pt1 | contig 33152 bp, 24 predicted proteins | sample COG_06_FD_184750 | JGI IMG/M metagenome (GOLD analysis project Ga0209223, IMG submission 184750) | Pelagic Microbial community sample from North Sea - COGITO 998_met_06 (SPAdes) (version 2) | ecosystem: Environmental > Aquatic > Marine > Neritic zone/Coastal water | place: Helgoland, sampling...
ATGTTTACTCATGTGCCGAAATGATATAAAACAAAAAAAGCACCTTTCAAATGAAAAGTGCTTTTTTCAGTGTGGAGTCGGAGAGAGGCTTCTCGAACTTTTTGGAGGGTGATATTGAGCTGTTGATGATGTTGTTTTCCGCTATGCGTTAAAGGGGATGAATTGGTGGGCCTATATTAATTTACTTACTTTTATAATTAAGATATATCGAGAATAAATACAGTTTGTGTTTTTAAATAAATGGTTAGTCCAGTTTGTCTTCCTCGTTCCTTGGATACGTGATTTGGCCTACGGGGTTGGCAAGAAAATCTTTTAATTCATTTTCAGAGACCCCCCGGGAAATAGCAAACGAAGACAATAATTCCCATTCTGATTGAGAAAATTCGTCATCTACTAGTGCTATTCTGTACATCCGGAGTAATTGACTTTTGATATCTATTTTTTTTTCTGACATTTAATTTGAATTGTATTATTGTTGCATTCTATTCCAACCAAACGAGGGTTTGGTTTTATTGAATCATATTCAAAACCTCAAGTATTTTTTCATTTTTAATAGCCTTTTTCATTCCATCGAAATCAATGGATGAATCAAGGCATTTGCACTGATCGGGGTTTTTCATAAATATTCTTCTGACAAAGCCGGTAATATTCAATATGGCATCTTTAAGATTTTCTTTCTGGTCTGCTTTCAAGTAGGTTTCAATATATCTTGGATAGATGTATGCAAGGTTTTGTGCTAAAGGGTAGTCGTAAATAAGTTCTCCATATTTTTCCATAAGCTCATTCATTTCTTTTTTATCTCTAGTGAGAAGCATATGATTGAGGTAATCGAGACGACTTAAATAAATACCATATGAATCATTGATGAGTTGATTGACCTGAATTCTTTTATGGTGGGTTTTAGTGAGTTCTTTTATGTTGTTTTGATCGAGTAACAAGCGTATTAGTGAAGACGAAAAGTAGGCCAAGTCCTCAAGTTGTTGAAACTGAAGTTGAGAGAGATTTAGACTATAAAATGATTGGCTTAAGGACTCCGAAACAGCTGTATTTGCTATGATTTCATATCTTTTTTTGAGAAACAACTCTCTTTTGTTTAATTGATCCTTTACGATTGTCAGGTTTGATATAGAATTAAAATAGGCACCTACTACTCTTGGATGTATTGATTTAGAGGAATTAAAATCATCGTAAAGGGAAATCAGTTTTTCCTCTTGGGCTAGATCAAAGCTTGACTTCCTTTCTTGATGGATTTTATAAAAACTTATGATACAATGGAGATCTTTAGCTAAAGGATAAGTTTGCTCGAAATCAAAGCGATTCACCAATTTATTGATTTCAAGAAGATTCATTAAGGCCAAAGAATCTTGTTTTATGTTTTCAGTATTGGTTTTTTCTAGCAGTTCAAAACTTAATTCTTCATACATTTTAATAAGCTCATCTTTATCTCTTTTTTCATCGTAATTCTTGATCATTAGACTGCAACGCACAGTGAATAAATCGGGATATAATGATTTCAAGGATTTGTTGTGCTCCTTGATCATTTTGACGAAATGACCAGCTTGCCCAAAATTACCTTCCGCATAAAGTTTTTGAACACATGCTGTGTATATTATTTCCTTATCAAAGGATTTTGAAAGGTGTTTTGCCCGATGTCCAATTTTAATGAGTCTATCCGTATTCATTTTAAGGATTTGCTCATACGAATCGGCTTTCAGTTCATCTGTACCTAAAATAAAGTGTATGATTTTTCTATGATATTCCAATACGATTTGAGGAATATTATCTGAGTGATTCGATTTTTTAAGTGCGAATGATTGAAGTGCATTGCGAATTTTCTTCGAATTGAAAGAATAGTAATCATCCGATTCATTTAGGTCCGTAATGATGCCTTTTTCTTCAGCTTCAATGAGATCATGAAGTAGATGCATTCTATCAATTTGCCATATGTCACTAAGTACATTTGCCTCAAATTCTTGACCGATAAATGAGGCAGAACAAAGTATTCTAATCAGTTTGGGGTTGAGAGACTTATAGGTTTCATGCATAAAATGATCCTCTTGATTGGACCAATTTATCCTCGATAGGTCTTGGTCTTCTTTAAGAGAAGCCAAATCAAACTCTTCTTTAAAGAATTCATTCTCCAGTAAGTATTTAAATATTTCTAGTAGGTTCCTAGGAGTATCAAGGTCATTTCGTTTTGCGTACTTTAAAACCTCTCGGATGCTCAAAGGATCAAAAGTAGCCCCAATGTTTTTATTGTTTAAATAGGATTCGATAAAATCAGCAGGTCTGATTTCATTGAACCTTACACCTTGGATTGAGCTGTCATCTTTTGTTCCCCAATCCTTTGTTACAAGCTCTTTATCTGAAATCGACTTCTTGAGTCCAGATAATTCCTGGTTATTGCTCACAATATCGTGTTCAGATTCAATTAAGATGATCTTTACAAACACATTGTCAAATGACGCAATTTTAAAGAGTTCATCTAAAAACAACTCGAATGTCTCTCTTGTTTCTGAATCTATCCAGTGTATGTCGTCTAAAACGAATAGTATGGTGTGATTTTGATTTGATTTTGTTTTTTTGTTCTGATGAATTGTTTTTCTTAAATAATCAATGATTTCACGAATGACCTCTGATGGCAATGATTTGGTTTCAAAATTTGATTCTGAAATATGGTCAGACAAATCTCCAACGGGAGTCATCGAGAGCAGGGTAGAAGCACCTTGAATCACTTTAAGTGCGGTATCATTACCTGAGAAGAAAACACCTTCGCCAATGTGATCAGAAAAAGCCTGATGAAAGGGTTCATAAGGTACGGAGTCACCTTCAGTAAATTCATCACAATCGCCATAATACCAATTCAAATTGTTTTCGCTATTGAATGGATTGTCACGCATGAAAGATTCTATGAACGCTGTTTTGCCTATCCCGGATACTCCTTTTAAATAGAGTAAGTCCAAATCAGATTCCTTTTTGGTGATGAGAGATTTAAAAATATCAATGCAATTTTGACTAAACGGGACATATGTTTTTGACCTTGAATAGTCACTTAATTGATTTTGAATAGTTTGTAGGACATCGTCAAGGCCTATACCATTTGAAGTTTCCTCCTGTTGCTCTCTTTTATTCAAATACCATTCACCACATTTAAAGGCAATTGCAAAAAGAATCACTACTCCTCCTTCCCAAACCACATTCGAGTGGATCACAACTTCATTGGAGGTATACATAAATAAGCTTGCTACTGGTAGTGCTAATAATCCAAACAACATTGGAATAAGAAGGTACTTGAAGTTTTTATTAGATTGATAATACTTTAGGAAATAGTGACATTGATAATACGAACTTAGGCAGATTAAAAACAATGAAAATACCACTATTGAAAGAGGAGTGCTTTCTTGGAAAAATTCGTGGTATTTGAATGCTAGACATAAGAAAACCCCAAATAGTATCGAGGACATCAATAAAAAGCTGGAATAACGCTCTCGTATGATTCTTCTTTTCAATATTAGGGTGTTTAGAACAAATATTATTGATGGTGCCAAAGTCATCAATCCAAAAGCAAAAAGCCACGGCCAAATTTTAGAAATGGGGTCACCAATGAACGCATCTCCTGGAGGTGCAATCAAGGTAAAGAGCATGATGATGAGAGAACCGATGATTGGACCAATGATCAAACCATATCCAAGGGCAATCAAATTGTTGATTGCATTTTCTTTGATTTTTTGAAGGGATTCTTTTCCATGATAGAAGAACATAAAAATTCCGATGAAAAGAATAAAAATTAAAAAAAGTTGCCACAAACTCTTGGTAATGAAATTTGAGATGAAACCATTTTTATCCTCTTTAAAATCTTCAACATAGGTGGATGAAATGATTTGGCCATTTTTGGCATTGTAATAATCAAATTGTGCACCGCAATACTTTAATGAACCCGTATAGTCAAAAAGATTTATTGTGATAATCCCGAGTGTATTACTTTCAAATTCTTTTTTAAATCTCGAAAGACTTGAGTCTCCAATTTTTATATTATCACCAAATACAATTGCTTCTTCTTTGTCATTAGCTACATAAAATTTAGCATTATTGTTAAGGTATTGACGAATGACTTCTTTAATTTCAGCTGTCCTTTCTTTTGAGAGTTTTTGTTCTGGACTTTTGTCTCTGATTTTTATAAAAGAAAACGTAAGCAATTCGTTCAAAGGTTTGCTTGGTTTAAATGTAATGGACTCTAAAAGTTTTTCAAGTGCATTTTCAATTGAAGTTTCTAAAGGGTCATCACGGAACTCTAACTGTCGGTCATTTTGACCAGTCAGGTGCATATACATTGGGTATTGTCCGTTTAAATTCCCTTCACTAATCGTTGTAAGCATATCTAGTTCAGAATGCAAAGTCTGAATATCTTTGAGTAAATTAAACTTGTTTTGAGAATTGCTTGTTAGACTGCTTAAAACTTGTTTCGCTGTATCCAAATGCCTCTTTGCCACGACTACTTCGTGAAGGGAATTTAATCGATTTCGCGACAACCAATAATAGCTTTCTGCATGATTGTAATGAACATTTGCCTCATTGATGGTTTGAGAAAAGGAATGACTCGCTGGAAAAATGAACAACAGTAAAAACAGTAAACGACTACATAATTGCCCCATATGATTAATTTTAATTTCGACCTAAAATAAGAAATAATCAAACAAGAAGGAAATTTATAATTCTCGAGAGAATGAGCTAAGATTTCTTATTAATTTTTTAAGTATTTTTATTTAATTTTAAAGGGTAAATATGAAAATTTTAGCGAAAGTAGTATTGGGGTTTATCATTCTTTTGATCACATCATGGTTGGTTATTTTTTTTCCTTCTGTTTGGGCATATTTAATCTGTATAGGATTGTTTGTTGGGATTCTATTTCTTTTTCGTAAACAAAAATCTGATTTTAATTTAATCTCGCTAATTAGAGATCGAAAGTGGTCAATTCTTGTTTTTTCTGTTCTTCTTGCTGCAGGTATGTATATTACAAAATCTTTTAATTCTGCTTCATTACTTAAATATTTTTTCAATGAAGGAAAGCTTGTAGTAAATACCAATCCGGATAAAACAAAAAATCAAAAGGACAGCTATATTTTTAATTTGCTGCATGAGGATAGATTTGTTAAAGTTCAGTCCTTGGAAATATCAAGAGAAGGAGGATTGATACGATCAACAATGGATATTTCAAATCCAAACTTTATTTATTTTTTCGAATTTTCTGAATTAAATGAGTTTAAGATATATGCGAATTTGCAGGAGGATTCAATCATTCCGGTCACCTGCCAAGAAGCGTTAACCCTAAATGCTGCTCAGTTTGCTGTCAATACAAATTTTTATGATTCATTGGGAAGGCCCGAAGGTGGTTTCAAAATTGATTCTGTATGTTTCCAAAAAGATGGAACAATTGATGATTTAGGTTTTTTAAAAATAATTAATGGGAAGCCTTTTGTTGGATCAAGTGAATATTTTAAAAAAATCAAAGGAGCTGTAAATTATTCGAGTCAAGCATTACCTTGGATTATTGAAAATGGAACTATTCATCCAAAGTTTGATACTATAAAAAAAGAACATAAACGCGCATTAAGAAATGTTATTGGTACTAAAAACGGAAAACTAGTATGTATTCTTTCAAACAATGGTGCATACTTGTCAATTGCTGAAATCGCGAAAATTGCTAGGAATTTCGGTTTGGACCAAGCTTCTTGTTTTGATGGCGGATTTCCTCTTCAATACGAATATGATTCAAAGCGCTTTAAGACTTCTTTTGTGGGCAATAATAATACACTCAGTATTGGTGATGATGTTGAAAACTTAATACTTGAAAACGTGAAATCTCGGGTTTATCAGAAATCACCCGTCTTTTTGATTGTCAAGGGGGAATGATTTGCTTACCTCAACCCACTAATAATAAGAATCCTGAGCATCTATAAAATCTGTCAATAACAGAAATATTGACGAGCCAATGAAAGCGCAAATGGCACTATTGATAAATACAGAATCATTAAAATCCATACTTTCATTTAAAACGAGCACACCAAATATGCAGCCTGTTGCTGATATGATAACCGTATAAATAAATATACCGGTAAATGTCAATTTTCCTTCCTTAACCCACAAATGAAGTGATGTAAAACCAATGGCAACGGCAAGAATCATTAAGGTTTGATCAATTTGATTTAATAAGACAAGTAATTCTTCGTAATGGGAGAAGCCAAATGCAATAGCCAGAATTAAAGATATTACAAGCCCACCAAATGAGGCAATGAAATTAAAAATCAAGAATAGGATAGAGGTGGCAAGGGCCACACCAAATAACAGATGTAATAATCCATACCCTTCACCACTAAATACCGACATCGTCCAAAAAACTCCAATGACTGAGCCAATAATCCCAATTATCGAATTTACAATGAAGGTATTGTCAGTATCCCAAAAAGAACTTACCAATCCACCTACTACAATTCCAAATACAATGGTGCCAATCAAATAGTATTGCTTTCCTTTTATAAAGTCAATGGTGTCCTGGTCCATAAAGAAATAGATAAGAGAAAGGAAAACGGCTATTAAGGAAACTCGATAGGCAATTTGAATAAATTTAGAGAAGCCTTCTTTAAATTCCTCCTTGCTATCTTCATCGTTAATTTTGTTTTTATAATCAGATATACAGTCCATCAAACTTTTCCCTGTTTTCCTCATTTTTTTTCTAAAATCATATAAGAGTTTGTCAGCGGAATCGCCTTCTATTCCTAACTCGTATTTAATGATTTCGATATCACTATATTGATCGGACATAATTATGGATTAAAGTGTTTTTATTTCTTCCTAATGAAAAAGTAATAGATTAAAAAGCCAATACCGGCAATTGGTATAAGCAATAACAGCAGATTGATTAAATCTCGGAGAACAACAAGGATCAATAAGCCGAGTACAGCAAAAAGAACCCAATGCCAAAGCTTGAAATCTGACAACCTCATTTGGTTTTAATTTTTTAACTCCTCTCTTGATTCGTTGAGGAAATCACTTGAGTCTGCGGCCTCTACTATATTTTCTTTGAGCTCAGTCGTCTCTTTTTTGGTCTTATTTATTACATCTTTTGAGAATTCCTTCGTGCTTTCAATAATACTGCTTTCCTCTTTGTCGTTGTAATCCATTACGAAGTAAGTAACTCCTCCGAGTAGGGCGATGATTACACCCCATTTAATTAGTGTCCACATGGTATTTATTTTTGGTTTTTATATAATTCATTCCATTTATCTTCACCACCTTGATTGGATAAAAAATAATTTTGGAATGCAACTCTATTACTTCCTTTTAGTTTTAGATTTCTCGCTGTCAGAGCTACTTTACTTAAATGATCCTTGAATTCTTCGTCATTATAATTGTCCAATTCTTTTTGAAAGTTTTCGATTTTAGCCCTTAATTTACTCAGTCCGGGGGAGTCCCATGCTTCTTTTAGAGCATCAAAATTAGCACCCAATTTACCTAAAGATTGTTCAGTAAAACCATTTTCATTGAATTGAATGAATCCTTCACTTATAGCAATTATTAATAATTCCTCATAATTATTCGTCTGCTCTGTGCCCTCATCCTCATTATCATAATTGAAATCGAAGCTATGCAGACGGACAGAGTCATCGATAAATAAATTCTCGAATGAAGATTTGTCTTGATCAAATTCTTTTTCCCAACGAGAAAACTCAGAAGCATTAGCAATAGCGATATTTGTTTTCAATGTTAGTACCCCAATGACTTTATCGTTATTTTTCTGTAATAAAGCATCTTCAGAATAAACATTTGTATTTAGTTGATCTAACTCATTTTTTAATGTATTTGAAAGCTCCCCTACGTTAATAATCTTTTTAAGGTTGACATCCGTATCTACTGAGTTATTGGAAACCAAAAACGGTTGAGAAGACGATTTTAATGGTATGAGCTTCGTATCGACCCTATCCTTGTTGTGAGGTATATATTTTATTTTTCCATATATAATGTCCTCAATACTAACGGATTGATAATATTCCTCAAAGAAACTAGCACCTGAATCCTGAATGTCTTTTATAAACAACTTCAAATGACCGTTATTTTCAAAATCTTCAAAATAAGAAGCGTAGGTATTTCCTTGTTTTGAAGGGACTTTATAAACTATATTTTCCGTGTATTTGTTTTCAATGATTGGTTTGTCTATGACTGTGTTTTCAAAATCTGTATTGACAAAATTAAATTCATCTCTTTTAAGTTGATATGTAGAGGAAGTCTCTGAAATAGCATCGGTGAATACATTTAAAGCATTAGCTTTTATTTTTATTTTATCTTTGACCTCTTTTAAAGTAGCCAAGCCTCGTACCTCCGCTTCGAATAAAAAGTCCCTTTCTAAATAATTGTTCTTGGTTTGTAATAATTGTTGTAATGCCAATAGTTTTTTATTCAATCCCTCCTTAGCGTCTTGTATAATCAATTTTAGATTATTATCTATTTTTTTAAATTTAAGTAATCCCCAAATAAAATAAATCACCAGAGTTATTATGGTTACAGGCAGGCCAATTTTTTTTATCATGTAAAGGTCATACCAGCTGGTTTTGTAAAATAATATGACTTGAGCTATAATGAGTACCAGTAGTAATGCACTAGGTATAATAATTAGGTTGATCAACCTAAAGTTTTTCCACTCTTTAACGGTACTATTTTTACTTTCATAAAGTTGACCAAGTTTTTCATCCGTATTTGAAATGAATTGTTTGAACTCCTCAATTTCTTCATCAACAGTGGGGTTTAACTTTCTTTTAAGATCATCTTTGTATGCATTTTTATCGTATTCGCTCTCTAAATTAACTTTAGCATCAGTATTCCGTTTTATTTCGTTTTTATATCGAGTAGATTCAATCTCCAGTTCATTGATTTTTTCGTTGAGACTTTTCAACTCTTGTGCTTTCTCGATGAATTTAGGATCGCTTTCTTTTGATTCGTTCTGCTCAAACTCCTTTAAACTTTCCTCTAGTTCTTCAATTTTAGCTTGATATTCCTTTATGGTATTCGTGTTGTTGGTTAGAAAATTACTATTCTTCTCAATATTACCCTCAAAATTCGACAGTCGGTCACCAATTAGTTTGTTTCTAATTTCACCTTCTAAATCTGTCAACGAGGTGAAATTGACCATTGGTCCGCTTAAGTGATTTACAACTTTGCTCTCTTCGTCTAACAGAACATGGTTGAATATTTTTGCATATATGATACCGCAATCATTATTATCTAGTAATCCCGAAGTATGGACTTCTATGATTTTAAATAATTTCTCTTTGTGTTGTCCGCGTGATTGTTCAAGATCACCATGCATTGACGGAAGGGTATTGGTATTGTAATTTATTTCTTCGGTTTCAATTTCAGAGAAGAGTTTTAAACTCTGTGAACTTGATCTATTTTTTGGATTTTCAATAGGAGACAGTTTTTTACTCAACAAACTATCTTCTTCATTCTTAATTTCAGTGTCAAATCCTAGATTTATTTTTTTAAAGATTTCTGCCCCATCTAGTTTAACTATTTTCCCCGAAATGCCCTTATACTCATGATCTCTGTAGAATAAATCGATATCAGACTTTACCCTCAATCTATCATGACTTCTGGTCAGGTCATTTTCTTTAATGTCTAATAATTCTTTAAAAACTGAATAAATTCCAATGTATTTTTCTACTTCCATAACAGGATAGCTCAACTTACTATATCCAAATGACGATAATATACATTGCTTACCATACTCTGTTTTCCATGAGTAGTTTGAACCGTTAATAGCGTGATGTTCTTGGCTCAGTAATTCAATGAAGTTTGTAATTGTCCCGTATTTGTTTTCGGAATTTCCAATGGCAATTCTTTCCTCATTGATATCATCCAGACACCATATTTTTATGGCATCATTGTTGATTTGTTCATTTTCATTGAAATAATGATCAATTTCTTTAAAATTGGCTATGCAATTTGCTTTATATTCCTTGTCGATATTTTGAGACTCAAAGTCTATAATGAGATGCAACATCATTGACTTTGGAATTTGGCTTCTATTGTTTAAAAAAGTAAATAGAAGTGGGTTCAATATTTTTGAATTTGCCTTAAAAACCATCACAAAACAGATGGGATCCATTATCTCGAAGTCATTCTCACTGGCCCTTCTAGTATTGCCAAGGTTTAGTATACCCTCAATACTTGTATCACCATACAATTCTTGTTTGAAAATTGAGAGGTATGCATCTCTGTTTTCAAAAAGGTATTTACGGGTGTCATTTTTATTTAGACCCTCAGGTATTGTAAATACATTAGTATTGTCCTTGTGCCTGTTTATTTGGTCTTCCGAAATGTATAAAGAAGAGTAAAAATTGAAAGAGTCATTTCGAAATAATTCGGATTTATTTTGATCGAAATAGTCCAAAAAGGTATTCTTACCATCCTTTTCCGAAAGTATGATACAAGGATATATTTTTTCCATTGGTATTTTACTTTTGATTTACCATTCAGATGCTCCTGCAATTGGAAAGGCTTCAGCTAATTTCTTAATGGTTTTTCTTTCAGCCCAAATTTGTTTTTCTTCATCAGAATCAGGCTCAATACTTTCCATTTTTTTTCCAAGATAATCAGCAGTTAATAAACGGTCAAAATGTGCCCTTAAAATACTTTCTATTTGTGGTTTACCCTCTTCCTTGTATACTTTGTCATAAACGTCATTTGTTATAATTGACCATTTCTTGTTCTCTGTGTATTGCTTAAAAGCTAAAAACCGATCGTTTTTACCTTTACTACCGGGAACTATTTGAGTTGGTTTGCCACCAGAGGGGTCAAAAAACTTTAAAGCTCCTCGATCTAGTTTCACAATGTCAAGAGCTGCTGCAAGGGCGAATGACTCGGACACTTCTTCGTCAGGCGCTCCATCAATCAAGTCCATTGCACCTTCAAAGTATAGATCACAGAAATGATAACCCTTGGCTGTTTCAAATTCATGCTTCAACTTATCAATTCCAACTATTGCTGTAGCGGGAAAGGACCCCATTATTTTTAAGAATTTTATTCTATCTCTATCATATGATGAGGCGACCTCACAACTTTCTCCTATGATTACATCGTCAGGTTTATTCCCCCAATAAGTTGAATATTCAGAATCCCTTTGAAAGATTGTTTCTTCCTTGTTTTCAACAATTAATACGCCAAGAGGCTCTAGAACCGTTAAACCTGATTCATGTAAAAATGTTCTATCAAGATTAATTGCAGCTTTTGCAAGATCGTTCAAGTTCTTCATTATATCTTTCTTCTGTTCTTTTGTCAAGCCTGCGATAAGTGCTTCTAGGTTCAAAGAATCAATTTCAGTGAGATATTCTGATTGATTTAAATAGGTGTTCAATTGTTGACGAATTTCTTCGATGGTACTTGAATCCTTCAATTGATTAAAATCGATTGAATTTAGAGCTTCCTTAGGACTGAATTTATCGATACTACTTAGAAGATCCGAACAATAATTATGAATGTATATTTCAAATTCTTTACCTTTATCACCTATAATTTCACTATCCAGTTTTTGTAATTCAGCATTTGTTGTTCTGTCCAAATCTCCAATAAGTCTTGAGAAACTATCTCTTTTGCTTTGAAGTGTTTCAATTTGAGTGATCGCATGAGTGTAAAATTCCTCCGCCATTTTTTTTCTAATTAATTCAGCTTCAAGGACAATGCGACTTTTGTATTTTTCGGCATACAATTCACATTCACTTCGAACTCTTTTCGTTCTTCCAAAATAAGTATCTCCTGCAGCAATGATATTTTCTTCATAGTTGATGAGCTCTTTTTCAATTTTTTGTGCGGAATTTTGATGAGCTTGTTGCTCATCTGCCATTTCGGATCGCATTGCACTAAATGATCCAACAAGACAATTCAAAAATGACTTTTCTAAAACAAGCGCTCCATTGTTTTGGTATAATGATTTAATCTCAGCTTTTAATTTGGTCGAAAATTCTCCTTTCAACTTTTCTTTTTCACTTGTACAACGGTTTGTTATATTAGTGATTAAATTATTGAGTTGAATAGAACAATTTTCCTTGATTGAAATGTTTGCGTTTTCATCAAAGTCTCCAGGTAGCACAGCCTCATTAGAATATCTGATTTCATTCATTGGATAAAGACGATCAATAACATCATCATGACCATTGTCTTCTCTCAGATTATTGTTGTCAATAAATTCTTTACAGAGATTATGAGAATCAACAGAATCGCTTTGAGAAAGTAGTTTTATTAGTATTCTGTAGGCATAGTTTTTTCTATAATTTGTTAAATACTCTCGGTCTAAAATGATTTCTGAATACCCTGTCGATTGATAGTTTCTTCTTTTATAGTTAGCAAGAGGGCCAGAGGCTTCTTCGGCAGATTCATCATTGTTATAAGTTGAGAATAAGGTATCTCCCGCATCAGTTACATGCAATAAAAGAGTTCGGGCAATTCTATCTTTTAAGTCATCGATATCCATAATCGTACTATGTCCATCAATCATTTTTTTGTCAAATAGGTGAATCCTATCAAACAGATCAAAGTGATCAGTATTTAATTCTTTTCCTTTGTCATAACTGACCACATAGGGATTTTTACCGTAATTTGACCATGGATTTTTATCATTATGGTCTTTACCCATTAAATGGTCAATCTCGATTAAAGATGCATATGCATTCTTTCCAACATTTTGAGTTCGGGGATAAACTTTATAATATTCCGGTAAAACCATCCATGCGTATATGGTTTGATTTGGATTAGCACTTTTAATATTGATGGCAGTATCCAAAAATGTTCCAGCTCCAGTTCCTCCGCAAGGGGAGAATACCATATGAATGAGTGTTTCTTCCGATGATTCAAAATCAGGATTTTGAACGTGTGCTATTGAATTAATTTCATTGATTTTATCCTTTATTTTTTTTTCAATTATGGGGTAGTGTTGGAAAAAAGCAAATCTTCCTAAAGACCTTACTTGTTTTGCCCCTTTACTTGATGCTATAATTTTTGGTTCAACCTCATCGGACAACCAATTCTTTATACGTTTAGTATTTTTTATTAAATCAGGCCTTTCAATAGGAACGTGTAGGATTTCATTCGGAGAGAAATGCTCTACCGAAGAGTCGAGATTATAACTCTCGTTATCGACACTCGCATCAGTATCAATAATTAAAAAGTCTATGACAGGCGGTATTTGTCCATATTTTTGCATTACCGCTTTTTTCACCTGAATTAGGGTTGAACTTCCTGTTCCTCCAAGACCAATGAATAAATTTTTAGATACTTTATGTTTCATATTCTAGGATTTTTTGAATTTGTATATTCTATAATTATGTTCTCGTTATTATCTATTTCAATTTCTATTCGATCCATGTGATATAATATGGTGTTTCCAAAGAGTGTTTCGTTGTGTATCCCATTGGAAATTTTTATTGTTAAATCAGAATTAGAAATCTTCATATTTGCCATTCGCATTTTTCGTTTCTTTGAATTTAAACGATCAATTGGAACAAGCATAACCCCATCTACTTCAGGATAGTATTCTTGTAACGATAAGTTCTCTAATTTGCTTAGCTCAACAGAAGGGACTGAGGCTCCATCACTCAAAAATGATAATCTTCCCATCTTAAAGGTTTTGGGTCCGATGATTTCCATTTTCCTCAAGACTAAGTATGTTATCGCTGCAAGAAGTAGCAACACTCCAATAATAATTCCCCAGAATAGGAGAGGGTCCATGGGTACGGAATAGATGACTTGCTTTTTAAATTTAGCAGGAGCGGTGTATTCATCAATTGTCTCTCCATTATATTTGACAATGATCTTCGGTGCATTGATTGAATACTCTCCAATTTCAGCACCTTTATTGATATTTAGGTGAAATTGGGCCTTAGATATTTTATTGTTATTTGCTGCATTTAGGTTTAAAACAAAGATGTTCTTGTTCTTATTCCAAATTTCTTTGGGTTTCGCAGTAATTGTTAAATCTTTTGATTCAGGAAATACAACACAGAATTCGTAATCTCCCTCAATTTCCTTGCTAAAATCAGGTAAATTAAATTCAACGTATTCAAATTCATCATTATCAGTAACCTCCAATTGATCATTACCACAACTAAATAATAAGAGTATGCTAAAATAAATAAGATATTTCTTCATGATTTCTTTAGGTTAGATTACTTTATTCTTGCGACAAAAGGAATTTTTAAATCAAAATAAATAGTGGGCGTTTCGACTACTATTTTTTGGGTTTCATTTTCATAAATCACTTTCTCATAAGTAAAAGCACCTTTATAAATACCTTTTTCATTACGCTTCAATTTACTCTTATCTACATGTAATTTAAGCGTGTGGTCTAAAGATCTGAATTCAGTGATTTTTTCACCTCTACTATCAATAAAATAACAATCTACTTTATCCTGACCTTCAAGGTATGGGCCATCAATTATTTTGATTGACACTCGTCTAGTTCTTAATCGTTCATTTTTAATTTTTTCAGACCATCGTTGAATAACTGGTTTTTCATTTAAAAAAGTTGCTTTTCTATCAGGTTTTATCGGATATGATATTTGAGGTGGCTTTGCCCCGCCGTTTGAAGTTTTGATACAATCAGTCGGTATGCACTCTAAAATTTTATCATCTAATCCACTCCGATTAAGACTGATGATTTCTGCATAGTCATTATCTTGTTTCAATTCACAGAATATAGAAAATGGATCTACTTCCTCACATAATCTATCAGAATTATCTTTACCATCCGTAAATAGATGTATGGAATGTATGTATTCATTTATTACGGCTTTGTTATTGGCGGTTAAATCATTCATTACGCCCTTGAAGGACTCATATATATGTGTTCGAGAGCCATCTGCATTTTCTGTTCTCAATTGATTCGTTATAGAAATTTTTAAATCGTCACTCAGTTTCACTTGTTTCATTTTCTGGTCACCAATCTCTAAAATTTCAAGTTCTTGAGCAAATAAATAAACACTAATTATATTGTTATCATTATTCAAATTGTTAATTGTTTGGCATAAATTATTTACAGTGGGCTGCCAAATATCGGGTGATCCATTTGCACCTCTCATTGAACCCGTTTTATCCAAAATGAATACGTAATGATGCCAGTCTCTATCGTCAGGATGAAAATTAGGCTGAGCAAAAGAGCCAAACGGCAAAAACAATAGAAAGAGTAGGAAAAAATTTCGAATCATAAAAAAGTTTAGTGAATTCGAAAATATGATTTTTTAAAAGAATAAAAAAGGATTCGATAAAAATTATTTACAATTGATAAAACCGGGAACTAAAATTTCAATTAGGAAAGCATATTTCTTTGATCATTCATTCATTCATTCATTCATTCATTCATTCATTATTATTTGATTTAAAGTCAAAACATTGATTACAATTAAGTAATTTAGACTTCATACATCGGTCTAATGAAAATCTTTATTTATATCACGTTGTGTTCTTTTATTCTTTTTGGATGTGATTCCACCTCCGATGATAAGATACTCTCAAAAGACAGTAAAACTAATCAAACAAATAAGCAGACAGAGCCAAAATTAAATTGGCGCCATCCGGCCTTATTTCCAGTAGGGGCATCAATAGGGAATTATTTGAGGGCTTATTATTTGGTGGGGCAATTTGACAAAATGCTTCCTTTTTTGATTATTCCGGAATGTATGGATAGGGAAGAAGTCATTTATAAGTTGCGCCGAATGAATTGGGGCTATGACATCAAAATGACCAATATTCAATGGGAAAAGGACAGCTCTTTTGTGATGACCTATAAAACGACGATGAATAACACGACAGCCATTGAACAATATGTAGGATGTATACAAAATGATACGGCGAAGTTGTATATTGATGCGAAGAACGAACAACTTTTTGTCAATAATTTAGACTTCCCATCACCTGATGATTGTTCTTTAAAGCAGTCCCTAGGTCTTCTTCAATTTGAATTTGACAGTGATGTACTGCTTACCGAATCTGCGTCGGTACTCAAACAAATAGGAAAGTATTTTGAGAGAAATCCTAGCCAGGTTATTGCGGTTATTGGCCATACCAGTTCTGAGGGTTCTGCCAAACACAATCAAGAGCTCAGTGAAGCCAGAGCGAAAGTCATTTACGATTACCTTCGGTCGCTTCCAATTGATTTGACGGTGAGTTCTTATTTGGGAAGAGGGGATAAGGATCCCATTTATTCCAATGTCACCGAAGAGGGCAGAGCGAAGAATCGCAGGGTCGAGATTCGTTTTTTAAAGAATTAAATATAGTTACAGCTGTAAGTGGTGAAGATGTTTCGAGATCATGTATGATTTGGTCCAATCCCTAGACTTAAAAAAGATTTATCAAGTATTGTACATTCTCCACATTATCATAATATAGAAAATCCGCAATACCACTAAACCCATTATTTAAATGAGATAGTATAACGCCATGAAAGACAATATATAAAGGAATAAAAGTCACATAGGAATAAAGGATGCCGTTTGAGGTAATATCGGTTTGATAGGATCCTGTTTCCTGAATCGTACTCATGACCTGATAACCAAAGAATATACCCATCATCATAAAGTAAAACCAATAGTATTCTTCCTTGCACATCACATGAAAAGGCAGCCAAAGGTAACATGCGGTAGGGAAGAAATAAGGTGAAAGAAGAATGAAAATTTTGGAGAACTTACTTCCTCCTTCCCATTGAAACAATCCAGAACCATCCGTGTTTACATGAAAGCCCATTGGTTTTCTGAAAAACAACATGGCCCAAATATTATGTGTCAATTCATGTTCAAACGTGCTGAAAAACTCGAGTTTTTGTTTGTATTTAGCGACAACAACCAATGAAAACAGGCATCCTCCAAGAAAGAAATAATGAAATAGGTCTAAGTCCTGAATAAAGTCACCAAAAACATGTACGAGATTGAAGGTAGATAAAATACCTAAGGGCAAAGCAAGAAGTAAAACAATGGTTTTTGTCATTTTAATATCTAAAAGTAAATATCTACATTTAGTTCATGAATTACAAAAAAACCTTGCGATCTGCGGAATTATCAATTAAAAACAAAGATTATGCCTCTTGCGTAATGCAGTGTGGAACATTAATGGAATCAGCATTACGTGATTTGTTACACTTGATCAATAAGGATGGTGATTTAGCTGAAAAAAACAGAATTCATGAAGCCGAGTGTTTAATTGGTAATGGAAAACTATCTCTTTCAAAAATGGGTTTAGGCCAAATTATAGGGGTATACAGAAAGGCTGATGCTTGGTTGATTGTTCGTAAATACGTAAAGGATAATTGTTCCTTTGTGAAAAAAATAGATTTTGATGAATTTGTTGAGCTTCGAAATGCCGCAATTCACAATAAAGGTGAAGAGTTTAGTTATGATAAGGCCTATGAAGATTGCTTTCTTCCGGTTCGACGCCTTTTGATTCAATTGGATTTTTTAGTCGAAGAAACCGATCCTGAAATCAAAGAACCTGTTACCATACAAAAACAAAAAAAAATCTGTTTGTTAAAGGACTGTAAATCAACTTTAGAAGAGTCTTGGAATTATTGCCCTTCCTGTGGTTCGGCAACCAAAATTAGTTGCAAATCCTGTGGCGAAGAATTGAAGCCGCAAATGAAAATATGTCCTTATTGCGAAACACGCGTGAAGGAAATTAGTAAAAAAGAAAATCAATCAAATATTGACGAACTTCGCATGTTTGTTCGTGGTGCATTGCTTGATAACTTTTTGAGTCCTGGTGAAAATAAACTTCTGGAGTTGAAGCGTGTAGAATTGGGTGTTACTGAAGAAGATTATCAAAAGTTAAAAGATGAATATTTGGATGAGAGCGTTAAGATCTACATAAATTTACTCGAAACTATAGGTATTGACAATAACGTTTCTAAAGAGGAAAGGGCTTTTCTCGATAAGAAAAAGGAGCAACTTGATTTGGATCCATGGTTGGTTAAAAAATTAGAAAAAACCTATTTGCCCAAATAATTTCAATCTTCGTGACCACAAAGTTTTCTTCCGTATTTATTGATGGCGTCTGTTCTGCTGACGGCATAGACCTGATGTGTACATCTCCTTAAGGCGAAACAGTTTTTATCTAAATGGTAGGCCGTTGCATTTTTTGAGTTACAAATGTATACCGTGTATTGTGTATCAGTGGTAAAGGATAAACAAATGGCGAATGATAAGAGGACTAAAAGTTTTCTCATACATTAAAATTAGAAATAAATATTAGATTTAGTTATATTGCTATCCTAAAGATAGTGCTTAAACCATTCAACTATGCCAGCTAAAGTTTATATCGTTGACCATCAACACCAATGTGATTACAAAGTCCATTTTGTAGACCATAATCATCAAGAGAAAAACCATCAGATTATTGAAGGAGGTTCTCTCGTTAATCATTCCCACCAAGCAGATGTGAAGGTTTATATTGTAGATCATTCTCACCAAGGAGATATTCACATAATGAGAAAGAATTTCCCAAGGTAGTACGCTTTAATTTTTTTATATTGTTCGGTTAGCTAAAAACATCTAACTGAAAAGAATTTTAATGCCTAACCTCGAACCCACATACCTGCGTTATGTTTACGATAGCCTATATAAAGGCTCGCTGAATGCAGAAAATGCAGCAGCATTGCCTCAAGGGTTCATTGGTTTGTATGAACAAGAATTTACTCAGAAAACACCATCTAGTGAGCGTGAAAAGGTACTAAATCAATTGGCGCTTTGGGCACTTTTCAAAGGACCAGTTTCTGCAAATTTGGCTGCTGCTGTGTTACAGATGGAAGAAGAGCAGATGAAAGATTTAGTAGATACCTATTCTAGCTGGTTCAATAGTCCGGAAAGTGGTAAGTATCAATTGTATCATGAGCGGTTGAGGGTATATTTATTGCAGAAGCTGAGTCAGCGAGAGATTATAGCTGTAAATCAGTTTCTAATAGAATATTTGAAAAAACAACTCGATGAAACAACTCAAAATGAGTCAGTTTTATACTGTTTTGAACATCTTTCTTTTCATGCCTATTTTCACGCTCAAGCGAGTAATAACCATGCCTTATTAGGTGATCTTTGTTTGAATGAATCGTTCAAGGAGAGGCAGTTCAAACTTTCTAAATTTTATGATTGGGAAGAGCAATTGATGCAATATGGTATATCGTATTTTTCATTAGAAGGAAATCCTTTTTTAAGTAAAATTGTATTTGAAAAAACCAAGATTCAATTCAAACGAAAAAACATTGACTTGATTCTTAATTTAATCCGAAGGTCGGAATTTGATATCGTTTTCAATTTTTTTAAAAATGCGAACGAATCTGACTTATTTGAAAGACTTAAACTGGTGTACTTTTATATATTGTCTTTTCATGAAATCTTTGAGCATCAAGAATTAGATTTTGAACAAAAGAAACAGCAATCTACGGTTTTACTTGATATTTTTTACGAATGTTTTAAATGGGAAAGAGAGCATGTTTTCTTGTCTCATTATATAAATTTTGATATCTCATTCCGGCTATTTTGCTATATGGCGCAATATGGTTTAGACATAACTAAGTATTCTTATTTTTCAATGTCTGATAATTGTGATGATATTTATTTGAATCCTAATAGCGGATACGGAGACAATTACGATAAATTTAATGATGATTTACGCTTTTTGGACATTAAACATAAAAATCAAGCGAAGCAAATTATTGCTAAACTCGCTGACGAATGGAATGTTTCTAAAATTTTTGATGATTATGTGATAGGGGCACGGGCGATATATTGTTCTAATCATAAGATTAGTGATGAAAGTAAGGTAATTGTTAATCAATCATCAATCAATAAACTTTACAATGATGTGCTGCCGTGCATAAGCCAAGAAGTTGATAGCTATAATGAAATGTTGGGCTTGGTGAAATATACCTTGACGAAAATGGATATTTCATGGACACTTAAAAGGGATATTTTTCATGAATTTAGGAGAGCTTTTGATAACGAAACACTGTCAGGTTATCAAGTGATTGGATATCTCAGCAGTAGCGATGAGGATGGTAAGCTTTTAAAAATTGAAAAGAAATCTGGGATCGATAAGAATAAAGTTGACCATACAAAACAAGTTCTTTCGGATGAATTTCTTTCAGAAAAGTATTTCATTTCAATAAACTCAAAAGAACGTTATGAGATTGTTTCAAAGATTGATTTCTCTGAAGAATTTGAAATGGAATTGCTATTGGCATATCTTGATTTAAATATTGTTTACGCAAAAATCAAAGAAAAAGATATATACGACTTATGCGCTGCATTGACAATAGAATTTTATTTGAACACGGATTCAAATTTAATTGAAGATTATCAAAATGAATTACTTGATTACCTGTGGGATTGCGAACATCAAACTGAATTTTTCGAGAATGATGTATTCAGTGTTTTGATGCAATTTCTTAATCAAGCTGAAGTTAATGGGCACATCGAAAATACCTTATCCGTGCTGAAGGAGACCCTAATGGATATTTATTTTGATTTTCGATATTATCAGTATTCATTTGCCTCAGGTGTTTCGATAATTAATGTTTATTCTAAAAATGAGATTCCATTTCCTGAGACTGAAATTTATGAAAGGATTATTGAGGATCTTAATGAGCTCATTGAGGGAGATGATTACGACGAGTTTTGGCCAATTGAAAATTGTAGCATCGATAACTTGATTGATAAAGATTATTGCGATGCTTTTCTAAAGGCAATTGGACAAATCAAATATGAGAATATTAAAGAGAGTTTTCTGGATAATATTACTGTAGGTATAATAAACACTAAAGGCTTAAATTTTAAAACCATTTCATTTATTAAACAAAAAATGACTGAATACCCAAGCATGTATCAAAGGGGCTTGGATAAATTAAGTGAAGAAGCTGTAAAAACCAGTAATGATATATCCTATTTTCTATTGCGATCGGATAATAATTTACTACTGAAAAGATTATTGATGAATACTGTATCTAAAATTGATAATTTATCTGATCCTCTTAACAAACAGATACTCAAATATTATAATTTGAATTGGGTTCTTCGTCTTTATGACGATTACCTTGAAATAAGCAATACCAAAACTGATGCCTAACCTAGAACCCACATACCTGCGTTACGTTTATGACGGTCTAAATAAAGGCTCGCTGAATGCGGAAAACGCAGCAGCATTGCCTCAAGGGTTCATTGGTTTGTATGAGCAAGTGTTTACCCAGAAAACACCAACCAATGAGCGTCAAAAAGTACTAAATCAATTGGCGCTTTGGGCACTTTTCAAAGGACCGGTTTCTGCTAATATGGCTGCTGCTGTTTTGGAACTGGAGGAGGAACAGATGAAAGATTTAGTAGACACCTATTCCAGTTGGTTCAATAGTCCGGAAAGTGGAAAGTATCAATTGTATCATGAGCGGTTGAGGGTGTATTTACTCCAAAAGCTCAAGGCAGATGAAGTTCAAGCTCTCAATGAAAAATTAATTTCCTTTTTAGAACATGCCGTAAAACAAGCTAAAGGTCAGGAGGATGAATACTATGCCTTAGCGCACTTACATCAGCACATGGCCTTGGAATCACAATTAGGCAATCATTATGAGCGCTTACACAGCTATGTAAACCAAGAAAGCTTGTGGAGAAGGCAAATACAACTCTCAAAGAGCTATGACTGGAGTCAAAATGCGTTGCAGCAAGTCATCAAAGAGGGAGCGAGAAGAAACCATGAGATGAATACCATCCGCTCTACGGTAAACAGCGTAAAGCTAATGACTCAAGAACAAAACAGCGCAGAAGACATACTCAACTTATTAAACGAAGGCGATTATCCAGCTGCCCTAAAAAGGGCAGAAAATTGGGAAGGGGAGCGGCAGTTTAAATTGTATTTGCTTTTTATTCATGAGCTGACGATTGGTACCAGTAAAGAAGCAGACTTTAGAAAAGAAGCTTGCAAAGCCGTACTAGATGCCATAGACCAAACTCCGGAGGATCATTCGGTACTGGATTGGTGTAAGTTTTATCCAGAATTGGCCATTTACAAATACCATGAGGAGTTTACCAAAATGGAATTGGATGGAATGGTGATTTGGAGAAGAGGGAATTACACGCTAGGAGAATTTGCCAATTTACACCAAGTCAATATAAATGATTTGATTGATCTTGCAACAAGCAAGAAGGATATATATTTCCGTGATAGAGCAATTCTCGAAATTATTAGATTGTTGAGTCGGAAAAACGATTTAGGTGAGGAGGTCTACGATCTTGTAGATCAAATAAATGATGAATTCTGGAGTTCAAAAGCTTATTACTATATAATCTTATCTCTTTTAAAGAATGGGAATATTGAGGATTCTTTGGCTCTCCACTCATTTATTAAAAATGACCTTGTGATGATGGAAGTCTGTCTAGCGACATCTCATTCATATCCTCACTTGGATGAAAAAACTTGCCAAGATTTTATGGAAATAGCCAATGACATAGCTAATGATCTTGAATATTCAAAAAAAATAATAGCTGAATCCAATATCAAGATTCTAAATGCCTTGTATACGCAAAATAATTTAACAAAAGAAGAGTGTCAGATTCAAGAAATAATCAAAATTACAAATGATTTATTAGTTGATGATTTCAACGACGAAAAATCAGAGGTATTAATCCAATTAGTTAGAGTACTTATCGAACATCTTAAATTAGATAGAAGTTTGAGTGTTATTCAAGAAATTCGAGATGATGTACTGACGATAGAGGCATTTTTAGATTTAGCATTCGGATATATTAGAATAGATCAAAAAACTAAGGCCGAAACTTTTATTTATAAGGGCTTGAAAAAAGCGAGGTCACTTAAATCAGCTCATAAAAAAAATGAGGTTTATTCCTATATCTCAAAGTTTTACCTGGATATAGGTAAGTCGGATTATTCTTTGAAATTTGTTAACGAAATTAGTGACGATCTTATAAGATCAGAGGCATTAATAAATGTTTTAAGTTTTTACTGTCTTGAAAGTAGAAATCATTTGTTCCGAAGAGAATTAATTGAATCATTAAAAATTGATGAATTATTAGACTATAGCGTTGATTATATTGCACTTGCCAAATTACAGTTCGAGAACAAAAAAATTGATGATTTAATTAGTTCTATTTCCCATGTAGATGATGAAAATAAAAAATTAATATTGATTAGGCAGCTAATTAATAATAGTACTAAAAGTAGCAATTTCGAGTTTACTAGCAGATTATCTGAATTGCTTACCGAATGTCTATCTGTTTCAAAAAATATTAATGATTTAACTACAGATAATAAGACTAAATTGACTACTAAACAGATCACAAAGATGTTTGAGTCAATTTCAAAAATTGAATCTGATTATCCTAATTTTGATAAAGCTGAAAGTTATAGAGATCTATCAGATCGTTTATTTGAGATAAATGAAATGGATTTCGGGGTTAAAGCCGTGAATAACGCAATCAGTTTCGCGAAAAAACTAGGAAATGATTACAGTCTTATGGACGAACAATTCTATGAAATATGTTTAATTCTCACAAAACATAAACAATTTCAACTAGCATTGAAAACTTCAGATTTGATAGACGAGAAAATTTTGAATTCAAGTGCAAATTGCGAGATTTTTTGTAAAATTATGATTTGCGGAGAAGCTACTCAAGCATTTTCGATACTAAAAAAGATAACATTCACCATACATCGTGAGTGGGCCTTAAGATTTTGTGGCAGTGAATTAGGCTTCAGAAAAATAATTACCCTCTACAACGACGATTTAAATGATTTTGATCGAGTTAAATTGTTAGAGGGTGTATCAGATAAATTAAAATCAACGATGATGCCATATGACTATCTATTTCCTTATCTGACCAGTAATCATTTAAATTTATACTCATTAAAAAATGTGTTACGGCATCTATTGAATGTCCATATTTTTTATTTAAATAAAGAGAATAAATTAATTTTATCTGAACTCATGCAAGTAGTCAATAATTCATCTATGAGAAATTAATTTAAACGATAAAATCAACCAGAAATATTCCCGAGTATCACGCAAAAAAATGATTCCTTACATTAGGTGGAAGATGGTTATTTATTGGATACTTAATATTAAAAACTGTAGGAGGATAAGTGCAAGTGCATAATTTTTTAAATTTATATCAATGGAAAACAAACAACTAGCCCAATTACATAAAGCCAACCTACCCATAGCCCTTAAAGAGGCCATTAATGAAGTGCTTAATGAAGATGAGGCGTATGTAGCTGATGAGCTGGTTGAGCTGAGTGAGGTCGTACTTTTAGAATTAGCAGCGCTTGGCATGGCAGCTTACTTGAACCAACCCAATCAAAAGTCGGTATATAACGACTTTCTTTTACAACTCTTCACCACTAAAAGCCATGCTTACAATGCAGGGCCCCTTTACCGTTGGGCAGCCAACATGGTTAAGGAACTAGATACCAAAGAAGCCAAAATACTTTACCCACTTTTTTGGGAGAAAAAAGGCAAAACAGTACAGCTGAATTCTCAAATACACCACTTAGCCCTGCTAAGAAATGAGGTGATGCACGGCTTTTTCTTATTGCCCCCAGAAAGAAACCATAAAGAAGCCAATCATGTTGCTGAAGTAATTGCCCAGCTGAACAAAGCAAATGTATTTTCACTATTTAAAGACGATCCCTTTCATTTTATCTCCAAACAAGATCATCTCACTGCCTACAGCGGCAGATGGGGCATTTTAGATGAGGAGTGGCCATTGATGCAAAATGCGCATGCTTTTGGGGAGTTATCTCTTACCATTCGTCACCAACTTTCTGATGATTTTAATAAAGAACAGGACGTATGGCTTTCAAAAAACCTCGGCAAACAAAAAGTAAATGGCCAAGTTGCTAAGTTTACTGCTGATAAAACGCAAGGTGCATTTGCCTATTGGCACAGACCCAACGAAAATGTAAATGAGCAAATAGCCAATCTATATGCGCACCTTAAAAAATCAGACAATCACGTTCCTCAGTTTTTAGCCCTAGATAGAGAGGGAATTACTTTTACCTCTAACTTTTTATTAGGAAAGCTAATCAGCACACTTGCAACTGAAACAGGTGCTACAAAATACAGTAGCGACAACTTTAAGGCAGTAAAAGAACTGATAAAAAAATGCAATAAGCAACCTGTAATTATCATTAAAGATATCCACCGGTCGCTATTTCAGTCGGATCATTTATTGCACTTAGCAGACTTTTTATACGAGAACAACATATTGCTGATTGCCTTTGGGGTTCACTACACGTGGATGGATCAGTTTTTCAACGATTCCAACCCGATTGAAAGCAAAACCTATCTGCCCAAAGAAAAAGAATGGGTCCCACTTTTGGACAACTATCTTAGATATAAAGGACCTAATAAAGAATTTAACAATGAGCTTGATCAGTATGCGCTGCTCAAGAAAATCATTACTCATCTACTAAAAGAGATTTCTAACAAAGAAATTGTGGCTAGGCGCTTTGCCGATGAGCACGAATATCCCATGGAATATGTTCATGAAGCTTTTGCTTTTTTACATCCTTTTTTAAAGTCAGGCAAAATGGCTTTTCAAGAAGATGTATTGGATGATTTATATGGTTTTCCAACGGAAATCACCGAAGCTTCTAGGATTTATTTTTCTATCGGTAGAAGGGATGCCAAGCTAGAATACCAACACCAAACTTTAGCGCTATGAGTCAATTACCAAAGCCACTATCCAACTACGTAAGCAGGTTCAATGAGCAATATGCCCATCTGAAATTAGCGGATATTAATAATGAGCAATTGATCGAGCTCATGAGAGTGCAAAAAGCAGCAGTCAATAACTTATTTATGTCAGGAATAGGAGCTGCTACACTTATATTAAGATTGGGTGCAGTCATTCAGCTTTCCAAAAAATTAGAAGGTGGTACACCTGAAGATGATGCACTGCTTATGAAGCAAATTCTAGAAAACTTAAGAGAAAACTTGCCTAGCGATACGAGCTGGAAAGTCATTTGGTCCATTACATGTCCTGAAAATAGCCCATGGAGCGCTTGTATAAAACCACCGAAAGGGCAGCAGTCGCTGATGGAACGTTTCATCACCTTCAGGAATAAATACGTTCACGGCTATATTTCTCTTAGGGAGCAAGACGTTAAGAAAATAGCAGCAGGAATAGCTACCTTAAATGAAATGGTTAATGAAACCAGTCAGCTATTTAATGGAACCGAAATCAAAGAACAAAAAGGTCATTTTTTCTTTATTGACAAAGGAAACAAAACATCGCTTCATCCTTTTTTACAAAAGGGAAACAGAGATGGCTTACCGTATATTTTCCAAGGTTTGTACGACAATAAAGCCACAGCAGAGCTTATCAGTACTTACCATGGAGATCTTGAAAAGCAGGATGGTGCTGCAGATTTTGAGTCGGTTTTTGAACCCATGCGTAAAGCCCTAAAGGGTGGGGCAGGACAGGTGTTTGATCACAGCAACCGAATAGCTTATTATAGTGAGTGTTTTGTGGGAAGAGATAAAGAGAATAAAGCAATTCTAGATTGGGCAACTACCAAAAGTGACCAAAATGTACTGCCTGTTTTTTCTGCTGCGGGAATGGGCAAAGGAGCATTGATTGCCAATGTCATTCAAGAACTTTCAGCTAAGGACATCAACATGCCTGTATTACACCATTTTTGTGGTAGTGGTATTCAAAATAGCTTACATGCGACGTTGTATCATTTTATTATCCAAGGTAAAAAACAACAGCTTTGGAAAACAGAAGATGAGGATATATTAAGAAAATTAAACCGCTTACCAAGTAAGTATCCTGATCTCATTATGCTTTTTCACCGTTTACTAGATGAATGTTTTACGCCATCAAGAAACAATACCATTGGTAATTTAGCTATAGTATTAGATGGTTTAGATGAGGCGGCCGTAGCTTATCCTCAACTGAATATTTCAGATTGGTTCAATAATTACGATGAAAATGGAGAAGTAACCGATACCTGGAAAAGTGCTTCCAATATCAAGTGGATATTCACGTACCGAGAAGGGTTTTATCGTTTTCCTAAAAATGATGAAAATGCAAGCATTGAGCTACTTCAACCCTTGGTGGGTTTATCTGCACAGGCAGCTAAAGACGCTCTTTCCATTTTCAATCCATCCAAAGAATTCTTAGATGAAGTAGTGAAAAGGGGAGCTGTTGCGTTATAATTACTTAAAATCAATTAAAATGAAAATTTTCATTCAAAGAAATAAATGACATATCTTTCAAGTAATTCGATATTATGAAAAAACCTAACTCACCCACTTTTTTTCTAACCTATTGGAATCCCTTTAATGAGAATGCTCCTGGTCTGGGACAGTCACTATTGAACTATGCAAAAGATGTAAACCTTTCAAATTATCAAGGCGAAATTATTGGGTCATATATTACTAATGCCAGTAATCAGATGTCTAAAATTATTGCGGACAATGGCATAGAGCTCCGTAATATAAATGAAATGCTTAAATCGAATTTTAAAAGGCTTGATCAAACGTTGATATACCAAAATCAAATATTAGCCAATCAGGGTTTAGTATTAGAGGAGATTAAAAAATTACTATTAATTCCAGATAGTGAGAAGGAGAGGATTCATAAGATCAATCAAATGATTAAGTTTTTTAATGCCGCTTATGAGGACAATGAGTATCAAAGTGAAGTAATTGAAATTCTCGATGAAATTCTTTCTGAAAATGAATATGATTGGTATTCTCATTATCATTATGGATTGGCTTTTATGTTTTATGAAAAAATACAGGATTTAGAAAAAAGCAAAATTCACTTTGAAAAGGCCTTTAAGTATGCCAAGGTTGAAACAAATATCAATCTTAACCCAATTAATACTATATTCCACAATTTAGATCGTATATCTCAAAAAAAGACACTTTCAAGACGTAAGAATCCATTAAGAGATTTTCAAGTTAAAACATTACATCATTTAGCGCTTTGTGACTATACATTATGTAATTTTTCCAGTGCCGCTAATTTTGCTCAAGAAGCTTTTGAAATAGACAAATCAAACATTGTTTCTCTTTTCTATTTATGTAAGTATTTAGCTCGTATTAATGACGATAGTCTAGATGCTAAATTAGCACTATTGACAGAACATCAAGAGTTTGAAATTGATTTGCTTTTTACAGATATTGATTTAATGTCTAGTGAATCATGTCTTAAAATAATAAAGGAACTTCGTATAGAGGCTACTGATAACATAAAAGAATTAGAGGAGTATGTCGTACAACTTAAGAAATTAAAAATACCACTACAGAATTCTTTTAAAAGAAATACAGCTTTATCAGATTATCGACATGGTGATAAGATTGTATCACTCGAAGGGAAAATAATCTTGGATAAGATTGATTGTGATGGGTCTGCACCATGGGATTATGATATAGCAGGGTCTTGCGATAACGGGCGTGTCTATTGTAGAAAGTATCGACATGGATCTTGGGAAACAATCGAATGTCCTTCATGTAAAGGTCAGGGTTTTAAAAAACAATACTTTACGGATTTTATTTTTTTGGATGAGTTCAGAATTATTGCCGGTGAAAATATGCAAATGTCGAGATATGGTTCTCATATTAATCTTATTAATCTAGCTAGTACAACCTCTTCAGATAAACATCTGTTTTCTAAATATATCAGTAACGAGGATTTTTATTACTCAATACGACGCGGAGGCAAAGTGTATTTCAGAAATCTTATTGATGATAATGTAACTAAAGTAATTACTGCCAACGAGCAAGTAAAGGAGTTTCATTCAGGATCGATGTACAATTGTTTTGGATTGCCCGATGGAATATTTTCAATAAATGATAGAACATTTATAACTGAGCCCTCGAATAATATAATTATAAATCATAAAAAACAAAATATACCATTCTATAATACGCCTGATGGAGCTTATTGTGGTGATGGAGATTTTATAGATTTTGATAATAAAATTGGATTTTGGATCCAATATGATTTAAATGATGAGGGTTTTCCTCTAAAGAACAGTCTTCTCCGATTTTGTAAATATGATTTTGAGTTGGATGAGGAGGTCGAACATATACTTCTTGATAATTGTGTAAAATATGATGGATCTGGTGAATATCAGACCACCTTTATTAATTATGACAACACAAATTATTATATAATTGCCCATAAATCAGGAATTTACACCATTAATATCAATAAATTTAAAGCTAAACATATTCAAGCTGATTTGATTGTTGATCATGAATCTGATCGATCTTATTCATCTTCAGAAGAAAATCCATACGTTTATTTTGTTTCATCACACAAAACACTTTGTCTCTTTAATGTGCTAACGTTACAGTTAAGGGATTTAAAAATTCCTATAGATACTAAATTTGCATTTCAAGTTTCTCCAGATGATCAATGGTTGGCATATACCGAGTCTAATGATTATTCAGACAACCAAAACACTTTGTCTGTCAGTTATATAGGAGATTTAATTGATTTTAATAAATCCATAAGCTATTTATCAGAACTTAAAAAAAGAGGTGAAAAATTAAATAGAGAAATTGAAGAAGAATTAAAAAATATAGAAAAGGAGAGTGAATTAGAGTCTGATAAAAAGCAAAAGGAATCAAGTAATGTGGATAAAGGTTCAAAATCCAGTGCCTTGGGTTGTTTAACCCTAATAGTGTTCTGCGGACTGATTTATTGGATGTTTTTTTACAGTTCATATTCTGATGAACAGCTCAGCAGGGCATGTGAATGCTATGAGAACAGTTACGATTACACTGGAAAACCGGGTGATGATTTAAGTCAGTCGGACTTAAAGATTCGAGTGGATTGCTTTGATTTATTTAAGCCTGATGATTTCAAATTATTAGAGGATGATATTAATGAAATTGATAAGATGATGCAAGACGCTTGCATTGAAGCTAGATAGTTCAATTATACTTTGCAATAAATAACTTTAAAAAAAATAAATCACCTTTTCTAGAAGCCAAAATATTAAATTGAGGAATTACAAAAATAAAAATATGAAGACGGGAATTTATTTATCACTTAGAGAAGACGAAAGCTTTCACACAATTATTATTAAAAAAGCAATCGGCGATTATACATATTTGGCAGCGGTCGGATATGAAGGAGGCGGTGAATATGCAGAATTTTACGGTAAATTTTGGTTTGGTTCAGGGGAATTAGATCATTTTGCAGGATTATATTCATTGTCTACGGGCTCAGGGGAGTGGGAAAACAAATTAACAGCATTAAAATTCAATAATGATCGTAAACGATTCGATGCAGAAACAGAGGATCTATATGAGTTTATGGATAGTGAAGATGAGAAAATCCAGTATGGACTAATCGATGAATTAAAGAAATATATCTACTATGGTTATGATGAAGAAACAGAAATGGAGTTCGACGTTCCGGAAGCAAAACCTGTAGACACCTCAATTTTTACCGAATTTGAGGACAGTCCAGGAACATATCGTAATGCTGAATGGGATGATCAATGGCTTGAGATTACAAACTCGACAATCTGGGGGCTATCTACAAGCTTTCCACATGTGATTCACAACTACAAATAGCATAATAGACTTAATGTACCAGGTTTTAATGTATTGGAATCCTTTCAATGAGAAAACTCTTGGTCTACGCTAGTCACTTTTGAACTATACCAAATATGGAAACCTTCTCAATTTTCAATTCTTTACTCTAAATAGCATATTTATATTAACCGAAGTCTACTTTTCAATTGGTGTTATTACAGCTAGTAAGCTGGATAGAATTAATAAAACTCCTCCGATGGGTAAGAGATAACCATAAAAAGGCCAGCTAAAAAATGCAAAAAGCGCTCCCATTAAAGCGATACACCATGCTATTCCATGTAGCTTTTGACCTAGTGTTGATGTGCTCAAACAACCCAATAAATACGTGAGTGCTAAAGAGGAAGAACCAACGATGAGCATTTTACTTGCTACTGACCAGCGAAAAGAAAAGAATACTACACCCATTATCAAAACTGCTTTACTTAAGCCAACGGTAGATTTTATTATGTCTTTAAACGTTTTAGAATTAAAAAAACCACCAGTTGACTCCGAAACTTCGGCAGGAGTTAATATCGATAGCAGACTCTGTATAAGAGCACCGAAACCACCTACCAATACAAGTATATGAGCCAAAGGCCAGTGCATTATTTTAAACAATATCCCCATTAAAAATATCCCCCAACATATAGACCAAACTTGAACGATAGGCTTTTGGCCTAAGTTCCTGAAAAAGCAATAATATGCGACACCGCTCAATCCTATAATAAATAGCTCAGTGTTAAACGGCCAATGGAACGTCATGAAAACACCTGACACGCCTAAAACTATAATCGATAAGTTTTCAACGTATTTTAAAATGTTTAACCAACCTTTACTTTGGAAATAGCTCAATGGTTCTTGCTCACTCATAATTTTGTTTTTTGCGTGTTGTTATTTGTAATATTAAAAAAAAAATCATGAAATAAATGAATATTCAACTAAAAAAGTCAACATCCCCCCCCCTTAATGACCTAACTGATGACTTTAAATTAAAGATTTACAAATCAACTGATAATGAATTAGTTGAGATCAACTAATATAAGTACTTCCCGAATCTACCAGGGTCCAGACACCATCAATTTCTTCCCATTCTTCTTTGAAACCACTTCCCATTTTAGGAAAAGGGACATGTCCACCAAAAACCAGCTTGGTTTTATTCTCGGTTATGGGTAGTGTAAGACCATTGCCCACCATAGCGCGGCTGAAATGTTTGGACTTTTCACTTAGAGGCATCTTAAAAAACGTACCATTGTTATAGCTGTAAGCACTTTCAATCTTGTACTTATGTTTGGCGCCTTCAATGTGATTGATTGAATAAAACTGCAATTTGAATCCCCTTTTTACCTGTAAGACCGAGGTGTTGTTTTCGAGCATCGCTTTATAGAATATGGGGTTTAAATCCAGCTCTTTAATTTCACCAAAATCAATACCTGCAATAGTTAAGGACATGATACAATATATAAAAAAAATCGTGCAGCGTGTTACTTTTCAAATAGTTTCGCGTTAGATAAGCAGAGACTCTCCATCCCAAAGGACATCTTTTAATTTTTTAACCAGAAGCCGAGAGGCTTCGGAATGGTCTATTTACGAATTTTAATATATACAAAACATGAAAAAAACAACTGTTGATTTGATTTTGAGTATTCTCTTATTTGTAGGATACTTTTTTACTGGTTTATTAGCGCTGCCCTTTATTGCAGGTATTCTTTTTGGAGATTATTTGATTGCAAAATACAATTGGATGGGCCTCAATGATGAAGTAGAGGAAAATGAGGAGAGCTGGGCCAGTCAGTTTGAGATTACGGGGAATACCATTGAGGAACTAGATCAAAATCAAAACGATTAAATTATGGTTTATATGTTAATTGGGATGAGTCTTATCATCCTTTCTTTGGGGATACGTACAATGAAATTTAGAAAGTTTATGAAGAACATCACAAAGGTGTGTCACCTTTATGACTGGAAGCATGTAGATGAAAATGGAGATCTCCTTCTCGAAATCATTGAAGACAATTATTGGCTGACTTCTAAATGGTCCGCCTACAACTTTATGTATTTAAAGGGCCCAAATCCGTGGCGAATTTTCTTTTCGTTCAAAAAATTAAAGCTCGAGAACTTTTACGAGCAATCGGTGATTCAAACTGTGAAACAAAAAGTTGTAAAAAAGTGACCAAAAAGTTTTTTTGAAAAAGTTAATAAATGAATTTTTTTAGTCTAAATAAATTAATATAATTCAAATCGAAACAAAACGAACTATGTTCTAATCCTATAAATACGCTCAAGTTTTTTTTAACGGTCTCAAAATGGGATCGATCAGACAAACTATTTAAAAAGCGTACCCATGAGGAAAAGAATTAAAGTTGGAAAATATGTATACCACGTAAGCTATCCAGAATTTCGAGAATCAATCACCAAGCAAGGTTTGGTAAGTAGTAGTGAAGATCATTTTAATGTGTCAAATGCCGTTTATGCAAATAATGAAATTGATCCATCTGCATATTGGTATCCCATGAATATTGACTTTGAC
>Ga0209223_10000937_pt1 | contig 33080 bp, 32 predicted proteins | sample COG_06_FD_184750 | JGI IMG/M metagenome (GOLD analysis project Ga0209223, IMG submission 184750) | Pelagic Microbial community sample from North Sea - COGITO 998_met_06 (SPAdes) (version 2) | ecosystem: Environmental > Aquatic > Marine > Neritic zone/Coastal water | place: Helgoland, sampling...
TAGATATTATCTACAATAATACTAATACTATTTCCATAAATTAAGCATCTAATTACTTCATCTTTGTTGCTTTTATTATTTAATTTTAAAACTTGAAGTATCTGAGATACTACGGCGCTTTAAAATTAAATCTAAAAGCAAAAATATTTTGTAATTAGATACTTAGTTTATGGAACTAGTATAAGTTGCACTTAAATAAGCTTGGAGGAGAGATTTATTTAAAAATATAATGGCAAAAATGCGCTATTATATATAAATCAATCGCCGTTAAAACGCTGGCACTATTCCATTTAGTCCAGGATTTTTGTAATAATATTTTTTGTAGCAGGGTTTTTAATGTTTGTTGGCGTCTTTTTTGCTTCTCTAGCTTTTTTTCTTCTTTAGTTAATTTTCTATTTCTAGGTTTGCACTTGTGAGTGACGTATATATGCCAAGCAAAATATAAGCTAACAATAAAAGATATAACAAAGCTAATCAGAGAAATATCTATAAAAATAATTAGTTTTTCTATTACTAAAAATACAATAAAGTAGGATAAAGCGCCCCAAAACCAAATTATGTTAAAAAATATTTCTTCACCCTTAGAAGCGTCTAAAAATGAATTTTTAGCTTTTAAAAGATAGTTTGGCATAATTAAATTTTACTTTTTATCACTAATGATACCTTGCCACGGCATTTCAAAATCAAACTCTCGAAATTCTTGCATCAGCTTAACTGGCTCATATATTACTTTTTTCTGCTTTTCATCATATCGCACCTCTTCATAGCCGGTTAGTGGAAAATCTTTGCGTAAAGGGTGGCCTTTAAAATCATAGTCAGTGAGAATTCTTCTCATATCATTATTGCCGGAAAATTTAATGCCATACATATCAAAAACTTCTCTTTCATACCAAGGAGACGAAGCAAATACTCTTTTAACCGTGGGAACTTTATCATTATCATTAACAGAAACTTTAATGGTAATTCTATTATTGAGCTTGTAGCTAAGTAGATTATATATAATCTCAAACCTTACAGCCTGCTTTTCCAACATATCGGCACCAAAAACATCTAGCAAAGTCTTAAATGATAGATTTTCATCATTTTTAAGAAACTGTAAAAATTTTACTATATCGTCAGCTAAAACATATATTATTAGATTGTCTCTGCAGATTGCTGACTTGATAATCTTTGCTGGAGAATTATCTTTAATATATTGCGATTGTTGTTTGAGATTTTGAATCATTGTTAAGCTCTATTTATCTTCTAAAAATTACCTTCTTAAGCCGCCAGTTCTTTTTATTTTTCTTTGCAATACCATTATACCATAAAGCAATGCCTCAGCTGATGGTGGGCAACCAGGAACATAAACATCAACTGGCACAATTCTGTCACAGCCTCGAACTACTGAATAAGAATAATGATAATAACCGCCGCCATTTGCACAAGATCCCATGGAAATAACATAGCGAGGCTCTGCCATTTGATCATATACTTTTCTTAAAGCTGGGGCCATTTTATTGGTTAGGGTTCCAGCCACAATCATGACATCTGATTGCCTTGGTGAAGGACGAAAAACCATACCGAAGCGATCGAGGTCATAGCGACTTGCAGCGGTATGCATCATTTCTACAGCGCAACATGCTAGGCCAAAAGTCATTGGCCATAAAGATCCTGTGCGTGCCCAATTTACTAAATCATCAAGCTTGGCGGTAACAAAACCTTTATTGCTAATTTCATCTCCCACCTTATTAAGCAAAGTATCTTGATTTAGTGGGCTAAAGTTTTTTACTAAATTTTGCGACATTTATTCTTTAATTTAATTATTACAGCTATCTATATTTTATAACAATTTACAACCTATCAATATTAACCAGTTAATACCAAATCTATTTTAATCTAATAATTTTATCTCCATTCTAAGGCTCCTCTTTTCCACTCATAGATAAATCCTATAGTAAGAACGGTTAAAAATACCATCATCGACCAAAATCCAAATACTCCGATCGTTCCCAAAGATACAGCCCAAGGAAAAAGGAAGGCGACTTCGAGATCAAATATTATAAATAAAATAGCCACCAAGTAAAATTGCACATCAAACTCGTTACGAACTTCGCCCTCTCCTTCAAAACCACACTCATATTGGGAGTTTTTTTCTTGATCTGGTCGCATTTTATTGATCAAAAACGGTATCGCCAAGACAAATAGTGACAAACCTAGAGCGATAGCTGCAAAAATAAGAATTGGAATATATTGCTCCAATGAGCTATTAAAAGCAAAAAATTGCTGCGGATTGAAATCTAAAAAACTTTTTGTAACCAATTCATTCATAAAATCACCATCGTTAGAAGCGCCGTGATTGCAATCAGAAATATCTTGCATGTTTTAATTGATTTTGCTTAAAAAATTGAATAATAACAATATTTATCTTTTATAAAAACTTTATCTAAAGTAGTTTTGAAAGATAGAACAAGGCAATAAAGAGTTTTATTTATTTACTTAATTTTAGGTTAAATACCAATAGCAATTTATGCTATAAAACTTGGTAAATATATCTATGCTTTACTTAACTTTTTAAATTGAGTAGAGCAAAAATTAAGTGAATTTTACTAATTTACTGAAGCAAACTTATTTCTAGTTAAAACAAAATCAATTATAAATTTTAGCCATGGCTAACTACACATATACAGCTTTAATAACACCATTTAAAAATAATAAAATCGACGAAAAAGCGTTGATAAAAATTATAGAATTTCAAATTTCAAATGGCGTTGATGGTATTGTGGTTTGTGGAACGACCGGAGAATCACCAACTCTTTCTCATGAAGAGCATAATTTAGTAATTAAATTGGCGGTAGAAATAGCCAATAAGAGAATAAAAATTATGGCTGGAACTGGTTCAAACTCAACATCGGAAGCGATAACAACAACAAAATATGCCAAGGATGTTGGCGCTGATTCTTGTTTAATCGTTGCACCATATTATAATAAGCCTACCTCGCAAGGAATTTATGAGCATTTTAAAGCTATCTCAGAAGTTGGGTTGCCAACAATAATTTATAATATACCTGGACGCTCGGTTATAAATATAAGCGATCTAGAGATTGCTAAATTAGCCGAGTTACCAAATATAGTTGGGATCAAGGATGCCACGGGAGACTTAGCACGCATTGCCACATTGCGTAAGTTAATTAACAAGGATTTTCTATATCTATCAGGAGAAGATATGACTGCTCTTGGTTTTAATGCCATGGGTGGCAATGGAGTTATTTCAGTTACGGCAAATATTGCGCCAAAACTGGTTAGTAAATTACAACAACTCTCATCTCAAGGTAAATATAAAGAAGCTTTAGAGATACAAGATCAGTTAACAAATCTGCATAAAGCAATTTTTGGCGAAACTAATCCTATACCAGTCAAATATGCTGCTTCTGCTCTTCATTTATGCAGCGAAGATATAAGACTGCCCCTTTGTCAAGCGAATAAGGATACAAAAGAAGCGATAGTAAAAGAGTTGCGACTACTAAAATTACTATAAATTTTAGACTAAATTTTTGATGCAATTAAAGATAACATTCCTATAATGGTTATGTGCTTATTTTTTGTAAGCTCTATGGTGATAAACTTGATTCATAATAACCATTTGGACTCGGGGGCGGTACCCGACACCTCCACCATTAATTTTGAGATAACACAAATTGCTTGATTGTTGGAATATTAACAAAAAATAATCATGATTTGTGTTTAGCTAAAAATGACCAATTTTTTGGGGGTGACATAGATTTCGACAGATGCTAAAAGGATTACCTTTACCCGGTTGAGAAACTGCCGATTGTTAGAAATAGCAATATCCGTTCAAAAACAATAAATGCAAATGATAACTTTGCTAATGACAATTTCGCACCGTCAAAAGTTGCAGTAGCAGCTTAGACATCGTGATTTTGTCGGGGTGGCGCCGGCCCACCTGTCAACAGAAACGGCCGGCACTTTCTTTGGTAGCTAATACTATTTCCATAAAATCTCTAATTACGAAGACTTTCAGCCATTTTTCGTGCTAGATCATCAACTAATTCATTATAAAAATTACCGCTATGGCCCTTGACCCAGATCCATTCTATTTTATGATTTTCTACCTCAGAATCAAGATCTTGCCATAGATCAGTGTTTTTTACAGCTTTACGGTTAGCGTTGCGCCATTGATTCTTTTTCCAGCCTTTTATCCATTTAGTTATGCCGTCAATAACATATTTGCTGTCGGTATAGATTTTGACTTGTGATGACTTTTTAAGATTACGCAAGGCCTCGATTACCGCCTTAAGTTCCATGCGATTATTAGTGGTATCTGATTCCTTGCCAGATATTTCTTTTTTATGATCCTTATACATCAAAATAGCTCCCCAGCCACCTGGGCCAGGATTTCCGAGACAAGCGCCGTCGGTGTATATTTCAATATTGGCTGCCATATTATAGTTTTTTAAAAAATGATGTAGTTAAATTGGCGGTTAATATCACCAAAATTATATTTCTGCAAAATAAAACTATAATTTTCAATAATTCCTCAGCCGCTAAATCTGAAGCGTCGAAATGATAAAGATAAAAAGTTGCGACAAATATAGCTAAAAAACTACCAAAAATAAATTTTGAACTATTTTTGGTTAGATAAATTGATATTAATGGTATTATCCAAATAAAAAGCTGCGGCGTTAAGACTCTGTGTAGTGATAAAATTATCATCATCACCACCAAGCATCCTTCCAAGAATAAATAGCTATCAAAGATTATTTTTTTATCTTTTTTTTCATATAAAGAAAAAACTAACGAAACATAAAAAGCTATTATTGCCAACCAAACTAATATCTTTGAAAGGGCTTCAAAAAAAACAGAGCTGCTGATGCTAAAAATGCCATAATTATAGCTTATCTCAAAATTAGTTGCCAAAGTTGAGTTAGCTAATAGTAAAATAGATCCATATAGAGATTGTATGTGGATGCCTTGATCTTGTGGGTTAAATATATTTATGATTAGTTTTTGAGAAAAAATAAAATCAATCGTGATAAGCAATATTGCCAATAAAGATAAATAAATTAGTGAGATTTTGATTATTTGTAATAAAGCTTCTTTTTTTTGCTTGCGCAAGGCAAATGACTGCAAAATGATAGCCAATGGCGCCATAAAAACAGTTACCACCTTATAAAAAAAGCCACCTATGGATAGCGCAAAAAAACTATATGATTTTTCTTTATTCAAAGACAGGGCAACTAAAGATATTAGCAAGAAGGCAATAACCATATCAAGACGGTGGTAAATTAAAGCAAATAACAAAGCGCCAAATAAAGAATAAAGCAAAGTCATGTAATTAACTTGGCTTAAGTTAAATTTTAAGTGATTTTGGCAATATTTACGACACAAGGCTAGGCAAGAAAAATCTATCGCCATCATCAAGCACGAAAATATTATTAAATAGCTTTTATAGTATATTTCTGATAAAAAAATTCCTGAAAAATAAATTGGCAACAAAGAGAGTGGTGGATATTGAAAAGAAAAATCTGCATATGGCATCAAGCCAAGAGAGATAATATTTTGGGCATATTTTTGATAATCTCCAACATCTGATATAAAAACTGCGCTAGCAAAGATAGCAAAAATTCTTGAGATAACAAAAAAAGCTAAAACTTCCTTATCTTTATTTCTAAGAAAGCTCTTTTGATCTGGCAATTGCATTATTTATTGCGTTGTTAAATAGATTTTTTAGAGATTCGTTTTCTTGTAGCTTTTCAGTTAGGGATTGAGTTACGCCGTTTTTACTAGTAACTTCTAATCTTGATTTGGTAAAATCTGCTGAATTATTAGCCATCAAGGAAGTGCCGAAAAATAGCTTTTTAATTAGTTCTTCTGATAATTTATTATCCAACCCACCCTTTATGGCAATTTCATGCAATATTTCTTGTAGCAGTAAAATATAAGCAGGGCCACAGCCAAAAATTGCTGTGATTACATCAAATAATGACTCATCTTTGACATCAAAAACAGTGGCTGATTTTGTGAATAAATCAGTTATTAAATTTACCTCATCTTTATTTATATTTGAACTTGCCAAATAAGGCAAAATACCACAATCATCTTTTATGGCCAAATTGGGCATGGTTCTTATTATTTTAGTGTTGATGCCTAAAATTTTAGAAAAATATGATATGTTTTTTCCAGCAATGATTGAAATAAATATGGTATCTTTGTGGAATTTTGCTGATTTTATAAAATCTTGCAAAGTGTCGTCAATATTTTGTGGCTTAACACAAAGAAAAACTACATCAGCCTTGTAGCTTTGTGGAAAATCAGTAACATTGTGGCAAATTTCAATATTGTTTAAAGCCTCATCAATTATGATAGATCTCTTAACAATCTTGATTTGCTCATTGTTAATTTTGGGGTTGGAAATTATGGCTTGAGCCATTGCTGAACCCATCTTGCCACAACCAATAAAAAGAATATTTCCAAGCATATCTAGCTACAAATCTTCATTATTATAAAAATCATCCCTTCCGATAATTTGCTTAACTGCGTCACGATGCCTTTTTCTTTCGGCCTTAAATGCTTGTTTTTTTTCAGGAGGTAGATTTTTAACAATTTCTCTCTTTTGCTTAATTCTTTCCTGAATATTTTCGGGTAGCGAGCTTATGCTTTTGCGAAACTTTCTTTGCCCTGGATTTAACTCTTGTTGATTATTGACTTGATAATCTGCATCAGATCCAGCAGACTCACTTCTTCGATTTTGATTATCTTCTCTTCTATCCTGCCTTCTATCCTGCCTTCTATCCTGCCTTCTATCTTGTCTTTTTTCACGAAATTCACCGCGCTTTTCTGATCTATTTTCCTGACGCCCATCTCTTTTATCGGATCTATTTTCTTGACGGTTATTTCTTCTATCTTGCCTAATTTCTTGCCTATTTTCCTGCCTTGCGTCACGAATAGATTTAGCATTTTCTACTGCGCCATTAACGATCTGCGCCATTGCATAATTTGCGGTTAGACTAAATAGTGCAGCGTAAATAAATAATTTTTTCATAAAACTAACTTGATTTAAAATTGATAATGAACTGTGAAACACCAAGGCTCAATATTGAAAAATATGTGGGTTAATAAAGATGGGTTTTGGTATTATTAAAAAGCTAAGGCTTTACTATCAATAACTTTCTTAACTTATACCAAAAACCATCTTTAAAATAGGTTGGTATTTATTAAATTTTAGCTTCATCTTTTTGTTTTTAAAAGACATAAAGCCTCAGCCCTTATGTACATAAGGGCTGAGGCTTTATGTCTTTTAAAGTTCAAAAATATTTTGCCAAAGATTTAATTAAAGATGGATTTTGGTATTATTAAGTCGCGCCCTAACTAGTTAACTTTTAACTGCAGCATTTTGGTATTCGAAAACCGAATCAAGATTTAAAATTTAATAAAATTTGTAGAGCAAGATATCCAGCGATAAATTTACAAAACATCTGTGCCCCTAGGGGCACAGATGTTTGCTCCTTAAGTCTTGTAAATCAAGGATCTAGCTAAAATAAAAAATACAAAATGACTCAAATCCTAGCCCAAAATAAGCAAATAAAACTGCTAAATGATCTACAAAAATAATCATTGCCAACAAAGAATAATGCCAATTCCCATCTTTAGAAGCACCATTATGCGTCATCTTTTTTGTCTGAAGCTAGCATAATAGCACTTCTAAAGATGGGAATTGGTATTAGCTAAAATTTACGCCAAATATTAACCCGCGCACCAATAGAATTTTAGACCAAAAATAAGAAGATTGAATGTAGGTATTAAACCCAGATCCGTCAATAAAAAGCTAATTACTTCATCTTTGCTGCTCTTATTATTTAATTTTAAAACTTGAAGTATCTAGATACTGCGGCGCTTTAAAATCAAATCTAAAAGCAAAAATATTTTGTAATTAGATGCTTAATTTATGGGAATAGTACAACTAGTTAATAATGTTAAATTTATGTAAAAAATTGCTGTTTAAAATCATCAAAATTATCTTCCGCTACAGCTTGCCTAATATCCTTCATCAAATCCTGATAGTAAAAAATATTATGTTCACTAAGTAACATTGATCCTAAGATCTCATTCATTTTTACCAAATGATGCAAATAAGCTTTGCTGTGATTTTGACAAGCATAGCATAGACATTTTTCATCTAAAGGCTTGTCATCTGTGCGATATTTAGCATTTCTAATATTAACCGCCCCATCTCTTGTAAATGCTTGACCAGTTCGGCCCGATCTTGTTGGCATGACACAATCAAACATATCAACACCGCGCGCCACAGCGCCAACAATATCCGCTGGCTTGCCCACGCCCATCAAATAGCGCGGCTTGTCCTTGGGCAAAAAATCACAAGAATAATCAAGAGTTTTAAACATAATATCTTGCCCCTCACCCACTGCCAAACCACCAATGGCGTAACCATCGAAGCCAATTTCAGCTAATTTTTTTGATGATTCTTGGCGCAAATCTGCAAAAGTGGAGCCTTGCATAATGCCAAAAATACCATAGCCCGGCCTTTCAATAAAAGCCTCTCTTGATCTTTTAGCCCATAAAATTGAGCGTTCCATGGCCTTTTTTGCAATTTCATAAGTGGCTGGGTAAGATACGCATTCATCAAAAATCATCGTAATATCACTACCCAATTTATATTGAATATTAATCGATTCTTCTGGCGTTACAAAATATTTAGCACCATCAATATGCGAAGAAAACTCGACTCCCTCATCATTAATTTTTCTAATTTTTGACAGTGACATTACTTGAAATCCGCCAGAATCGGTTAAAATTGGCAAGTCCCAATTCATAAATTTATGCAAGCCACCAAAATCCGCAATTAAATCAGCACCAGGACGAAGCATTAGATGATAAGTATTGCCCAAAATAATCTCAGCACCGCTAGCCTTGACATCTCTTGCTTTCATGGCTTTTACTGTAGCACAAGTGCCAACTGGCATAAATGCTGGAGTTTGGATAGATCCATGAGCGCATTTCACCTCACCTAAACGCGCCTTGCCATTACATTTTTTTAGGTTAAAAGAAAAATCAGTCATTTAATATATAATTTTATTCTTGAAATGAAAAAATTTACTCCGCTAATTATTTTTATAGCAATACTTAATATCATTGCTTTTGGCACCCACAAGATCGCAAATCAACAAAATTCACTACAAATAAGCCATTTTCCACAATTTTCACTACCACTACTAAATGATCAAAAACAATTTTTTAGCGATAAAGATCTAAAGCAACAATATAGCTTAATCAACTTTTTTGCCTCATGGTGCAGCTCATGCAAAGTAGAGCATAGCTTGTTGATGAAATTAAAAAATCAGAAAAATTTAAAACTATATGGCATTGCTTGGCGAGATATTGATATAAAAACCAAAGAGTTTTTAAAAAGCGCGGGAAATCCCTATGAGATAGTAGCAACTGACAGCAGCAATAAACTAGGTCAAAAAATCAATCTACAAGGAACCCCCGAAAGCTTCTTATTGAATCAGGAGGGTAAAATAATATTTCACCATCGCGGCCCCTTGACCAATTTTGAGGTAGAAAAGATTAAAAAATTAGTTAGAAAAAACTAATACTTACCCTGATAAATCTTAATAATATTTTCAAGCATCTCTAGAGCCTCTTTTCTTGGGCGCTGAAAAGTATTGCGACCAATTATCGAGCCATTAGCACCTCCTCTGTAAATACCGCGAATCTCATTATAAACATCAGCCTCACCTTTTGCACCTCCGCCAGAAAAAACTATGATTCTGCGGCCAGCAAATGATGCCTTGATAACATGACCTACTCTTTGCTCAATTGTATCAACTGGTATTTGCACTTTTTCAAAAATTTTAACTGCCTCAAGATTTTCTAAAGCCTGAGTTGGAGGCTTAACCTTAATAATGTGAGCTCCTAAAAGTGCAGCTATGTGAGCGGCATAGGCGCAAATATCAACGGCAGTTTCACCAATTTTTGATATATCACCGCCCCTTGGATAAGACCAAATAACAACAGCTAAGCCATGAGATTTAGCTTCTTGTGACATTTCACGAATCTCTTCAAACATATCAAGAGCTGCGTCAGATCCTGGATAAATTGTAAAACCAATCGCACTACAACCAAGTCTTAAAGCGTCCTGAACTGAAGCTGTAGTAGCCTGATAAGGAGCTGTACCACCGTTAAATAAAGAGTTTGAGGAATTGACTTTAAGAATTGTAGGAATAGCTCCAGCGAATGTGTCGGCGCCAGCTTCAATCATGCCTAAAGGCGCTGCATAAGCATTGAGACCAGCATCAACTGCTAATTGAAAATGATAATGCGGATCATAAGCAGCTTCATTAACTGCAAAGCTACGATCTGGACCATGCTCAAAACCTTGATCTACTGGCAAAATAACCATTTTACCACTACCACCCAATTTACCATGCATTAAAATATTTGCTAAATTGGTTTTGGTGCCTGGATTATCACTCTCGTAATTGGCAAGAATTTTTTTAACTTTTGCTGATATTTTCATTTAATTGGTAGAATTAAGGTTGATTTTAAATAAATTTAGCTTGTTTTTTTGGCTTTTCTATAGATTTTGAAGGTTTTATAATCTTGATTATTACAACTTCATCGTCAAGTTTTTTTATTTATTAAATAATAATATCAGCATTGATAATGCAAATTGAAATCAAAAAAAACTCTACACTCAATAAAATCAACGAATTTTATGATCTTACACCAGCTCAAATAACCAGTATTGAAGATTTTGTCATTTTGATTTTGCAACAAAATCTTCAATATAACTTTATAGGTAAATCCACCATTAATGATATTTGGGATCGTCACATTCTTGATTGCGCCCAACTTATGAAATTTATTGATAATAAGAATACAAAATTTGCTGATTTTGGCAGTGGCTGTGGTTTGCCTGGAATAATTTTATCAATTTTAGGTATCAAAGAAATGCATTTGGTTGAAAAATCATATCGCAAATCTGAATTTCTGCGCCAAGCCAAGCATTTATCATCAAATCACATTTTCATACATCAAGCCAAGCTTGAAGAAATTGGAGAATTAAAATTTGATTGCATCACCTCAAGAGCACTAGCTCCTTTGCCAAAGCTACTAGAACACGCATTAAGATTTTTACAAAAAGATGGTTATTGCCTTTTTTTAAAGGGTAAGAAGCTACCAGAAGAGATTGAAGATAGCAAAAAAATATATGATTTTGAATTTGAAACATTTCCAAGTATCACCTCACCGGAAAGTAATATAGTAAAAATTACACAAATTATCGCAAAAAACCCAAATATTTTATGACACTTTTAAGCACTAGTGATTTTATCAAAAAATACCAGCTAGATGCTAAAAAATCCTTGGGTCAAAACTTCATCTTAGATAAAAATTTTACCGATAAAATTGTTAGATCGGCCGGCAGCTTAGAAGATGAGTTGATTCTTGAAATTGGCCCAGGGCCTGGAAGTTTAACAAAGTCGATTCTTGATCAAAATATCAAAAAACTTATAGTAATTGAGAAGGATCAAAGATGCCTAAATATCTTGCATGAAATACAGCAATTTTATGGCCAAAAGCTACAAATAATTGAAGAAGATGCTTTAAAAATAGATGAATCGAATATTTTTGATAATAAGAAATTTAAAATAATAGCCAATCTACCCTACAATATTTCGGTTATACTTATATTTAAATGGCTCAAAGTTTCTGATAAAATATCTTCAATGACCTTGATGGTGCAAAAAGAAGTGGCACAAAGAATTGTTGCCAAAGTTGGCGATAAAAATTATGGCCGCTTATCGGTAATGATTAATTATTTATGTGAAACAAAAATCAATTTCATTGTTAATAACTCGGTATTTAAGCCCCAGCCAAAAGTGACTTCCGCTATAATTCAAATAACACCTAAGGTCGATGTAGTAGATTTTGATGAATTTAAAAGATTGGAAAAAGTTGTTGCCGTTGCTTTTAATCAAAGACGCAAAATGCTTAAGAAATCTCTAAAATCATTATTTATAGACCCCACCTTTTCCCTAGAAAAATTAGGGATAGACAGCAAATTGCGCCCCGAAAATTTATCAATTAGGCAATTTTTAAATATTGCTAATTATACCAATTCCAGCCTTTAATGATATTCTTAAATAAATTAGTTTTGAGGATAAAATTCAATCAAGAAAGTGCGGTGTATATTGATATACATAAGATTTCTTGATTGAATTTTAGACCAAAAATAAGAAGGTTAAATAATTATTAAAGTTTGGGATTGGCATTATCTAGAATAAAATTCCGTGATAAGATTTGGCTGCATTTCAATAGCGTAAGGAACTTCTGCAAAAGATGGTTTTTCAACGATTTTAACCGAAGCATTATCTTTATCTAAGGCTAGATAAGTTGGAACATCTCTTTCTAGCTTATCTAAAGATTCGATAACCATATTAACTTTGCGTGATTTTTCACAAACCTCAACAACATCACCTATTTTTAAGCGATAAGATGGAATATTAATCACAGCGCCGTTCACTTTTATATGTTTGTGATTAACAAATTGTCTTGCCGCAAAAACAGTTGGAACAAAATTAGCGCGATAAATTACACAATCCAAACGAAGTTCAAGTAAAGATATGAAGTTTTCACTAACATCACCTTTTATTTTTGAAGCTTGAACGAAAATATTATGAAATTGTTTTTCAGAAATATTACCATATGAAAATTTCATTCTTTGCTTAGCTTTAAGCTGAGTACCAAAGTCACTAACTCTTGTTCTAGAATTGGCGCCATGTTGACCTGGTTTATAATTTCTTCTGTGATAAGGATCATTGGCCTGACCCCAAAGGCTACCGCCTAATTTACGACTGAGCTTCTTTTTTGCATTAAATCTTTTTGACATTATTTGATAATTTTTATAGTGCTGACAACATTTAGTTTTTAGGATTTATAAATTTTCCCTAAAAATTTTCTTGAAAAATAGACTTTCTCAAAAAGTAAATCAGCTAAGTTCTTTGAAGCAGACAGACTATTTATTGGTATTAAAATTGTCAACTTGTCATTTTTTAGCCAAAATTGATGATTATTTTATACGTGAAAGATTTTAAGTTGCTTATTAATCTAACAATTAATTATATGTATTGTTAATTTAGCCACTAAAATACCTGATGTAAAAATCATTGATTTATGTCATCTAATTTAGGCTTTTAAGTGCAAAAAGAATATATATAGCAGATAAAATAAGAAAAAATGACCAATAAAATATCAAGCCTGTCAAATATAATATTGCAAACATCTGAAAATGCTGCTATTGCTTGCTATGATTGGGTTGGTAAAGGCGATGAAAAATCTGCCGATGCTGCAGCAGTTAAAGCTATGAGAAAAACTTTAAATGAAGCTAATATTTCAGGAACTGTTGTGATTGGTGAGGGAGAAAGAGATGAAGCTCCTATGCTTTTTATTGGCGAAGAGGTCGGTCAAGGTGGCTCTCAAATTGATATTGCTCTTGATCCGCTAGAAGGAACAACAATTTGCGCTCATGCTGGTGAATCATCGCTGGCAGTTATTGCCTTTGCCCATAAGGGATGTTTTTTAAATGCTCCCGATGTCTATATGGATAAAATAGCAATTGGCGGCGGACTACCTGATGGTATTATTGATCTTGATAACAATATTGAGCAAAATCTTAAAAATCTAGCTCAAGCTAAAAAATGCCAGATTTCAGACTTAACCGCCATGATCCTTGAAAGATCGCGTCACGATGAAATCATTGCCAAAACTCGTGAAGCGGGAGCAAGAGTTAGACTTATTGGTGATGGCGATGTTGCTGGTGTTATTTCTTGCTCTAATCCACAAAGTAACATTGATATTTATATGGGAATTGGTGGAGCGCCTGAGGGTGTTTTAGCGGCGGCAGCTCTTAAAACAATAGGCGGACAAATGATGGGACGTCTAATTTTTAATGATGATCAAAAACAAATTACGCGCGCTCATAAAATGGGAATTACCGACCTAAAAAGAAAATATGCTATCAATGACATGGCGCAAGGAGATGTTTTGTTTGCCTGTAGCGGCGTTACTGATGGCCATATGCTAGAAGGCGTTAAAAAATTACAAAATATAATAACAGTGAATTCTTTAATTATGGATTCTGCTAGTAAAAAAGTTACCAATATAAACTCTAAATATTTTCAATAATGCAAAATGTAAAAGTTATTTCACAATATATCAAAACTCTTTCTTTCGAAGTTCCAGAAGCTCCCGGAATTTTTCTAGAAAAAAAAGGTAAACCAGATGTTGAAGTATCTATCGATCTTGATGCTAGAAAAATAAATGAAAATAATGGCTATGAAATAACTCTAAAATTTATTGCCACTGCTAAAGTTGACAAGGAACTTGTGTTATTTGATCTAGAAATTATCTATGGCGGAATATTTACTCTTGAAGGAGTTAAAGATGATGTATTAGAGCAAATGATTCTTATATATTGCCCAAGCCTATTATTTCCATATCTTAGAAGAATAATTAGCAACTTAACTTCTGACGCAGGCTTAACGCCACTAATGATAAATCCAATCGATTTTGCCGCACTTTACAATAGCAAGAAAAAAGCAGTTAAAGCAACTCCTGAAAGTGATAGCAAGAATTAGAGGATGTTTTAATTATCAAAATTAAGTGTTTTAGACGATAAATTTAAAGATCTTTGCGCAAGTGAAGTAGTTTGATTTTTGAAATAGTTTTTAGATAAAATTCAGCAATAAATCAACATTTGCTGCATAATTTTTATACTAAAAATAAGAAAATAAGTATATAATTATACCATTTCCCATCTTTAATACTATATTTAATCAAATTAGTTTTGAGGATAAAATTTAAGCAATAAATCGCCGTGTATATTGATATACATAAGATTTATTGCTTAAATTTTAGACCAAAAATAAGAAGATTAAATATAGTATTAAAGATGGGAAATGGTATTAGCTAGTAGATAGCTTTTTTTCACCCTTATATCCAGCAGCAGCGCCGGTACGAGAAACTCCATCAAGACCCAAGGGCTCCAATTTGTGTAAAACCTCATCTACCGCCTTTGTGGTGCCAATTATTTCAAAAACTATCGAATTGCCAGTTATATCAACAACGCTAGTGCGATATTTATCTGCAATTTCTAGAGCTTTTTTTCTCTTTTCTTCTTCACCAATAACTTTAACCAAAGCCAACTCTCTCTCTATATAGCCTTCTTCCCTTGTCAACTCAACAGCGCGATGCACTGGAACTATTCTGTTGAGTAGCTTACAAATCAGATCTATTGTTTTGCTGGTGCCATATGTAGTGATAGTTATGCGTGAAATTTTCTTTTCTTGATTGATCGGAGCTACATTTAATGACTCTATATTATAACCCCGAGCTGAAAAAAGCTCAACAATACGGGCCAAAGCACCAAATTCATTATCAACCAAGATAGCAATTACATGTTTTTTTTCTTCTTCTATCATTGCAAATTCTAATCTTTAATTATTCTAACTTCACGCTGCGGGAATGGAATGGATATATTATGTTTTTTAAACTCTTTCCAAATTTCCATATAGACATCACTTCGTGGCGAGAATAAGCCATCATTTATATCATTTACCCAAAAATATAAATCAAAATTAACACTTGAATCACCAAATTCCTTTAAATAGCAGCCAACCTCAATATCTGGATTGTTATTTATAGTTCTGGGGTGATCTTTAGCACACTTAACCATAATTTCTATAACCTTCTCTAAGTCAGAATCATATGCTACACCAAGCTCAAGTTTTATCCTAGCCCTCTTATTGGAATAGGTCCAATTAATAACTCGCGATATTATAAAATCTTCATTTGGCATCATAATCTCCTTGCCGTCAAAACATTCAATTAAAGTATAACGACCACTGAATCTTTTTATAGTACCATATATTGAACCTTCAATTTCAACAATATCACCAGTTTCAATTGATTTTTCAAAAAGCAGAATAATACCGCTAATAAAATTCGAAGCAATTTTCTGCAAACCAAAACCAATACCAACACCAATAGCACCACCAAGTACTGCAAAGGCGGTTAAATCAACACCAAAGGTTTTTAGTGTTACGATGAAAATGAAGAAATATATAGTAATATCAATGAATTTAGATATTATGCTCTTGGTACTCGGCAGGATGTTTTTCTTGCTTTCGAAGTATTTTTTACCATTTTTACTAATAATTCCAGAAATCCAGAAAACCATGGCCAACACCACAAAGGCTCTTATTACAAGATAAATTGATATTCTTACATCGCCAAAGGAAAATGATAATTTATCAAGATATTGAATTGTGGGACTCAAGATATTTAAGGTGCTCAAAATAAGAGCTGAAATTAAAAAGAATCCGATCATATTCACCACAAAATCATTTTGTGTAACGGTTCTTAGTATTTTTAAAAATGTTAATAAAATAACAATTTTTATAGCTGACAGAATTATAACGCCATCACCCCAAAATTGACTATGTATCGAGAGGCCAATACTTAAAATTATTATTATAAATAATGGATAAATTACGGGATAGCAAAAGCGATGGTATATTTTTATTAAAATTTCGTTTAATAGAATTTTCTTTTTAACTTTTTCTGAAAATATTTTAGAGAAAAAGAATTTATTATTGATGCGATGCAGGACGCTGGCAACCAAAAAACATACAATGATATTGACGGCCTGCCAAAAAAAACTTTGTTGCCAAATAGTATTATTGAATGCGTGTAGAATGGTTTCCATTTTTATTAAATTTTGCGGTCAAATAGAGGCTAAGTAGGATCTAACATTACTCACCTTGCGCTGCCGAATAACCAGCCTCGCCATCAAAGTGATATAATCCTTCATATTTAACAAAATCAAGATTATTTTTGGCAAAATATTGCATTATATCCAAGATCTCTTGCTTGGATACTGACTTAGCTGCATCTAGAATTTGATTGCTAGATTTGCCACAAACTCCTTTAGCGACAAGACGCATAACAATTAAGCCATTTATATCACTTGGCATCATATGCTCATCAATTAGTGGCCACAATAAAAGGCCCTTTGAGCTAATAGTTTTTACCTCAAATATTTCACTTTCCAAACCTTTTAAGGATTCTAACAATGATTTAAAATCATCTTGATAATCCAAGAATAAATCAATGCCAATCAGTGTTTTATTGATGATTTTTGGCTGAAAAAAATTATCAATATTTTTAGTTTTTTTATTATCTTGAGAAATATTATCTTCGCCAAAATCTGCAGCTACAAATTTTTGTGGCTTAGCTCCCAAATTATCAATCAAAGCTTTTGTAAAATCCTTAGTACCAACTTTTCTTTTACTTAATTCTTCTTTATAAATATCCCCGGTATGCACGCCATCTTCAATTGTTTTATAAAGTGCATTACGAATTTTAGCGGCGTCTTTATTGTGACCGATGTGATTCAACATCATCACACAAGCTTGTATAAGACCACTTGGATTAGCTATATCTTGCCCTGCAATATCTGGCGCTGAGCCGTGAATTGCTTCAAACATAGCATGATTATCGCCAATATTTGCCGACCCTGCCAATCCAACTGATCCAGAAATCTCGGCCGCAACATCAGAAACTATATCGCCATATAAATTTGTTGTTACAATTACATCAAACATCTCAGGCCTAGCTGCTACTCTTGCTGTGGCAATATCGATTATATGGTGATCATTTTTAATATTAGGATACTCCTTAGCAACTTCGTCAAATACCTTGTGAAATATGCCATCAGTTCTCTTCATTATATTATCTTTAGAAAAGCAGCTCACTTTATTACGCTTATTTTTAACGGCATATTCGAAGGCAAAACGCATTATTTTTTCACTAGATTTTCGTGTAGCAATTTTTAGACATTGATAAGACTCAAAGCTATGACGATGCTCAATTCCAGTATATAAATCCTCTTCATTTTCACGCACTATTACCAAATCCATTTTAGGAAAATTAGTGGCAACGTAAGGGTAAAAAGATGAAACCGGCCTAATATTAGCATAAAGTCCAAGTTTTTTACGCAAAGTTACATTTAAACTTTTGTAACCTCCGCCTTGTGGCGTTGTGATTGGCGCCTTTAGTAAAATACGACTATTCTCTAACTCTTGCCAAGCTGAAGGCATTAAGCCAGAATTAAATCCTTTTTTATAGATATTTTCACCAACTTCAATTGTAGTAAAATTTAGATCGACTTTACAAGCTTGCAAAATTTGCAAGACGCTTTCCATAATATCAGGACCAATGCCGTCACCATACGCAATTGTGATATTTCTCATTTACTTAAATATTTTAAAAATTAAAAATTTTGAACTACAAGCCCTTACAACAAAGAATAAATAGATTAGCAAAAAATGAATATTCTCAAATCTATAATTCACATTCTCGAAATCAAGGAATCATTAAAAGAAAAGAGGATTAAATCACGACAAAATCTTGATAATAAATCAAAAAATATCATAAGAAATATTTCAAACAGATGTAGTTTAATATTTGATAATGAAAAATTAGCTTTACTGGGCTCACTTGCTATAATTATAGTAAGTATATTAGTTAGATCAACTCGAGATATAGGTTATAATAGCGCTGTTGCTATTGATTTGACTTCTATTTTAGCAAGCAATGATGGTTATTTTAGTTATATTATTAACAACTCCTCATCTCTTACTTTTTACATTAATCTGCTACCATATTTTATTAGCAAACTCACCGCCATAAATATCATAATTTCTCATTTTATTTTTAGTAATTTATTTGGAATTTTAGCTATTTTTGCTTCAGCAAAAATTCTGCAAAGAACCCAAATCTATAACAATAAATCATATTTTAATGTAATTATATTAAGCTTTGCTGGGGCTTATTTTTTAAGGATTTTTAATCTTAGTTTTAATGAATTTAGTAGTGTAACTAGCCATTTTCTAGCAATAGCTTTGCCTTATATTTGCTATCAATTGCTTGATGAGAAAAATATTAAAAAATCAGATCAATTGATAATGGGATTTTTAGCGGCAACAATTTTTGCTCTAGATACAAATTATGGCTCTTTGGTAATTGGTCTTGAAATTGCTAAATCATTTAACAAAAAGTCTGTTGTTAGTTTTTTTAATGTTAGAAATGCTGTTACCACAATATTGCTAGCTTTATATGTCACGTTTTTAATTGATGATATTGCTGCAATTTTACCAAAACTATATTTGGCAAAATATTTATCGGCCTATCTATTTAATCTAAAAGAGCATTTATCTTTGGTAATTTTATTGTTTTTAATCTTTAAAGAAGAAATTAAAAGCAATGCCACGCTAAAATTCTTTGTCGGAATTTCAATTTTATCAATAGCGATAATAATTGGCAGCTCGCAGCAAAATCTTGATAAAATATCTATTTTTTATTCCTTGTCACTTCCAGCAATTTGCTTAATTACTATAAATTTTATCAAGTCAAAAAAGATTAATTTTCTACAAAATTGGTTTTTTATCATTCCTTTGCTTTTTTTACCTCTTTTAAGCCAACAAGAATATGGCGATATCATAACCAATATCCCAAATCTATGGTGTATATTCACTATTTTCATCGCCCTAAAATATAGGCGTTATGCCAACAAATTACATCGCAAAAATCTGATTGATAAGATAGTAATTCCATTAAACATGTTGGATTGGTTGCTATTATTATTGATTTTATCATGCGTTTTTCTTCTTAATAGCTTTGCTAAAACCAATCACCTTATTTGGCTTGTTAATATTTATTTTTTCTACTCCTTAATTACTCTGGATCAAAAAAATAGCCTAAAACTAAAATCAAAAATATCGTCTAAGCTTTATACTCTTTCAATAATTGCTATATTATGCCATATTTTTGGACTTGTGGCGCAAGGAATTATAGCTAATAATAACCAAAATCTTGCCAATAAACTTAAATCACCAAACCAAATTAGTGAGCAAATAATAAAAAATATTAAAACCTATAGTGATAATGAAAAAGCTTTGATAATTGGCGATAATATTTGCGATAGATATCCAGTTACCAAATATTTTTCACAAAATAGTGATATCAAAAATATAAGCTACAATTCACTTTATGGCAGAATTAGTCACAATAATAATCACCATCAATTTCTTGATAAATTGGCCAATCAAGAGTTTTTGCAACTTATGAAAAATATTAAAAACAAAAATGAAATAATAATTGTCAAAAATTATGACAGCCAGATTAGGCGCGATTGTCAGATAGGTTTTTTGGAGTTTTATTTACGCAATGAGGAGTTTCGCCAAATATTTATCAATAATTATAAATTTGTTAATCGCATTGTTGAATTTGAGGCGCAAAATCCAACAATCACTATTGAGAAGAAAAGTCGCCTACAGCAAGAATTAGATCGCAATAATTATATAAAAATGCTAAAAGATTATGAAGTTTACCGTGTCAAAAAATAAAAATCACCTAACTACACTGATAGCTGGCGCTTCATTAGCTCTTATTTTTGCGCCATTTAACCTTTTTTTTATTGGCTTCTTCTCTATATCTGCGCTTTTTTTAATTATTAATAATTGCCAAAAATACAAATCCGTTTTTTATTGCGGTCTTTTATTTGGCTTTGGCTTTTTTTTGGCTGGAAATTATTGGATTGCTATTGCTTTATTAGTTGATGCCAAACAGCATGCTTGGCTCATTCCTTTTGCCTTAACCCTAATACCATTAGCATTAGCAACTTACATTACCCTAACTTGCTTGAGCTATAAATATGCGATAAATAGATTAAAAATTAATCAAACTTATCAAAAAATTATAATTTTTGCTATTTTATGGTTATTTTTTGAGATTTTGCGCGCCAATCTATTTTCAGGATTCCCTTGGAATTTAATCGGCTATAGCTGGCTTTTTAGCATAGCATTATCACAAATTGCCAGTATTTTTGGCATTTATGGCCTATCTTTTTTTGCAATTTTATGCTTTCTATTACCTACTCTATTTATCACAAGTAGCGGCAATAAAATATCTTATGTAAATTTGCTAAAAGCAGGTAAGCAAAATCAGATTTTCTTTATTACAATCATATCTCTTGCGGTCGCATCTTTTATTTTTGGCTACAACAAACTGAGTAGCACAAAATTAGTCACTAAAGACTACAAGATTCGCATTGTTCAGGCCAACATTAAGCAAAATCTTAAATGGGATCCGCAAGAAAAATTCAAAAACTTTATTGAGCATATAAAACTTAGCAATAAAGAAGATATTGACAAAGTTGACATGGTTGTGTGGTCAGAAGCATCAATTCCTTATGCCATAAATAATGATCCAGATCTAATGAGCGCGCTGTCTCAAGCAACACCAAAAGAAGGAATTTTGATCAGTGGCGGTATAAGAGCTAATAATAATAAATATTGGAATAGTATTTTTGTCTTTAATAAGGGCGGCATCAAATCACACTATGACAAGCATCATTTAGTTCCCTTTGGTGAATATATTCCTTTGCAAAACTACGTACCTTTTATAAAGAAAATTACCCAAGGTAGTGAGGGTTTTTCTAAGGGAGATGGCGCTAGTCATATCAGTATAAATCAGGATATTTCTATAAGCCCCTTAATTTGCTATGAGGCAATTTTTACCAGCTATGCCGTTGATAAAAATTCAAAAAAACCAGACCTATTGATAAATTTAACAAATGATAGTTGGTTTGGAAATAGCACAGGACCTTATCAACATCTAGCAATGGCAAGGATGCGCTCTATTGAGCAAAATATACCTATGATTAGAGTTGCCAATAGCGGGATAAGCGCATATATTGACCCGCTAGGAAGAATTAAGAAAAAGACAAAGCTAAATGATAAAGGAATATTTGATATAGAGCTAGAAGTAATGGATAATAACTAATACCATTTTAACTTTCCAATTGACCATTTAGGTAAAATATTTTTAGGATAAAGTTTATCATAAAAATCAATAATGTATAATGATATACTTCAAGATTTTTATGATAAATTTTATACCAAAAGATAAAGTATAAATGGTCAATTAGAAAGTTAAAATAGTATTGCGCCAAATATCATCCTTAACGCTTCATCGATCAATGCATATATTGATGTAGAATCTCAAACTGAATTAATAAGGGTCTTGACTAGTTAAGAGGATTTTTTCTTATAATTTCTAACAAAATTTTATACAAATCTTGTTTACGATTATTGAATCTAAACTCACTTTCCTTTAAATGTAAAATGAATTTTTCATCTGTTAATCCATTAAACTTTGCTAATCTTCTTTTGCAATAACTCCAGAAAGACTCTATGCCGTTAACATGGCATTTTCCTCTGGCAAATTCATTATGAGAATGAAAAACTCTATGATGAGTATAACCGTTCAAAACCAGACTGTCATAAGCTTTCCATCCATCAGTATTAATTGTTGAACCTTCAAGTATTTTGCCCTGTATTATCGGCAGTAGCTGCTCTCTAGTACAATTCTTAACAATCTCAACTAAACCTTACCATCTCTTTTTAATAATACAAAAACAGGAGTTTTTCCAGCAGCTCCTCTGCCTCTTTTACCTCTTACTCTTTTAGCTCCAAAATAAGATTCATCTAACTCAAATTCACCATCTTCTTTGTTGTTAGCAATTAAATTATTTGCAAATAAATGTTGACGAATCTCGTTAAATATTTTGTTTATTGTGTTTCTGTTAATTGATGTATAAATTGCTGTTTTAGTAGCCGTTTCATCATAACTAAAATACTTGATAATTTCCCTAAACTTCTTCTCGGAAATTCGGGAACGATTGTAATATTTGTTTTTTCCTTTATTTATAAGGTAAAAATAATAGTTAAAATTTACTTAACTAGTCAAGACCCATAATAATATTAGGTGTGGCACTTATACTAGATAATATTGCAAATAAATCTTAAATTTTTGCAATCTAATAATATTTTTTACAAGGTATTAACTGATTGAGCGCTTAGCAAGAAGTTGATTTCTTTAAAAAAGTTTCTCGCTAAGCCTATTAATCTATTTAGATTGATTAGAATCTTGCTGCGGAGCTGCTTCTTCATTAGCAGATTCCGCTTCTTTTGCTGCAGATTCGCTTCTTGCCACTGATTTTAAGAGGTCTTCCTCTTCTTGAACTCTAGCTTGTTCAGCTTTTTTTGCTTCTTTTTGAGCATTCAAGATATCGTCAACCTCAGACTCGTTGCGACAAACTACTATTTGAACATCAAACTCAGCATCTGGGTGCAAAGAAACTTTGGCTTTTGAAACACCTATTACCTTAATTTGATTTTCTAGGAATATATGAGATCTCTCAATCAATTCTTGCTTAGCAATAGCATTGATTTTAGTTGCTATCGTAGCAGCGGTAACCGAACCATAAAGACGACCATCATCAGAAGAGTTTTCTATTATGACAATATTTTTGCCGATTAAAGCTCTTTTAATTTCGTTAGAAATTTCAATATTTTTCTTATTCTCTTCTTCAAAATGCTTTCTTTTTTCTTCAAAAAGCTTATTATTGATTTCGCTAAAATGGATGGCTTTTTTGCTAGGTATTAAAAAATTTCTACCATAGCCACTCTTAACCTCAACTACATCACCAACATTTCCTAAACCAGAAACTGAAGATATTAAAATTACTTTCATTTACAAAACCTAATATAATTATGCGAAAAACTCTTATTTGAATTTCTTTTAAGAAATATCAATTTTTTTGATTGGTGATAACAATGCTAACTGCCTTGCTCTTTTAATAGCAATAGCTAAAGCTTTTTGTTTTTTAGGAGAAACATGGGTAACTCTAGTTGGGTATATTTTACCTCTTTCTGACAGAAATTTATCAAGTAAAGTCAGATTCTTATAGTTAATTTCTGAAATATCGAATTTTATTAAAGGGCATTTTTTCTTTTTTCTACTAAATACACCTTGGTTTACTAACGAAATCTTTAAAAGATCTTCTTCGTTATTATTTTTATTGTCTCTGTTGTCTTTCATATTAATTATACTTCAATTCTAACACTGGAAATCTTGAGTTCAAGAGGTGTTGGCTCTTTTTTCTCTCTGGCTTTTGAGGCCTTATATTCTATAGCTTTTTTTGATGAAAATAAAGCTGTTTTTTCATCATGCTTATGGGTTTTAAAGGTAAAACTCCTTACAACATTTTCATCAAAGCCAATAATTCTTTTTAATTCATTTATAGCTGGAACATCAGCATTAATATTCATTAAAAAATAATGACCTCTAGAATATTTCTTAATTTTATAAGCGAAGCTTCGAAGCCCCCAATATTCTGTGGATACAACCTCGCCCTTGCCGTCGGTTATTATTTTAGAAAACTTATCACATAAGCTATCAACCATATCAACAGTCAAATCCTGCCTAGCAATAACAATAGTCTCGTAAAGAGCCATAAATAAAACAATTCAGTTGGTTTGTAAGTCTCTAAGTTTTTACTTGATCTAATTAATTAAATCATTCAAAGCAGACTAATAAAAGATTGAAAAAAATATTAAAACAAATTTTAATTGCAAGCAATGTTTCACTCTTCTATTTAAAGAAATGCAAATTCTAAATCGCAAAGCAAAGTTTAACTACATCATAGAAGATGAAATTGAGGCCGGAGTTCAACTCTTAGGCAGCGAAGTTAAGTCAATTCGGCAAGGCAAAGTTAGTCTCAATGAATCTTATATAGCTCAAATAAAAGGAGAGTTATTTTTGCTTAATGCCAATATCTCTGAATATAAAGGTGCCAATAAATTTAATCATGAGCCCACGCGGCCTCGCAAGCTATTATTACGCAAAAAGCAGATTGAAAAACTAGCTGGCAAAACTGATATTAAAGGCTATTCAATAATCCCACTCAAAATTTATTTTAACCAAAAAAACTATGCCAAAATTTTGATTGGACTTGGCAAGGGTAAAAAACTTTATGATAAAAGAGATACCATCAAAAAGCGTGATGAGCAGCGCCGACAAAATAGAGAAATAGATTAAAAATAATTCATGCTTCTTGACCCGCTATCAAAAATTAAAGGAGTCGGTCAAATTATAGAGCAAAATCTCATCTCGCTGATTGGTGGCAATAAGATTTTTGATTTATTATTGCACAAGCCGAGTAAAATAGAAAAAATATCTATTCAGCCTCGTCTTTTTGAAGTAAAAAATGATCAATTAATTATCATTAAAGCCAAGGTAGAATCTCATCATAAACCTTCAAAACCAAGAATTCCCTACAAAGTAACCTGCTACACTCCAACGGGATTTGTAAATTTGGTTTTCTTTAAAATATTTCCTTATCAAATCAATCAAATGCCTGTTGGCAAAGAAATTGCAATTCTTGGTGTTTTTCAAAAAAAATCCGATGAAAATCAAATTACGCATCCAGAGGCTATACTACCAATTAATGAAATCGACTCATTACCTAAAATAAAAATTACCTACCCTCTCAAATATCCCCTAAGTAACAAATTATTAAATAGTAAAATTAAACAAGTTTTAGAAAAAATTATTAAAAAAAATTCAGAGCAAGATCCGAATAAATATGAATGGATCGATAAAAACCTAAAAAATAAAAAAAAATGGCCTAATTTTTTAGACTCTTTGAAAGCTATTCATTTTTTTGAGTATGAAAGTTTGATTTCGCATCATGCTGCGCTTGATGCTAATTCACGCTGGAATACCAGCGAAGCGCGGTCGCACTTTGATGATAAAATGAATAATTCCAATAATTTGTCATTTAAGACTGATGTTTCGCATCATGCTGCGCTTGATGCTAATTCACGCTGGAATACCAGCGAAGCGCGGTCGCACTTTGATGATAAAATGAATAATTCCAATAATTTGTCATTTTATCATGATTTATTTGCCAAAGCTAGCGAGAGGCTGGCTTATGATGAGCTTTTAGCTTGGCAACTTTCTTTTATTTTGGCTAAAAAACATAAAAAAAACATAAAACAAACACAAGAATTCACAAAAAACCTAACACAGAGAAATCTTACTCAAGATTTCATAAAGAATCTTAAATTTGAACTCACAACCGCTCAAACAAAAGCTATTGCTGAAATTATAGCAGAAATTAATTCCAGCAAAAAAATGTTACGACTTTTACAAGGCGATGTTGGTAGTGGCAAAACTTTAGTGGCAATTTCTGCTTGCTTGCAGGCAATTTCATTGCAAAAACAATGCTGCGTTTTATGCCCAACAACAGTTTTAACAAAACAACATTTTGGTTATTTCAAAGAATTTCTCGCTAATTTCTCTATAAAAATTGATATTTTAACTTCCTCCACCACCAAAAAACAAAAATCTAACCTTGTAGAAAAATTACAAAATAAAGAAATTGATATTTTAATTTCAACTCACGCCGTTCTTGAGGATGATGTTAAGTTTAATGATTTAGGCTTAGCCATCATTGATGAACAGCATCGCTTTGGCGTTATTCAAAGATTAAAATTGGTTAATAAGGGGCAAAATGTTGATACGCTCTTAATGAGCGCCACGCCAATTCCACGAAGTCTCATGATGTCATTTTATGGCGATATGGATATTACAATTCTTAATGAAAAACCAAAAAACCGCCAAGAGATAGCAACCTCAATAATGTCGCAAGCCAAATCTCCAGAGATTTATGCGGCGATTAAAAGAAATATCGCAAAAGGTGATAAAATATATTGGATTTGCCCTGCTATAGACAATCAAGAATTAAAAAAACCCGAAGATTTATTTGCACCAGAAAACCAAGCTACAGAGCAAATTGAAAATGAATTAGAAAATGTTACCAATAAATATAATGAACTTAAAAAAGTAATTGATGAGAAGTATCTTGGCATAATTCATGGTCAAATGAAGGAAAAACAAAAGGATAAAATCATGCAAGATTTTGCTGATTGCAATGGCCAAGCTAAACTTTTAATTGCCACCACAGTAATTGAAGTTGGTATTGATGTGCCAGATGCCACAATAATTATAATAGAAAATGCTGAAAGATTTGGCCTGGCGCAATTGCATCAAATCAGAGGTCGCGTTGGCAGATCAGATAAAAAATCCTTTTGTATTTTGCTTTATGGTAAAAAATTAGGACAAAATGGCGTCAAGCGCTTATATACTCTCAAAAACTCAAATGATGGGTTTTATATTGCCGAACAAGATCTAAAAATGCGCGGCAGCGGTGACTTGATTGGCACCAAGCAAAGCGGTTTACCTAATTTTAAAATCGCAGATCTTGAAATAAATTATGATTTAATGGATATAGCTCACAAAAATGCTCAAAAAATCTTGCAAGAAGATCCAGATTTATCAAAGCCCCAAAGTAATAAATATCGCTATTTAATAAAGCTTTTTAGCTATGATGAATGTTTAAATTTGGTACATAGTGGTTGATGGAAAGATAAAAATAAATTATAAATGGATTATAATGCCAAAATTCACCTATAATACCATTTAAACTTTATAATTAATTAATTTTTGTTAAAAATATAATGAATTTTTCTACAGCAGCAAGTGGAGCTCAAAGTCCATCAAATCCTAATGATACAAGACAAGTATTTGCTGCGGTTAATTGTGATGGATCATTATCCAAAACTGGAGATGTTGAAGAAATCCTTCCACCAGCGATGCCAAGAGAAGTGACAACACCATCAAGCAATCCATCATCAACTTTTGGAGCCGAATTAGTAAAAGCATCCAATAGCAAAGTTTGCAACATTTCATAAAATATTAACCCGTTCACAAACTATGTTATACCAAGTTGCAATCTATAGCTTAGTTTTATCAAAATATTTTTTCTTTTGGATTTTATTTTTAATTGCCGACATAGCTGGCTATTTCAAAATTAAAAATAAAATAACAAAAGGAAAAAGATGAAGATAAAACTAAGCTATAGATTGCAACTTGGTATAAGACTATGCTCCCATAAGAGTTGAGGCTTTATAGCTTTTAAAAACAAAAAGATGAAGCTAAAATTTAATAAATACTAACCTATCTTAAAAATGGTTTTTGGCATAAGGTTACGATGAAGACTTGAGAGATATTTTGCCATTATTGCTGTAGATTTTTTGCATTATTTCCAATTCCATTAAGCTAGACTTTACAGTCTCAGGCGCAATCTTGGTTTGCGTGACTATGTAATCGATATCAACACCATCGAAGTCTAAAATTGATAATATTTTATTTTGATATTCACTTATATTTTCCACCGGCTGAACAGATGACTCATTTTCGCTCATCTTGGTTTTAAAACTTTTGTCAGCATCATTATTTACAAATTGTATTTCTTCTAAAATATCATTAACATTTTCTACAATTTTAGCGCCCTCCTTAATCAGCTTATTACAACCCATGGAACGGTGATTGTAAGGCGCACCTGGAACTGCAAAAACTTGACGCCCTTGATTGGCTGCAAAATTCGCAGTTGCTAAGCTGCCTGACCTAACCCCAGCCTCCATTACAACCACCCCTTGCGATAGGCCGGAAATTATACGATTTCTTCTAATAAAGTTTCTAGCAAGTGGGGAGGAGCCAAAGGGCTGCTCACTTATTAACAATCCCATTTCGCTAATCTTATGATATAAATTTCTATTTTCTTTAGGGTAAATATTATCTATGCCACCAGCGATAACAGCAATGGTCCCGCTTTTTAGAGAGTACTCATGGGCAGATTTATCAATACCGTGAGCCATTCCAGAAACAATCTTAACATTGTGCGCCCCTAGATCATGGGCGATTTTATTAGTAAAAGACATGCCGTTTAATGAAGCATTTCTTGCGCCAACAATTGCTATATTATTTTGTTCTTTAAGTAATTCTAAATCGCCTTTTACAGAAATTACCGGAGGGGGATCGGCTATCTCTTTGAGTAAAAAAGGATATTCATCATCAAAAAATGTAATGATTTTTGCTGAAAATTTTTCAGAATCTTGAATTTCTTTTTCAACTTCTTCAACTGAAGCTAATTTAATATTTTGATTAAAGTTTTTATGTTGGGAGTCTATTATTTCTTCTAGAGCCTGTTTAGGGGTTTTGCAAATGTCTAAGAGGCGAAAAAAATTTATGGATCCAATATTTTTACTACGGGCAAGGCGAATATAGTCGAATTTTTGTTGGGTTATGGACATTTTGGTGATTTATTTGGGTTTGTAAATTGAGTTTATGTATTGGCATTAAGAATTTAAGAGTAATTTTTAAAAAAGCGTAATGGTTATACGCCAATTAATAGCTACTTAATTCATGATTTAATTCGATATCCTTTTTTAATTAAAAAATATAAAATACAACCCAAAACAATATTGATTACTAATATTGCTGTCATTCCAACTCCCAAACTACCGTCGTGATAACCTGTCATTGCATAACGAAATCCATCTATCATATAAAAGAATGGATTGTAGGTTGAGATATTATACCAAAACTCTGGCAAAGATTTTGTTGAATAAAAAGTTCCAGACAAGAATGTAAGAGGCGTTATGACATAGCTTGTCATCGCTGACATTTGATCAAATGTCTCAGATATAACGCCACATAATACACCTAAAAGCGATAAAAACATACAAGCAAAAATCAAATAAAATAACAGGTGGCCAAAGCTAAAAACTGAAAGTTGAACAAAAATAGAAATTGCTAAAAATGCCACAATAGCCACGCAAATTCCTCGCAGAATCGCCCCTAAAGTAAATGCTAACAATAGTCCAAAAGCTCCTATTGGCGGCACCACATAATCAGCAAAATAACCCAAGACTTTACTCATAACAAAAGAGGATGATGAGTTGGCAAATGAATTTTGCATGGCTGCCATCATAATTAGCCCGGAAGCCATGAATATTGAAAAAGGAACGCCTTCAATTGTTTTAATTTTACCACCGACAGATAGAGAAAAGACTGCTAAAAATAAAATTATATTAACAATGGGCGAAAGTATGGTCTGATGATATACTTTTAAAAAACGCCAAATTTCTTTTTTTAAAAGAGTCCAAACCCCTAAATAATTAATCATTTTATTTATATTTATTATAAATTTTTGCTACAAAATAAACCGCAAAACCAGATAAAATACCTGGCATCGCTTCGTTTATTTGAGAATTAAAGCCAAAATGGCGCCAAATTAATGTGATTGAAAATCCAATAATCATCATCATTAGCATTGTATTTTCTGAAATTCTTTTATTTAAAGCGTATAAGGCTAAAATTGGCGCAAAAGAAGATGCCAGTGATGACCAAGCTATTAAAACCAGACTATAAACACTGTTGCTGCCAAAAAGAGAGATTAACAATGCTATTATTGTGACAAAAACCGTTGCTAGCTTTGTAATAATATAATTTTTCTTAGTAATCTTTTTAAAGTCATTAGTTAGAGCTGCCGAGCAGCTTAAAATTTGCGAATCAGCTGTTGACATAGTAGCGGCAAATAATCCTGCCAACACTAAACCAATCAATATTTCTGGCAAGAATTTTTGCGCCATCTTTGGCAAAGCTAATTCAGCATCAAAACTATTACTATCAACAAAGATTAATCTTGCCACCATTCCCGTGAGAATTGTTAAGGCAAAAAATGATGTATAAAAACTATAATAATAGTAGCGCACCTTAGTGATATTTTCTGGCTTTTGCATTGTCATAAAGCGCACCATAATATGAGGCTGACCGACAATACCAAAGCCGCTAAACAGCCAGCCAATCACAAATAACAGGCCTCCGCCAAAGAAATTCATCCCTAGTCCTTCAGGGAAAAATTTTAGATATGAAGGCGAAACATTATCAAGCTTGCTATATAAATCAACAAGACCACCAATATTAACAATTGATAAAGCTAATATAACAATCATCGCAATAAACATAACAAATGACTGAGCTGCGTCCGTCCAAATTGAGGCTCTTATGCCTCCAGCAAAACAATAAAGCATCACCATAATTGAACCAATTATAGCGCCCACTGAATAGTCCCAGCCAAAAATTATATGCAAAGCCTTGCTGCCAGCTTTTAATTGAGCGGCGGCATAAGTTCCAAGAAAAATAACAGTTATTAATCCCGCAACTATTCTAACTTTTTTATAATTTTGACCATGCCAATTGCTAATAAGGCCAGCAAAACTAAGAACTTTTTGTTTGGTCGTGGTTATTCTAATTTGCTTATGAATAAATAGTGACGCCATCAAATCACCAAAAATCCAGCCAAACATTAGCCAAAAAGATGATAGCCCATAGAGGTAGGTATAGCCAATCATGCCGACAAACATATAGCCGCTATTGGTTGTTGCTACAGCCGAAAGTGCTACTAGCCAAGGCTGCACCGACTGACCAGCTAGCAAGTAATCTGAGGTGCTATTTTTTGCCTTAATTGATGATAAAACACCAATAAATACAAAGATTAGAAGAAAAACTGCAAAGCTGGTAATAATCATAAAAAAATTTTAGAATCTATTTTGGATTTAATTAATTATTGAATATAATTGATAGAGCTATTTATTTTTATTGTGGCGATCAATGGCTTCTTGTATTAAATCATTAGCTTTTTTTGCTCCCTCAAATGATTTAATTTTAACCCATTTGCCACTTTCTAAATCCTTATAATGCTCAAAGAAATGCTTAATTTTATTTATTAAAGTTTGTGGCAACTCTTCATAAGACTCAATATTCTCATATTGTGAGTTAAGTTTTTTAGCGGGAACCGCAATAATTTTTTCATCCATCCCCTTTTCATCTTCCATAATCAAAACCCCAACTGGTTTAGCAGTAATAACCGCACCCGAAACAATTGGAAAGTCAGAAACAACTAAAACATCGGCTGGATCACCATCGTCAGATAGAGTGTGTGGAATAAAACCATAATTGCATGGATAATACATTGGCGTTGCAATAAAGCGATCAACAAAAATAGCGCCACTATCCTTGTCCATTTCATACTTTACTGGATCAGAGTTCATCGGAACTTCAATAATAACATTGATTTTATCTGGCAATTGTCCAGCTGATATATTTTCTATTTTCATTATTTAATAATTTATAGTTAAAAAAGTTTAATAAGAAATTTATGGAAATAGTATTACGTAGATTTTATTTTAACTCAAGTAAACATGCCCCGCCTTGACCACCGCCAACACAAAGAGTAGCTAGAGCGGTTTTTTTCTTGCGCCTTTTTAGCTCACGCAAAGCATGTATTATAATTCTCGTGCCTGACATTCCAACTGGATGACCAAGAGCTACACCGCCACCATTAACATTTAAAATCTTATCATCAATTTTTCCAAAAGGCTCGCTCATGTTAAAATTTTTCTTACAGAATTCTTTATCAGCAAAAGCTTTTTTACAACCAATAACTTGTGCAGCAAAAGCCTCGTTGATTTCAATTAAGTCCATTTGATCAAGTTTTTTGCCAGTTTTATCAAATAGCTTTTTGGTAGCAAAAACAGGTCCTAAACCCATTCTTGAAGGATCCATTCCTGCATAAGCAAAATCGGTTAGATATCCTAAAATTTCAAAATCATATTGTTTTTGTAATTTTTTAGCCACCTGCTCAGACATCAATAACACAAAAGCAGCGCCATCCGTAACTTGCGATGAATTGCCGACTGTCACAGAGCCTGATATTCGATCAAAATATGGCTTTAGCTTCTCTAAATCTTTTATTGATTGCTTCTTTCTAACGCCCTCATCTTCATCAATCATTGCTGATTTTTTATCATCATTATAGATTGGAATAATTTCTTCAGCAAAAATTCCTGATTCTATAGCTTTTGTTGCTTTTTTATGAGATTCTAAGGCAAATTTATCTTGCTCTTGGCGCGAAATTTTAAAATCATTAGCGATATTCTCCGCCGTACTACCCATCATCAAACCAGAAATAGGATCTGTTAAACCTTGCTTCAAGCCAATAATTGGCGCTAAAAAACTTGGTCTAAAACTTAAAAAAGTAGCAATTTTTTGCGACAATTTTCTTGATCGCATTAAATTGCCAAAAAAACCTTCCATTTTTTTGTTAAACATCAATGGAATATTACTCATCGACTCAACGCCGCCAGCTAGGATTATTTCGGCTTCGCCATTATTGATTTTTGAAGCTG